>Ga0335078_10003368_pt1 | contig 23833 bp, 28 predicted proteins | sample Lox_Sample_32_FD_206711 | JGI IMG/M metagenome (GOLD analysis project Ga0335078, IMG submission 206711) | Soil microbial communities from Loxahatchee National Wildlife Refuge, Florida, United States - Lox_Sample_3.2 | ecosystem: Environmental > Terrestrial > Soil > Wetlands | place: USA... | reverse complement strand
GGATACGAGATGGTAAGCGGGGGCAAGGGACTGCAGACGACGTGGTTCAACGCACATGTCTAGGTATGTGCACGTCGAGTTCCTGCCGAAGTCGCAGCATCTGTACACGTACGAGTGCGGGTTCGAGGTGAAGGAAGGTGACCTAGTGGCTGTGCCGCCGAACTGGGTAAGCACGGAAGGTGCGGTCGCCGTGGTAAGAGAGATAAAGAACACGCCGTTCGGGTACAAGGGCGAAGTCAAGTCGGTTACGCGGGTAATTTCGCGCAGTCAATGGAGGATGTTCGGGTATGATCCTGGAGATTGAGCCACCAAGCATAAAGTGTGGGGACTGCAGATTCACGTCGGCAATGGCGGGCGTGTGGAGTGTGGAAGGGGGTCGGCTGGTGTTCAGGGCCGATGCCGACCCGCAACCGAGGAGGGGGCCTGACCTGGTTGGGTGCTGCGAGTCGGACCGGGATTCAGGAGAAACGACTGGAGTCGAGGTCACCGATTCGAGCGATGAGGGTGGCTGGACGAGCCGCAGGCTGAGCGATGAAGAGTTCAGGCTACTACGAGTGGAGGCTATGGGATGAAAATCGCGATCATCGTCGGCGGGCTGGTACTGCTATTCGTCGCGGGGCTGGTCGGATACCTCGCGTGGGAGGAGGCCCAGGCACTCAAAAGGGGAGAGGAGTAGGGCGGTGTAGGTGGTGTAGGTGGTGTAGGGTATCCCCCCCTACCTCCTCGAATATGAGAATAAGAGTGCAACGTGCACGAGAGTAAACCAAGAAAGGGATGGCCAGGACATACCTACACCGCCTACATCCCCTACACACAGAGCCGGACATGGAGGTTCACGATGGGACAAGACGGACACGACTGCGCTTACCGTGGGGAAATCAAGCCCCACGAGCTGAGGTTTAGCCGCAGCCGCACCAAAGTAGCAGTCCAGGGCGGGACGCCAGTCCCGTACGGCCTGCTGAGTATGGCGTTTACCAAACAGACAGCCGGGATGAGTACCGACGAGGCAGGTCAGCAGTTCGCGGCAAGCACCAAGCCGCATGAGGTAGCTGAATCGTACGGATTCGCAGGTGAGGACCTGGAGTGCTGGCTACTGCCAATCGTGCAGTTCGCCCTTGACTTTCTGGTGGTGCCTAAGCGCTAGGCCCGGTGGGTAACAGTCCAGGTAGAACCGTGCTTGGTGCGGCCGAGCCGGTCAACGACGACCCCCGCGCGCCTTAGGACAGCGCCGACCCGCCGGAGCCGGATAACCATCGCCTCCGGGCTCTTGGGCCATCCGGCGGGTCGGCCGCCCAGGTAGGTTATCAAGGTCTCCGACAAGCCCTTGATTGAGCCCTCCCAGGGCTCGTCCAGCTTCCGGCCCCAGTCCAGCAGCGCGTCGGCTACGACGTCACCATGAATCACATCCTCGGCTGCCGCTTCCAGGCGTGACCGGTAAGCATCCAGAGCAAACGTGCCACTCACCTTGTCTAGGGCCTGGACGATCTTCGCGAAGTCGGCCATCCGGAAACCCTCGAGAGGAGGCAGGTCGGGCAGCGCGCCCAGGACATCGGCCGCCTGGTCGAGCAGGGCGCCCAGAGCATAGGGCCAGTTAGCTTGCCACTCGGCTGCTAGCTCGACCTCGCTGCGGTACGCGCGGACCGGCTCCAGCTCGAACGTAATCGTCCGGCCTGCCAGGTCAGCGTTAGCGATTACCGTGCTGATGCCGTTGATAATCATTACCCGGCGGGCAGCGATCATACTCATGTCGGCGTCGGTGTACAGCTTGCGCTTGACTGTGCCCTCTCCGGTGACCGCCCGGCATAGCGCGTCGCTCAGCCACTCGGGAATCGAGCTGAGGTTATCCAGGGCGACGATCCACTGGGCCGACAGGGCGACGTCCCAGTCTTTCTCATCCGGCTTGCCCCGCGTGGGGACCGAGCTAGGATCGGTGAGCGATCGCAGGACGCGGGTCGTGCTGGTCTTGGCCACCCCCTCGCCGCCGGTCAGGTGCGGGATCGGATGCGGGATGTCGGGCACGAGAGTGCTCACCATGACAGCGGCCATCAGGGACCAGTCGTCCCGGGGGATGTTGATCAGGGGGAATAGGCACTCGGTAAGCTTCCGCCCACGAAGAGGGACGGGCAGCGCCGCAGTCAGGCGGGTACGCCGGAACAGGATAGGCGATCGCTCGACGACTTCCCACGAACCGGGGCGGACCACCACCGCGCGGCCGGTCGTATCCCCCAGGTCCAGTACCAGCGAGTCGCCGTAGCGGGCACACCGCATGGGTAGTTCCACTGGCTCCTGTTTCTGTGCCATGCCCTCTAGGACGACCAGGGCGTCGGCCAGTCCGCCATTGCCGGGCGGGTGCCCGGTATGCTCAGAATACTGGAGTGCGAGTTCACTGCGCAATGAGTACCGGTCGCCTCTCAGCATGCGGACTACCTGCGGTCCCCCGCGTGGAAGCGCGTACGGTTCACCGTCACTAGCCATGCCGAACGTGAACTGGGCCAGGGCCATGTTCACCAGGACTGCCGCAACCGTCTTGCCGGACAGGTTGGCGGGGTAGCGCGAGCGCGCGACCTCCAGGACTCTCCTGAACTCGCCAGGCCACCAGCCAGGCTGCCGGTGCTTAGGATCCGCCCTGCGCTCTGCGGTGACGTCGTCCTGCTCAAGGGCGGCCAGGACCTGCCCGTCGTCCTGGAACAGGCTGGCCGCGACGTAGGCCACGTGCTGCGTGTGCTCGGACGGGGTCATACCGTCTGCGAGGCCCTGGAGCGCTCTCCGGAGCGGCTCAGGCGGGGTCCCTATGTCAACAGGGTCCGGCATATCGAAGTCCGTCCCCGTGTCCTCCGTGGACGCGGAGAGGTCATCCTCGACGGCTGCCCCCGCGCGCTGCTGCCAGATGACCGTCTTGCAGCGGTGGACGCCGTCCTCGCATGCTTTGTGGTTCAGGGTGCCCGGCACCCGCATGATCGAGTCAGGCGAATGCTTGGGATCGCCGCCGATCCGGGCAATCAGGCCCTTGTTGTATAGGCGAATCTCTGCCGGGCTACTCAGCTTGGGTAGCCGGACCCACACCTGGCGGTTGCCCAGGGACCCGGACAGCACGATTGCCGGGTCTAGGGACTCGATCTCAGCGTCGGCGTTGGGGGACAGCTTGCCGGTATCGGCGTCGCACCAGGCGTAGCGGCCGGGCAGCTCGGTCCCGCGCTGTTGCTCCTGCTTGAGCAGGGCAGCCATCCAGACATCGTGTGTCCCCGCGCGAGAGACGATGTGATGGAGCACGCGATAGCGGTCACCAGGCCAGCGAAACCAGGCTGTCTCGAACCAGGCCCGGTCGGCTGTGCGGGTGCCGATCTCCAGCCATCCCGGGCGGTCCTCGTGAAGATAGGACAACCATCGCAAGACCGCTGCCGGGCGGATAGCGGGCAACCGGCCGATACGTTCAGCCAGCTCATCCGGTAGCTTGTGGGACAGGCCGTCCCCTGATATCATGGTGCCGCCTAATCGCTGTCGCGTCAACGAGGGGGGCCAGGGGTAGTGTGAGGACTCCTGGCCCCCCGGCGTGCATACCATTAGATCATGCGCGTGCTAGATACGGAAGGTCCCCGTTCCCGCACCGGCTGTTACTGATTGCGGTGAAGTCCCGGGGACCCTCGATCGGGGCCGGTCAGAAGTCGGGCTCGTCCTTGTCGTCGCCGTCCTTGTCGTCGGCGTCCCAGTCGTCGCCATCGTCGGCGCCGGACCCCGCGGGCATCACGTCCACGATGCCGTTGGCGAGCTGGCCCTTGCGGGCGCCCGACGTGATCTCGTGCTGGTCCACCGACGCGCGGATCTGCTTGCCGATCAGGTCGTCGGTGTTCACGTTCGGCTTGACCTCGAACGCGTCGAACATCGCCTTGACGGACCAGAGCTGGTCGTCAGCAAACCCGGTGTTGTTGCGCAGCTTGGCGCCCTTGTGATCGCCATCCGCCACCTTGAACGCCCAGATCCAGTAGTTGTTGCCGTTGCGGTCCGGGCGCTGCGAAACCGTGACTCCGGTGAGTTCGAGGACGTACATGCCCTCAGGGACGAGGTCGCTCCGGTTGGATTCGGCGCTATGGACCTTCTTGGCCATTGTACTATCAAGCTTGGGCACTGCTACCTCCGGTGTTGATTGCCTGGTCTTGGACGGCTGACGCTACCAGACCATTTGTCAGGCTGTCAAGATAGGTGGAGGCCCGCCCCTCCACGTAGAAGAGACGGGCCAGCCAGCCTCAGCCCGAGGACTTAAGGTACCAGGCGTCCTCCGGGGTGCGGGTGCCGCCTGCGTACAGGATTACGCCGATGTTTTCCTGGTTGCCCTCGCCAGCCGCGAGGTCGACAGCGCCGTCGTTCCCGGCCTGGAGTGCCGCTTCGTTCTGGTAACCGTTGCCGCCAGCGTCCCAGGCGAACGACTCCCACTCCTGGTCGGCTGCCGCGCTGCACCCTTCCAGGAATACGTCGGCGTCGGCGTGGTTCCACGTCATGCAGTCGCCAGCCTCGTTAACCAGCTCACCGTACTTGGTGGCGGATCCGGTGAACTTCCAGCAGCTCCCGGCTGGCTTCTCCATCTCCAGCTCGTGGTTGACGCCCTCGCCTGTGATACCGTAGCTTCCGGCGTCAACCCCGTCCTGCCAGACGTGGTAGCCGGATTCGCAGGTGATCAGCGGAACAACAGCGGCTGCCGCGCCGGTCGCCGTAACGCCCGACGCTGCCAGGACAGCCATCCCGGCCAGCAGCACCATGAACGTCCACAGTCGTCTCATACAACCTCCCTGAGTCCGCGCGCACCGTGCGCGCCCATACACAGTACCAGCGGGGTTGCTACGGTGCCAACACCGCTACGAACGACGGCTTCGGGCGTCGCCTGGTCGCGTTGTCGCTGGCCCGCAGATGCTCGCGCATCGCCCAGTCGTAAGCCATCAGCCGCTCGTTCGCCGTCCACGGGGAGATCTGCTCGACGGTAGCTGGGACGCCGACTATGAGTAGCGCATCGGCAAGCAGCTCGACATTGTTCAGCGACTCGTCGCCCGGCGACAGGAACTCGATTTTCTTGCTCATGTCTTGCGCCTCTCCCGGCGGGTCTTGACCAGCTCGCGATAGCGGGCCTGGACCGGGTCGGTGTCCTTGTCCAGATCGCCCAACATGTAGCCGATAACCCGGTCCATGGTCGGCTGGGCCAGGATACGGGGCAGGACGCCGTCGCGGTCCTTGCCGTGGTGGGTCTCGTCGGGGCGGCAGTACCCGATGAAGACATCCTCGCGGTCGCCGTCGCGGTACTGGCCGTCTAGCTCCAGCCGGATCACGAACTCGCACCAGCCGAGCAGGTCGCCCTGAATGGCCGGGTTGACGTCAGGTCCGTACATGACCTTGCCGCTGTTCTCGTCCACGTCGCGCCGGACCTGTGCCGAGATCCCGACGTGACAGGGCAAGTCGCGCAGGTGCCGCAGGAAGCGGCGCATCTCCTGGGTCTCGACCCCGTAGTAGTCGCGGTTCACGAAGTAGCGGTTCTTCTCGTTGGGCTCCTCGTGGCGATTCTTGGCCTGGGTCACGGTTAGCTCCCACGCCTCATCGACCAAGCCCTCGATCCGACGCGAGACCAGTTCGGTCGCGGTGTCCAGGCAGATGCCGAACGAGTCGGGGTCGCTGGCCAGGGCCTCCTGCCACTGCCAGCAGTAGGTGCGCTCCAGCTTGACTGGGTCCAGCTCATCCAGCGGGGTGATCCGCTCGATCGGCACACCCATCTCGCGCAGAGGCCGGGTACGGATCGACTGGTCGGCCAGAATATAGACGACGTCGGTCAGATTGGCCAGGTGTGCCAGGTTGGTTGTCTTGCCAGTGCCGGGTATGCCGTAATACAGGACCTTGGCGTACTCGACCGCATCGGCTAGCGTTTTGGGCATGGTGCTCCTCTCGCACGGGTGGGGAGCCTAGTCTACCGGGGGGTTTGTCCTCCAGTCAAGGCCACCAGCCTCCACGCGGGGTGACCGCCGTGGGCAGGACACCGAGGGTGTTCCAGGAACCTCGCCCAGTCGTTCTTGGCGATCCGGCGCCACACGCAGATGCACCGGGCCGGAACAGGAGACGGCTTGTGTTTCTTGGCCATCAGTGCCTCGAAAAGTCCTGGGTAAAGCTCTTGTCCCGGAGGAACTGACGCTCGTCGCGGGGGTTAGTCTTGCGCCCGAACAGGCACGCCTCGACATAGTCGCAGCGCCAGTTGCAGGTCTGGGTGTTAGTGTGCCGGGGAGCGTCGATTCCCCGGCGTTCGCAGTCGGCTTGCTGCCGGTAGCGGGCCTGGGCAGTCAAGTACGCCTCGGTCGCGATCATCTTCAACTCGGCCGGGGTCCGGTACAGGGGAATCCGGTCGAATCGCAGATTGAGCGGCTGAGCTTCCTTGGTGCGATAGGTGCGAGCCGCATTGTACATGCAGCCGAACACTTTCTTGCCCAGGCGCTGCAGGCCCCACACGTACAGGCCGAACTGATCGTCAAGTTCGAGCATCTTGGCCTTTGGCAGGTCCTTGCCGCTCTTGTGGTCGACCACGTAGATGTTGCCCCGGCGCCGGTCCTTGATGACGACATCGACCTTGATCTTGAGTATGAACGCCGAGTTGCCGCCAGCAGGGGTCGGCAGCCGGACCTGGGCATTGTGCTCGACGCCGAGAATCTGCCACTGGTCGTCCAGGCCCCAGTGTTCCAAGTGGCCCGAGTACATCCACTCGATCAGTGTAGCTAGCTCGCCTGGCAGCTCAGCGATCACGGCTGCCGCTGCGTCGGTGGGACTAGGGCCGGTGGTGACGCCCTTCTGCCGCGCCATGAGCGCCCGGTAATGCGCCTCCAGCGTGGCGTGCCACGCGGTACCCTTGGACAGGGCCGACATCGTGGCCTGCTGCGTAGTCCAGCGCTCGATGTAGCTTAGCTGATGTTTATGCGGGCACTGCCGCATCGTGTCTAGTTCGCTGTAGCTGATAACCCTCAACGCCATTGGGACCCCTGCTCGAATGTGAGTGGCTGTGCCGCCCCGGCCGGGTCGGTGAGTGGAGGCTTGCCCCGCACCACCCTGGTCAGCGCCGCCGCCAGGAGTGTCAGTTCGATATACCAGGTCTTAACCGATAGCCGGACCTCGTCGGCCGTCCCCTCCTCGTGGACGCGCTCGAGCGCTGCCTGGGCACCGGAAGCCATCTCTAGCAGGAGCGCGGCCATGGTCGTATCGGGAAGCTGGTAGCGCTTGCGGAAGCGCGCGGCGTGGTCGAGGATACCGGCGATGTCGGCAACCTCCATCAGCTCGCTGGTGTCCACGCCGTTCAGGTACTGGCGTTGCGCCCTGGTCATTGGCATGGCGCCAGGGTAACACCCCACTTGCCCCGCAGTCAAAAGATGCGTTATCATGGGTCTCATGGCTATCACTAACAAGGAGGTCGGTCGGCGGGTTGGCTACGACCATACCTCGATCAGTCGTCTCCGCAGTGGCAGCCGGATGCCAAGCACACGCCTGCTCGCGAAGCTGTGCAAAGCGTTCGAGCTGGACGAGGGGGAAGCCCTCCGCGTTCTGGCACAGGACCAAGAGCGAGACGACGGCAAGGCGACGCTGTTTTCCGAGTGGATCCGCGTACGGGTGTTCGGGGAAGAGCCAGCCAGCGTAGCCGCTTGACTTGACACGGAGTCATGCGGCATGATTTAATGGTCTTATGGCAACCGACACGGCGCAGAAGGCGCCCACCAAGCCCCGCAACACCACCCACAAGTGCCAGTGCCTGACCGGTACCGGCAGCCAGTGCCCTGGCCAGACCGACAACTGGTTCGCCCGTGGACACGACGCCCGGATGTCATCCCGCCTGGCCAACGCGGTCGGCCGTGGCGAGGTCACGGTCGAGCAGGCCACCGAGTACATGAGCAAGGCCGGTGGCTCGGACCTCCTGATCGGCAAGATGCAGCGCGCAGCAAAGCTGCTCCAGGAGAAGGCGGCTAAGGCCGCTGAGCCCAAGCCCGCTAAGGCCGCTAAGCCCGCCAAGGACAAGGACGAGCCCAGCGGGGACGCGGAGCCTGACACCAGCGGCGCTGCCCAGGCGTCCAACCGTAAGGTCACTGTGATGCACGGCAAGCGCAAGTACACCGCGCACGTCGTGCGGAACGCGGCCGGGGACGACGTGGCCCGCCACTCGTTCGCGGGCAACGAGCACTGCGACCACGACGACCTGGAAGTCTGACCCAACCGTCCGGCAGGGCCGGGGAGCGATCCCCGGCCCTTAGTGTGTATTGACACCGTAGCAAGTGCCGTGGTTGACTCGGTGTCATGAGCGAGCCCCCCCTCCACGGACCGGGACAGTCCGGCGAGCCGAAGCACCATAACTGGGGCCGAAACCGAGCACGAAGGGCAAGAGGAGTCATGTCAAACAATCGCGACCGCATGCTGACCCGGCTGACTAACTTCTCAGACGAAGCTGAGTCGATTAAGCAAGGACTCCGAGCCTACGAAGAATGGCTGCAGGAGTGCCTGGCTCAAATCCGGATGCAGGGCGAAGAGCAGTCGCTGCCGAACGAGGTGGTGCAGCGAGAAATAGCTCGCCTGCTAGGCGAGGGGGAGAACGTCCATGCTGCTCTGGAGACGTTCCCGTCGATCCAGGAGGCGATCCAGAACGTCATCGAGCGGGTAGCAGGCGGCAGGTAGCTTGACACGGTGGCAAGCCATGTGCTCGACTGGTGTCAGGTACCCCCACCCCCGGGGGTCTGGATCCCCCCCGCCGGACCCCCGGGGACGCCCGGGGACGCCCGGGACGTCCGGCCTGGTCTGCTTACCGCAACGGGTTGAGCGAGGTAATCGCTCCCGGGACCAGGCCGGACGTCCCTCTCTCACCATGAGGATAGGAGTGGACATGTTCCTAGGTGTAAGCGTCGCGGTGGCCTGCTCGTTGGCCCTGGTCTGCTGGACCTGGCTGGTGTTCCGGGTGCTGCCAAATGAAACTGGCCGCCATTCACGTGGTGGCAGCCGAGCCCAGGAGCGCTACGACGACCGGACGATCGAGGTGTTCCACGAGATCAACACGGCCAAACACCCGTACATTTCGCCAAGCAGCTTCCACTTGAAGCATCCTCTCGAAGTCCAGGCAACCGCGTCCCGGCTGAATTGGCTGGCGTGGGGCCTGCAGACCCTGGTTCTGCGAGCAGGCCGGTACGACTGGCGCCGCGACCCGTTCTTCGCCCGCTACAGCTACCGGCCGTGGGTGATCACCAATGACTAGCGTCGCAACCGACTTCGACGTCCCGGCCGCCATGCAGGTGCTATGGCATCGCCTGGAGCTGGCCGGATACGAGCGCTGGACTACCTCCAGTCTGGTAAACGAGTGGCGCGGTCCACGCGGGGACTACGTAGAGGCCGACCACGTCAGTCGCGCGACCACAATCCGGCGTAAGCCTACCGGGACTTCGCCCTGGACCCAGACCTGGTCGCAATCGTGGCAGTGCGGACGAGACGAGTTCGTTAACTGGCTGCTGGAGGCTGGCCGCACAATTACCAGCACCGACGCCACGGTGAAGCCGTCCGGCCCACACGGATTCTTCCCCCTCCGTGGACAGGCGAATCTGTGCGAGGCCTGTCTCGTAGCTTACCGTGACCATCCCACCTACCCCTAGCTGCCTGTGCGGGGATGACGACCCCGACGGCTGCATGTGGTTCAACGCCGGGTACCACTACTGTCCCCGGTGCGATGAGCACCACCGCCCCCCCATTTGCGTGAAAGTGATCCAGTGCCGACTCTCAAGCGCGAACACGTGCTCATTGTCCAGTTCAGGCCAGGGCTGCGAGTGCAGCTAACCTGTGTGTGTATCGCCGGACGGCAATCATTCACGGGCGATCCGGCATGGATCCCCCCCGACGACATAAGGCCCCTATACCGTGAGCACATCAGAGAAGTCGAAGAGCCTAACCGACCTAGCCATACGAACAAGCGTAGACCCGGCGTTCGCTGGGCTACGCGAAACCGGGGCAGCGCTGGTCCTAGGCGAGGGTCCGTTTGACGCCCGAATCGCCGTGGTGGGAGAAGCGCCTGGCTACTATGAGAATCTGCAGGGCAGGCCGTTCGTCGGCGACGCTGGAATCTTGCTAGGCAAGCTGCTGGAATATGGCGGGATCGAGCGCGGCCAGTGCTGGGTTACCAATCTGGTCAAGTACCAGCCGCCCGGCAACCGCAATCCTCGCTACGGCGAGACACTGTCTGGCCGGATCTACCTGCGCCACGAGCTAGCGATCATCGGTCCAGAGCTGGTCGTGCTATGCGGCAAGTATGCGTTCCAGTCCGTGTTCCCGGGCCTGTCGATCAGCAAGTTCCACGGAACGCCGCTGCGGACTGAGGCCCGCCGGTATCTGCCGGTATTCCACCCGGCTGCCTGTCTGCGGGACTCCACCCGGCTGCACGAGACATACGAAGATTTCGCCAAGATAAAGGAACTGCTGCGACGGGACGAGCCTAACTCTGGCTTGTCCACATGATCTCCATCGTAGAACGCAGGCCAGCCGTGATCGACGTGTTCAAGTTGGCGGTAGCGTTCTTTAGCTGAGCAGCCAGACCGATTGAATCCTGCCCGCCCACGAGGTAGCAGCGGAACTGGGCCGAAATTCCGGCTCCGGTACTAGTCGAGCCCAGAGCCTGGTCGATCGCATAGCTGTATGTACCGGCCATGACGATCTGGAGCATGCCGTTCGCCGCCTGGGCGGCGGTGCGCAGGGTATAGCAGACGTCGAACCAGCCGGAGTATCCGGCCGGGGGAGTCCACAGGTGGGTCGTGGCGTTGAATCCGCCGTACGGGTCCTCGATTGCCGTGTCGAGCCCGATCGTGGTCACTGCGCCAGTGTCGGGAATCGTCGTAGCAGCGTTCTCCTGGTCGCCCCGGAACGCCATCTTGGTCTCCAGAAACGCGGCGGTATCGAACCACCAGAGAGTAAAGTCGGCGTTCTGCGGCTGGTATCCCGGGGGAAAGACAGGAACGGCCGGTACGGCGAAGGTAGCCACTAGAACGACCTCCAGACGACGCACAAGGTCGAGTAGGCCGAGCTGGCAGTGCTGGCCTGCAAGGGTGCGGCGGTAGTGGCCGAGCCGAACAGTTGCACGTACTGGCCAGCCGTGACCCGGATCGTCTTGCGAACCGTGGCGCACAGGGCAATCGACCCGGTTGACTTGATCGAGTCGCCCCACAGAATCGTTCCGCCGCTGACGCCGATTCCCGCCGACACGTTGTTGGCCGAGTTGTGGACGAACACCTGACCGTAAATTGTATAGATGCCGCTCACGGGAAAGACGTACTCGGTCGGAGTAGAAGCGCTCCAGCCGCCGAACGTATCAATATTAGCTGCTTCCCACGAAATCGCAGTTCCGGCGGGCAAGGTCTGTGCGGCTAGCGTCTGGGCGGACGTGATGTTGTTCAGGCGAGCCACGGGCGGGAAGGCCAGGAAGTTGATTACGTCGCGAACCTGCTGATTGAGGAATGCCGCACTCACGGGAACCGCGACGGGAGCATACTGGCCGTGGGCGTAGCTAGTAGCCGAGATGCCGATCGTCGTACCCGCGACGCTGGTCACCGTGACTGTCTCGGCGTACGTATGCACCTGCTGGCCCGCGTAGTAGTCCAGGCCCAGGGTACCGCCAACCACAATCCCGGCCGCATTCTCGACCGTAACCGACGTGGCACCTGCCGCGATGCCACCCGAGTTGGCAATCGACGTGCCGTTGTTGGGGGGCCACAGCTCGACCGGCTGCGGGCTTGTCACCTTGGTGCCGACCGAGGGGAGCAGGCTTACCCATTCGGTGCTAAAGAATGCGCCGTTAGGAGTGGCCAGGTTCACGGTTGAGCCGATGTTCTGGAACGCGATCAGGTTGGTAAAATCGAACGTCGTAGCGTTCAGAGCACCGATGTCGCTGGCCCGGGGACCGGCGTCGTTAGTGCCGTTAGCGTTGAAGGTCTGGCCCCAGACGATCGCGTTGACACTGTTCTGGTTGAACTGGATACCCGCCGAGAACGGACCAGCCGTAGACGCGCTAGCGAACCCTACGCTGCCCTCCGACAGGTAGCATCCGGAAATCGGCGGGCTGTATGTGGTCGACCCGATGACGTGTCCGTTGTATCCGTCCAGGGTTTCCGTGTCGAGGGTAACAGCCTGGCTTACGTCGGTGGCACACGATTGCCCTGTGGACTGCTGCGAGCCGATAAACATCGGACGCTTGGTCAGCAGCCACGCCAGGTTAACCGGGTCGGCGCGCAGGCGACTGGCCGAGATGATGTCGTCCGCGCTCCAGGTCCGGGGAGCTGGATAAGTTGGCATTGACACTGGCTACCACCCGATATAGTTCGAGCCGTCGAGGACCCCGCACACGGGGTCGTCGCATCGTAGCACGCTGGCATTCGGGTTGGTAGTGGGAGTATAGTCCACAGTCCAGGTGCCTGACTTAAAGTCGATCGTATGGTTGATGGCCGAGACCCAGGCGTTGATCGTGATCTGGTCGGTCGTGGTCTGAGCCGCTGCATAGTCGGCAACCACCTGGTTAGAGGTTAGAGCAAACCCGTACAGCGTTACCTCTGCGACCTCCGCGTTCAGATAGCTGGTAGATCCAGACGGCTCATAACCTATGCCCACTCCTGTCGCGGTCCCAGCCGCTAGGTTACCGCTGAACGCGGCGGTACCGACCATCAGCCCGTCTACGTAGAGACGGATCGTAGTGCCGTCCCAGGTTCCTACCAGATGGTGCCAGCCGCTCGTTGGCAGGGCCGACCCGGACAGCACGTTCCCCGCCGTGGTGCCGTTGCCAAAGTAGATCTGCGGGTTAGTCCCGCCGTTGAGCATCAGCTCGAATCCGCCGAAGTCGGTATCGGTCTTACTGTTCGAGACGATGCGGGGACTGCCTGACTGGGTCAGTCCGGCCAGATTCACCCATGCTTCCACGGAGAATCCGGTAGTCGAGGTCGGATTAAAGCTGGACAGGGCCGAGCTGGGCGACGCCGACGAGAATAGCGCCGCGTCGTTGCCCGCGACTGCTCCGGGTGAGTCTCCGAAGAACACGTTTGACGCCGTAGCGCTAAATCCGTTCGACGTGTAGTCGGCTGCCGTGGCCGAGCCCGCTACGTCATTCAGGCGCCACCAGGCTGCCGGATTCCTGGATCGGATAGTCTGGTCATACAGCAATACGCCGTACCCGCCTGGGCTGCGGATCTCAGCAAGGCCATCCCCGATGTCGGCCTGGACCGCCATGTTCCACGAGAACAGGTTGCTAGCAGGATCGATGGTGACTTTCTCGCCACGGAGCAGCGGACCGCTCTGGACGTTGGTTACCCAGTCCGCATAGTCTTCCACGCACGGGTACGCTGGCTGGTACGTGGAGAGCTGCTGGGTGTTGGCCTCGTAGCTAGTAGCCACCAGCGGGATCGATCCGCGCTTGGCGGCCGACGCATTGTTCTCGACCCGGACCGTGACGCCGGAGCTGTTCTGGGTAGACGTGCCCGATGCGCCGTTGGTCGTCACCGTCGTGGACGTGCCGTACTGGGTTACCACCGCTGCGTTGTACACCTGAGCACGGTCCAGGGACATCTTTAGATCGCCCAGGTACGGAACCTGCCCGGCCGCCAGCAGCATGACTGTGCCGTTGTAGAACTGGACAGTATTTGCTGGAGTGCCGTTTGCCTGGCAGTATATGTTCGCCCAGACGGCTCCGGCAGGCGCTCGCGCTGGCGCGGTAGTGACGATCGAGGTCATGTTTGCGCCAAGCACCGCGTTGGCTGAGCTGGTGCTGATCACGCTAAACGACGAATTCAGCCACTGGATGATCAGATTTACTTGTGAGTAGCCCTGTGGCGAATACCAGGAGGAGACCAGGTAGTACGAGCTGCCCTGAGACACGGCGTACGATCCCGATTCCATCTGCGGGAAGCTGGTCGAGCCGTTACCGCTCCATCGCGCGGCGGTGAAAAACTCAGCGGGCAGGGCTGGGTTGTTCGTCCACACACCGGTAGCCCCGTTCTGGAAGCTCCAGCTCACAACATTACTGGCAAAGAACGGGTTGTTGTTCAGGGGTATCTGGACAGCCGAATCACCAATCGACCAGGACGTGATCGAGCGGTCGTACCATTCGTAGCGGCGACGGTACTGCAACGCCCCGGTCGCGTCTACGGTCATCATCGCCAGCGTGGAGGAGGCGATGTTCGTGGCGTAGGCCGAACTGATCTGACCGCTGGTGTCAGTTATGCCCGTAATCAGGTCGTTGTTACCGATCAGGTCGCTGCCCCGCATAGCCAGGGGCGGGATAATCCCACCGTAGCCGACGACCCGGGCGATCCGCTCAGTGTCGTTTTCGTTTTCGCTGACTACTCCTGAGAGGTAGACTGCGGCGGTGTCGCTAATCTGGTAGTGGCTAACGCTGCGGGCCTGCGGCAGGATCTCTGGGTAGATTGCGATACCCTGATAAGTCGCGTTAACGCACTGGCCCGCGAGCCCGGCATACGGGACGTTCAGGCCGTTAAACACGAATCCGTTATAGACAGAGCTGAAATCGCAGGTCCCCGACGCTGACCAGCCACCCGGCGATCCGGCGTTGAACCGGACAGTCCAGTTGGTCTCGTTGAATGCTACTGTAACGAACGGTATCTGGTTCCACCAGTCGAGCGCATTGATCGTCGTCGCCGTTGTCGCCTGGGTGATCTTGTCCCATACGGTCATGATGATAGCGCCCGTGGTGGCGTTGATGGTCAGGGTCCATAGCGGGTTCTTGGCACCGATCGCAGCAGCTAGAACCCCGTTCCAGTTGACTCCGGCCTGGACCTGAGCGAGCGTCAGCCAAAACTCGACCGTGACGCCGCTGGCGATCGACGGCAGTGTCGCCGGGTTAGTCGGCAGGTGGACGAGAGAGTATCCCTCGTTTTTCTGGCCAGACGCGGTCAGGCCGGTAAGCTGCCAGCCAGTAGCGCCCGGGTCGCCCGGAAGTTCCAGCGAGTCTGCGCCGAATGCGGCGGTGGTACCTCCAGCCCCGTACTTGCTCTGCTGCTGGACTAGCGGGGCTACTCCTCCGGGGGCGCCGTTCGCAGCGGTCGCTGAGCCAACTGCATCGCTACAGTCCCACAGCGCGTAGGGCGAGTCGTCCAGGTAATCGCAAACCGCAGCGTTCTGCATGCTTGCGGTGAGTCGCGACCACGCATCCACGGCGGTGACGGCCACCCAGCCCCGCAAGTCGTCTGGGTCCCATTGTGGCTCAATCTGGTCGGTGTACCCGGAGAACAGGACGCCGTACGGGTTTGCCGACAGGGGCCAGACTGCCCGGACCCTAAACGGGATGTCGGTATCGACCGGATAAAACGGCGAGGCAGGGTTATTCGGCGTGAATGCCGCGTCGGCGTTGTCCAGACTGCAGGTCAGCGTCCCCGCCGTGAGCGTCTGGTCTTCGTACTGAACCTCGCGACTGATCGTCATGCCGCCGTCCGGGGCGATGCCATTCCGGACGCTGATGTCGGTCCAGACGATCTGGTCGTCGGGGTCGGCTACATACGAGCCTGAGCCGATCTCGGTGATGACGATCGGCCAGGCCGGGTTGCTCCACGTCCACGGCATGGAGATTGGCGTAAAGATCCCCGGGGCAGTAATCAGCGTGCAGGCCGAGTCAACCGAGCCGCTGAACGTGGCCGACAGAGTCAGGGCCGATCCCGTAGCGTGAGCGTAGTAGGTGTAGGTGGTTAGGTCAGATATGTGGTCGGTACCGTCGGTAGTGCTGGTATTGTTGGCCAGAGTCCAGCCCGTGGCAGTGATCGTGGGAGTAACGCTGTTGTTGTCGTAGCTCAAGACGCCGATGGCGAACAGGCCGCTCGTTGGGGTAAACGTCTCGGTGATCGACGTCCCGCCGATGTGGGTGCCTAGCTGCTGCACGGCGGTCAGGTACCAGGGGCAGGCAGCAGAAATCTCAAACACCTGGACAAGCAGGGACTGCTGGTAGCCGGTAGGCGAGACGTAGACATAGTTCGCTGCGCGAGCTGCGGGCGCAATCCACACAGCTTGCTGGACGATCGCGCTTGACTGTGCCGTAGGCGCTGGCGGAGTAGACAGGGGAAGCCAGAAGTTGTGAGCGTCGTCGCGGATGTTGACGGTGGTTTCCTCGAACACCGTGGCTGCCTGGCCCGCGTCCTGCCGCCAGGTCGCCACGCACAGCAGCCAGTTTGCCGCCCCACCCTCGCCCACGGTGCCAGTGTTGACAATCGGTATGGCAGTCGGCAGATACACTGGACTCAGAATGGAATAGCCGCTGGGCCGGGGGAACGCGCCTGTCCACGTGTTGAGGACGACGCCTGGAGCCAGCGCCATTACCTGGTCCTGAGCGTGTAGCTGGTCGTCAGATTGCGGCGGTTGAACACCCGCGACTGCATCCGCTGGTTAGCCGCAATCCGCTTGCCGTCAAGCTGGACGATGACGTTGGTGGACAGGAGCTGGGTCCCGGCGGACGAACTGCCCGCTGCGGCTGCCGCAGGAGTACCCGAGCCGGTAGCGATGCCGACCGTGGCGGTAGCGCCTTTGACCAGGCCAGCAATATGATTCATAGCACTAGTGACCAGCCCGGCGCCGGACAGGATACCGTGGACCAGGCCCAGGACGATGTACTGTCCCTTGGCATACATGACCTGGGACGGTGACAAGATTGACAGGATCTTGCTTAGCCCGCTGGGTATGAGGCTAGCGATATGGCCAACTGCGCCCAGGACCGACCCGGCCATGTTCTCGATACCGTGGACCAGGCCCATAATGGCGTTTTCGCCTATGCTGTATAGGATCGAGGCCAGGTGACCGAGGACTGAGGCGATCTTGCCAGGCAAGCTACTAAAGAAGTTGGCCACGTCGCTGACCAGGTGCGCGGTCGCACTGCGAATCGTGTTCCAGTGCTCGACGATGAATATCACCAGCGCGGCTACCGGCGCCATCGGGCCGAGCAGGATGATCGCCAGCATCCGCCAGTGTGAGCGGATCCAGTCAACCACGTCCGTTGCTGCGTTCATCAGCTCGTGGAAGGTGGAGTCGATGAAGTGCCAGGCCGACATCGCCGCATCTTCGATGATCCTCCAGGCGTCCTTCCAGAAATCGCGGAAGCCCTTGCAATGATCCCACAGCTCGATAAACGCGACGACCAGCAGGGCGATCACGGTGATGATCAGGAAGAACGGGTTGACATCCATCACGGCGGTGAGCAGTGCCATGGCGCCCCGGACCAGGGCAATGATGCCCATTAGCGCCTTGAATGCGATCACCAGGCTGATGATGTCTACGGCCATCCGGGCGATACCCGGCGTGATCAGGAGCCCGATTAGCTTGCCCAGCAGGGGAAGTACCCGGGCTAGCACGTCGGCCATTATGCTCAGCGCTGTCATGAACGGCGAGTTGGGTGTCAGCGCGTTCTCGATGACCGGAGCCAGGGCCTTGAACGTCGGGATCAGGAACTTAGCCAGGGCGGCGACGACCTTGTCCAGGACTGGCAGGAACTCTGCGAAGCTGGACGCCATATCGTTCAGGATGGCGCTGGCGATGGCCGACAGGACAGGCAGGATTGGAGTTAGTGCCTTGCCGACTCCGACAAACAGCATGACAACGCCGTGGAGCGCCGCAACCAGAGGACCGCTCAGCGCCTTGACTAGCATCGCGACCATATTGATGAACGGCGCACTGAGTGGGGCAAGGGATGTCAGGGCATGGCCTAGTATGCCAAGCAGGGCTCCGGCCAGGTGGGTAATCGCCTGGGTAGCGGGAACGACCAGCCGCGTCATCGTGGACAGGAAGTCGCTGAATCCCTTCGACTCCAGGCCGGTACTGATTGCCGTGACCAGGCCACTCATGGCCTTTGCCCCGGCCTGTGCCAGCGGGATCACCTTGGGCAGCAGGTCGCTGGCCACGCCCAGGAGCTGGGACAGCATCTGGACCACGGGCAACTGGAACGCCTTACTCAGGCCCTTCCACTCACCCTCCAGATTCTTTACCTCGCCAACAACCATGCGGATCGGCGCAGGCAGCTTGTCGAGCTGGGCCTTAGTGTCTCCTATCGCTCCAAATATCGTCTTGAGTGTGGGGATAGCAAAGGCGCCGAACGCGGCAAAGCCCAGGCCCATCGCCACCACGGCAGGAGCGACCGCTGCGACCGCCACCACCATGGCAGCGAGCATCCCGAGCAGCGGACCAAACAGCCCGAGCCCAGACAGGCCCATCAGGTCCAGCTTGGCTGCAGCCTGTTCGGCCTGATCGCCCATCTCCTTGACCGACTCGGCCGCTTCCAGTGCCTCGTCTCTCACGTGGCCGAGCGCTTCGCCCGCTTCGATCGAGGCATCGCGCATCTGGTCTTGGGTTTCCTTGGCCTCCAGGCTCTCGTCGCGGACACGCTTTATCTCTTCGGCTGTCTCGGTGGCCTCGTCGCGTTCGTGGCCCAGAGCCTCGGCTGTCTCGGTCGTCGCGTCCCGCAGTTCGCGGGTGTCGCTGGCCGTCTCGCCCAGTGCCTGGCTGTCCTCGACCAGTGCGTCACGGATCTGCTTGACAACCTCGGTGAGCTGGCGGATCTGGTTACTCAGCTCGCGGTTCTCCTTAGCGAACCGCTTGCCCTCCTTGACGGCATCGGCCATCGGCTCGACGTACCGCTGGAAGTCGGCATAGAATTGCTGAGTTACCGGGTCGAGTTCGTCAGCCACCAGCAATCAGGTCTTTCACTGCGGCTACGGCTGCCCTCGTGAGGCTCCCGTCGCGGACCAGGTCCCGGTGCCCGGGGCGCATGTACGGGCGCGCGGGGAGCTTCACGGAGCGCGCGTAGATCATCTTCCCGCCGATCCCCCGGAATCGCAGGTAGGGGTGTCCGTGCGGGACGATCGTGCCACCCATCTCCTGAATCCGCGCGTAGATGATCTGGGGTATCACCTTGGACATCGCCCGGTATGTCCCGGCGCCCACGGCGGGGAACAGCCGCAACGAGCGCCGGAGCGCGCCGGTCACCAGGGCAGGAGGCGAACCCGGTGCGGATGGCGTCCTGGTTAGCCGGGGGTGGGTGTTGCGGATCAGGACGTCGGTCGTCTCGTACTCGTGGAAGCGCCTGGCCATAGCGTAAGCCGCATTCTTGGGTCCACGCTCGGCCACCCGCTGCCTCATCCGGTCGAGGTAGGCTGGCAGCTCCTCAGGTGTCACGAGCCTCCTCCTGTATTCGGTTCAGGCAGATCTGTGTGGCCAGTAGCCAGACATCCACTTCGAGCGGGAGTTCCTCTCGTCCCCCTCCCGTCGGCGTGATCCCGTAGTTGATGATGTAGACGATGTCTCTCAGTGCCTGCGCGCTGAGACCCTCTGGGGGCCGGTTGACCTTGCCTTCGAGGTAGAGCTTGAGTTTGCCGTAGTCGTTCCTTTTGGGTCCGGACGCCGGTCGAGCTTCTTCTCGTAGGGCGCGACCAGGTCCAGTAGCGCGTTGAAGTCGTCAATCGGCAGCTCCCCGATAGACTCCTCGTTGTCGACATGGTCCTCGTCCCACCGTGGAAGTGGCAAGATGTCTGCGGACTCGCCGTCTGTGCAGGTCCAGCCCTTGAGCAGGCGCGCGATAAGCGCGTTGCGCTTGATAGCAGCGATGCCCATCGAGATCGGCAGATTGTCCGTGTTCAGGTTGCCCTCGGAGTCGAACCCGAGAGTGAGCCGGACTGACGCGTCAACCACGTCCTTGTCCTTGCCTTTTAGCGACTGGATGGGCCGGACATCGACCGTTGCCCCGGAGGGTAGCTTGTGCTCCATTCTGTGCCTTCCTGTGCCTAGTAGATCGGGGTTGTGTTTACCAGGGTCACCTTGATCGGGCTGTAGCCTGCACTCCATCCAATCGTGGTGACTGAGTTGGCGGTCAGGTTGGTCGAGACCGCCTCGAACGTGACATCGTAGCCGAACAGCGACCGGCTGGCGTTGATCTTCGACGTGTCGAACGCGCCCAGGACGATGTCGAACTGCAGCCCAGCCTTGTTTGCTCCAGTTAGGCCGTTGAATGCCTGAATCTGGATCTGTGGCTGGGTGTTGTTGAGCAGGTAAAGCAGCGCCGTCTCGTCCACGGCGGGGGCGAATGTCAGCTTGCCGGTTACGACCAGCGGTCCCCTGGCGATCACGTACGGGTTGAACGAGCCGCTGTTGGTGAAGTAGGGCTCCACCTTCCGGCTCATCGAGATCGACCACTCGGAGATGTCGTAGATGGGAGCGCCGGATACGACACCGTTCAGGCCGAATAGGGTGTTGAAGTCCGGCCAGACCGTGGCGGTCGAGATTGACGGGGACGGCGCCGACGCTGCGATCTGGCCAGCGAACGCCGAGAAGGCGCCGTTCCACTCGGTGAGCTTCTCGGCGTTGCCGGTGAAAGTCAGCTCGGAGAAGCACGAGTAGGCATACTGGCGAGCCAGGCCGGTTGCAGGGACCAGGGTACGGTCGGTGTAGGTGTGGGTGATCGGCTGGCCGAACCCGGGAGGAGCGGTGGCCGGGTTGTTCGTACTGTTCAGCAGCGAGAAGATGTTGTTGTATCCGGCCGACGCAATCGTCGTGTTGGTTACCGTCGCGCTGGCGCTGTGGCCAGGAATACGGATCGGCGTGGTTGTCTGCAGGGTGATGGTGTTGGTGGTCGAGGACAGCACCTGGACGATCTCGGACAGCAACCCGGTGTCGACCTGAATCCACATGTTCACGGTGAACGATGTGCCCGACGTGACGTTGAGTGTGGTCGCGCCCACGGCGGGGGAAGACGTCAGGGTCGTGTTCGGGGTCGCGGCGGTCGCGCTCTGGGTGTAGTCGCCCAGCATGTTGTACAGCTCGTGGCCGATCATGTCCGCAAAGACCGGACCGCCGATCGATGCCTCAGCGTACCGGGGACCGAACTGGATGCCGTAGGTCTTGCCCATGGCACCGCGCAGGCCCTCGTCTGGCAGCTTGAGCAGCTTGTCTTCTGGTTCGAAGTTGACGATCGGAAATGTAGTTCCCGAGCTGGCCGGGATGGTCCCCGGAGTCGCCTCGCGGACGACGTTGACGAACCTCTCCTCGGACGAGAAGATCGTCGTCGGCACAGTGAGCGGCATGGTTTACTCCTCCTGGGGTTCACCACCGGAAGCCGCCCCTGTGCCTGGGCCATCCTCCGCTGCGTTGATAGTATCAGACGGGGGTTCGTCTACGCTACCCTCGTCGATGCTGGGCGCCGGACCTGGCCGCGTCCACTGGACCCATTCGTTGGTCTCTGGGTCGAGTGAGGACCACAGGCCGTCTTCCGGCGGGATCTGGTCTCCGAACTCGATGATTTCGTCGGGATCGACCCACAGCACGCCGTTCTGGTGTTCGGGGTGGATCCGGTCCGGGTAGCTGCGCTTGTCGTTGCCGTGATACCTGTATTCGGTCATGCCTGGATCCATTCTTCGGTGGGAGCAGTGATAAGCGCGTCCAGGCGCCACATACGCTGACTTGCGGTTGCCTTGATAGGCATGTATTCCCAGCTCATGTCGCGGCCGAGAGTGACGAGCTGCGACTTCTGTCCGGTCCCCGGGTCCGTGATCAGAATCGGCATCTGCGTCGTCCGCAGCACAGCCAGGACAATGTCCACCACAAACGGGAAGGTAGAGTCGCCTTGCGGATCACTGTTGTCGTCGAACCAGGTAAGGTAGATATCGATCGAGTGGCTCAAGGTCTTCCACCCGGCTGGAGCTGTCTGGACGTACTGGCCCCGGGTGTTCGCCGGAGCAGCGCCGCGCGGTCCGGTAGCTCGCCGCTCGTTGCCCCGGGAGGTCCAGATGTAGGCGTGCGGCTCGCGGTTGTTCGTCTCGGGGTCGGGTGGCGCGACGTACGCGCGAATGAACCTGGACTGGCCGGGGCACTTGGTGCCGTCCAGGAGACCTTTGACGTAAGCCATCGTGGACGCGAGCGGCATCAGATCACCCGCGCGAACTTGTGGCACGACTCGGTTGCCCACTTGCGCAGCGTTTCAGCGCTGACCGGTCCTCCGGTGTCGCCGCCTCCGCCCGTTGTGCTCTGGACGGTGGTTGCCGTAGCACCACGTTCCAGGGCCTGAGCAGCCGAGAAGTTGATCGCCGCGTCGATGACGGTCTGCGGCAGCGTAGTGAGCAGCACCGTGTTCCCGTGCGGGTACAGCGTGCTAGTAGCAAACGTCAATGTGCCCGGCCCATACTGGGCTGTCGCGGCAGTACAAGTGACGATTTCCTGCTGCAAGCCGTCGTAGATGACGCCGACCGCACCGAAGTCATCGATATTCGGCAGGTTCTGGTTTGCGGGCTGGGGCGCCCAGCCCGTGCAGTCGTCAACAGCGATCTGGTTCACCCCAGAAGCAACCGCGGCGGTGAGCGAGGTATGTGGCCAGCCGCTGATATATTGCAACATGATACGCCAGCCACGGCGCCCAGCAAACCAGTCGATCGCCCCAGGGCCAAGCAGGATGGCCGACCCGCCCGACACATCGTCGCTTGGCTGGCTCGCACCGTAGACGCCGATTGCTGGCTTTTCGATGTCGATCTGGCCGAGATCAATCGTCGTCCACGAACGGGGAAAGCCAGCCGAGGGGGACACCTGGCACGATAGAACTTGCAGAATCGGCCACCTGGCACACTGGACCCGGGCCACCCCCGTGGTGGGGTTGATTGTGACCTTCCAGTCCGGCCCGTCGAAATACTCGGTATCGAGGGTCGCCCGCAGTACCTGGCTCGCGTGCAGGTCGACCATGCCGGTCGAGCGCATGCAGATGTTAGTCTGCTCGGCTGCTTGCTCCTGGGTGCTGCTGCGGCTGGTCGGGATCGAGGTCCAGTCGATGCCGGTCGGAGCACGCTTCAACACGGCCGGGGTAATGTACGGCGTACCCGGACCGGCAAACGGTGGCACCGGGCCTCCCTACTTACCCGTTGTCGTGCTCGACGTGGCGTGCGATGAGGTCCTCGCGAGTACCGCCCACGGGCAGCCCACGGTTCCTGGCGAGGTCCTTGAGATCGGTCTTGGACAGCGCCCCGTAGTCGGCCGCCGTGCTCCCCGTAGAGTTCGCGGAGCCACCGGACGGGCCGTCTTCGCGGCCGGTGATCACTGGCGCTACGCCAGCTACCTCGTCGCTCGTCGCCACGGCTGCCTGCTGAGCCCGTAGCTGAGCATCCTCGCGGATCTTCCGGAGCTGCTCAAGCTGCAGAGTCCGCTCGGCCTCCTCCTTGGCATCAGCCAGCTCCTGGACCTGGTCGGGAGTCAAGGGAATCCGGTGCCGCGATTTGCTCCACTGAACGTCGTCGTTGAGTATCGACTCGCACGGCTTGCAGTTGATGCCCCAGACCGGTACGTAGGTGATCTCGCCGTCGTCATCTTCGCTGAGGATGGGGCGGTTGTGGGACCGGCCGCACCCGCCCGACGGGGCAACCGACAGGATATCCTGTCTCGCGTAGAGAACCATAGCTACTCTGTGCCTTCTCTCTCGGTTGGACTGCCGCACGTGTGGCACGTGTGAGTCCACGCCTGCCACACCCGGCGGCACTCGGGGTTGGTACAAACCTGTCCGATCCGGGTACCGATCGCCGTCATGCGGTCAGCCGACAGGATGCCGTTGATCCCCGCCGAGCTGTGCTTGATCTTGGCTGCGTCGGCGTCGCTCATGGTGATTGTTCCGCCCGGGGTACGGTTGTACTCCCGGCCGGTGTCCTCGACCTTGACGCCGTAGCAGCCCGGCGGCAGCGGTACCCGGGTCGTCACGGAGTGATCACCACCGTGACTGTGCCGCCGACGATCGGGGTCGTTACCAGCGCCCGGATCAGCGCGACCGCTGCGCCCGGCGAGGTCAGCTTGACGCCGGTCCCAGCGA
>Ga0335078_10003367_pt1 | contig 23834 bp, 20 predicted proteins | sample Lox_Sample_32_FD_206711 | JGI IMG/M metagenome (GOLD analysis project Ga0335078, IMG submission 206711) | Soil microbial communities from Loxahatchee National Wildlife Refuge, Florida, United States - Lox_Sample_3.2 | ecosystem: Environmental > Terrestrial > Soil > Wetlands | place: USA... | reverse complement strand
GCCGTGCCGTCGCGGACCTGACCGGCGGTCACCCTGACGGAGTGATCCTCGGGCCGAACATGACGACGCTCACCTACCGCCTCGCCGACACCCTGTCGAGGGGCTGGGCGCCTGGCGACGAGGTGGTTGTATCCAGGCTCGACCACGACGCTAACGTCAGGCCCTGGGTGCAGGCCGCAGCCCGGCGGCAGGCCGCGGTGCGCTGGGCCGAGGTGGACGTCTGCACCACGGAGCTGCCCGTCGGCCAGTACCGTGAGCTGCTGTCCGAGCGCACCCGGCTGGTCGCGGTGACCGCGGCGAGCAACATCGTCGGAACCCGGCCGGACGTGCCCGCGATCGCCGCCGCCGCGCACGCGGTCGGCGCGCTGTGCTACGTGGACGGCGTGCACGCCACCCCGCACGTTCGGGTCGACGTCCGCGCGCTCGGCGCCGACTTCTATGCCACCAGCGCCTACAAGTGGTCAGGGCCGCACATCGGCGCGGTGGTGGCCGACCCGGCACTTCTTGAGACGCTGCGCCCGGACAAGCTCGTGCCCGCCCCCGACGGCGTGCCAGGCAGGTTCGAGCGGGGCACGGCGGCGTTCGCCGACCTGGCCGGGGTGACCGCCGCGGTCGAGCACCTCGCCGGGCTCGCCGCCGCAGCGCTCGACCCCGCCCGCCCGGCCACCCGCCGCGAGCGGGTGCTGGCCTCGATGGCCGCCGTGGAGGCCTACGAGGGACAGCTGTTCGCCGGCCTGCTCGGCGGCCTCGGCGAGATGCGGCACGTCACGCTGTACGGCAAGGCCCCCAGGCGCGCTCCGACGGCGTGGTTCACCGTGGCCGGGCACTCGCCGGCCGAGGTCGCGGCGCACCTGGCCGCCCGCAAGATCAACGTGTGGAACGGCGACAACTACGCGTGGGAGCTGGCGGGCGTGCTCGGCGTGCGGGAAAGCGGCGGCGCGGTCCGGGCAGGCCTCGTCCACTACAACGACGCAGCCGAGGTCGACCGGCTGCTCGCCGCGGTCGCCGAACTCGCCTGACTCGCGGCGGACCGCGTAGGCTGGAAGCCGGTCCCCTCCCGGGGCGGTTCGCTTGAACGGGACGATGCGATGACGGCGCTCGGCAGCCTGCTCACGGTGCTCGCCGGGCTGCTGCGCGACCTCGCGCAGCTCGCGGTCAGCCCGTCCGCGCTGACCGTGCTCGCCGGGGCGGTGCTCGCTGGCGCCGCGTTCGCGGCCGTATTCGTCCTGCTCACCTCGGTGGCGGGCCTGGCCCGCGCCACCGCCGCGATCCCGCTGCTCCGCCGCGCCCGCGCGCTGCGGGAGAAGTCCTGGCGCGCGGCGTTCCTGCGCCAGCGCGACCCCGATGCGGCGGGCCGGGCAAGGCCCAGAGCACCATCGGCGGCCCCGGCGGCCGCCATGCCCGCCATGTCCGCCTGACCGCGGGCACTCGCGGCCGCTTCCAGCCCATCACCCATTCCAGCTGGAAGGCCGTGTCACGATGTTCAGCATTTTCGGCGTCCCCGTCGACGCCGCGTACTCCCTCGTCTCCGGGTTCACCGGAATCCTCACCCCCGTCCTCGGCGGCCTGGCCGCCGTCGCCGCCATCATCGCCTTCACCATGGCGGTCCGCGTCCTGCTCATGCCGCTCAGCCTGCGCGCCCTGCGGGGGCAGGCCGCCCAGGCCCGGCTCGCCCCGCAACTGCAGGTCCTGCGCCAGCGCTACGCCAGGCAGCCGGAGAAGCTGCAGCAGGAGATGTCCGCCCTGTACAAGCGGGAGGGCACCTCGATGTTCGCAGGCTTCGGCCCGATCCTGCTCCAGTGGCCGTTCCTGTCCGTGATGTACCTGCTGTTCCGCTCCCCGCAGGTCGGCGGCAAGACCAACACGCTGCTCACCCGAGACCTGCTCGGCGTCCCGCTTGGCACCCACTGGCTGAGCGACCCCGGCGTGCTGTCCGCCCAGGGCGCGGTCTTCCTTGGCGTGTTCGCGCTGCTCGCCGGCCTGTGCTGGCTGTCAGCCCGGCTGGCCCGCCGGTGGGCTCCCATCCCTGCCCCTGTCCCTGCCCCTGCCCCTGCCCGGGCCGGGAAGCGGGCCAGGCCAGCCCCAGCGCAGGCCCAGCCGCAGCAGGTCCCCGGCGGGACACTGGTCAAGGCGCTTCCGTACCTCACCGTGGTGATCGCCGCTTTCGCGCCTCTCGCGGCGGGGATCTACCTGATCACCTCAGCCGGCTGGTCGCTTGGCGAGCGTGCGCTCTGGCGTTTCCGGGTCTCAGGACGTGACCAGGGTGCGCAGCAGGCGGACCGGGGGTGAGCCGTGGGCGAGCATGCGGTCGTGGAGGTCCCGCGGTGACAGGCGCGGCTCGGCGGCCCTCAGCTCAGCAGCGAGGTCGCGGACCTCGGTGTACCCGACGTAGTAGGTGGACAGCTGCGCCGAGGTGAGCAGCGCCCGCCGCCACTTGCCCGCGGCCTCGCCCTCCTCCTGGTAACCGCGGCCGGTCATCAGCGCCATCGCCTCGGCCTCGGTCATGCCGCGGGAATGTATCCGCGAGTCGAGGATGGCGTTGATGATCATGCGGAGCTGCATCTTGAGCTGCTGGATCCGGACCGCGCGCGGATCGCCCTCGCCCGGGTACCCGAGCCCCGCCATCAGCTCCTCGGCGTAGACGGCCCAGCCCTCGATGAACGCGCCAGACCTTAGCGCCGCGCGGACCTGGGTGGCCGAGCCGCGGAATCTGCGCGAATGCTGGAGCTGCAGGTAGTGGCCCGGCATCGCCTCGTGCACCATCAGGTCGTGCACCATGTGCCTGTTGTACTCGCGGTAGAACGAGTCGACCCGCTGCGACGTCCAGCCGGCCGGCGTCGGCGACACGGCGAGGAAGGTGGGCAGCGGGGCGGGCTCGAGCGGGCCAGGGGAGTCGCAGTACGCGACGGCGACGCCCCGGTCGATCTCCGGCATCGCGATCACCTCGACCGGGTCGTCGTACACGGTGATCACGTCGCGGTCGCGGACGAACGCGACCTGCTCCGCCAGCGCGTCCCTGCAGAAGCCCAGGATGGTCGCGTCGCCTGGCGCCTCGGCCGCCAGCCGGTCAAGCACCTCGCGCACCACAGCGGGCCCGGAGCGGCCGGCCAGTCCCGCGGCCACCTCGGCGATCTCCTCGCTCACCCGGTCCAGGTCGGCCTCGGCGCGGGCCAGGATCGCGTCCGCGTCGGCCGCCGAGTTCAGCGCCAGCGACAGCTTGCGGCTGAACCGCTCGGCCCCGATCCTGGGATCGGCGTATCCGCCGGCCCCGTCCGCGCCGTCGGCCAGGCGCGCCGACAGCCAGTCCCGGTGCCCAGCCAGAGCCTCGAGCGCCGCGGGCCGCACCCGGCCGATCGCCGCCGAGCACCCGGGCTCCGCCTCGAGCGCCGCGTCTACGGCCTCGGTGATCATCGCGATCGTCCCCGCGAACTGCCCGATCGCGGTCTCCAGGTGCACCTTCGGCATGGCGCCGAGCGACCCGCGAGCGGTGGCCAGCGCGGCGGGCACCTCCCCGAGCCTGCCCGCCACCGCGGCCAGCCGGTCGCCAAGCGGCGCGAAATCCCTGGCAAGCAGCATGTAGATGGCCTTGCCCGGGTTGGCGATCAGCGGGTTCCAGGTGTTCTCGCGCAGCTCGTCGAGCTCGAAGGACCACCAGGCCACGCTGTCGGCCACCATCGCCGCGTCGACCCGGTGCTCAGCAGACAGTGCCGCCTCGGACTGGGCGCCGCCCTCGAGCGCGCCCAGCCTGTCCGACCAGCCGTCGAGCGCGCGACGCTCGGCGGCTAGCGCTTCCACGGACTGGTCGGCCAGGTGCGCGTCGAACCTGTGGTCGCCCAGCCGGGTCGCCAGCACCGGGTTCCGTTCCGCCTGGTAGTCGAGATACTCCCCGGCCACCCTCGCGAACTCGCGATCCGCATCCCCGCCCATTGCCGCCTCCGGGCTCAGTCGTCGAAGTCCCAGCGGGTGGGGGAGCCGGTGAAGTCTCCTGCCCGCAGGCTGAACACCCGGCGCGGCCGGACTCCGATCGTCGCGTTCTTCGCCGGGACGAGGAAGTCCACACCGTAATCCGTCCGGTACTTGGCGTTCATCAGGTCGATGACACGCTGCAGGACCTGCGGCTGGGTTGAGATGTGGGCGGTGCCCTCGATGACCACGGGATCGGAGGCGTCCTCGGTCGTGACGCAGCAGCGGGGATCGGCGATCAGGTTGCGGACCTTGCGCGAGCCCGCGCTGCTCGTGAACCACAGCGTGCTGTCGTCCCACATGCCCCAGACCGGCATGACGTGGGGCCGCCCGTCCGGCCAGACCGTCGCCACCCAGTAGTTGCGGGCCGCGGTGAGCCGCTCTGCCGCCCAGGACCAGTGCAGCAGCCCGCTTCCCTCTTCTGGCCCGGCGATTCCGTATCCCGGCATGTAGGGCCGGCTGACCCGGGGGATTTCCATGGCGCAAGGTCTACCACGCGCACCGTTTACCCGGAGGGTAACCCCCCGGAACCCTCCTGCTTATCCGGGGGATAACCCATTAGCCCGCCGGGGCGACTAACGTTGGAACCCGTGAAGGCATCACCGCAATCCCAGCTCCTGCTGCTCGACCTGGCCCGCCTGGACGCCGAGCTTGCTCGCCTGGACCACCGCAGGAGTTCCCTGCCCGAGGTGGCCGAGCTAGCCCGCATGGAGGCAAGGGCCGCCGAGCTGAAGGACGCCATCGTCGTGGCCGAGACTGACCTCGGCGACCTGGCCAAGGAGCAGGGCCGGGCCGAGCGCGACGTGGACCAGGTCCGGACCAGGATCGACAGGGACAAGGCGCGGCTCGATGCCGGGCAGGTCTCCGCGGCGCGCGAGCTCGCGACCCTGCAGTCGGAGATCGAATCGCTGCACAGAAGGCAGGACGATCTCGAGGAGATCGTGCTCGACCTGATGGAACGCCGCGAGACGCTCGTCAGCAGGCGCGACGAGCTCGCCGCGGAACGCGACAGCCTGGCCGACGAGATGGCCACCGTGGCGGCCCGGCGGGACGCGGACGTCAAGGAGATCGACGAGCAGGCGGGCCGCGCCTCCGACCAGCGCGTCGGCATCGCCGCCGAGGTGCCCGCCGACCTGCTCAAGCTGTACGAGCAGATCCGGAGCTCCCGCGGAGTCGGCGCCGCCATGCTGCGGGCTGGCCGATGCGAGGGGTGCCACCTGACGCTGAACACCGTCGACCTGAACGAGATCAGGGCGTCGGCCGCGGACGAGGTGGTCAGGTGCGAGGAGTGCCGGCGGATCCTCGTCCGTACCCCCGAATCCGGTCTTTAAAGAGTGCGTCCCAGGTCCGCCTGGATGCCCGCCGAGGGCGAGCCCAGCGTCACCGTGCTGCTCAGGCACGGGCAGACGGCGATGTCGGTGCAGAAGCGCTATGCGGGCCGCTCCGACGTCCCGCTCACGCAGGCCGGCGTCCGGCAGGCAGCCGCGGCCGCCAGACGGCTGGCGTCGGCTGGCATCGACGCGATCGTGACCTCCCCGCTGCGGCGCGCTGCGGCGACCGCCGCGGAGGTGGCGGCCGTCACCGGCGCTCCTGTCGTGACCGACGAGGGTTTCCGCGAGACCGACTTCGGCGACTGGGATGGCCTGACGTTCGCCGAGGTCCGGCAGCGCTGGCCGGCCGAACTCGCGGCCTGGCTGGCCGATCCGGCGATCCCGCCGCCCGGCGGGGAAAGCTTCGCCGACGTGAGCACGAGGGTGACCGGCGCCCTGCGCCGCATGCTGGTCGGCCGCCCGCGCCAGCGTGTGCTCATCGTCAGCCACGTCACGCCGATCAAGACGCTGGTCGCCGCGGCCCTGCTCGCCCCGCCCGCGGCGATGTACCGGATGCACCTGGACGTGGCCGCGCTGTGCGAGATCGACTGGTACGCCGACGGCCCCGCGGTGCTGCGGTCGTTCAACGACACCGCCCACCTGGACCCGCCGTAACCGGGTGAATGCCCGGTTAACGTCCCGGCTAGTATTCGCCAATTCCCGGCGAACGATCGTCCCAGGCCGCCCGGTATCCGCGGGGAGCGCGGCGGGTCTGGCAAAATCCTCACCCATGAGAGACCGAGGGCGGCTGACCGCTCCTGGCAGCCTGCTCGACGACGGGGTGGACGAGCCAGGGGCCGAGGCGTCGCAAGGGAACGAGGATCTGGCCGCCCTGGCCGCCAGGCATGGCCTGCGCCCGAGTTCCCAGCGCCCCGGCCTGGCCGCGTACACGCGCCTGGTCTGGCAGCGGCGGTACTTCATCTTCGCCTACGCCACGGCGCGCAACGTGTCCATGTACACCGAGGCCAGGCTCGGCCAGCTCTGGCAGGTGCTGACGCCGCTGCTCAACTCGGCCGTCTACTACCTGATCTTCGGGATCTTGTTCCAGGCGAACCGCGGCATCGAGCACTACATCGCCTACCTGGTCACCGGCGTGTTCATCTTCGCCTTCACCGAGCGGTCGATCGTGGTCGGCTCCACCGTGATGCGGGCGAACATCGCGCTGATCCGCGCCCTGCACTTCCCGCGGGCGTGCCTGCCGCTGGCGTACGTGATGGTGGAATTCCAGCAATTGCTGCTGTCGATGCTGGTGATGTTCGCGATCGTGCTCAGCGACGGGGAGCCGCCCACCTTCTACTGGCTCTACCTGGTGCCGGCCTTGGTGCTGCAGGCGACGTTCAACATGGGCGCCGCGCTGATCATGGCCCGCCTGGGCGCGGGCGCGCAGGACTTCAGTCAGCTGATCCCGTTCCTGACGCGGATCTGGCGGTACTTCTGCGGGGTCATGTACAGCATCGCCTCGCTGCCCGCCTCGCTGCCCGAATGGGCCAAGGACGTGCTGTCGCTCAATCCCGCGGCGGTATACATCACCCTGACGAGGTACGCGATCATGGCCTCCCAGCGCAACAACGCGCCGGGCGCGAAGCCATACAACGCCGCCAAGTGCGCCCTGTTCAACGCGAAGAAAATCCCCGCGCTGCAGGCCTATTGCCACCCAGGAACCGTCACGACCAGCGACCTGTGGCTGGCCGGAGCCGGCTGGGCCGCGGTGACCCTGGTTATCGGCGTCGTGTACTTCTGGCAAGCCGAGACCCGCTACGGCCGCGGCTGACCCCTCTAAAATGTGCCTATGGTGGGCACTGCCTGGGCGGGGAGCGTCGAGCCCGTCGTGAACCCCAGCCTGCGGGAGGCTAAGCGGCAGCGGCTCATCCGCATGACGAAGCAGCAGATCGCGGGGCGTCCCGGGTCTACGCGGGCGACCTGCGTGGCACCGTGAAGGAGCCCGTCCTGCGGCAGCACGAATGGGAAATCGCGGTCGCGCTACGCGAGATCACCGAGTTGCTTCTCGACATGGTGGCGAGCAACGCGGGGCGCACGCCGGGGCCGATGACGGCCCCCGTGCTGCTTGCCCAGAATCGCGCGATATCGATAGCCAGGGACGCCACCACGGCCCGGGTCCTCGCGCTCGAACTGCTGGCGGCTCAGGTAGGCGCCGCCGAGGCCGCGCGAAGGGACTGGGAGACCGCCCATCAGATGGCGGCCAACAACGACAAGTACCTCGACCTGGTAGCCCGGACCGCTGCGGATCAGCATGCGACCGTCGAGATCACCGATTTGGCCGAGGCGACGCAGGCGGTCCGCGAGACCCTGCAGTTGGCCACCCAGGCGGCGGAGGCGCTGGTCCTTCCCGAGTCGCGCTAGGCCGTGCTTGTGGCGTTGGCTAGCTTGTGTGGTTATGACGTGGCAACCGGAACTTGATGAGGTGCTCCGCCGGCGGGACATGGCCGAGCGGATGGGCGGCCCGGCCAAGGTCCGGCGTCAGCACGAGGCGGGCAGGCTGACGGTACGGGAGCGGCTGGCGGCGTTGCTCGATGACGGCTCGTTCGACGAGATCGGGACGCTGGCGGGAACGGTCTCCTATGACGGCACGGGTGAGCTGGCGGAGTTCACGCCCGCCAACTTCGTGACCGGCACCGGCCGGATCAACGGCCGCAAGGTAGTGGTGGGCGGTGACGACTTCACCATCCGCGGCGGCGCCGCGGATGCCGCGATCATCGGCAAGCAGGTGTACGCCGAGCAACTGGCCAATCAGCTGAGGCTGCCGCTTGTGCGGCTAGTCGAGGGCACCGGCGGTGGCGGCAGCGTGAAGATGCTTGAACAGATGGGCCATACCTATGTACCGGCCAATCCGGGCTGGGATTACGTCGTCGATAACCTGTCCACCGTTCCCGTTGTCGCCGCGGGCCTGGGCCCTGTCGCCGGGCTCGGCGCGGCCAGACTGTGCGCCTCGCACCTGTCGGTGCTGGTAGAGGGCATAGCGCAGCTGTTCGTCGCCGGGCCGCCCGTGGTCGCAAGCGGGACAGGGGAAAAGGTCACGAAGGAACAGCTAGGCGGGGCGACCGTGCACGCGCGTAACGCCGCCGTGGACTTGGTGGCGGCGTCTGAGCACGAGGCGTTCGGCGTGATCAGGCGCTTCCTTTCCTACCTGCCGCAAAGCGCGTACCAGCTGCCGCCTGTGATCCCCTGTACCGATCCGGCCGCGCGGGCACAGGACATGCTGCTGTCCGCGATCCCGCGTGACCGCCGGCAGCCCTACCGGATCCGCGACATCCTGAACGCCGTCTTCGACGCTGACTCGGTCATGGAAATTCAGCGGTACGGCGGGTCGGTCGTGACCGCGCTGGCACGCCTGGACGGTCATCCGGTCGGCGTCATGGCCGGTGATCCGTATGCCGCGGCCGGCTGCCTCACCGTTGAGGGCGCCGAGGCGGCGACCCGGCTGGCCGACCTGTGCTCGACGTTCCACCTGCCGGTCGTGACCTTCACCGATCAGCCGGGGCTGCTCATCGGCACTCGCGCCGAGCAGCGCGCCACGATCAGGCACGGCGTGCGGGCGATCAGCGCCATCTACCAGTCGACCGTGCCAGGCGCCGAGGTCATCGTGCGCCGCGTCTTCGGCGTCGGCGGAGCGGGCATAACCAACAGGCACCGCCTGATCCGCCGGTGGGCCTGGCCCTCGGCCGACTGGGGCTCGCTGCCGGTCGAAGGCGGGATCGAGGCCGCCTACCGGGCGGAGCTCGAACGCGCGGATGATCCGGCCGCTCTCCTGGCCGACATCCGGGCCCGACTCGACACCGTGCGCAGCCCGCTGCGGACCGCCGAACGGTTCGGCATCGAGGAGATCATCGATCCGCGCCGGACCAGGCCGCTGTTGTGCGACTGGGTACACGACGCCTACGCCGTGCTGCCGGTCAGCCCCGGCAGGCCCTCCTTCGGCACCCGGCCATTAGCCAGACACGGCAAGCCCTGGCGAGGACAGCCGGCCATCTCGCCGCAGGCGGCGAGATGGCCGCTCATCCACGCATTACGGTCCCGGTGCCGGTAACGCTTGTGGTCACCTGTGGCGGATTGCCGCCGTATATGACCGCCCCGGTGCCAGGGACCGCCGCGTCCAGGCTTGTCGTGGCGGTCACCTGGATGAGGCCCGAACCGGTGACCACGGCGTGCACGTCGCGCGCTGTGAGCTGGCTGAGCTGTGCTTGACCGTCGCCGCTGAGCGTCACGTCAAGCCGGGTCACGTTCCCGGCTGCGGACAGCAGGCCGCTGCCGGAGACCGTCACCGTCAGCCGTGTCGCGTTGATCCCGGTGATGGAGATCTGCCCGTCGCCGCTGAGGCTTACCGCCGTCAATGACGGCACGGTGACATCCACGCTCATCGGGGTCCGGGTAGTGAAGCTGCCGGTATCCCCGATTACCAGGGTCCCGGCCACAACCTGTGTCGTCACGTGACCGAGTAGGTTGCTGTCCGCGCGGACGACAACGGCCTGCCTGGCGCCGACGGTGACGGTGACGTCATTCGCGCCGGCCAGATTAAGGCTGCTGAAGCTGGCCACGTTACGCGTCTGGGTGGCTGCGGTACCCGAGCCCCGGATTCCAGAACCCGATGACCCTCCGCCGTGGACAAGCGCCACTATCCCGAACACGGCCAGCACGAGCGCGCCGGCATAGGCAGCTATCAGGGCAAGTCGGCTGTGATGCGCCGTGTGGCCGCTGCGCTGAGGTGCCGAGGTGATAGTCATGGCTCCTCCTTCTGACACGCCGGCGAACCGCAAACCGAGGCAAGGGCATCCGGCCTGCGCCTGTGATCCGCCAGACTGCCCCAGAAATAGCCTCCGGCCATGACTCGCCCAGCGGTAGAGGCGAACAACCCGCCCCGGTCGGCCGAAAGGCCCTAATTCAGCCGCTTACTACCAGGGGACCGTGGTCTCGTCCCAGGAGAAGAACTCCCCGGAGGGCCCATCATCTGGCAGCAGCGCCAGCCGGACCGCGCCCGCCGCGGCCTCGGCCGGATCGCCGTCGCTGGCGGCGGCCGCGGCGTTGAGGTCGGTCCGGCGCAGGCCCGGTGCCAGCGCGTTGACCTTGTTGCCGTCGTCGGCCAAGGCATGGGCGTAGAACACCGTCAACGCGTTCAGCGCCGCCTTCGACGAGCGGTAGGCGGCGTGCCTGGCAGACCAGTGCCGCGACGCGGGCAGGAAGGCGTTTGTCACCGCGACGGCCCAGAAGACGTTCGTCTCGTAGATGCGGCGGAAGGCGCCGACGTGCTCCTGGTCCGGGGTGCTGGCGTCGCCGGAGATGCCGGCGTTGTTGACCGGGATGTCCAGCGCGCCGATCTGGCTCGCGGCGTCGGCGATGCTCGCGGCGTCGGTCACGTCGAGGACCACCAGCCGAGTATCGCCGCCGACCTCCTCGATGGCGCGCCGTCCGCGTCCATGCCGCTATCATGCTCCCCGGCGCTCGGGGGTGCGGGCGTTGAGCCAGTCGCCGGACACCAGCGCGGCGAGGGTGGCCAGTGCCCAGGCCGCGTGCGAGCCGGCCAGCGGCGATCGCAGCACCTGTTCGGCGGCCCCCCGCCGGACGACGTCGAACAGCCCGCCCGCGGCGCCGAGCTCCAGGGTGTACTCGCGAATGAAGCGGGCCAATTTCTCGCCTCCGTCCCGCCGCCAGTCGGGCTGGCTCACCGGTCGCGGCAGGCCGGCCCCCGCCGGCCGTGGCTCGCCCTTCCACCCGCCGCCCGCGAGCGGCAGGTCAAGGAGCTTCGGGCAGAGCGCCGCGAGGCAGCCGGTCGGCGATTCGGTCCCGCAGCGACACGGCCCGCGCGGCCGCGCCGTCGCTGAAGAACGGCTGGACCAGCGGTGACCGCAGCAGGTAGCCCCGGCGGGCCGCCGCGGACCACCGGCCGGCCCGGTTCTCCAGGTAGAAGTCGTCCAGCGCGCGCAGCGGCCCGCGGCGCAACGCCGCCGCGTACGGCGCCAGGTACGCTCCTGCCGCGCGCGGGTGCAGCAGCCCCGTCCTGCGGGTTGTCATGCGCCGGAACAGCTCGGCCCCGGCCGCGGCACTCCAGGCGCCGGCCGCCGGCCTCCAGGCACCAACCGGGGACCGGGACCGCCATGCGGCCTGCGCGTAGCCGCCTCGCAGCAGTTCGCCGCCGTGACCGCCCGACTGCACCGGTTCCGCGACCGCCTCCGGGTCGGGCCGGCCGACGTTCTCGAACGCGGACAGCATCCCCTCGGAGACGAGCACGGTCGCGCGGAGCCTGCCGGTCAGTTCTGCCTCGTCGTGGCTGCCTGGCGGCCTCGGCTCGGTGACCGTGTGCTCGACGCCGAGCTTGCCGGCGATCCTGCCGCCGGCCGCCCTGAGCTCCCGCGCGGGGCCCAGTGCCCGTACCCGGCGGAACCGGGGTAACGGCGCCGACCGGGTAGCCGAGGCTCAGCAGCGCAGCGATCATGACCGGGTCGTGATCGCCCAGCCGCCCGGTGACGGCGGCCGCCCAGCTCGCACGGTCGCAGACCACCGCGGCGCCGGGAACCTCGGCGAGGTAGACCGGATCGACCCGGGCCAGCCCGGTACGCGCCCGCACCGCCTCGCCCTCGCCCTCGGCCCAGATAGTGCCTGCCCGCGATGCGGCAGGCATGCCCGACGCGGTCGCCACGGCCGGCGCGTCGCCGCCCCAGTGCACCACCGCCTGGCGCTCATCGGCCGAACGCCACGCCACGCGTGCCGGACCCGGGATCGGCATGACCCGCGGATCGGCGGCCACCGCCGCGGCCGTCAGCGCGGCACACGCCTCGCGGCTGGCCGCGCTGACCGCAAGCGTGAAGTACATCCCCGTCAGCGCGAGCCAAGCAGCTCGAGCATCGGTCCAGGTACCGCCGGGTCCAAATCCTCGGTGAGCAGCCCGCGCCACATCTCGCATATGCCGGGCAGCGCGAATGCCCCGGCATGCTCATGTGCCTCATCGCCCGCGAGGCGCCAGTCCGAGGCGTCGCCGAGCGCCGCTATCGCCGCGGCCATCTCGGCCGGCCCGCGGTGGATCCAGCGCTTGTCGTAGATGGTCTCCGCGCCGGGCCAGTGCCGCAGCACCGGCACAGCTCGTGACGCCATGCCCTCGGCGGGAGCCATGTGGAAGCTCTCGTCGTCGCTTGTTGACAGCACGAAGCCGACCCGGCGCAGCCAGGCGGCGACGTCGGGTCCGGCGTCGTCGAACACGACCGCCCCGCGAAGCAGCGCAGAGCGCTGCAGCCTGCGCAGCGCCTGGGCGTAGTGCTCGCGCTCGGCCTGGTTCTGCCAGACCCACCAGTGCTCCCACGGCATCCCCGACTTGACGAACAGCAGGTACCTGTCGTCGTCGCGGCGCAGTTCCTCCAGCACGTCGAGGGCGAGATCCAGCCGCTTGCGGGAGGGCACGATGCCGACGAGGCCGAGATGGAACCGGGCGCCGTCCAGCTTGGGCCGGTCCAGCTGGGGAATGTCCAGCGCGTTGGACACGGTCGCCACCTTGGCCTCGGGCCAGCCGGCGCGCTCGCGGCACGCCCGCGCGTAGTGCCTGCTCACGCAGATCACCTGGTTGACCGCGCTGATCTTGACCCGGTCCGGGTAGCCCGCGGCCAGCTCGAACCTGTGCAGCCGGACCAGCAGCCGCGACCCGCGCCGCTTGTGCTTGCTGTACCAGATCGCGTTCGGGCCGCACCATTCGCAGATCACCACGTCCGCCCATCCGGCGAGTTCCCGGCTGGCCGCCGGGTCGTGCTTGCCCAGCGCGGCCCAGCGGTCCACCCTGACCTCCAGATCGGGCTGCAGCCTCAGGTAGTCAAGCAGCGGCGTGAAGAACTTCAGGTCATGCCCGGCCACCGCGACCCGGAGCTTGCGGTCCGTGCCTGCCCCCGGCCGGCGGGCCGGGATCGCACGCGCCAGGTACCCGCGCAGCCGCTCGGCGGCCCGGTCCAGGGTGAACCGTTCCGCGGCCTGCGCGGTCCGCTGCGCCGCCAGCCGGAACAGGCCCGGATCTGCGGCCGCGGCGGCCGCGGCCGCGGTGACGTCGGCCAGGCTGGCGGCGAACAGCGGATAGTCGGCGCCGAGCAGTGCCTCGTGCATCGGCGTGCGGTTGAGGATCACCGGGAGCCCGAGCGCGCCGAACTCGAGGACCTTGGTGGACAGCTCCAGGCTCGCGTCGAGCTCGGGATGGCGCCAGCCCAGCCCGATGTCGCAGGATGCCGCGAGCCGCATCGCCTCCTCCCGCGAGTGCCCGCCGTGCCACGTCACCCCCTCCGCGTCGAGCGCGTCGCGCATCCGCTGCCGGTAGCCGGTCGCGTCGTCGTGGATCTTGTCGCCGGCCATGTGCAGTTCCGCGGTGATGCCCTCGGCGGCGAGCAGCCCCGGAAGCCCGGTCATCTCCAGGGTGTTCCAGCGCGGCGCGAACTTGCCCGTGTAGACGAGCCGCAGCGGCGTCCCCGCCGGGACCGTGCCACGCCCGGCCGGCACGTCGGCAAGGATCGGCGGCAGCAGAACGCACTTGCCGCACGCCGCGGGGATGCTGCCCTCGAGGAAGCAGCGCAGCTCCTCGGTCTGGCAGAGCAGGTAGCGCGCGGCCTCGGCGATCGCGCCGAGCTCCGCGGCCGCCGCGGAGGTGAGCCCGGGGACCGACTGCGGAACGTCGGTCAGGTACGGCCACAGCCGCCCGGCGAACGCGCCGTTCTTCACCGCCGCTGCGGTCAGCGCCCGGCCGCGCAGCACCACCAGGTCGTAGGGCTGCTCGGCGTCCAGGTGGGCCAGCAACCCGGCCGCCGCGGAGGCCTGGATGGAACTCGGTCCCTCGACCAGGTCCTCCTCGTGCGGCCGGCGTACGGTGATGCCGGGCTCGGCAAGCAGCGGCGCGATCAGGCGGCTGGTCCGGACCGGCGCCTTGAGCACCAGCGTCACCGCGCAGCCGGCCCGCGCAAGCGCCTGCGTCACGGACTGCAGCCAAATGGCCGAGCCGTCGATCAGGTTCAGGTCGATGTCGCCGTAGACCAGCGCACGAGGGCTCAACGCGGATGCTCCTTGGATTTGGCTAATCGATATCTGGCTTATCGAGATTTGGCTGATCGGCCTGGCTGGCGGAGAAGAGCCGGAGCGCGTGACCGGGGACCGAGGCGGGATCGGGGACCGGGCCGGGACCGCCGGGGGCGAAGAACTCCCTGCGGGCCAGGGCCGGCCTGGCCGATGAGTCGAACGCGTAGGCCCTCCCGCCGTGCCCGACCGCGTCCGCCTGCGAGCATTCCCGCGCGCAGACCAGGTCCAGCAGGTACGACTCATGCCATCCGGCGCCGTCCCGCAACGGCGCGACCCACGGCGAGCGAGCCGCCTGCGCGGCCTGCGCCAGCCAGGACGCCTCCGAGGCAGCGCTCATCACCCGAAGCGCGACGCCCCGGTCGGCCAGCTCGCCGAGCGCCCCGCTGACGGCCTGGACGGACTGCTCGGGCCCGGCGGCGACCACGAGCTCGGCCGGTGCCAGCCGCTGCCCGCGCAGGCTGGCGCACAGGGCCGCGGCGCCGGACACGTCGTCCAGCCGGGCCAGCACCGCGACCTGCCGCCCGGCGATCAGTCCGCCGGGAAGCCCGGCCAGCCTGGCCAGCTCGGCGAGCCGGACCGGGGTCGCGTGCGCGGCGAAGATGTCCCGCAGCACCGCAAGGATCTCCGCCATGGTCGGCGGCTGCTCCGCGCCAAGCGACGTCATCCGTTCCCGCAGCGAGGCGGCAGTCCACTCGGGGCTGTGGTGGGGCCCGATGGTCCCGGCGGTCGGCTCGCTCCCGGCCATGATCACCCGCGCGCCGCAGGCGAGCTGTTCCCGTGCCTGGTCCGCCGATACGGTGACGAACGCGGCGTGCGCGCGGTACACCGCGGGTTGCTGCCGCCACCGGACCTGCCCGGTCAGGTGCAGAGCGCCATCGAGCCCGTCAAGCAGGGCGCGGACCCGCGGCGTCTCGCGCGGATCGCGCGCGTCGGCGTAGACCGGGCCCGTCGGCCGTGACCGGTCGAGCTCGACCGGGTTGAACCTGGCCAGCTGCACGCCGAGCCCGCCGTCAAAGACCGCGTCGCAGCTCGCGGCGACCCAGTCCAGGCCCGGCGCGAGGTGCGCGGGGACGTTCCTGACGAAGACCACCGGCTTGCCGAGCGCGCGTGCGCCGGCGATCAGCCGTCCCAGGCGCCGGCCGCGGTCGGCCCCGGCCGGGTCGCCGGCGTAGGCCCAGGCGGAGCCCGCCAGCATCGCCGCTGCCTCGATCAGGACCAGGTCGGCGCCCGCGCTCTCCAGCATCACGTCCGCGTCGTGCGGCAGCAGCGGGCAGACGGCGGCGTCCGGTCCCAGCGTCGCGCAGGCCCGCGCGCTGAGCACCCCGGTGATGACAACCGCGGGCGGGGAGAACCTTGCTGTCTCCGCGCCGGGCGCGCCGAGCCCGGGCGCGGTCAGCGCAGACAGGAACCGCTCCCCGACGCTGGCAAGGTCGCCGAGCTGCGCGGACGCCAGCGCGAGCGTCGCCGCACCGGGCCCGGTGAGGGCGCCGCGCTCGCGCCACAGCCGGATCAGCTCCGCGGGCAGCTGTGCCCCGCGAGACCAGGGCCGCCGCGCGGCGCGGACCAGGGTCCTGCCGAGCACCATCGTCGAGGACTGCTCGAGGGCTGTCAGCCGCGCCTGCGTCATCGCCAGCTGCAGCCGGGTCTCGCGCAGCGACCGTGCCAGCCGGTCATGTTCGGCGGCCAGCCCCGGATCACCCGGCGCCGCGACCGGGTACACGTCCGCGACCGGGTACACGTCCGCGACCTCGGCCACCGAGTACACCTCCGCGGCCTCCGCCACCGGACGGTCCTCCGCGCCGCCCGCGGCGTCACCCGTCCTGTCGGTCGCGGAACTCACGCGCACCCTCCCCGTCCAGCCACGCCGTGATGATGCGGGCGATGCGCGGGCCGGCCTGGCCGTCCCACAGCGGCGGGAGCTCGCCCGCATACGGTCCGTCGTCGCACGCCTTGAGCACGGCCGAGGCCAGCTCCCGCCGGGTCACCAGGCGGTTGCTCCCGCTGGTCACGGTGATCGGCCGCTCGGTGTTGGGCCGCAAGGTCAGGCACGGCACCCGCAGCAGGGTGGTTTCCTCCTGCACGCCGCCGGAGTCGGTGATGACCGCGGCCGCGCCCCTGACAAGCGCCATGAACTCCAGGTACCCGAGCGGGGGCACGGCGTGCAGCCGCGGGTGCGTGCCGAGCCCGGCGGCGTCGAGCGTGGGCCGGCTGCGCGGGTGCACCGGGATCACGATGTCCAGTTCGTCCGCGACCTCGTGCAGCACGCGGACGAGCGCGGCGGCCGACTCAGGGTCGTCGACGTTGGACGGCCGGTGCAACGTCGCGACCGCGTACCTGCCGGGCAGCCCGAACTCGGCCCGGGCCGCCGACGTGTCGAACTTCTCCAGGTTGGCCAGCAGGCTATCGATCATCGGATTCCCGACTAGGTGCACCGAATCCACCGGACGGCCCTCGCGCGCGAGATAGCCGACCGCTTCCGGCGAGGTCACGAACAGCAGGGCGCACAGCTGGTCGGTGAGCCGCCGGTTGATCTCCTCCGGCATGGAGTCGTCGAAGCTGCGCAGCCCCGCCTCCACGTGCGCCACTGGGACGCCGAGCTTGGCGGCGGCAAGCGCGGCGCCAAGGGTGGAGTTGACGTCGCCGTAGACGACGGCAAGCGAGGGCGAATTCTCCGTGAACTCCCGCTCCATGCCGGTCATGACCTCGGCCGTCTGCCGCGCGTGGCTGCCCGAGCCGACCCCGAGGTTCACGTCCGGCCGCGCCAGGCCAAGCTGCACGAAGAAGACCTCGGACATCTGATCGTCATAATGCTGCCCGGTGTGCACGACCCGCTGCTCGTGACCGAGCGCCGCAAGGGCGCGGATCACCGGCGCGGCCTTCATGAAGTTCGGCCTCGCCCCGAGAACGTGCGTAATGGGTGCTCGCATCGCGTCCTTTCCGTTCACCTGAACCCGTCCGTTCACCTGAACCCGCTAAAATTCGCCGCCGTGACGCCCGCCCGATCGCCCCGCCCGTCGCCCCGCGCGCTCTGCCTCGCGGCCTCGGTCGCGTGGCGGCACGTGAGCGCCGACCCGGTCCGCGCGCTGGTGCTGGCCTGGCGTGTGCTGCCGGCCCCGCTGCGCGGCACTCTCCGCCTCGCCGGCCCTTACGGACGGGCGACGACGCTGTGGGGGTCGGGGGAGCGGGACGCGGCGCTCGCCGCGCTGGCCGCCTGGCCGCGCCGCCTGGCCGCCTTCGCCCTGGCTACCGACCAGCCGGCGGCCGCGGCAACCGCCATCGCCGCGCTGCCCGACGACGACCGCGCACGCCCCGTCCTGGCCGCCCGCCTGGCCTGGCGCGAGGGCCGCCTCTCCGACGCCATCAAAACCCTCGACGCCGCCTCCAGCCGCCGAGCCCGCCGTCCGCGCGCCGCCGCAACCCGCCGAGCCCGCCGTCTGCGCACCACCCTCCAGGCCGAACAATCCCTCCTCACCGGCGTCCACCCCCGCCTCCGCGAGACGGGTACCTCCGAGCCCCAAACCATGATCGTGGCCAGTTCTGACCAAATAGGGTCCGTTTCTGGCCACGATCATGAACGAGGCACCCCCCGAGGCACCCCCACACGCGTGCTGCACCTGGTGACCGACGCGCTGCCGGCGACCAGCGCCGGGTACACGATCAGGACTCACGAGATCGTCGTCGCCCAGCGCGCCGCGGGCCTGGATCCGCACGTGGTCACCAGGTGCGGATACCCGGTGACCGCGGGCACGCTCGACGCCCGCCGCCTGGTCGTCCTCGACGGCGTGCCGTATCACCGCCTGCTCCCGCCGGTCCTCCCGGCCCGCGCGGACAGGGCCGCCGACCTGGGACTGGATCTGGCCGCGAGGCTCACAAGCAAGCTCCGCCCCGCCGTCCTGCACGCCGCGAGCAACTACGCGAACGCCAGGATCGCGCTCGCCCTCGGCAACAGATACGACCTGCCCGTGGTCTACGAGGTCCGCGGCTTCTGGGAGGACACCTGGCTGTCCAGATACCCGGACGCCGGCCGGCTGGCAAGCAGCGAGCTGTACAAGGGGAACCGCGACCTGGAGACAACGTCCATGCTGGAGGCCGACCTCGTCGTCACTCTCGGCGAGGCCATGCGGGAGGAGATCGTGGCCAGGGGCGTGCCCGCCGACAAGGTCCTCATCGTGCCGAACGCCGTGTCGCAGGAGTTCCTCCGGGGACCGCTGCCCGACGCCGCGGCGCTCCGCGAAAGCCTGGGCATCAGCGCCGAAAGCTTCGTGGTGGGCGAAGTCACCACCCTGGTGCCGCACGAGGGCATCGGCACCCTGCTCGAGGCGACCCGGCTGCTCGCCGAGCGCGGCGTGCCGGTGCGGACGCTGATCGTCGGCGACGGTCCCGAACGCGCCGCGCTGCAGCGCCAGGCGGCCGGGGCCGGCCTGGGCGAGGCAGCCATCTTCACCGGCCGCGTGCCAGCGGCCAGGGTCCGGGAATTCCACGCGCTCCTCGATGTCTTCGTCGTCCCGCGCACGCGGGATCGAGTATGCCAGCTCGTTACCCCGCTGAAACCCGTGGAGGCGATGGCGAGCGGGCTATGCGTGGTCACTAGTGAAGTGAAAGCGCTCACCGAAATCATCAAACACGAGGTGACAGGGGCGCTAACAATACCGCAAGATCCGGTGTCGCTCGCGGACTGCCTTGAATTCCTGTTTTACAGTCCGGATATCCGAAGGAAACTCGGGGACAACGCCAGGGAATGGGTGGCCAGGGACCGCACCTGGGCCCATCAGGCCGCGCGATACAGTGACGCGTACGCGCTCCTGGGCGCGAACTAGGGACGGGGCACATGCCTGCGCAGGACGTTCTGGTCATCGGGCTCGGCTACGTTGGCCTTCCGCTTGCCCGGGAAGCGGCCCGCTCCGGTTTCCGCGTGACCGGGTACGACACCTCGGCGAGGATCGTCGAGGGGCTGATGGCCGGCCGGTCCCACGTGGACGACTTGCCGGACGCCGAGATCGCCGAGATGCTTGACCTCGGTTTCCGCGCTACCACCGACGAGGCGGCAGCCGGGCAGCCTGATGTCATCGTCATCTGCGTTCCGACCCCGCTCTCGGTCGCCGACGGACCTGACCTGAGCGCGGTCCGCGCCGCGACCGCTACCGCCAGCCGCCTGCTGCGGCCGGGCACTCTGGTGTCGCTTGAGTCGACCACCTATCCGGGCACAACCGACGAGGTGGTCAGGCCCGTGCTCGAGAAGGCGTCCGGGCTCAACGCCGGCATCGGCTTCTCGCTGGCCTTCTCGCCCGAACGCATCGACCCGGGCAACCGGGCCTACGGCTTCCGCAACACGCCCAAGATCGTCGGCGGCGCGACCCCGTCCTGCGCGGATGCGGCGGCGGCCTTCTACGGGCAGATCTGCGACCAGGTGGTCCGGGCCAAGTCGGCCCGCGAGGCCGAGATGGCCAAGCTGCTCGAGAACACCTACAGGCACGTGAACATCGCCCTGGTCAACGAGATGGCGATCTTCTGCCGCGAGCTCGGCGTGGACCTGTGGGACGCGATCCGCTGCGCGGCCACCAAGCCCTTCGGCTTCCAGGCGTTCTCCCCGGGTCCGGGTGTCGGCGGCCACTGCATCCCCATCGACCCCAACTACCTGTCCTACAAGGTCCGCACGCTCGGCTATCCGTTCCGGTTCGTGGAGCTCGCGCAGGAGATCAACGGCCGGATGCCCGGCTACGTCACCGAGCGCGCCGCCGAGCTGCTCAACCGCAACGCCCAGCCGCTCAACGGCGCGCGGGTGCTGCTGCTCGGCGTCACCTACAAGCACGACATCGCCGACCAGCGCGAATCGCCGGCCCGGCCGATCGCCCGCAGGCTTCGCGCCCGCGGCGCCGTGGTGAGCTACCACGACCCCTACGTGCCGGAATGGCTGGTCGACGACGAGGCGATCGCCAGGGCGGCCGACCTGGATGCCGCGCTGGCCGAGGCCGACCTGGCCATCCTGCTCCAGGCCCACAGCTGCTACGACCTGGCCGAGCTCGCGGGCTCGGCCCGGCTGCTGCTCGACACCCGCGGCGTCGTCCCCTCGGCCCCGCAGGTCCAGGCGCTGTAGGTGACCCCGATGCGGGTAGTGGTGTGCACGATCGTTCACCACCCCGCCGACGCGCGCATCTACCACCGGCAGATCCGGGCCCTGCTCGAGGCAGGGCATCAGGTCAGGTACATCGCCCCTGTGGTTGCTGACAATTTTTTTTATCCAGAACGAACCGGGCTCGACCTCCAGGTAACGCCGGTGCCCCGGGCGGCGGGACGACGCAGGCTCGGCGCCCTGCTCGCCGCGCGCAAGGAACTCGCCAAGTACGCGGGCCAGGCCGACCTGCTGTTGATCCACGACCCCGAGCTGCTGCTCGTCCTGCCAAGCAGGCGCAGGCGGCCGCCCGTTATCTGGGATGTGCATGAGGACACGGCCGCCGCGCTGTCCACCAAGCCCTGGCTGCCGCGCGCGCTCTGGCCCGCGGTCGGCACCGCGGTGCGGATCGCGGAGCGGACCGCGGAGCGGTACATGCACCTGCTCCTGGCCGAGCAGGGCTACGTCTCCAGATTCTCCAGGCCGCACCCCGTGGTGCCGAACACCACCTACGTCCCGGATGCGCCGGCCCCGCCCGGTGATGACCGGCGGGTGGTCTACGTCGGTCACCTGTCACCCGACCGCGGCGCCGCCGAGATGGTGGAGCTGGCCAGGCTGCTACGGCCGCACGAGGTCACGGTGGAGCTGATCGGACCGGCCGACGCCCGGGCGCGGGCGCTGATCGAGCCCGCGCACGCCGACGGCCTGCTCCGCTGGCACGGCTTCGTTCCCAACGAGGCGGCCATGCGGATGACGGACGGGGCGCTGGCCGGCCTGTCGCTGCTGCAGGACGAGCCGAACTTCCGGCACTCGCTGCCTACCAAGGTGGTCGAGTACATGGCGCACGGCGTGCCGGTGGTGACCACCCCGCTGCCGATCGCGGCCGACCTCGCCACCCGCCACGAGTGCGGCTTCGTCGTCGCGTTCCGTGACCCAGGCGCGGCGGCGGACGCGGTGCTAAGACTGGCCGGGGACGCCTCGCTCCGGGCGAAGATGGGCGTTCGCGGGCACGAGGCGGCCCTTTCCGAGTTCGGCTGGCCCGCCGACGCACGGGCCTTTGTCGCGCAGCTGGAATCGTGGGCAAAGGCCGGATAAGGGACGCATGCTATTGTTGCGTGCCGCGCTCCTCGGGCGCCGTAATATTCCGTTCACCTCGTCGTCGCCTCCCAGCAATTCATAACTTGTCGTCTGCTCGGCGAATTGGCGCGCAGAAGGGATTGACGTGATAGCGGGCATTTCACGCCTACCGCCCAGGCGGCTGCGCGCGCTGGTCGCCGGCAACCGGCTGTTCGCCGCGGCGCTCGCCATCGGGGCCGGCCTGCGGCTGCTGGCGATGCTCGGCTACCCGGGGGCGCTCTGGTTCGCCGGCGATTCCTACGTGTACCTGGGCGCCGCGCTCCGGCCGCTACCTGACCCGTCCAAGACGACCGGCTACTCGCTGTTCTTGCGGGCGCTGCTGCCGCTGCACAGCCTGACGCTCGTCACCGGCGTGCAGCACCTGATGGGGCTGTCGGTTGCGGTGATGATCTACGTGCTGGCCGGGCAGGCCGGGGTGCCGAAGCGCTGGGCGACCGCGGCCACGCTCCCGGCGCTGCTCGACGGGTTCGAGATCGAAGACGAGCACATGGTGATGGCCGAGGCGCTGTTCACCTTCCTCGTCGTGCTTGCCATGCTGCTGATCCTGCGCCGCGGCCGGGTGCCCTGGCTCGCCGCCGCGGTCGCGGGCCTGCTGGCCGGCTACGCCGTCGATGTGCGCAGCGAGGGCCTGCCCATCTTGATCTTGTTCCCCGGCTTCCTGCTGGTGCGCGCCATCGCCGCGGGCGGCTGGCGGAGCTTGCGGGGCTGGCTGATCGCGGTCACGATGGCCGTCTGCTGCGCCGTGCCCGTCCTGTCCTACGCGGCGTGGTTCGACGCTAAGAACGGCGTGTTCGACCTGACCCTGTCCGAAGGGTTCTACCTGTGGGGGCGGACAACCTCGTTCGCCGAGTGCTCGGTCATCAAGCCCCCGGCCGACGAGCTTGAGCTGTGCCCGTCGGGCTTGCCGTCCAGTCGGACGCCGCCCGGCGACTACATCTGGCACTCGCAGGTGCGCGATATCCCGGGCGGGCCGGTGAGCGCCCGCAACGACTCCCTCCTGACGAACTTCGCCCTGCGTGCCGTCGCGGCCCAGCCGGGCGGCTACCTGCGCTCGGTGCTCGGCGGCCTGCTGCTGTCCGTGGAGTGGCCGCGGAAGAACTACCCGGACACCGGCACCGTCGGCTACTACTACTTCCGGCTGCAGCCGCAGGAGATCCCGGCCAACCACTCCTGGATCCTCGGCGGCACCGCGTACTCCGACGCGGTCCAGTACGGGCACGCCACTCCGAGCCGCGTGGTCAAGGCGTTCGCCATCCCGATCGCCACCTACCAGCGGCTCGTCTACACCTACGGCCCGCTGTTCGGCCTCATCCTGCTCGTCGGGCTCGGCGGCGTGCTGCGGATCCGGGGAATCAGTGAGCGCAGGCCGCGCCTGGTCTGGTCGCCCCGCGCGGGCAGCATGCTGCCCTGGGTTACCGGGGTCGTGCTGCTCGTGTTCCCGGTCGCGATCGCCGACTTCGACTACCGCTATCTGCTCCCCGTCCTCCCGTTCGCCGGCCTGGCAGCCGGCCTTGCCTTCGCCCCCGCCCGCACCCCGGCGATCCCGGAGCCGGACCGGCCGCCAGCGGCCGAGCCTGCCACCGTGGAGGAGGGCACCACTCGTGACGCATCGCTGACCTGAGCGGGAAACCACGGCTCGTTCGGTCCAAAAAATCTCGGCCGGATCGCCTGCTGGCCATCATGCTTGAGTCGCTGGCCTCGTTCGCGGGCGCCGGTTCAGTCAGCTACGCCGGCGAATCGGCCGTATCCTGGATCCGGGTGAGTCGGCCGGGCGGTCGCGCCGGGCGTTTGCCCGGTGAGGAAGGTCCGGGCTCCACAGGGCAGGGTGGTCGGTAACGCCGACCCGGGGTGACCCGCGGGACAGTGCCACAGAAAACAGACCGCCCCGCGCCTAGGCGCGGGGTAAGGGTGAAACGGCGGTGTAAGAGACCACCAGCGCCGCAGGTGACTGCGGCGGCTAGGTAAACCCCACCCGGAGCAAGGTCAAAAGGGGAACCAGCGGTTCCCTGCGCGAGCGTTCGAGGGCGGCCCGCCCGATGCCCGCGGGTAGACCGCACGAGGCTGTCGGCAACGGCAGTCCCAGATGGATGACCGCCGCCCCGCGCAAGCGGGCGCACAGAACCCGGCCTACAGGCCGGCTCACCCCCGGCTACCGCGCCGGCTGGTTCGCGGGCGTCAGCGCCAGAATTCGGCGAGATGCTCGACCA
>Ga0335078_10003366_pt1 | contig 23839 bp, 20 predicted proteins | sample Lox_Sample_32_FD_206711 | JGI IMG/M metagenome (GOLD analysis project Ga0335078, IMG submission 206711) | Soil microbial communities from Loxahatchee National Wildlife Refuge, Florida, United States - Lox_Sample_3.2 | ecosystem: Environmental > Terrestrial > Soil > Wetlands | place: USA... | reverse complement strand
CGACGGCCCACGCCACCCGGTCGCCAGCCGCGCCGTCACCGATGATGGCCTGCGCGCTCGCCAGGCTCAGGCCCGCGGTGAAAAGGCGGCGCACGACCTCGCCGGCGAACTCCTCACGCGCCGCCGCCGGGAACGCCTGCCCGCCGTCCCGCCGGTACCGGCAGTCGTCATCGACGCTCTCGACGCTCCTGGCGGGGAGCGGCACGGCAGGGCCGCGGGCCGGCTCCAGGCGCCTGGCGATCGCCTCGCCCGCCAGGCCGCCGAGCAGTTCAAGCACCCGCAGGTCCCGGCCGGGCGGCCGGCCGGGGCGCCGCCAGTGGGTCGAGACCATGCCGACAAGCCGCCCGTCCGAGTCGGTCAGCGGGGTGGACTGGACCGCGCGGAACCCCGCGGCCGCGGCGATATCACGGTACGGCGCGAAGCCCGGGTCGGTCATCACGTCGGCGATGACCGTCTGGGCGCGGTCGCGCGCCGCCCGCCCGCACGCGGAATGCCGGTCGTCGACGACGGCGAAGTAGTCGGTGAACTCCGTGCCGAACCCGGACTGGGTGACGAGCACCAGGGCGCCGGATGCTGGGTCAACCAGCTGCACGTTCCCGAAATCGGCTCCGGTCAGCGCCATCGCGCCGTCAAGGACCCGCGGGAGCAGCGCGTCAAGCGGGGGGCTGTCACGCAGCTTCCCCGCTAGGCCCTGCGGGCGCGGTATGTTCAGGCTCTCGGTACCGGCCATATCCACCACCCTACGAGCCCGTGCTCACCGTGCCCACCCCGGGACCTCGCTGACGGCGGCAGGTCAGGCGGCAGGCGGCGCGGTCGAAGCCCGCGGCGAGCGCCTGCCGGTAGGGTGCCTTGGCGCGTGCGTTGTCGGCGGCCACCGTCCAGGCGACCGTGCCGAGCACCGCGAGGCCGGCCGCGCCGCCAACCTGACGGCCCACGTTGAGCAGGCTGGCGGCCACCCCCGCGTGCGCCTCGGGCACCCGGGTGAGCGCGACGAGCGGCAGCGGGGCGAACAGCGCCGAGCCCGGCGCCGATCACCAGCCCAGGGCCGAGCAGCCCGGCGGAACTGCCGGTACTCCCGGGGCTGCCGGTACTCCCGGGGCTGCCGGGGCTGCCGGGCTGCCGGTACTCCCGGGGCTGCCGGGGCTGCCGGGGATCGTGAGCCGCATGGCCGGCCAGCATGCCTCCTGATAGCGCCATGATCACGAAGACTTTCGTGGTTGTGAAGAGTTTTAGGCGTTATAGCACGAAAAAGTTTTCATGATCATGGTTTGGCCTGCGGAAACGATAGGAATATATCCGGCAAATCCCTCAAAATCGGACTTGTGGCGCGTGCTGGCGATCTGGTGCAGAGCAGGAAGCCATGAGGGGTTGCCATAAGGCATATCGTATGGATATCATCGTGATATCAGTTTTTGGCTCGGCGGCAAGCGCCGGGCGATCGAGGCTCAGGAGGAGTCATGGAAACTGTCACCGGAACAAGGACCGCAACGGCTCAGCTGCCAGCGCAGCTGGAGAGCGTCATCGGATGGACCTGGCGCGACCGGGCCGGGCGCGTGTGGCACCAGCTGCGCGCGGCAGTGGAGGAGATGAACTACGCGGCCCGCCGGATCGTCGAGCTGCAGCTGCGCCTCCCGCGGTGAGCGCTGGCCCCGGCGGATCCGGCGTGGATTTTCCGGCAAGACCGCACCGGCAGGTGTCCATCGCGGGTTGTTCCGTTCGTCGTCCGAGTGGACGAGCCGAGAGAGCGGCTCGGAGAGCTTCCACCGGATCGAGGAGCGATGATGTACACACTGTCGTATCAGATGTACAAGTACGAGCACGGCCTGCACGTCACCGCCGCCGAGCAGCGGGCCGCGGACGTGCGCGCGGGTGAGATCGCCGCGGCGCTGCGGGAGTTGCGGCTCTGCCTCGGGCGTGCCTTCCGCCCGGGTCACGGCGCGCGGCCGGCCCGCGGGGCGGCGGACGCGACGACCGTGCAGGTACGGTTCCTGTCGAGCGTTCGGTAGGGAGTGGCTGTGCGTTACATGCTGATCTACGCGTCCGACCCGGACCTGGCGCCGGGGTGGAACGACGAGGCCGAGGCGTCTGTCTTCTCCTGGATTGAGGAGACGATCCGCTCCGGTGTCAACCTGCAGGGGAGCCGCCTGCGGCCGGCGGCGGACGCCACCACGGTCAAGATCAGGGACGGTGAGCTCATCATCACCGACGGGCCGTTCGCGGAGACCAAGGAGCAGGTGGCCGGCTACGACCTGCTCGAGTGCGCCAGCCTGGACGAGGCGGTGCGCTGGGCCGAGCGGAACGCCCACTCCTGGGCGGGGGCGGTCGAGGTGCGCGCCCTGCCGGAGCGTGCACCGGCCGTGCCGCTGCCCGCGCCGGGCGAAGGCAAGGTCCGGTACGTGATGCTGGTGTGCACCGACCCCTCCGTCGATCCCCGGGAGTTTGACCGCATCGAGCCGGTCGATCCGTGGGTAACGGAGATGGACGGCCGGGGCGTTCGCCTGTACGGCAGCGAGCTTGAGCCGCCAGGCAGCGCCCGCACCGTTCGGGTAAGGGAGAAGCAGGCCATCGTGACCGACGGCCCGTTCGCCGAGACGAAGGAGCAGATCGCGGGCTTCGACGTGCTTGAGTGCGCCGACCTCGACGAGGCCATCGAGATCGCGCGCAGGCACCCGATGGCCCGGCTCGGCGTCCTGGAGGTGAGGCCGTTCTGGCCGTTCGAGTAGGAATAGCAGGACCCGGCGGCCAGCCGGAGGAACCGGCAGGCGGCGCGGGCGGGACGCCGGCCGCGGCTCTCCCGCCGGCCGTCACCGCGGCCAGCGCCGCGGGGGCGGTGGTGGCCGATGCCTTCCGCGAGGAGTGGGGCCGCATCACCGCGGCCCTGATCCACCAGACGGGCGACTGGGACCTGGCAGAGGAATGCGCGCAGGACGCCTTTACCCAGGCGCTGCGGCGCTGGCCGCGCGACGGCGTGCCGAACCGCCCGGGTGCGTGGCTGATGACGGTGGCACGCAACGGGGCCATCGACCGCCTGCGGCGCGGCAGTACCTATCGTGCCAAGGTCGAGGAGCTGGCCGTGATGGCAGCACGGGAAACGGGAACCGGCGACCCGGAGCCAGGCGCCGACGACAGCGGCGTGCCCGACGAACGGCTCCGGCTGATCTTCACCTGCTGTCATCCCGCGCTTGGGATGGAGGCGCGGGTCGCCCTGACGCTCCGCACCCTGACCGGGCTGAGCACCGCCGAGATCGCCCGTGCCTTCCTTGTGCCTGAGGCCACGATGGCCAAGCGGCTGGTGCGGGCCAAGCAGAAGATCGCCAACGCGCGCATCCCCTACCGGGTACCGCAGGCAAGCGCCCTGCCGGAGCGGGTACCTGGCGTCCTTGCGGTGCTCTACCTGGTATTCAACGAGGGATACTCGGCAAGCACGGGGGACGACCTCATCCGGCGGGACCTGTGCGACCTGGCGGTCGCCCTGACCCAGGTGCTTGCCGAGCTGCTGCCGGCAGAACCGGAAGCCAAGGGACTGCTCGCCCTCATGCTGTTCCATCGCGCACGGCAGGCGGCCCGGGTAAACGACCGCGGCGACCTGGTGACGCTGGAGGACCAGGACCGCACCCGCTGGGACCGGGCCCAGATAGGCATCGCCCGCAGGTACCTGGAAGAGGCGCTCGCCGGCCAGCGGCCCGGCCAGTACCAGGTACAGGCGGCCATCGCCGGCTGCCACGCCGCCGCCCCGACGGCGCGGGCCACCGACTGGGCGAGGATCGCACGGCTCTACCAGCACCTGGCCGACATGACCGGCTCGCCGGTCGTCGAGCTGAACCGCGCGGTCGCGGTGGCCATGGCCGACGGCCCCGCGGCAGGGCTGGCGCTGCTGCAGCGCCTGGAGGCCTCCGGCGCCCTGGCCGGCTACTACCTGCTGCCCGCGACCCGGGCTGATTTCCTGCGCCGCCTTGGCCGTAACTCCGCGGCCGCCAGCGCCTACGAGGAGGCGCTTGCCCTGGTCGGCACCGGCCCCGAGCGCCGGTTCCTGCACGCACGGCTGGCAGAGGTCGGGGAAGGTGGCCTGGCACTCTTAAGTAACGTCACGGTGGATTCTCCTCAGCCCACGCTGGCAGGTGCGGTCAAGCCGGGGCTAGCACCCAGCGTTGGTGAGGATTCCACGGTATCCCCCGTTAGGAATTTCCAGATCTGGGCGCCGGTGCGGGCGTTGAGCGCATACAAATGGTTGTCCAGCGCGCCGAAGTAAACCACTCCGTTTGCCACTCTCGGCGAGGAAGTGACTTCATCCCCCGTCAGGAAGCTCCAGATTTCGCTCCCGGTGCGGGCATTGAGCGCATATAGCCGGGAGTCATTGGATCCGATATAGACTACCCCATGGGCAACTGTCGGTGAGGAAAACACCTCATCGTCTGTCGGGAATTTCCAGATCTCGGCGCCGGTGCGGGCATTGAGCGCATATACGCCGCCGTCAACGGAGCCGACGTAGACCACGTTACCCGCCACCCTCGGCGAGGAGAATACCTCATCGTCTGTCGGGAATTTCCAGATCTGGGTGCCGGTGCGGGCGTTGAGCGCGTAGACGTCATGATCGTCGGAGCCGATGTAGACCACGTTACCCGCCACCGTCGGCGAGGATTGAACAAGAAACCGTGTCGGGGTTTTCCAGATCTGGGTGCCGGTGCGGGCGTTCAGCGCGTAGACGTCATGATCGTCGGAGCCGACGTAGACCACGTTACCCGCCACCGTCGGCGAGGATTCAATGCTGCTTCCCGTCGGGAACCTCCAGATCTCGGCGCCGGCCCGGGCGTCAAGCGCGTAGACGTTGCCGTCCTGGGATGCGATGTAGACGGTACCGCCCGCCACCGTCGGCGAGGAGACAACCGCGCTTCCCGTCAGGAAGCTCCAGACCTTTGCGCCGGTGCGGGCGTTAAGCGCATACAGGTTGCCGTCACCGGATCCGACATAGACCAGCCCAGTTGTCGCCGCCGGCGAGGAGAACACGGAACCTCCCGTCGGAAAGCTCCAGACCTTAGCGCCCGTGCGGGCGTTGACGGCATACACGCTGCGGTCGAAGGAGCCAACGTAGACCATCGCCAGCTTGTCTGCGCCGGCCGACGCCGATGCTGTGGACTGCTGCGTTAGCAGCACGGCTCCAAGCAAGCCGGCAAGCAGCGCTAGCGAGGCAAGGCCGAAGAGAAGCCGGAATTTTGAAGGCAATGCACGATGCATGAGTAACCTTCTTCCAGAGGGGGCGCGTAACCTATGGTTCGATCTGCTCATTAGTCACGCAATGAATACTTCCCCGCTCATAAATCAGTCCCTGGGCATCTGGAACGAAGAAGACGGTGATGCCGTAGCGCGCCATCACCATGCGGAAGGCTCCGTTCAGTGGCGTCGTCGGACTCTGCCCGACAATGTCATATCTTTCTCCGTTTCTCCCGGTCGCCACGAGCCCGTTCATAAAGTCCGTGTCTTCGACGGGGTTAGGATTGTACTCGCCAGGGATGCCAATCACCTGATAGCCGGCGTCTCGCAGCTCGTTGATCGTCGGCTTCAACTCCGCCCGCAGGGTACTCAACGACGGAGCGGCGTAGAGCTTTTCTTTGAGTGCATCTCGTTGCAGCCTTGAAAGCCCCGGGCTCCTGATTAGCGCATTGATCGTGGCATTGCTATAATCGGGGTCTTCGATAAAGACCTGGCCGTTTTCTCCAGGCGTCAAGAACATATCCAGGTGAAACTCGAGCTGGTCGAGATAGACTACTTGACGAGGGTTCACGCCCAGTTCCTTGGCGATTATAAGTTTAGTGGCCTGCAGCTTATAGGGAAAACTAACGCCAGGGGGAAACGCGCCTTCTAGGCTGAGCAAGAAGGTAGACACGAGCAGGCTTGACATTCCGATCAAGACGCCCTTGGTGCCATCGGCCTTGGGAACAACCAGCACATTGCCGCCCTCAAGGTAAACACGCGACTGTCGGATGACCAGTCCATTCTCACGCGCATAGCTCTCGTAGGCCGCAACTTCGTGGTGGCGGCCCACGCGCCCCTGGCCAGTTACATATACATGCCCGGGAGGGTCGCTATAGGCTGTCAGGTCCTTCAGCGCCTCCGGGACATGGGGGTTCTGGCTAGGAGCCAGCAGGATGCCATTGGACAGGGTCAAGAAATCATCACGGATCCAGACGCTTGGCGATGCCTCCACGACTTTCACCGTAAATCCTTCCTGACGCCCGATCCGCTGGAGCGTGGGATAGACTTCGGCAGACTCCTCGTTATTTGTGGGAGAGTCCAGAATGTCCGAGACCAAGACGGTCTTGAGGTGCCTATCGATTCCCTCGCTGATAACACTTCCCGATTCCCAGTCTGTGTTGGGGGTGCCGGGGGAGTGGTACATCGCGAAGTGTCCAGAAGCAGTGGACGAGACGGGGGCGGAACATCCTCCCAGTGCCGTCACAAGAAGCAAGAAAGGACTCAAGGCATTGAGCACCCAACGATAGCCGCGTATGCTCCAGTCGGCGTTCATGTCATAAGTATCCGTTCGCTCCGGTGGGTGAACAGCGAAGAGAGGATTGTGTCGCTTTATGGCCTGCTTTTGCATGATTCTGCGGCGCGCGTTATTTTTATTAATTCGAGAGCGCCGGGGGATCCCGGCGCGGGACAACCCCATCGGTTTCCGCGGTACAGGCTATCAGCTGACTACCTAGGGCATGCCTTTTTCTGGCCTTCGGACTGACGGGATGACTTGCAAGGATTCAATGACCGAAGGCTTTGTCCGGTTTATCATGCTCGGCGTGGATGCGTAATTTGCGATGCTGGGAACCGGGAAAGCGGGTGCGCTGGCCAGCAGACGCGAAGTCAGAACTGGACGCCGCGGGTGAGAGCGCCGTCCACGAGGAGGTTGGCTCCGGTGACGAAGCTAGCTGCCGGGCTGGCGAGGAATGCCACGCCGCGGGCTATCTCCTGCGGGCTGGCCATCCGCCCGGTCGGGTTGAGTCCAAGCGCGGTGGCGAACAGCGACGGGTTGCTGCGCTCGATGTTCTCCCACACGCCGCCTGGGCAGTACGTGTTGCCCGGCGACAGCGAGTTGGCGCGGATGCCCTTGGGTGCCAGCTGGAACGCCAGGCCCTGCGTGTAGTGGATGATCGCGGCCTTGAACGTGCCGTAAGGCCCGGCGGCGAAGTCGATCTCCCGGCCGGAGACGCTGGAGATCGTCACGATCGACGCGGCCGGCGACCGTTCCAGGTACGGCAGCGCGGCCTGCACCAGCCCGACGGTGCCCATCATGTCGACCGCGAACGAGCGCTGCCAGTTCTCTACGGAATCGGGAATCGCCAGCGCGCTGACGTTGGCCACCACGATGTCCACGCCGCCCAGTGCCTCCGCCGCCGCCGTCACCCGCTCCCGCAGCGCCGCCTGGTCCCCGGGTTCCCCCGGTCACCAGGGCGCGCAGCCCCTTCAGTCCAGGGTCCATCAGGTGCCTCCCTCAGTCCCTTACAGCCCGGCTGCCATCGCGCGCAGGTGCCGGTGCATCCCGCCGTACACGTCACCGCCGGGCAGTAGCGCCTTGGGAATCTTGGCCAGGACGCTGTAGTTGACGTCCACCACGTTCGCCAGCGGTGCCTCGCCGAGCTGTGACAGGAGCTGGTAGGCGTCCAGCTTGTCAAGCCCGCACAGGTCCTGCACCCAGGCGGTCATCTCCACCTGGCTGATCCGCCACGCGTCCTCCAGGGGGCGTGAGGACCCGACGACCATCAGGTGTGAATCGGACTCAAGGCGCGGCCATGCGGGGCCGCTGCCCTTGACCAGGTCCACGATCAGCGTGACGTCCATCGCTCCCTCGACCGCGGTGCCGCACGCTTCCCCCTCGCCCTGCCTGTAATGGCCGTCGCCAACGGAGAAGAGCGCGCCTTCGACGTTGACCCGCAGGTAGCAGGTGGTGCCTGCGCGCATCTCCGGGGTGTCCATGTTCCCGCCGAAGGAGTCAGGTACCAGCGAGGAACGCACCTCAAGCCCCGCTGGCGCGACACCGACCGTGCCGAGCATCGGGGCCATCGGCAGTTCGAGCCGGAAGTCGCCGGACGAGGCCGCGAACGCCACCGTCCACATCGTGGTGTCCACCTCGTAGATCCAGGTCCGCTCGGGCAGCGGATCCTGCAGTGTCGCCGTCCTGTCGGTCGAGGTAAGCCCGCCGAAGAACGGGATCGTGGCCGACGCGCCGAACGTCCTGGCCGGCGTCAGCGAAGCCAGGTGCAGCACAAGCGTGTCGCCGGGTTCCGCGCCTTCCACGTAGAACGGACCGGTCTGCGGGTTGACGAAGGGCATCGTCAGCTTCGCGCTCGGCAGGTCCGCCACCGACTGGAGCGCACCGCAGAACGCGTCATCGGTCCACAGCCGGAGCACCGACCCAGGCCGCACCTTCCGCACCGGCGCGACACCGCCGAACGTGAACGCGTACTGCGCGGGCTCCGGATGGAACTCGACGATCTCCATGCCCACGCCCTTTCATGCCGCTGACACCGTGGATCCTCGTGCGTCCGGATGCCTCGCGGACGCTACACGGGCCGTTTCGCGGTCGCCGGGCCAACGCGCGGTCAGCCCATCGTAGCCCTGCGGCCGTGGGGCTGACAGGTAACGACCGCCAGCCTCCGGCAGCAGCCGGCGAGCGGTCGAGTTCGGCGGCCATCGCCATCAGCTGCTGGCGCAGCCATTGGTGAGCCGGGTCGGCGTCGGCGTGGGCATTCCAGAGCATGAGCTGGTTGATGGGGAGCAGCGGCATGGGTGGTTCCAGTAGCCGGAGGCTGGTCTGAAGAGCCATGGTGCGGGCGAGGCGCTCGTGCAAAAGGGCGATCATGCGGGTGCCGCTGAGCAGGATCGGGGCGAGACCGAACGCGGTGGTCACCTCGGTGTTGCGCGTGATGCCGAGCTGGTCCAGCTGTGCCTCGGCGGGTGAGACCTCGTGGCCGCACGAGGTCGCCAGGTAAGGCAGCGAACTGAACTGCTCCAGGCTGATCGTCTCGCCGACATCCGGATGGCCCGCGTCCACCGCACAGACGAAGCGGTCTGAGAACAGGAACTGGTGCGGAAAGCTGCCGTAGTCGGTGAACACTTCGCGGGGCATGACGACCAGGTCGACCTGGTTGCGCCTGAGTCGCTCGACGTAGTCGCCCGCTGGCGGCGCGATCTTGAGCCGGACGCCGGGGGCCTCGGCGGCCAGCCGGGACAGCAGGGGGGTGAACAACTGAGCCTGGCCAGCGTCGAGCTCATTGCCGATTGCCCGATGTTCAGCTGACGCGCGGCCCGGGTAACGCTGCGCTCGGACATGAGCGCGTCGAAGGCGACAAGCAGGTTCAGGTCCACGCGCCTCAGGTCGATCTCACGGGGGCTCACCAGCAGATACTAGCCCGGTCATCGATTTCGTCAATGGGTTGCATCGTCAATGACTGTTGGTGCTGCGGCCTGGCCCGGATCTAGGGTCGAACCAGTCCGCCACCACCGCCAGCGAGGAGACACACGATGCCCATCATGATCACCAGCGATCTTGCCGGAGCGACGCAGGACGACTACGAGCACCTTGCGGCAGCCCTGCTCGCGGTGCTGAAGACTGCCGACGGCTTCATCGCCCACGCCGCAGGCCCGATCGAGGGCGGCTATCGGGTATCGGAATTGTGGGAGTCCGAGGAAGCGCACCGTGCCTGGTTCGAGGCGTACGTGGTCCCGTCCCTGCCCGCAGGAGCGCCGCGGCCCGTCAAGGTCACGACCGATCACCCGGCACTGGCGTCGGCGTTCGAAGTGGTGATCGGTCCTGGCTTCGACGTGGGGGCGCACGTCCACGCGCACGGCGAGGAGCTGTTCTACATAGTCGAGGGCGAACTCGATGTGTCTTCTTCCAGTCCTCGGTACCCGGAGGGCACGAGAACTATTTCGACGAACTCATGGCGCTGCTCCGGCGCACATCTGGCCGGCCAGAACCGGACGAGGTTGCCGGCCTGCGAACTCGGTACGACATCGAGCAGATCACCTCACCTCACTAGCATCCTGCGCCTAAGGATCGCTTGACTATGATCTAGGAGGACGCCGTCAACCGGGTCATCCGGTGGACGCTCGCGTGGCAATGGCCGTCGTGACGGCGGTCGTGATCCATGATGGCAGGCATGGCGGGTGTCGAGTGGGCTGAGGTCATGCTGCGGATGACCTTCGGCCCGAATAACGGGATCGGGTTCTCGCCGGACGGGGCACTGCTTGCCGTCTGCTCGGCGCACCACGTCGAGATCATCGAGGCCCGTGGCGGCCTGGTGCTGCGGTTGATACGGGGACACGCGGGGACCGTGGCGGATGTCGCGTTCTCGCCCGACGGGAACGTCATCGTTACCGGGTCCTATGACGGCACCGCCAGGACATGGGAGACCGCGACAGGCAGGCCGCTCGTCACGTTCGCTGGTCACGGCGACGCGGTCTACGCCGTCGCCTTCTCGCCCGACGGGACGCGGGTCGCCACGGCGTCGGGTGATGAGACCGCCCGCGTCTGGGACGCCGCAAGCGGCGCCGCCGTGGTCACCATGACCGGGCACTTCGGTGCCGTGCAGGACGTGGCGTTCTCGCCGGACGGAAAGCGCCTGGCGACCACGTCCAGCCAAAGCGCGCTGGTCTGGGATGCCGCGACAGGCCGGAGGGTCGCGTCGTTCCTCGGGCACGACGACACGGTGACGTCGGTCGCGTTCTCCCCGGACGGGACGCTCGTCGTCTCGGGGTCCGTCGATGAGACGGCGCGGATCTGGGACGCGGGCACGGGCAGGGAAGTAGCGGTGCTTGCGGAGCACCACGCCACCGTTACGGATGCCGCCTTTACTCCGGGCGGGGCCCTGGTCGTCACCGGGTCAAGCGACCGGAACGTGCGGGTGCGGGATGCGGTCACGAGCGCGCCCCATGTCCCGTTCGAAGGCGACGACGGGGTGAATGCGCTCGCGGTGTCCCCCGACGGCTCGCTGGTAGCGGTGACCACCACGATCACGGCCCGGACCTGGGAGATCGCGACGGGCATCCCGGACCTCATAGTGGAAGGCCGATACGAGCGCCTCAACGCCGTGGCCTTTGACCCCTCAGGGACACTGCTTGGCATCGCGTCCACCGACAAGACGGCGACCATCTGGGATGTCGCGGCCGGCGTGCCGGTGGCGACCCTAGCGGGGCACGGCAGCTCCGTCACGGCGGTCGCGTTCTCGCCCGCACTCAGCCGAGGCCGGGCCGAGGTCGCGACCGCGTCACTGGACGGGATCGCCAGGACCTGGGACACGGTAGCCTGGCGTCCTCGGCTCGCGCTTGCCGGGCACGAATCGCGGGTTAACGCGCTCGCTTACGCGCCGTCCGGAGCCGTCATCGCCACCGGGTCCGCCGACCACACCGCCCGGACCTGGGACACCGCGACGGGCTCGGCCCGGGCGATACTGCGCGGACACACCGGGGACGTCACGGGGGTGGCGTTCGCGCCCGACGGGTCGCTCCTCGTCACGGCCTCCGATGACAGAACGGCCAGGGTGTGGGACCCGCTGAACGGGGCCCCGCTGCGCACGCTCACCGGGCACGACTCGTGGGTGCAGGACATCGCGTTCTCCCCCCGCGGCCGCCTGATCGCAACCGCAGCCTCGGATCGGACGGCTCGGGTCTGGGACGCCGCGACAGGTGCGTGCCTGGCCACGCTGACCGGGCATTCCGGGACGGTGGAGGCCGTCGCGTTCTCGCCGTCTGGAGTGCTGCTAGCGACCGGCTCAGGTGACACGACGGCACGGGTCTGGGATGCCGCGACCGGGGCGCACCTGGCCACGCTGGCCGGCCATGACTACACGGTCCTGGCCGTAGCGTTCTCCCCGTCCGGGGCGCTGCTTGCCACGGCCTCATCCGACGCGACGGCCCGGCTGTGGGACACCTTCAGCGGACAATACCTGGCCACGCTGGTCCCCCTGCCGTCCGGCGGGTACATCACGCTGCTCCAGGACGCCTGCTACAAGCTAGGGGGCGACCCCGGCGACTGCCTGTGGTGGGCGGCCGGGCTGCGCCGGCTGGGGCCGGCCGAAGTCAGCAGCCGTTTCCCTGAAGTCCGCCGGCTCCCTCCAGGCTCTCCGATTCTCCCGGCCTGAGCCGCGCATCTCCCCTCAGGGCTGGACCGCGACGGTGTCGTGCACGACCGTCCCTCGCTTCGCCGGGTAGGCCACGGCACCTCCGCTCAGCTGCCGTATGACGGCGTCGATGACGTCGAAGGCCGCTGCGTAGCCGGGCCGCGGCGACGGGTCGTGCCAGCTGAACAGTCCCTGCCGCACCAGGCCATCCGCCTCTACGGCCAGCGAGCGCAGCGTGGTGTCCGGCGGGAACGCCCGCGCCGGCGGCAATGGCGGGAAGCCCGCGCGATCAAGTGCGGCCAGCAGTTCGTCGAGTGCCGCCGCATCGACGTGGCCCGACCACGCGCGCGGTTCCGCGGCCGTGGCGGAGTAATGGTCCAGCCTCGTGCTGCCATCGGGGTGGATCGTCAGCTCGCTGCGACCCCACGGATCGGCCGGGTTGTGCTCGTTGCCGACGGTGTACCGGATCGTGGGCTTGGTCACGAGAGGATCATACTGTAGCCGCCCAGCCACCTTTGGTGATTCTGGCTGAACGGACGATCGTTGTTTACCGTTCCGCAATCTGGACCCGACTTGAATCCCCATCGCCCTGAACTGCGGAAACAACCCGTATCTGTGACCGGATCATCAGGTGGACGACCGCAGGTGCGGTGGTCGGGATCGCTGCGGTGGCATCGTATGAGCACGCGTACGCGCTGGTACGGGCGCACGGCGAGCCGGGTGGATGGGGCGCTTGGTGCCGCTGACGGTAGACGGGCTGATCTACGCGAGTTGAGCTCCTCATGGTGATCATCCCATCCGTGGCACGCAGGCGCCAACGGCCGCTCCTTGCCCGCATCACCACGCGCCCGTGACCGATCTGCTTGGAGAGCAAGCTGCGGTGGTGTTCGCGGCTGAACTGGCAGTTGATCGTGTTCCGTCCGTACGGGCCATCCGTGCGGCGCTTAATGTTGGCCAGCCGCGCACACAGCAGGAGCGCGCACCTGTAGTACTCGTTGCCAATCGTCAAAAGCATCTGAGGCGACTGCGGGACGGAACGCATCAAGGTAGTCACCTTGTTGAATTAGAGGTTTCTTAAGTATTTTCCTGGTCAGGGCGTACAACGGATTTTATCTCTTCAGCGATCTCGTCGATCGTGTAATCCGCCGTCCTTAGGGCTACCTTGTCCGCGAGCGACGAGCTCTGGCGAACGACTTCATCTTTGGAGACGCCGTGCCATAACGGCAATAGGACTTGCTTCCCCGAAATAGCCAGCGTGACCAGTCCGTCCAACTCGTATTGCGGCCACCCTTTTGCGAAGAAGGAAGGCGACAAAACGACAATCCCGAAACGGCTACGTGAAATTCCAGAGTCAATTTTGCGACGGAGACTATCGCCAATTCGCAATGCAAATTCGTCGTACCAGACCGATAGACCGTGCTCTCTCAGGGCATGCGCAAGCGGCCGAACTACGGCATCTTTGTCTTCTGCGGCATGGGAGATGAACACATCGTATTCACGCGTGTCACTGTCAGTGCTAGGCGCTGCTTCAGCCAGATTTTCAGCAATCGCCTGTAGCTGAGGCGTGCTCTGCTGGATAGGTGGAAGGGGTCGCAGCGCCGACGCGGGAACGACACGGAAGGAGGCGCGAGTTGTGCCTTGCAATCCTTGCATGTCAACTGCCACATGCCAGTGTCCAGCGTTTGGAATCTGCAACCTCACTGGCGACTGCCTTGCCAAGCCGCCGAAGTAGCGATGTTGGCGGCCGTTGCGGTAAGCCTGAAAGTTGCTGCTGTCAAGTAGCCGAACGTTGGCCGCGCTCCCCGACAGGGTTATCTCAACCACGTCACCCGCCTGGCGATTACCCAGGTCCGAGTGGATGAAGTCGACCATCGACCACCTCCCTTACGAAGCCTGTGCAGGAATCTACCGCTTCACGACCTGAAGCGGGGCTCAGGTCCAGTGGACAGTGACGCGGCGTGGCCTACCGAAGGGTTGGCTGGCCAGATGACCAGGTTACAAGCCCTCCGCGTCACAACATGCCCCGCGCTCGGTGAGTTGTGAGGGGATGAAGCCCGAGCCGCTGCGGGAGTGGCAGAATCTAGTTCTGTGCCCCGCCCGATCGTGACATCCTGGGGCCTTCCACTCTGCCGACCCGGAGGTACAGTTGACTCATGGCGACGATCCAGCGCCGGCCAGATCCGGGGACGAGGGCGAGAAGGCGGGTTACGAGAGGCTTCGACTACCTGACTCTGGACCCGTCACCGAGGCTACGGAGGATGCGGGAGTCTCAGGAGGAGAGAGCGAAGGATCCGGCCGAGATGATCAGAGAAGCCTGGTCCAGCGTAGGAGCAGCGATCAGGGAAGCATCGAGGATAATCCTGGCCAGGAACAGTTCCCTCAGTCGGTAAGCTCACCCTTGAGGTAATCGGATACGCCGCCTGGAGCGCGCCGCTACCACCCCCCAGCGATCTTGTTGGCTATGAGAGCATCGTGCCAGGTTCTGCTGAGCGGATCATCGCCATGGCGGAGTTGGCACTACGAGGTCCGATTGAGAACGCCGCCAAGTTGACCGAAGCTGAGATCGATGCTAGCAAGCGCGGCCTTTCGTTCGCAATTAAACTGACTGCAACTATGGCAATTGCGGCTGCCGTTTTTTTCGCTCTTGCCGTGGCATGGATTGGAACCGCTGCCGCCCTCACTGCAGGAGGAGTGTGTTTGTCTGTCCCAGTCGTCATGCTCATCCGCTCATTTATAACTCGTTCTTAGGGAATTGGCCCTCAGTGCCAGCCAGACGGGCACTGGGAAGACCCGCTCTTGCTTGAGGTCTGCAACGGTGATCAATGGACCGTCACAGATCTGCGTTAACCAGGTTGAACTCGTAGAGTTCAAGTCGTGACGTCGGCTGGCCGCTGGCGTATGACCGGGGTATGCGGTATGCGCAACGGGGTGGTTACACGCCTGCTGAGCAGCAGCGGCGGGAGCGGCTGCGGCTGCGGCTGGAGGCCGCCGGGCGGTTCGCCCGCGGCGACGGGATCAAGGAGATCGCGCGCGACCTTCGGGTCACCGAGGGGTCGGTGCGGCGCTGGCGCCGGGCCTGGGCGGCCGGCGGCACTCGCAGTAGCGGGGACGCCCGTCTGTGCGCAAGAACGCTCAATCTTGCCGAGCAGGCGTTCGCCCGGCGTGACCTGTCGAAGGACCCGCACTGGATCGGTAACTTCGACGCGCTTGAACTGGCCGGCGAGAGCGCTCACTGCTTCAGGGACCTGGGCCGAGCGAAGGAAACGCAGATGTTCGCGGCTCAGACCATTGATCCGATCTTTACCCCGGCGCCGAGGTCCGACTTGAACCCCCACCACATACCATGTCGCCTGGTCAAGGCAGGACCACGCTGGGTCAGATGGCCGTCACCCGTCGAGGTCGGCCTCGGCGAGCAGCCGGGCGGCGTCGTCCGGGTCGGTCAGCAGCGAGGTGAGCAGGTGCCGGGCGGCCCAGTGCCCGGCCGCCCAGGCGAGGCCGTGCGCCAGGCCCTCGGCGGTCGCGGCGTGCAGCTCGCCGCCGGAGTACCGCCAGGGCACGTCGGTGCCGTCGGCCGCGAGCGCGTCGTGCTCGCGGTACGTCGCCGGCGCACCGTGCAGCACGTCGAGCAGCGCGCCGGGCACGGGACGCGGGTCGCCGGCCTCCTTGACCACGCCGGGGATTTCCTCGGACGCGAGCGGCAGGTCGAGCAGGTCGGCGAGCCGGGCGGCGTGCCGGTACGGCGCGAGGACGAGCGGCCGGCCGGCGGCGAGCGGCCACAGGTCGGGCGCGTCGAGCACGAGCACGTCGGCGGCGTCCGCCACGACCAGCCCGCCGCCGAGGACCGCGCGCACCCGGTCGGGTGGCGTGACGTCGTCTGGTGCGAGCCCGTCGGCGGCGGCGAGCGCCGACCAGAGCGCGCGCAGTTGCGGCCTCGTGACCGGCCTGCCGTGGTCGGCGAGCCTGCCGAGCAGGTCGTCCGCGCCGCCGGGCTCGGCGAGCAGCGCGGCAAGCGAGGACCGGACGCCGAGGGCGCGCGCGACGACGGGGTCGGCGAGCACGCGGGCGAGGATGCCGGCCGAGTCGTCGCCGGACGAGCTGTTGTTGGGAGCGAGAACGGCGCCGATCGCCTCGTACAGCCCGTCAAGCAGCGGGTCGGCGTCCGGGGCGCGCAGCTCCGCCGGGCGGCGCCCGCCGAGCGTCACGTGGCGGCGCAGCCACCAGGCGGTGTAGGACGGCACGTCGGCGTGGCGGCCGTCGGCCAGCCGGACGCGGGCCGGCTCGGTGAGCGCCGCGCGCAGCGGCGGCCCGGTCAGCAGCTCGAGGGCCCGCGGCCAGCGGTCGGCGGCGACCAGGTCCAGGTCGCGCACCGCGGTCACCTCGACGGCGACCGGCGGCAGGCCCGCCGGCTGCCGCAGGCGGGCGCGGGTGCCTGCGGCCCACTCCGCGGCCCCGTCCAGGTCCAGGTCGGCCGCCGAGTCGTCGAGCGGCACGTCGTCGGCCCGCAGCAGCCAGAAGGTCGAAAGCACGCCCGCGGCCTCCAGGGTGCGGGCATCATGCCGTGCGGCGAAGCCGGTGTCGATGATGCCGAACGGAGCGTCGCCTGCGACAATCTCCGCCAATGGTGAGCCTGGCAGCAGCAGTTCGCCCGCCGGGTACCAGTCGCCGTCCGCTCCGGGCAGCGCGAGGTCGGCGAGCCACGGGTAGTCGCCAGGCTCGGCGTGCACCGCGGCGACCAGGCCGAGCACCGCGTCGGCCACCCGCTCGGGTCCGTCGTCGCCGTAGTAGGCCTCGGCCGCCCGGTCATAGGACGCGGCGACGGCGGCGCGGGTAGCGGGGTCCTCGAGCGCGCCGCGCGGCGTCCACTCCACCGCGCCGAGCCTGGCGAGCAACGGGTGCGCCGCCTCGGGGTGCACCACCCGCAGCCCGAGCACGGCGAGCTCGCCCGCGTGGGCGAGCCCGGGGCCGGGCAGCAGCAGCCCGCGCGGCCCGCGCACGAGGCGCCCGTCCGCCAGCGGAACGGGAAGCGCACCGAGCGCGCCGAGCTCTGGCGGCCCTAGCTCTGGCGGCTGGGCGCCGGCCAGCGCGCCGTACAGCCTGCGCCACCAGGCGGGCTCCCTGCCCAGCGAGGCGAGCACGTCGGTGAGCTCGGCGAGCGGCATGCCGCGCACCCCGAGCACCGCCCATGCCGGATGCCTGCGCGGCCCGTCGACGAGGTTCGGCAGCACCGGCGCGAGGAACTCGGCGAGACCGGGCGGGCCGCCGAGCAGCACCGCGTCCCTGGGACGTACCCGCTCGTCACTAACCGCAGGGAGGAACGGTGCGTCCGGCAGCCGCGCCACGATCGCGTCGCCGAGCCGTGCGTCGAGCTCCCCCTTGCCGGCCGGCCCTGGCACGAGGTCGAACAGGCCGGGGCCGGCGGGCAGCAGCGGCAGCAGGCCGGCGTAGGCGTCGGCCGCCCGCTCCACGAGGAAGCCGGTAAGCGGCCCGGGCGTGACGTGCCGGCGGTCGGGGCTGAGCGGGAACGAGGCGAGCAGCAGGGCCGGCAGGCTGAGCGGCTCGTCGGTCGGCGTCGGCGCGTGGACCACGGGGGAGACCCCGCCGGGTAGCCGCCCGGCCACCCGGCCGTCCGGGCCGGCGGGGACCGCCCAGCGGACCGACCAGGAGGTCCTGGCCCGTTCCTCGGCGGGCCGGCCGGCGAGCAGCGCTCGGTCGAGCATGCCGTCCGCGCCAGCGACCCGCCAGGTGCTCGGCGCGCCATCCACGGTGATCACGCAAAGCGCGCCGTCGTGCACAGCGGTGAGCAGCCGGGTCTCGCCCTCGACGGTGATCTCCAGGTGCGCGAGTGCGGGCAGCGCGAGCAGCAGCGCCGGCCCGGTCTCGGTGAGCAGCCTGGCGGCAAGAGAAACGGCGCCCCGGTCCCGCAGCGGCAGCTCGACCACCGTCTGGAAGCCGTCCGGCAGGTGGAAGCCGTCCGGCAGGCCGGCCGCCTGATCAGGTCCCGCGAACGGCAGCCGCAGCACGGGCACGTGGCCGGATCGCGCCGTGAGCTCGCCGGCCAGCGCCGGGATCCCGCGGACCAGGTCCCTGGTCACGTCCCGCGACCACTGCACCGTGTTGACCCGCGCCGTGTTGACCCGCGCCGTGCTGTCCCGCGCCGTGCTGTCCCGCGCCGGGCCGGCCGCCGACCGGATGCGCGGTGCGTCGCTCACCGCGACCACCGCCGCGAACCCCACGCCGAACCGGCCGACCGTGCCGTCGGCACTGTTGCCCGCACTAACACCGGCACTGTTGCCGGCACTGTTGCCGGCACTGGCGTCGCGCTTGCTCGAGGCGCGCAGCGTGGACAGCGCCTCCACCCCGGCGGCGTCGAGCGGCGCCCCGGTATTGGCCGCGGTGAGCATCCCGTCCCGCAGCGTCAGCCGCAGCCGCCCTGGCACCCCGCCGCGCACCGCCGCGTCCGCCGCGTTCTGCGCGAGCTCCACCACGACCCGGTCCCGGTACCCGCCGAGCGCGTAGTCCTCCTCCGCGTTCGCGTCCTCACGGAACCGGCTCGGCGAAGCCGCCCAGGCGTCGAGCACCCGCCGTCGCAATTCAGCGGTGTTAAAAGGATCGGGGTCAAAGGGACCGGCCAGCCCGTCAGTCACAGACCGACCCTAGCCCACCGGGCACCGGGCACCGGGCGCGCGATGAATGACTTTCGCCGTCCGGCGGCGGTCAGCCGACGGCCATTGCCGCGGCCTGCGTCCGCGGCAGGCTGCGGATGAGCACGCTGACCATGAGTTCGGCGCGCTGCAGGCACTGGTCGATGACCGAGCGTCCCTCGAACGTCAGCGCACGTGGACTCACGTATTCCCGGATGACCTTGGCGAATGCGGTGCTGTCGATCTCGGCAGTGAAGAGTTCCTGGCGGTACGACCGGACCAGCCGGGCCGCCTGCTGCCGGTAGAACGACGCGGTTCCTGGGCCTGTCCCAGTTCGCTGGTCGAACAGGAACAGGCTCTGACCGCTGATCATCTGCAATGAGAGGTCGTACTCCGGGGACCGCCTGATCTCGCTGCGCAGCCGGCGGAGGCTGCCCGTCTCCGCGTACATGATCGCCGCGGCATCCTCGTCGGTCGCATAGGTGAGGTAATCGTCCTCGAAGCACCAGGCGTTGATCTGCTCTGCCGCGCCGAGGAGCAGTTCCGTCGCACCGAACCGGGGCGGAACGAGATGGACCATGCACTGGAAGGCGAACCTGAGCGCGTCAGCGGCCTGGCCGTGAAGCAGTTCCGCTGCCCTGTCGAGCCCGGGTTCCATCTCGTCGGGCGAGAACATCGCCCAGTCCTCCGCGGCCTGGTCGAGCGCACGGCTGGCACCGGACAGCGCGAGCGCCTGCGCTACCTCGTCGAACATGGACGGCTGAGCCGCCACTAGGAAGCCGAGGCTGCCGACGTGCACGTAGAAGCGGCGGCTCGCGGGCATGGTAACCGCACACATGTCCGGGGAGCCAACGAGGGCAGACATAACGGCCTTCTTTCTGGAAACTGCCCAGAATTCGCATGTGCGGTCAAAACTGGACGCGGCGCCCTGTGCGGAGCGTTACCGACCACCCTACTACCCGGGGAATTCATCTCTCTCGAGACCTGGCAATTCCCACAGACCTCCTGCGACGTTCCGCTCACGCACACTCTCAATGAGATCAGGCGTCACACCTGTTGGCAGCATGTGCGCCAGGCTCGCGGGTACCGGGCTGCCGTTGTCGTCGCGTGACCAGGCCGCGGCGGGCGCGAGGGTGACACCGACCGCGCTGCCCAGGGCCCGGCTCCAGTACACGCCTGCGCATACCCCGTCGCTGCCGGTCTCTAGCGGCTTGTCGGTCCGCCAGGCGATAAGCGGGGTGACGGAACCGATCAGCCGGGACGCGAGGGAGTAAAGGGTCTGCACCCCGCCGGTCGGCTTGAGCGCGGCGAGCAGCATATTGTCAAAGACGAAGGGCGGGTCCATTTTCGCGCTGAGGTTATCCATGGGCGTGTCCTGGGCCAGGCGGCGCTCCGGTGCCCGCTCGAGAAGCTCCGACAGCTTGGCGATAACCGTGCGCGCCTCGTACTTCTCCTTCATGTAGGCGAAGTCGATGCCATGCTCCAGGTGCACCTCCGCCTGCAATGCCATCCGGTCGCCGCCCTGCCAGCCGGTCACCAGGATGCACCGGGTGCTGCCGCCATCGGCCTTACGGATCATCTCGAGCACGGTGACGCCGTCGGCGTTCAGGTCATCGTCCGGGTCAAGGCCGATGTCCAGGATCGCGACGTCGAACCGGTGGATCCGCAGGGCGTCTTGTACCTGCTGCGGGCTCGCGCAGACCACAACCTCGGACGCGCCCGCCCGGCGCGCGGCGCGCGCCAGCGTGAATGCCCAGGATTCGATGTCCTCGACCACCAACGCCCTGGTGGGTGCCCTCACGTCGGTTCTCCTTCCACGGTAAGCTGCTCGCTCGCTGGCGACTGGACCTGGAAACGGATGCGCACGGTCGTGCCGGCGCCCGGAGCGGTTTCCACGTCGATGAGCCCCTGGGCGCGGCGGACCCAGCTGCGGACCCACACCATGCCGAAGCCGAGGCCGCTGCCTCGCTGCCCCGCCTGGCGCGGCTCGAACAGGCGCTCGCGCTCCTCCTCGGTCATCCCCTTGCCGGTGTCCTTGACGGCGATCGCGACGAACGGCTCCCTCGGCAGGCGCCTGTCCAGCCGCGTCGTAACGGTCAGCGTCCCCGGCTTGTCGCGCATCGCCACGATCGCGTTGTTCAGCAGGTTCTCGACCGCGAGGTCGAGGGCGGTGCAGGGAATGCTTGGCAGGCCTGGGGCAAGGTCCTTGGCGAGTACGATGTTCTTCGGGATCCGCACGGCGGAGATGCCCGCCTCCACCTGAGCGTTGACGTCGACGCTCAGCTCCGGCTTGCCGATACGCTTGCGCATCTCGTCGGGGATCTGCAGCGCGTATTCCGCGTTGGAGGCGATCATCTCGATCCGCTCCCGCAGGTCGGCAGGCGGTTCCGGCGACTTCAGGTCTTCCAGCAGGTCGCGCGCCAGCGCGCGGACCGCGCCGACATGGTTGTTGATCCGGTGGACCGCGTTGAGCACCTGGTCCGCGGCGAGGATCATGAGCTGGTCCCGCGTCTCGGTGTCTATGTCCACGCGCATCTTCGTCATCGCGATGGCGTTGACCACCCGCCGGGTGAACCGCTCGGCGAGCGCGCGGCCCACGTTGCTGAACGCGTTCTCGCGGCGGCTTTCCAGGTTGAGCACCCCGATAGGGAACCGGTCGTTACCGCCGTAGATGATGGGGATGGCCATCTCGCACTGCATCCCCGGCATGACCGGCCGGTAGTCGTGGCGGCTTGACGCGCGCTGCTCAAGGACGGTGCGCCCGGTACGAAAGGCCTCACCGCAGATGCTCGACCTGATGGCGACCCGCACGCCGATGTCCGCGCTGTTCGTGCTGTAGGCGACGACAAGGTGCTCGGCGTCCTGCGGGTCCGCGTACAGGATGTCCGCGGCGTCCGGCTTCAGGAAGGCGAGCGAGTTGAGCGCGTTCAGTATCTCCTCGAGGACCTGGCGCAGGGAGATGCCGCTATCGTCGCTGCCGGCCTCGATGAGCAGCCGGTCGGTGGCGGCCCGGAAGTCGTCCTCGTCGAAAAGCGCCGCATGGGTGATCGCGATGGAGATCAGGCGCGCCATGGCTTCGACGAATCGCAGGTGAGATTCGTCGAACGCCTCGGCGGAACTTCCCTCGACGTTGATGACCCCGATGGGCTGTCCCTGGAGCGTCAACTCGGCGGCGAGCACGCTGATCCTCGGGGTGGGTTCTTCCGGCCCCATTTGCGCGCGCGGGAAGTACCTGGCGCTTAGCCGCTGGTCGCTTGGCAGGTCATTGACGAGAATCGGCGTGTGGGTGGACAGCACAAGTCCGGAAATCGACTGTTCGATCGGAATGAACAGCCCGATTTCCGCGGGATCGGAGGAGATCTCGTTGCGAAGGCCGTCGGGGTACTCGAACAGGACGTCCACGTGCCAGGCATTGAGGATCTGCCGGGTTTCATCGATGATGAACTGCAGCGTTTCCGCCAGGGTATTGGCGTGATCGAGGATCTTCTGGTCCGTAGCGTGAGTGAGCAGCAACTGACGCTCGCGCAACCGCGCACGAGCCGCGCTCTCCGCGCCGGGGCCCGCCTCTCGTGAGGCGCTCATCCGTCACCTCCTGAACGATTCTCGAACGGGGGATTGAAAGAGGCGCGCAGCGTGGTCACCACGTCTTGGACCACCCCTACGTAACGAACTGCGTCGGAGCTCAGCGGCTGCTGGGCGGCGCGTGCGGTGTAGTCGCGCAACCGGCGCAGTTCCGCCACCACCGGGTAGAGCACCTTCCACTGCGCCCAGCCATCGAGGGTCTTGGCTACCTGCGGCCAGCCGTGCGGCCGCTCCGGGTCGATCCAGTCGGCGGCAACGTCAAGCTGGTATTCGAGCAGCCCCCACGCGTCGATGATCGCCCGCCGCGGCGCCGACTCCGCCCGCGCTTCGAGCAGGCTGAACTCCGGCTCAGCGGATACCGCGAGTACCCCCTCGTCCGCCGACAGCACCTTGCTCGCGGCGGCCTCGCTGATCCGCTCAATCTGCTGGAAGTTGGAAATGGCGTCGAAGGTGATTTTCGCGCCGCGAAATTCGAAGGACGTGAGTCGCCTGATCGCGCTGGCAAGCTCCCGGCGCAGCAGTACAGCGACGATCACCACGACCGTCGGCCACGCCAGGGAGTTCAAGATCGACGCAGCGAACTGCAGACCACCCACGACCAGAGGCTACACCACCAGGGATTGCGAACCATTCAGGTTTTTCGCGCGATCCCGTATGAAGGGAAATTCCCTCCCGTGATGGTGGGACCTAAGGCGACCGGCTGATAAATTCATGATGATGAGCGCGGGGGTTGAACCAAGGTCTGGTGAGTCGCGGCTAATGGCCGGGCCGCCGCCGTCCGCGCCGAGCAGGCGAGCCCGCCGGCCGGGATCAGCCGCCTTCGTTCTGGATACATGTTGTTAACCTCACTCGCGGCGCGAATGCGAGCGGTGACGATGCGGAGCAGGTAGCGTGATCGGATGACGTCCTGGGCTGATCACGCCGTGCTGTGGCATGTCTACCCGCTCGGCTTCACCGGCGCGGAGCGGTCGGCGCTGCCCGCGCGCGAGCCGGCCAGGCACCGGCTGCGGCAGCTGGAGGGGTGGCTCGACTACGCGGTCGAGCTCGGCTGCGACGGGCTGCTGCTCGGGCCGGTCTTCGCCGCGCAGACGCACGGCTACGACACCGTCGACCACTTCAGTATCGACTCCCGGCTCGGCGACGAGAGCGACTTCGACGCCCTGGTGGCCGCCGCCGGGCAGCGCGGCGTGCGGCTGGTGCTCGACGGCGTGTTCAACCACGTGGGCCGCGCGTTCCCTGCCTTCCAGGCAGCGGTCAACGGCGGGCCGGGATCGCCGACGGCCCGCTGGTTCAAGCGGACGGCAGACGGCGCGGACTACGCGGTCTTCGAGGGCCACGGCCAGCTGGTCGAATTCGACCACGACGAGCCCGCCGTGCTTGGCTACGTGATCGAGGTGATGACCCACTGGCTGGGCCGGGGCGCGGGCGGGTGGCGGCTTGACGCCGCGTACGCGGTGCCGCCGGCGTTCTGGGCCAAGGTCGTGCCAGCGGTGCGCGGGGCGTTCC
>Ga0335078_10003365_pt1 | contig 23847 bp, 20 predicted proteins | sample Lox_Sample_32_FD_206711 | JGI IMG/M metagenome (GOLD analysis project Ga0335078, IMG submission 206711) | Soil microbial communities from Loxahatchee National Wildlife Refuge, Florida, United States - Lox_Sample_3.2 | ecosystem: Environmental > Terrestrial > Soil > Wetlands | place: USA... | reverse complement strand
CGCGTCGCTGCCCGCGTACCGTTACGTCGCGCACGCGTTCGTCGTCGTGATCGTGCTCGTCGTGCTTCCGCTCGCGGCGGGCGCGGTGACGTCGCTCTTCGCGGGAACGCGCGACGCGCCGCGGTTCGTCGGCTTCGCGAACTACGCCGCGATCCTCACCGCGCGCGGCGGGGAGCTCCTCGGTCACGGATCGTTCTACGTCACGCTCCTCGTGACGATTTTGTGGACCGTGCTCAACGTGACGCTCCACGTCGCGATCGGTCTCGTGCTCGGCGTGCTGCTCTCGCGTCCGTGGATGAAGCTCCGCGGCGTGTACCGCGCGCTGCTCGTGCTTCCGTGGGCGGTGCCGTCGTACGTCACGGCGCTCGCGTGGAAGGGGATGTTCCACCGGCAGTTCGGCGCGGTGAACGCGCTCCTCGCGTTCTTGGGCGCGCAGCCGATTTCGTGGTTCGGAAAATTTTCGACCGCGCTCACCGCGAACGTCACGACGAACGTGTGGCTCGGATTTCCGTTCATGATGGTCGTCACGCTCGGCGCGCTCACGTCGATCCCGAAAGAGGTCCTCGAAGCGGCCGACGTGGACGGCGCGACGCGCGCACAAAAATTTTTCCGCGTGACCCTCCCGCTCCTCCGCCCCGCGCTCTTGCCCGCCGTGATCCTCGGCGCGATTTGGACGTTCAACATGTTCAACGTCGTGTTCCTCGTTTCGGGCGGTGAACCCGACGGCTCGACGGACATCCTCGTGAGCGACGCGTACCGCTGGGCCTTCACGCGCGACGCTCAATACGGCTACGCCGCCGCGTACGCCGTGCTCATCTTCGGTTTGCTCTGGCTCATGACGCGCGCGAGCGAGCGCGTCTCGAGCGCGAGCGCGAATGGAGCGCGCGCGTGAAAAAATATTTCGAGCCGCTCGTCGTGCACGCGATCGTGCTTCTGTTCGTCGCGTTCGCGCTCTACCCGATTTTGTGGGTCCTCTCGCTCGCGCTCTCCGGACAAGCCGCCGCGCGCGGCGAGCTCCTGCCGATTCCGCACGACGTGTCGCTCGAGAACGTGCGCACGGTGATCGGCGCGAGTCGCGCGGGAGGAACTGCGCTGTTTTTGAGGCAGCTCACGAGCTCCGTCGTCGTGTCACTCGGCACCGCGATCGTCGGCGTCGTGATCGCGACGCCCGCCGCGTACGCGCTCGCGCGCTTCAAATTCTTCGGCGCGAACGCCGCGACGCGCGGTCTCCTCGCGACGCAAATGTTTCCCGCGGTCGCGAGCGCGGTCCCGCTCTACCTCATCCTCGACGCGCTCCACCTTCTCGACACGCGCCTCGGGTTGATCCTCGTCTACGCGTCGACCGCCGTCCCGTTCGCGATCTTCCAACTCCGCGGATCGTTCGAGACCATCCCGGTCGATCTCGAAGAGGCCGCGATGGTCGACGGCGCGACGCGGTTTCAAGCGTTCGTGCGCGTCGTGCTCCCCGCCGCGCGCCCCGCGATCGCCGTCACCGCGCTCTTTTGTTTCATGGCCGCGTGGAACGAGTTCATTCTCGCCGCGACGTTCCTCTCGCGCGAGAGCGCGTTCACGCTGCCCGTCGTGCTCCAGCGTTACGTCGGCGAGCACGACGCCGAGTGGGGACCGTTCGCCGCCGGCGCGATTTTGGTGAGCGCGCCCGTCATGATTTTTTTCTACGTCGTGCAAAAGCAGCTCGTGTCCGGGCTCACCGCCGGAGGCGTGAAGGGTTGACCTCCTCGTTCTCATCGATCTCGCCGCGATACGGATCGCCCGCGCCGAGCGCGACGCGCTTCTTGTCGCGCGCGTGATCGAGCGCGGCGTTCAAGCTCGCGGCGGCGTACGCCGTCGCGTCACGGTCGGTGCTCCCCACGTCGATCTTGTGCGCGCGGCCGTTCGTCAAGCGCACGCGCACCGCGCTGCTCTGCGTGCGCGACGAGCTCGTGTCGATCGCGTCGAACGAGTCGATCTGGTCGAGCGGAAGATTCATGCGCCCCGCGAACGGCACCGGCTCGTTCGCGTACTTGAACCGGCCGTGACCCATTCGAATCTCGCGCGAGTTGAGCAGCGCGACGAACGCGCGGTGCGTGAGGAACACGCCGGCCGCGAGGTGCAAGAGCCCGAAGAGCGCCATGTGCCACGCGCCGCCCGCGATCGCGACGCCGTACCAAATCGCGAGGAACGCGTCCCAGAAGAAGCAAAACCCGAGCAGCGGAAGCGCCGCGGCGCGGTGAGGCGGCATCCGCGCGACGTACACGCCGTCGTAGAGCGACTCGTCGAAGCGAAACGCCGCGGGCACGAACATCTTCGACTTCTCGACCGCCATCGCGAACGGCACGATCTCCCCGCACGGCCGGCACACGCCCACGCCGCGTGTCACGTCGAGATCGACGCCCGGGATCGCGTTTCGGCACTTCGGGCAGACGAGCTGCATCGCGATCGAGTCTAGCGCGGCGTCAGCCGTTCCGCGGTCGGACGTCTGTGCTAAATCGGTCGCCCCATGTCCGAGCGTGACGACATCCTCGCGAACCTCGAGCGGCTCCGCGGATCGTTCCGCGCGCGCTTCGATGCCGCGAAGACCGAACAAGCGCTGCGCGACGAGAACGCCAAGCTCCTCGGAAAAAAAGGCGAGCTCACCGCGATCCTCAAGCTCATGGGGAAGGTCGCGCCGGACGAGCGCAAGGCGATCGGCGAGCACGTGAACGCGCTCAAGACCGAGGTCGAGAAGGCGTTCGACGCGGCGCTCGGCGCGCTCGCGCGCGAAAAACGCCGCGCCGATCTGGAGGCCCCGCCGTTCGATCTCACGCTCCCCGGACGCTTGCCCGTCGCGCAAGGTCACGCGCACCCGATCTCGATCGTGCGCGACGAAATCGTCTCCATCTTCGAAGCGCTCGGCTTCGCCGTCTTCGATGGTCCCGAAATCGACACCGCACAAAACAACTTCGACAAGCTCGGCTTTCCCCCCGACCACCCCGCGACCGACATGCACGACACGTTTTACGTGCGCGGCGCGTCGCAGCTGCTCCTCCGCACGCACACGTCGAACATCCAAGTGCGCGCGATGTCGACGCTCAAGCCGCCGATGGCGTTCATCGCGCCCGGCGCGTGTTACCGCGTCGACAACGATCTCACGCACTCGCCGATGTTCCATCAGGTCGAAGCGTTCCTCGTCGATCGCAACGTGTCGCTCGCGAACCTCAAAGGCGTGCTCGCCGAGTTCGCGGAGCGCTTCTACGGCGCGGGCACGCCCGTTCGACTTCGTCCGAGCTACTTCCCGTTCGTCGAGCCCGGCGCCGAGGTCGACATCGGATGCGTGTTCTGCAAAGGCGCCGGATGTGCGGTCTGCAAGCATTCGGGCTTCATCGAAGTGCTCGGCTGCGGAATGATCCATCCCGTCGTCTTCGAGGCGTGCGGCATCGATCCGAGCGAGTGGAGCGGCTTCGCGCTCGGCATGGGCATCGAGCGTCAAGCGATGCTGCGTTACAGAATTCCGAACGTCGGGCTTCTCTTCGAAAACGATCCGCGCTTCTTGGAGCAGTTCTGATGAAGGCTTCGCTCGATTGGCTTCGCGCGCTCGTGCCGGGTTTGTCTGCGGACGCGAAAGAGATCGCGAAGCGTCTCACGCACGCGGGGCTCGAAGTGGAAGGGGCTCACGAGTTCGGCGCGGGCGCGGAGTCGTGCGTGCTCGCGTGGGTCGTGAGCTCGAAGCCGCATCCGTCGAAGAGCGGGCTCAAGCTCGTGACGGTCGATCGCGGCGGCGCGACGCAAGAGATCGTGTGCGGCGCGCCGAACGTTCCCGAACCGGGTCACGTGGTGGTGCTCGCGCCGCTCGGCGCGCACTTGCCCGCGAAGAACATGACCATCGCGCGCCGCGACATCGGAGGCGTCGCGAGCGAAGGCATGCTCTGCAGCGAAGCGGAGCTCGGTTTGTCCGACGACGCGTCGGGCATCATCGTGCTGCCCGCGGGCTTCGCGGAGCCGGGCGCCAAGCTCGTCGACGTGATCCCCGAAGCGCGCGACACGATCTTCGAAATCGGTCTCACGCCCAATCGTCCCGACGGGCTCGGTCACGTCGGGCTCGCGCGCGAGCTCGCCGCGCTCTTCGAAATTCCGTGGCAGGTCCCCGCGCCCGAGTCGCCGGTGAAGCGCAGCGAGCGCGCCGTCGAGAGCGAAATCGACGTACGCATCGAAGACGCGGAGCGCTGCCCGCACTACGGCGCGTCGATCGTGAGCGGCGTCACGATCGCGCCATCGCCGCCCGGCGTGCGCTATCGGCTCAGCGCGCTCGGCGTGCGCCCGATCTCGAACGCGGTCGACGTGACGAACATGATGATGCTCGAGCACGGTCATCCGATGCACGCGTTCGACGCGGAGAAAATCCGCGGCGGCGCGATCGTCGTTCGCCGCGCGCGCGCGGGCGAGACGCTCGTCACGCTCGACGGACAGACGCGCACGCTCGCCGAAGACGATCTCGTCATCGCGGACGCGGAGCGCGCGATCGCGCTCGCGGGCGTGATGGGCGGCGCGGACACGGAGATCGGCGCGTCGACGAAGAAGATCATGCTCGAGTGCGCGTACTTCGATCCGCGCACCGTGCGCCGCACCGCGCGACGCTACGGGCTTCACTCCGAGTCGAGCCATCGCTTCGAGCGCGGCGTCGATCCGAGCGACACGCCGCGCGTCCTCGAGCACGCGACCGCAATGACCGCGCGATTGTGCGGCGGCGGCGCGTCGAAGAACGACTTCGTGAAGCGCGCGAAGGAGATCGCGCCCGCGCGCGCCACGCTGCGCGCGTCGCGCATGAACGCGCTCCTCGGAATCGCGATCCCGATCGATGAAGCGAAGCGCACGCTCGAGCGCCTCGGTTTCGACGTCGCGTCGAAGAGCGCGACCGAGCTCGACGCGATCATCCCGACGCACCGACCCGACGTCACGCGCGAAGCCGATTTGATCGACGAAGTGATCCGCGTGCGCGGGATGGACACCGTGCCCACGGAGCTCCCCGCGGTGCGCGCGTCGCGCGCGGCGGGGTCGCGCGGCCCGAACCGCCAAACCGGGCGCGAAGCGCGGCTGCGTCACGTGCGGCGCGCGGCATCTTCGCTCGGTTTGTCCGAGGCCCTCACGTTCGGCTTCACGTCGCGGAGAACGCTCGCGGCGCTCGGCGCGCCCGACGCGCTCGTCGTCGACAACCCGCTCACGACCGATCTCGACGCGATGCGCACGTCGCTCCTCCCCGGTTTGCTCGAGGCGGTCGCGCGCGCGCGCCGTCACGGCGTCCGCGACGCGCGACTCTTCACGACGGGCTCCATCTTCTTGCGCGACGACGCGATCGAGCAAACCGGAATCGACGAACGCGCCGCGTTCGCCGCGGTCCTCGCCGGAGATCGCCCTGCCATCGGTCTCGCTGGAAAACCCGAGGCGTGCGACGTGTGGGACGCGTCGGGGCTCGCGTGCGCGCTCGTTCCGCGACTCGTGCACGCGAGCGCGGAGATCGTTCCGCTCGGCGCGAGCGGGCCTTCGCGTTTTCACCCGCGCGGGCGCGCGGAAATTCGCGTGCAAAATGCACGCATCGGTCTCTTGGGTCCGCTCCATCCGGACGTGGTCGATGCGCTCGATCTCGGAGACGGCGTGATGTGCGTCGAGATCGATCTCGACGCGCTCGACGCGCTCCACGTGCCGCACGCGATTTTCTCGCCGCTGCCGCGGTTCCCCGCTGCGACGCGCGACATCGCGCTCGTCGTGAGCGACGCGGTCCCCGCGGGCGACGTGCTGCGCGCGCTGCGCGAAGCGGCAGGTCCCCTCGCGGTGCGCGCCGAGATCTTCGATCGCTTCCCCGGAAACGAAAAGACGCCGTCGATCCCCGCGGGCCACGCGAGCCTCGCGTTCCACGTCGTGTATCAAAGCGCGGAACGCACGCTCACGGACGCCGAGGTCGACGCCGCGCACGAAAAAGTCGTGACCGAGATGCGCGCGAAATTCGGTGCTACCCTTCGGGCATGAGGCATTCGCTCGCCCTCGCGTTCGTCTTTGCGCTCACCGCCTGCAAGAACCTCGAAGAGCCGCCGGTGCCGCCGTTCTCCGTCGCGGTTACCGTCGAAGCCGACAAAGGTGTCCCGCTGCCCGGCGCGATCGTCCAACGCAACAACAAGGAGATCGGCAAGACGAACGGCGACGGCAAAGCGACGCTCACGTTCCGCGGCGAAGAAGGCGATCAGATCGACGTGTGGGTGAAGTGCCCGGAGGGTTTCGACTCACCCGCGAAGCCGACGACCGTCGCGCTGCGCCGCCTCGCGGGTACGAAGCTCGCCGAATATCCCGTGTCGTGCCCGCCCGCCGAGCGCAAAGTCGTCGTCGCGCTGCGCGCGGAAGGCGGCGCGAACCTTCCCGTGAAATTCATGAACCGCGACGTCGCGCGCACCGACGCGTCCGGCGCGGCGACGTTCATGCTCACGGGCAAGCCCGGCGATCACATGGACTTCCTGCTCGACACGTCCGACAAATCCAACGACATGCTGCGTCCGCAAAATCCGACCGTGTCGCTCGTCGTCGATCAGAAGGACAACTACTACGCGCTCGACCAGCCGTTCCAGACGCAGAAGAAGACGTTCGTCTACGTCGCGCCGCATCGCCCGACGGCCATCGGACCGACGCCGCTTCGCTACTAGCCGTCACGCGAATGGACGTTCCCAAACGAGGCGAACGGCGTTAGCGTCTAAAACCCTATGGATCGTCGTGCGCTCCTGTTGGCGTTCGTCGTCGCACTCCTGGGCGTCGTTCTGCTGGTGCTCTACACGAAGCGTTATGAACGAGAGATGTCCGGCGGCGACAAGGTGAAGCTCCTCATCGCGATCAAGCCGATCGAGCGCGGGAAGCCCATCACGGACGACATGCTCTCGACGCGCGACGTCCCGCAGGCGTACGTCGAAGACCGCGCGATCAAAGAGGTCGACAAGCCGAAAATCCTCGGCCTCGCGGTCGGCACCACCGTCCAAGCGCAGCAGACGCTCATGTGGACGGACCTCGCGACGGCGAACGAAGAACGGCGCGATTTGAGCGCGCTCATCGTCCCCGGAAGCCGCGCGGTCTCCATCAAGACGCGCCGCGACGACGCGAGCTCCGCGATGGTGCGACCGGGTGACTACGTCGACGTCATCGCGGTCCTTCCCGACTCGAACACCATCGGCTCCGACACGAAGTCCGCGATCGTCCTTTTGCAACGCGTGCTCGTGCTCGCGTCGGGCTACGAGACCTCGCCCGACAACATCGACGTCGCCGCGAAGGACCGCAAAGCCGAAGCGATCCTCACGCTCAGCTTGAAGCTCGAGCAGGCGCAGGCGATCGCCGTCGCGATGGAACGCGGCTCGGTCCAAGTCGTTCTCCGCAACCCGAACGACAACGTTCGTGAGGACCAAATCCCGAAGTTCAGCTCCTCCGAGCTCATCAAGTCCGGCCCGGTCACGTTCGTCCAGGGTCCGCGCATTCCGACAGCGATTCCGGCAGGGAACCAGCGTTGATGAAAAAATCTCTGAAATCTCGTCGCGTTCTTGGTCGCGTTCTTGGGGGCCTCGCCACGGGAGCGCTCGTCACGCTCTCGATCGACGCGCACGCGCAGCGCGGACGCCCGCCCATCACCGCGCCTACCAATCCAACCGTGGAGGAGGCGCACATCGAGGAGCTCTCGCTCGCCGTCAGTGAGACGAAATCGATCTCGGCGCGCGACATCCGGAACTTCTCCGTCGCCGATCCGGGCATCATCGACGTCCGCGTCAGCCCCGACGGGAGCACGTTCCTCGTCGTCGGACGCAAGAGCGGCTCGACGACGCTCGTCTTGATCAAGAACGACGGCTCGCAGGTCACGTGGTCGATCAACGTGTCGACGCGCCCTCCGGAAATCGTCTACCGCGAGCTGCAGCAGCTCCTCGAAGGCACGACGGGCGTTCGCGTTCGGCGCGTCGGCGGCCGCTTCTTCCTCGAAGGCGGCGTGACGACCGACCAAGAGCTCAAACGCATCGGTCTCATCGCGGGCCTCTATCCGGGGCAAGTCGAGAACCTCGTTCAAGTCGGATCGGGGTCCGGCGATCGACGCATCCTCATTCGCGTCGACTTCTTCTTCGTCTCCTACGACAAGAGCTCGTCGTACCAAGTCGGCATCGGCTACCCGAACTCGCTCGGCGGCGACAACATCGGCTCGCTCAACATGACGTACGACTTCTTGTCGAACGCCATCTCGCCGGCGCAAGCGATCCTCACGAACCAACCCATCCCGCGCATCGACTTCGCGGCGAACAACGGTTGGGCGAAGGTGCTCAAGCAGTCGTCGATCATCACGTCGAACGGACAAGAAGCGGTGTTCAACTCGGGCGGCGAGGTCAACTTCCGCCAGTTCGCGTTCTCGAACACGTCGGGTCTGCAGAAGATCACGTACGGCACGAACGTCACGATCTTGCCGCGCTACGACTCGACCACCCGCGAAATCGAGCTCAGGCTCGTCGCGGACGAGAGCGAGCTCACCGACAACTCGGTGTCCGGCGGCGACCTCCCGGGGCGCGCGCTCAACCGCCTCGAAGTGCTCGTCCACATGAAGCTCGGGCAAGCGCTCATTCTCGCGGGCATCAAGAGCGTGACTCAGCAGCACGCTGTGGCGGGCCTTCCTCTCTTGAGCCAAATTCCGGTTCTCGGTATCTTTTTCGGGAGCCACTCGAACAAGAAGGACGAGCAAGAAAACGCGATGTTCGTGATCCCGAGCGTCGTGGAGACGGTTCCGAAATCTTCGTTGGATTTGGTGAAGAACGCACTCTCGGTTTTCGACGACTTCAACGGCAACATCGACGACGTTCAAACCTTCGATCGAACGCCGCCGTCGGCGAAAAAAGAGCAGTGAGCCGACGTGATGCTGCATGAATGTTCAAGTCGTCGTTCAAACTGACGATGGTCAGGAGCGTCGCGAGATCTTCCAGCCGAAGGGCCCGATCTCGATAGGGAGACATCCAAACTGCGTGCTGCGGCTCGAGAGCGATCTCGTCTCGCGGCAACACGCGGTCGTCGAAGTGCGCCCCCAGTCGATCATCGTCGAGGACGTGTCGACGAACGGGACGCTCGCGGGCGATCGGTTGCTCCGCCGTGAATCCGTGGAGGTCCCGTACGGCACGCCGATCGTCGTCGGCAACTTCACGATTTACCTCCTCGCGCTCGACCAACAATCGCAGCCGATGCAGATGCCCGGCATGACCGGCCCGCAACCTGCGATGACGGGCAGCCAACCCGTCATGCCGATGACGGGCGGTTACGGTCCGCCGCCCGCGATTCAGCCGTCGACGACGAGCTTGCCGATGCAAACGAGCGGGATGGTCCCGGCGATGCCGATGGGCATGACCGGCGCGTCGCCGCAAGCCACCGGACGCGTCCCCGCGGTTCAACCGCGCACCGGACCGAACGGCGTCACGGGAGCGAAGCCCATCAACGACGTCGTCGCCGCGGCCGCGGAGCGCGATGCGGCGAAGAGGGCGCGCGACAAGGACGTCGCGATTCGACGCGACATCCACAAGATGCTCCTCGAGCACCTCGATCTCGCGACGATCGACGCGGCGAAGCTCGAAGAGCCGTCGATGCGCCCGAAGGTGCTCAACGCGCTCCGCCGCATCGTCGGTCAGCTCGAGACCGGCGGGCGCATCCCGCCGGAATTGGATCGCGATCGACTGATCGGCGAGCTCTCCGACGAAGCCCTCGGTCTCGGTCCGCTCGAGCGCTTCCTCGCCGATCCGACCATCACCGAAATCATGGTCGTCGATCCGGAGACGATCTACGTCGAGCGCCAAGGCAAGATCGAGCTCTCGGAGACGAAGTTCACGGACGACGAGCGCGTGCGCGCGATCATCGAGCGCATCGTGACGCCGCTCGGTCGGCGCATCGACGAGTCCTCGCCGCTCGTCGACGCGCGCTTGAAGGACGGCTCGCGCGTGAACGCCGTCATTCGTCCAATCGCGCTCCGCGGATCGTGCATCACGATTCGTAAGTTTTCGCGCACGCCGCTCACGCTCGACAAGCTCATTCAATTCGGCGCGATCAACGAGCGCATGGTGCGCTTCCTCGTCCGCTCCGTGATCGCGAAGCGCAACATCGTCATCTCCGGCGGCACCGGCTCCGGAAAAACGACGCTCCTCAACTGTCTCTCCGGCGTCATTCCCGCGAACGAGCGCATCGTGACGATCGAAGACGCCGCCGAGCTCCAGCTCAAACAGCCGCACGTCGTGTCGCTCGAGACGCGCCCCGCGAACCTCGAAGGACGCGGCGAGTACACGATCCGCGATCTCGTGAAGAACGCTCTCCGCATGCGCCCCGATCGCATCGTCGTCGGCGAGTGCCGCGGCGGCGAAGCGCTCGACATGCTCCAGGCGATGAACACGGGCCACGACGGCTCGCTCACGACGACCCACGCGAACTCGCCGGAAGAGGCCATCGCGCGCATCGAGACGCTCGTGCTCATGGCGGGCCTCGATCTCCCGCAGCGCGCCATCCGCGATCAAATCGCGTCGAGCGTTCACTTGATCGTGCAGCAGAGCCGCTTGTCGGACGGCTCGCGCAAGGTCACCGCCATCTCGGAGATCACCGGCATCGGCGACAACGGCGACATCGAGATGCGACCCATCTTCGAGTACGTGCGCACGGGCACGGGCGCGGGCGGCAAGGTGATCGGCGAGTTCCGCGCGACGGGCTACCTGCCTTCGTATCTGCAAGACTTCATCGTCATGAATCTGGTGAAGCCCGGAGAGCCCTACCTATGAGATTCCAAATGATGCGCGGCTGGACCGCGCTGACGTACAAGTGGGCAGGCATCGCGTTCATCGCGCTCGCGTTGTTCGTGATCATCCTCGGCGCGTTCGGAGATCGCGACAGCCTCGTCTACCGCTATTGGGCGCGCTACACGTCGTCGATCGAGCGCAAGCTTCGTCCGATGTTCATCTTCACGCCGGGCCGCGTCGTCGCAGGCGCGCAGCTCGCGGTGCTGTTCGTGATCATCGTGCTCGAGCTCACCATCGAGCTCCCCTTCTTCCCCGTGTGGGTTCTCGTCGTGTGCGCGATGCCGCTTCTCCAAATCGAGAGCATGCGCAAGAAGCGCATCGAAGCGATCGAGAAACAACTCGACGGCTTCCTCCTCGCGCTCGCGAACGCGCTCAAAGCGATTCCGAGCGTCGGCGCCGCGTTCAACTCCGTCGTCCCGATCCTCCAATCACCGATTCGCGACGAAGTCGATCTCGCGACGAAGGAGATGAAGGTCGGTAGCTCGCTCGATCAAGCGCTGCTCCACATGGCCGCGCGCATCAACAGCCGCTCCGTCGACTCCGCGCTCTCGGCGGTGCTCATCGGTCGTCAGGTCGGCGGAAATCTCGGGCGCGTGCTCGAGACGACCGCCGCGTCCATCCGCGAAATGGCGCGCCTCGACGGCGTCATCCGCACGAAGACCGCCGAAGGAAAAATGCAGCTCATGGTCATCGCGGTGATGCCCTTCGTGCTGTGCCTCGGTCTTGGTTACTCGTCGCCGGGTTTTTTCAATCCGCTGCAGGAATCGGTGAGCGGGTACATGCTCACCGCGGCGGCGGGCGGTTGTTGGATCGGCGCGCTCATCTGGGCGCGCAAGATCCTCGCGGTCGACATCTGAGGAGCACACGATGGGAAGCCTTCGCGCCGAAGTTTGGAAGATGCTTTTCCTCGGAGCCGTCGGGCTCGCGATCTTCATCCTCGTCTACACGCTCGGCTCCGCGCCGACACGCATCGCGACGCGACTCGGTCTGCGCGGGCTCAAGCGCCAGCGCGCGCTCTCGGGCCCCGGCCTCTGGCCGAGCGTCGAGCCGCTCGTACGATGGCTCGGCGTGCGCGTCAGCGGAATCCTTCCGGACGAACAACGCAACAAGCTCGACGAGCAAATCACGCAAGCGGGCGATCTCCTCGGACTCACCGTCGACGAGTACCTCGCGCTCTGCGTGATTTCGTTCATCGCGTGCGGCATCGCGGGCTGCGGCCTCGCCGCGCTCACGGACAACTGGACCATCCCGATCCTCGCCGCGCCCGTCGGCGCGGTCCTCCCGTACATGCAGATCAGCGGCTACGCGCAGGACCGTTTGAAAGCGGTAAGTCGCGGCTTACCCTACGTCATCGACCTCATGGCGCTCGCGATGGGAGCCGGTTTGGATTTTCCCGGCGCGGTTCGTCAATGCGTCGAGAAATCGTCGAACCCGAACGATCCGATCGTCGAAGAGTTCACGCTCATCTTGCAGACGCTCAACCTCGGTCAGACGCGTCGCCAAGCGCTCGAAGAGTTCGCGCGACGATGTCCGGTCGAAGCGGTGAAGGAGTTCGTCGGCGCGCTCGTGCAAGCCGAAGAGCGCGGAAATCCCGTGGCCGACGTGCTTCAGATTCAGGCGACCTCGTCGCGCACGCGTCGCTCGGTGCGCGCTGAAGAGCTCGCGGCGAAAGCCGGTGTCGCGATGACGGGCCCGCTCGTTCTCGTGTTCGCGTGCGTCATGATCCTGATCATGGGACCGATGGCGATGAAGATGGGCCAGATGTGATCAGGAGGACGTCGTGAGCGTTCTGCGTTTTCAAATCCAACACTCGAACGGTCGCCAAGAGCAAGTCACGGTCGAAGCGGAGCGCGCGCTGATCGGATCGGGCGCGCACTGCGAGATTCGTCTGCCGCTCGATCAAGCCGCGGTCGAGCACGTCTTGATTCAAGTCGGCGCGGGAGGCGTCTTCGCGCAAGCGCTCAACTTCGAGCCCGCACCGATGATCGGCGGCGTCCCGTTCACGCAAGCGCCGCTCCCCGCGGACGCGGTGCTCGGCATCAACCAAACGCAGATGCTCGTGTCGACCGTCGGCGAAGTCGTCGGCGGCGCAGGTCCGAAGAAGAGCGGCAAGACGAACCCGATGCTCATCGTCGCGGCGATGGCGGGCGCGTCGCTCGCCGCGTGGATGTTCCTCGACACCGACGACAACCAAACGCGCGTCGAGCCGCAGGAGTATCCGAAGCTCTGGGACTCGGCGACGACGACGTGCGAGAAGGCGCCCAGCGAAGCGCTCGCGTACGCCAACGATCGGCGCGTCATCGCGGACGGAAAACGCGAGCGGCGCATGTTCCACGTCAAAGACGGCGTCGACGCGGTGCCGCTCTACGAGACCGCTGCGGCGTGCTACGAAAAAGCCGGCGACAAGCAAGACGCCGACGCGGCGCGCGACATCGCGAACCAGCTCCGCAAAGAGCTCGACGACGACTACCGCACGCACCGCATGCGTCTTCAGCACGCGATGGGCGTCAAGGATCTCGAGACCGCGCGCAAGGAAGTCCGCACGCTGATCGAGATGACCGAGGGCAAAGAGGGCCCGTACGTTTCGTATCTCCACATCATCGAGCGCGACCTCAAGCAGAAGCTCGGCGGCCGACCGAGTTGACCGTGTCTCGAGCGCTGCTGTTCGTCGTCTTCGTCGCGTTGTCGGGTGCGTGCGGCGGGTCGTCTTCGTCGAGCAATCCGGCACGCGCGCTCGCGCTCATGAAGAAGGGCGACGACCCGAAGAAGCTCCTCGAGGAGGGCCGCGCGTTCGCCGCGATCGGCGACACGACGCGCGCGGAGCAATACTTCGCGGCAGCGATCGCGAACGGCGCGGACGAGGCGTCCGTCATCCCGATGATCGTGAAGGTCTGCGTGCGCGACGGCCGCTACGAGCTCGCGATCGATTACGCGAGCCGCTACTCGCAAAAGCACCCGAACGACGTGCGCGTGCGTTACCTGCTCGGAACCTTGTACGGCGCGATCGGCGACAGCGCGAAGGCGCGGAGCGAGCTCGAGTTCGTCGTCACCGCGAAGCCCGACGATCCCGAGCCGCACTGGGCGCTCGCGAAGATCCTCCACGACGAAGGCAAGGATCTGCTTTTGGCCGACGGCCAATTCCGGGAGTATCTTCGTCTGGCTCCCACGGGAGCTCACGCGGACGAAGCGCGCGCTTCGCTGCTTTCGGAAGGCGGAACACAAACTCCATGAGCGGCGGGCCCACATTCATCCCGAAGGAAGTCTTCAACGAGACGATCCTCCAGTTTTTGGATCCCGTTCGAAAGTACCTGGAGGACCCCGCGGTTTCCGAGGTGATGATCAACGGGCCCGATCAGATCTACATCGAGCGCAAAGGTCAGCTCGAGCTCGTGCCCGCGAAATTCGAGTCGCGCGAGGCGCTCACCGCGGCGCTCCGAAACATGGCGCAGTTCGTCGGCAAGCACGTCGACGAGCTCCGCCCGATCTTGGAAGGCCGCTTGCCCGACGGATCGCGCGTCGAAGCCGTCCTTCCGCCCGCCGCGCCCGACGGTCCGCACGTCTCGATTCGTCGATTCTTCAAAGAGACGCTCACCGTGAAGCGCCTCATCGGCTTCGGCGCGCTCACCGACGACTGCGCCGACGCGCTCAGCGCGCTCGTCGCGAGCAAGCTCAACATCCTCGTCGCCGGCGGGACGGGCTCGGGAAAAACGTCGATGCTCAACGCGCTCTCGTCGTTCATTCCGGAGAGTGAGCGTGTCGTCGTGATCGAAGACTCGCGCGAGCTCCAACTCCAGCGCGCGCACGTCGTTCAGCTCGAGGCGCGCCCCGCGGATCCGAAAGGGCGCGGCGCGGTGTCGATTCGCGATTTGTTCCGCGCGACCCTCCGCATGCGCCCCGATCGCATCGTCGTCGGCGAGATCCGCGGCGGCGAAGCGCTCGATTTGATCCAAGCGATGACGTCGGGCCACGGCGGATGCCTCTCGACGCTCCACGCGACGTACCCGCGCGACACGCTCACGCGCCTCGAGACGATGGCGATGATGAGCGACGTCGACATGCCGCTCCTCGCGATGCGCATCCAGCTCGCGTCCGCCGTGAACCTCATCTGCCAAGTCGCGCGTCTTCAAGACGGCTCGCGCAAAGTCACGCACGTCACGGAAGTGCTCGGCTTCGACGTCCAAACCGAAACCTACCAAGTGCAAGACGTGTTCGTCCGCCAGTACCAAGGGCTCGGTCCGAAGGGCGAAGTGCTGAGCAAGCTCATCCCATCGGGCCTGATGCCGAGAGCCCTCGAACAAGTTCACGAGCATGGACTGGATCTGCCCGCTTCGATGTACGATGCTGCGAAGCGGGGACCTGTCCAGGGCACGCATGGCTGACACTCCGGGAAGTCACATCGTCGAGATTCGTGCCGGAACTTCGCAGCGACCCGTCGTCGAGCTGCGTCCGGGCGAGGTCGTTCAGCCGATGAGCATCGGGCGCGTCGGCATGTGGGCCATCGACGCGCCGGACGTGCTCGACGTGCACGCGTACATGTACTTCGACGGCCGCGCGCTCTTCGTGCAGAGCGCCGACGCGCAGAACCCCGCGAAGGGAAACGGCAAGCCCATCGGCATGCAGTGGCAACAAATCGAGATCCCGTGCACGATCGAAGTCGGTCGCGCGCGTCTCGTGTACCGCACGCTCGACGACGTCGACGACGACGGTGAGGACAAAACCGTCGCGCAGCCGATCCAAATTCCGCGCGAGCCGGCGAGCGGCGCGCCCTTCGCGCCGGGCGCGTTCTCGAATCGCAGCAACAAAGGTCCGGACTCCGACGCGACGCGCCTCGCGCCGATGCCGAATCGCGAGCCCGATCCGACCGTCGTGAGCCCACTCGAAATGGTGGGGACGCCCGCGATCGGCGTCCCGAAAGCGCGCCCGGCGGCGGGCATGCCCGCGTGGTCGACGACGAACGATGCGTCACCCAATTCGTCGCCGACGGCGATCGGCGCGCCGCCTGCGCCGCCCCCGCCGCAAAACACCGGTTACCAACAGTTCGGGAGCGTGCAGGTCGCCGTGCCCGCTCCACCCCCCGCACCGAACGCGATGGTGCAAACGCTCCAAGCGCCGATGCAATCGCCGCTCGCGAACATGCAACCGATGATGCAACCGGGCATGCAACCGATGATGCAACCGGGCATGCAACCGATGATGCAGCCGGGCATGCAGGGTTTTCCGCAGCAGATGCAGCCCAACATGATGCCGCCGAACATGATGCCGCCGAACGCGAGCGGGCCGTATCCCGGCATGCCCACCGGTCCGAACGCGGAGACCGGTCGCGTTCAGCCACCGACGGAGCTCAAAGGCTTTGCGCGCATGGCCGCCGAGTGGAAGGCGATGCCGCCGATCCGAAAAGTGATCTTCGGCTGCACGCCGGCGGTCATGCTCCTCGCGTACTTCATGGTGTTCGACGACGACGCTCCCGCGCCGCAACCGCATCGCAAGAATCCGCAGACGAGTGACAGCGTGGCGATGGTCGATGCGGCGGCGCCGACGACGAGTACGAGCACGAGCATGAACACCACTCCGCCTGCGATGGACGCGTCGGTCGCGCAAGTGACGACGTCGACCGCTCCTCCTCCGACGACTCCGCTGCCCAAAGGAAAGCGCACGCCGGAGCGCGAAGCGATCGATCTCGTGTCGCAAGGTCAGTTCGCGAAAGCAGCGGACATCTACGAGCAGCTCGCGCAACAACATCCCGAACAGCCCGCGTTCAAAGAAGCGGCGCGCATTCTTCGGCTTCGCGCGAATGGGCAGTGACGTGCTCCAACTCGCCCGATGGACCAAAAGGGCGATTCGTCAACGATCCACTCGGCATTCCAGCCTACATGTAGGCCGTCGAATTCAGCAGTGATTTCATAAGCGTCTTCGTTGGCCTCGACCATGCAAAGAAAGGTGGCATGGCAGGCGCGACGGTATTCAACAAGGTGCTCATCGGAGCGATCGCGACGGGCGCGATCGTCGGTGGCATCGTCGCGTGCGGGCCGAACTCCGACGAGCTCCTCGGCGGTGGCGGCGGCAGCGGCGGCGGTGGAGAGGGAAGCGATCCGGGCAACGGCGGTTGGGACAGCGGCGCAAGCTACAACGCCGACGGCGCGATCGAGCCGCTCCCGGAGCAGCTCTTCGATCAAATCGAGCCACAGCTCGTTCAACAGTGCGGCGGCGCGTGCCATCAAACGGGACAGACGCTCGGCGCGCCCATCTGGCTCGGCACGTCGAACGAGTACGCGACGATCAAGGCGTACCCGGGCATCGTCGTCTCCGACGTCTACTCGAGCAAGTTCGAGAATCGTCCGCAGAACCACCCCTCGTCGACGCTGCAAGATCCGAACAACGCCGCGCTCCTCGCGTCGGTCACGAACTGGTTGAACGCGGAAGCAGCGGCGCTCACGGCGATTCCGCTCCCCGCGAGCGCGACGGTGGATCCGTCGACGGGGAGCGTGGATCTCTCGCCGGCCGCAACGGGTCTCACCGGCGCGAAGATCACGTTCACGGCGACGCAGGACGGCGATCTTCTGCGCTTCGACAACGTGATGCTCGTCGCGCCGTCATCGACGGGCGTGCACATCGTGTCGCCGATCTTCGCGGAGCTCCCGCCGAACAACGGCGCGGAGGTCGACAACTCGGACTTCTCGACGGTCGACCTCACCGCGCCCGCCGGCACGTCCGCGCAGATCTCTCCCGTCTTCTACTTCCCGGGTTGGACTCAGGGCAGCATGCTCAAGATCGAGTTCACGAAGATCGAGACCTCCACGGCGACGGCGGACGCGGGCACCGCGACGACCACCTGCAAGGACCTCACGGACTTCCAAAACAGCGCGGCGCCGTCGATGAAGACGAACTGCGTGAGCTGCCACGGCGGCGGCAACCCCACGGCGCAGTCGTCGATGGATCTCTCGGCGCTCAACACGAACGACTACGCGACCGCGTGCACGCAAGCGCGCACGCAAGTGAACACGACGACTCCCGCGCAGAGCAACGTGCTGCTCGCGCCGCTTCAACAAGTGAATCACCCGGTGAAGGTCTTCAGCAGCAACACGGCGACCGGGTACACGCAGATCCAAACGTGGGTGAACAAAGAATGAATCCTCGAGTTTTTTCGAACGGGAAAGGAAGGGAGACGATGCGACGAAACGCTCTGCTCGCGCAAGCGGGCCTCATGGTCGCTCTGTCTGCGTCTCTGGCGTGCGGCAACAGCGATCCGAACTCGCTCTCGGGCGGCGACACCACCGGTTCCGCGAACGGTGGCAGTGATCCGGGATCGCCGGCGCAAGGTGGCGCGCCGCAAGGCGAGGACGGTGGCGGCGCCGATCCGAACGCGAACTCGAATCCGAACATCGATCAGCGCCAGACCAACTATGGCGAAGCGCTTCGTACGGCGGCGCTCAAGCTCGTCGGGGATCTGCCGACGCTCGCGGACATTCAGTCCGTGACGGACGCGAACTCGTACGGCGCGAAGATCGACGCGTACCTCGCCGATCCGCGCTTCGCCGTTCGCCAGATTCAGTGGTGGCGCGACACGTTCAAGACGGGTCAAGCCGGAATGCCGACCGGAAACGGTTTGCCGAGCTACGACACGGCGGCGACGTTCGCGGCTGAAGTCGTCACCAACGATCGACCGTTCACCGACATCCTCACGGCGTCGACGAACACGTGCCCGACGTTCTCGAACGGCACGTTCGCGGACGCGAGCTGCACGAACGGCGCACCGACGGCCGGCGTGCTCACCGATCCGGGGCTCATGTCGCAGTACTACGCGAACATGTCGTTCCGCCGGATTCGCTTCATTCAGGAGACGTTCGTCTGCTCGAAGTTCCCGGCGGAGTTCTCGGCGACGCCGCAAATCATGGGCTCGGGTGCGTACACGTCGCCGTGGCCGTTCACGAGCATCACGGGCGGCTCGACCGCGAAGATCAACTTCCAGGACACGTCGGCCGTCATCTGCGCCAACTGCCACACGACGGAGAATCACATGGCGCCGCTCTTCGGACACTTCGACGCGAACGGGCAGTACAACGCGACGAAGTTCGAGGTTCAGGTCCCCTCGACGGGCAACCCGACGGCGACGCTCGCGGACTGGCTCCCGGCCGGCGAGCAATTCTACTGGCGCTTCGGCGGAACGCCGGTCGCCGACATCCCGAGCCTCGCGAAGCAAATCGCGGCCGACCCGAACGTCACGCAGTGCATCGTGACGCGCGAGTGGAACTACGCGATGTCGCGCGGCGACGTCGTCAACGACTCGGCGCCCGTGCCGACCGTGGTCACCGATCCGTACGTGCAGGACTTCACGCAGAACGGTCAGACGATCAAGCGTCTGCTGCGGAACATTTTCACCTCCGACGACTTCACGAAGTTCTGAGAGGAAGGAGAGAAAGAACATGAAAACGATTTTGGCTCTCGCCCTCGTCAGCGGATCGGCACTCGCGCTCGGTTGCAGCGCCGCTCCGAACAACGTGCTGCTCGGCGACATGGATCCGAACTCGCTCGCTGCGGACGGCAACACGCAACACCACTTCCAAGATCCGAACACGGGCGACAACGGCCTCACGGATCCCAACCAGCAGAAAGCCGAAGACGAACAAGTCGGCTCGGAGGAAGTCGTCGCGCGGCTCCACGCGTGCTCGAAGATCACGTACGCGGCGCTCGGAAACATCCTCGTCGGGCGCGGCGTGAACATGAGTTCGAGCGGAACGAACTCCACCGCGACGCTCTACAAAGGCGGCGGCTCGGCGCTCGGCATCGCGAACTACTCGGGTCGCGTTCCCGAGATGATCATTCCGTCGACCGCAGCGCTCTCGAAGGAGTTCGACATTTTCATCGCTGCGGCGCTGGAGATTCAAGCCGACATCAAAGCCGGAAAGATCACGACGACCGCGTGCCCCAGCACGACGATCATCGACTCCACCGGCAAGTTCACGCAAGACGGCCTCACGTGCTTGATGGGCAAGCCCGCGACGGCCGACCACCTCTCGATCGCCAACGACGCCGTGTCGCAAGCGACGAGCCAGGGTTTGACCACGGACCAAGGGCAGCAGATCGCCATCGCGGCGGTTCTCGAAGCTGCGCACACCTGCGAATAAGGAGAACGTGTCATGGCTGATCAGCGATTGAAGGACCTTCGCGGAAACAGCAGGCGTGACTTCCTGCGCTGGAGTGCGACGGTGGCCGCCGTACTCGGCCTCGAGCGCGCTCGCTTCTTGAACGTGCTGAGCGACACCGCCGGCGTCGCGATGGCCGATCAGGCCGCGTGCCCGACGACGATGCGCTCGGTTCACCTCGTCGCCGGAAACGGCGGGCTCGCGTGGTTCACGCAGCTCTTCCCGCAAGTCGACGTTGCGCTCAACGGCAAAGCGGGCGCCGCGTTCTACGCGCTCGGCAAGGCCAAGACCGTGAGCGGAACGGACAAGCCGCTCGTCTACTCGCCCGACTCGCCGTTCCAGACGCTCGGCGCGACGAAGCAAATCAGCGCGTTCATGGCGGGCAACAACGAGACGCACACGTCGACGCCGCAAAGCGCCGCGACGATCTCGACGGGCACCGGCATGATCGCGGCGATCGCTGCGATTCAACAAGCGAACCCCACGCTCCTTCCGGTCATCGGAATCAACCCGATCACGTTCGGCACTGCGTCCGGCGCGCCGGGCGTGGCGACCGTCGCGGACTCCGCGGGGCTCGTGGGGCTCTTCAACTCGGCCGCGTCGCGCACGCTGCTCGCGACGCCGACTGCGGCGGCGCTCGAGGACTCGTACTACCGCACGTTCCTCTCGCTCAACGCGGCGTCGCACAGTCAGACGCTCGTCGTTCCGGGTAACACCGCGAAGACGGCGTCGAGCCTCCTCGGCAAGAACCTGAGCTCGCAGCTCACGCCGACGTCGGCGGACGACACGCGCTACGGCGTCGTCGGCGCGCAGACGAACATCGTCGAAATCGCGCACGCGATGTGCACCGCGGTGAAGGCGTTCAAGCTCGGTCTCACGAGCGCCGTCATCATCCCCGCGATGCGCGACGATCCGCACGGCGCGTTCAACAACATGGCGCAGCTCCAAGCCAACGTGACCGCGCTCGGAAAAATCTTCGACGCGTTCATGGCGGACTGCGCCGCGACGCCGGATCCGTCGGGCTGCGGACAGAACCTCGATCAAGGCGTCGTCTTCACGATTCACGGCGACACGCCGAAGGATCCGACCGTCGCCAACGGTTGGCCGGACGGCACGCCGAACAACTCGAACTGGATGTACGTCTACGGAAACGGCTTCCTCAAGACGGGTTGGTTCGGAAACGTGAGCGCGGCGCGCGTCGCGACGGGCTTCGATCCGACGAGCGGCAACTTGGTGAGCGGTCAGGGCAGCGGCGTGACCGCGGCTCCGGCAGCGGCGGCAGCGGCGTACGCGGTCGCGAAGGGCGACATGCAACGCGTGATGGACTTCTACAACGGTCCGTCGATCGCCGGCATGGTCAACGCGCAACAGACCTGAGCCGACGAAGAACAGATGAACCCTCCGAGCGTCGTAGCGCGCTCGGAGGGTCTTTTTTTTAAAACCCCGCGACCGCCTGCGCGCATTGCGTCGCGTCGACGTTGCCCAAGATCCACGTCGTGATGCAACCCGCGCCCGGATCGCCCGTCGGCGCGAACGCGGGGCCTCCCTTGTGCGCCTCGAGCATCAGCGGCTTCGCGAGGATGAGCAGCGAGTCGGGCGGATCCAATCCCGCGATCACGCGCGTCATCTGCTCGGGTTGAAGGCCGATGACGGAGCGGTAGTTCGCGGTGATTTCGTCGGGTGTCGTCGCGCTCGAGCCGGGGATGTTTCCCGCGTCGTTCGGCAACCGCAGACCGAGCCCGCTGTAAATCCGAAGCGGTCGCCCGACTTGTCCGTGGCAATCGAGCGTGCCGCACCGGCGCTCGAACACCGGGCTCACCGTGTTGAACTGACTTTGATCGGGCGCGAGGATCGTCGTCACGCGCGTGCCGCCGTCGTCGTACGTGATGTCCGCCGAGCACGCCGCCGGCACGACCACCGACCCACCGAACCGCGCGACGAGCGCGACGGCCGCGATTCCCACGCTCACGTTTGCGACGCGTCTCTTCATTGCAACACCGGGCTCACGGGACAATCGCTCGCGGGCGGCGGAGGAGTCTCGCCCGCGCCGTACAAGAAAATGTGACCGACTTGCGAGAAATACTCTGGGCTCGACGGATCCGGATCGCTGTGGCAGTTCGCGCACGATCGCTCGCGCCCGATTTGTCCTTGCATCGTGACCTCGTCGGTCGAGTTGAAGACGCGCGCGAAGATCGGGAAGCTCGGATCCCAATCGGATTTGCGCACGAAGAAATTCCCGACGCAGTTCGTCGTCGTCGTGAACTGCGATCCGGTCGTGTCGGTGAACGCGACGGTCGCGTTGTTCACGCCGACGAGCGTCGCGGCCTGCGCGAAGACCGTCCCGCCGAGCGAAAAGTCGTCCGCCGACGCGGGACCGCTGGGGTTGTGACACACGACGCACGGTTGACCGGCGCGGTGGTATTGGCCGATGGGCACGTTCGGATTTTCCGGCGGCAGCGCGTCGAGCTCCGCGCTCGTGACGGGATCGCTGCACGCGAGAACGACGAGCCCGGCCCCGAGGAATCGAAGGTTCATCAATCGAACTCGAAGTCCATTCCGACGGTCCCGTAGACCGCCGTACGCGTCGTCACGAAGAGCGCATCGAAGAAGCGCGTGTACATCAAGTCACCCGCGACGTTGAGACCGACCTGCGTCTTGGATTCTGGCGAAGTGAGCGACAAACGCAAGCCGCCGCCGCCGGTGAGCGTGATGAGCGGACCGAGCTCGCGATCGTCGCTGCGAAAGAGCGGTACGGTGATGCTCCCGTTGGGATTCAAGACCGCGGCGTACGCGAGCTCGTAGAAGCTCGCGCCGGTCTGCGCGTTGAGCCGCACGTGAGGCCAAATGCGAAGGCGCTTGCCGACGTCTTGCACCCAGCGCGCGTCCGTCGTCGTCGCCGCGACGCTCCAGTTGTCGTAGTAGAGGCGCTGATCAAGGCGGAGCGTCGCGTTGAGCTTCAAGAAGCGTTTGGCGAGGCGCACGCCGAGCGCGTAGCGATCGCGCGCCGTCGGCAACTGCTCGAGCGGGCGAAACGGAAGGCGGTACTCGTTGACGAGATCGACCGACGCGCCCGGCGGAATGCGCGTCGCGATGTCCGGCTCGAACATCGGGATGTAGCGATACGGCTTCGACTGGTCCCCGCGTTCGTACTGCGCGGTGCCGTCGACGGAGAGCAGCGTCGTCGGCGAGAGGACCATCGTGATGCCGAGATCGAGCGTGTTCGTGTCGAGCGTGTTCTCGAAGACGCTCGGCGGCGTGCCGGTTCGCAAAATCAAATCGTGCGAGAAGTTGTACGCGAAGCGCGGCGTGATGAGCTTGTCGCGCAAATCCGCGGTGAGCGCGAGCCCGCCCGAATACGATTGGTAATCGTTCTCGATCGACACCGACGCGTTCGCTTGCGCGCCGTATTTTCCGGGCTTGTAGCCGCCCGTGAGGACGCCCGCGAAGCGACGATCGCGAAACGCGGGCGACGCCTCGGACACGATGTCCGGCGAAGCCGCGGTGACGACGTCGAGCAAAAACGATCCGCCGACGTTCCATCCCGCCGTCGGCGACGACACCGACGCGTTGATCGACGGCGTCACGACGTTCACCGAGTCGGTGTCGGTGTAGCCGCTGAAATCGAACCCGCCCTTCACGACGAGCCCCTTCTTGTTCTGCGGCAGACACTTCACGACCTCTTCTTGGTTCTTCGCGCCGAGCATGCACTTCAATTGGCCGGGCGTGAGGTACTCGGAGGCTTGCGATTTCAGCGTGACGTTCACGGTGAGAAGCTCGCCTTCTTTCACGTCGAAGCTCTCGTCGTACGTGAGCGGGATGCCGCCTTGCGTTCCTTCGGCGTGCACGTCGTGCTTGCCGGGATCGATCGAGAATTTTTTCGTGAGCGCGGTCGTCGGAACGTCGCGGCCGTC
>Ga0335078_10003363_pt1 | contig 23849 bp, 21 predicted proteins | sample Lox_Sample_32_FD_206711 | JGI IMG/M metagenome (GOLD analysis project Ga0335078, IMG submission 206711) | Soil microbial communities from Loxahatchee National Wildlife Refuge, Florida, United States - Lox_Sample_3.2 | ecosystem: Environmental > Terrestrial > Soil > Wetlands | place: USA... | reverse complement strand
CGTTCCGTTGCCATTGCTGCTGCCGAGCAAGACGGAAACGGTGCCATCGGTTTCGTTTGTCACCGCCAAGTCAGGTATTCCGTCTCCGTTATAATCTGCCGTGGCAATTCCGGCGGGTCCGTTCCCGGTGGCATATGTGGTCTGCGTGGCGAATGTGCCGTTCTGCACGTTGTTGGTTCCCTGGCCGAGCAAAATGGAGACGGTGTTGTCGCCTTGGTTTGTAACCGCCAGGTCCGTAAATCCAGCCGTCACAAAAATGCCTGATGTAATCGCGGATGGCGATTTCCCCACGGCAATAGGCTGATTATTCGGCGCCGGCGGCACGGAGAAGGTTCCGTTCTGCACGCCGTTGGTCTTGTTGGCCAGCAGGATGGACACGGTGCCCGGGGCCGTCCCGTTGCCCTGGTTGACGACGGCCAAATCCAGAATCCCGTCGGGACTGGTGGGAGGGCTATGGAAATTTGCCGCGAGAATCGCCACAGGATTGCCGCCGAGTAAATTCCCGCTCGGAGTGGTCGAAGGGGCAAAATTGCCCGCGCCATCGCCGAACAGGATCACCACGTCGTTATTGGCCGAATCTGTGACAGCAATGTCCGGCTTCCCATCGCCGTTAAAATCGTCCACCGCGATGGCCGTAGGCGTTGAAAAGGTCGAGGAAGCCGTTCCAGCCGGAAAGGTAATGGGAGGAACGGTGAATTGAGTCTGCGTGTCGAATGTGCCGCCGCTGACTCCGAGCAAGATCGAGATGGTGCCGTTGGCGGTGGTTCCATCGCCGTGATTGGCGACGATCAGGTCGGGAATGCCGTCTCCATTCACGTCCGCGACGGCCACCGCGTCCGGATTCACGCCCACCGGATAATCCGTGCGCGGGAGCGTTAACCCGGCCGCCAGCGCCGAGGCCACCGCCGAGGTGAGCGGCGATCCCGCTGCATTCAGATCCGAGGAGAGCAGTCCGAGATCGATGGGGTAGCGGTCGCCGACAAAAAACGAAGCGGGCTTCCCATCCTGCGCGCGGAGCAGCACCCGCTGCGCGCTCTGCACGGCGCTGAGCGTATCGCTGAAATTCGCGGTTGCGCTGGGCATGGTGGAGAGGAAAATCGATTTTCCTCCGCCGAATGCGATCAAAGAGGGCAGCGCTGTGCTCGCCGCCGAACTGCCCGCGATGCTGCTGAAAACGGTTTGCAGGATTTGATAAAGTGAGCCGATATTCTGTGCTGCCTCGAGCTCTTCGATTTCCGGCACGGTGAGCATGTAGACGGTTCCCGAGGTCGGCGGCGAAATTCCCAGCTGATCGGCCAGCGTGCGATCGAGCTCGAGGATATCGATTTCCAGCATCAATTCGCCGTGGGGCTGCTCGATCTGATCGACGAGGGCTTGCGCCAGCGCCACGTTTTGCTCCGTGCTGCGGACGGTGAGGGTGCGCGTCGCCGTGTTCAATTGCGTTCGCGAGATGCCGGTCATCTCACGAATCATGCGGACCTCTTCGTTCATCTCGTCCGTGGTGACGGCAGCCGGGAGGGGAATTTCTTTTTCCACTTCGAGCGTGTAATCGCGCACTTTTTGCGGGGTGTCCTGCGTGACGAAGAGGGTATGCGCATCCACGACGCGCGTGAACGTCTTGGTCTGGAGCGAGAGGACTTTCACCGCGGTGTCGAAATCCAAAGTCGGAACCTCGAACCGCACGGCGCGATCCGGCAGATCGCCGTCAAACACCATCTTCACGCCAAATTTGCTGCCGAGTTGCTCATACGCGCCGCGAGTCGTGCCGCGATAGTCGAAGGCCTGCGTTCCGGGATTGAGAATCAGGCGGGGCAAACCGGCGATGCGCGGGGCCTTCGCCGCCGCAATTTCTGGCGCACCCGGCGTCAATTCCGATAAGCGCTCCTTGGCCACGACGTATTTCGGATCGACCTCCAGAGCCTGAGTCAGCAGCGCTCGCGCCCCAGGCAAATCTCCGGCAACGGCCAGACGTTCCGCGCTGTCAACAAGCGATTGAACCACTTGAAACCGGGCGTGCTCCTTCAGCATGGCGTATTGCCGGTTTTCGGGATCGTAAGTGACCGCTTCGGTATAAGCGGCAAACTCTGCTTTCCAGTCCTGCGCTTGTTCGGCGCGGCGGCCCTGCTCGAAGGCCTTCCGGGCGCGGCCCTTATCCGGTTCGGGAGCGGGCGCAGAGGGCGGCGCGGCCTGCGCAGGAGCGGTTGCGGCTTGCGCGGCGGCGGGTTGCGTGGCGCCGCCGGATGATTGCGGCAAAACGGGCGCCACGATGAGCAAACCCGCGAGGGTGATTGCCGCAAAACGCTTCGCTGCCGCGGCTAGCTGGTCCATTGGGCTGCGAATTGCGTGGTGGCGTCGGGACGGAATCATCGCTAGAATCACGTAGATGCATATTGTACCGTCAGGGGAAGCATGCGGGCGGCGGAAAATTTGAGATTTCCAAAGGAAATTTCAGATGTGGGGTTTTCAAAGTGGAAATAAGCGGCCTTGACCGGGGCAGAAAAGGCCGTGTACACTAATATTTCTAGTTGCGATTGAGTTGCAACTGGAGGGTCCTCCCTTCGGGCCCCATTCAGGGTGCAGGTTTGACCTTATCCGCGCGGCGGCCGATGTAGAGGCTCGACGCGTGGCGCCTCTACGGGCGGCCGACGGAAGTGAAGCAGTACGCCGGAAAGGTAAGGCTGAGTTTAAGGACTTTTTTTGCTCTCTTCTTTTCTCATCGCTCTTCGGGAAGGTGTCGAAGCCGCCCTGGTTGTCGGCATCGTACTCGTTTATCTGAATCGCACGGGGCGCGCCAACCTCACGCGCTGGGTGTGGGGGGGCGTCGTGGCCGCGGTGGCCTCCAGCCTGGCCGTGGCCATCGCGCTGGAGCGCTGGAAAGTCAGCGAAGACGGGTTCGAGGGCGTGATGCTTCTGGTCGCGGCCGTTTTCGTGGTCACCATGATCGTCTGGATGAACCGCGTGGCGCGGCATCTGAAAACGGAAATCGAAAAGCGCGTCGAAAAACACGCGGTGAAATCCGAGCTCTCGGCGGGAATCGGCCTGGCCACATTCGTGTACCTCATGGTGGTCCGCGAAGGCGCCGAACTGGCGTTGATCTTGCGCGCGGTGGAACTCTCCACAGAAGGACTCTCTGTTTGGATTGGAACAGTGCTGGGGCTGGGCGTCGCGGTGGCCGTGGGCGTTTTCTTTTTCCAGGGGACGCTGAAAATTTCCCTGGCAAAGTTTTTTTCCGCGACCAGCACGATTCTCGTGATCGTCGCCGTGCAACTGGCGCTGACCGGGGTTCACGAGCTGAGCGAAGCCATGTGGCTGCCTTCCAGCAAGGCCGAGATGGCTTACGTCGGCCCCATCGTCCGGAACGAATTTTTCTTCTTCACCGTAATCCTCGGCGCGGCGGCGCTGCTCGTCCTGCGCGAATGGATGGCCGCGCGAGGCCGTGCGGCGGAGAACGCCCCAGACGCCGCCGAACGCCGCCGCCTCGAGTGGGAGCGCCGCAAGCAGCGCCGCTGGGCGTTCGCTTCGGCGTTCACCTGCACCGCCGTGATCCTGATCCTGGCCGCGGAGTTCGCCTACACGCGCGTGACCGCGACGACCGAAGCGAAATCGATCCAGTCCGATAATGGGACCGTTCGAATTCCCCTCGCCGAGATCAGCGACCCCAACCTTCACATCTACAACGTCGACGCCGGCGGAACGAATGTGCGTTTCCTCGTGATTCGAAAGTCCGACGGGAACTGGGGCACCGCGCTGGATGCCTGCCTGATTTGCGGCACCGCCGGATACCGCCAGGAAGGTTCGAACGTCATTTGCCGCAATTGCGCTTCGGCCATTTACATTCCCACAATTGGGGAAGCGGGCGGATGCAATCCCGTAGGCGTGCCTTCGCATTTGGAAAATGGCGCCCTGGTGATCGACGTCGCGAATCTGGCCGGAGCCAGGAGCCGGGTTTCAAAATAACCGGTTTCCGGACGGCGCGCCGCGCCCCTTCGCAATTCCGGCAAGAATTCCGGACGCACGCAGTTTTCGTTTCGGCGCGGGGAGCGCCGCTGGAAACCGGCAGCAGCCTATGTTTCTTCGAATCGTCAGCGATTCCTTCAAGCGAAAGCCGCGCCGCAAAGTGCTCACGGCCGCGGCCCTGGCGCTGGGCATGGCGGTCGCCACGGCCACGCTCGAAGTCGCGCTCGACGTGGGAGACCGGCTGGCGCGGGAATTCCGTTCCCTCGGCGCCAACTTGCTGATCACGCCCGCATCGGACACGCTGCCGCTGGAAATTGGAGGAGTCGATTACCGTCCAGTAAACACCGGCGCTTACTTGCCCGCGGGCGATCTCGGCAAATTGAAAACTATTTTCTGGCGCAACAACGTGATGGGTTTCGCGCCGTTCCTCGATGTTCCCGTGACGATCGCATCCGCCGGCTCGCCAGAAATTTCAAACGAGGAACTGATCGGCACGTGGTACAGCCACTTGGTTCCAGTCCCCAACGGCGGCGCATTCACAACGGGAATTTCAGCCACCGACCCGTGGTGGCACATGGACGGCAGATGGTTCTCGGACGCCTCCGAAGAGGGCGTCGCGGGCATGTCGCTTGCGCAGCGTTTGAATTTGCACGCGGGCAGCAAAGTGAAGATCGATGCAGGGGCCCGCTCGCGGGTGTTGACGATCACGGGCATCGTTTCCACGGGAGGCCGCGAAGATAATTCGATTCTCGCGCCTCTGGAAATCGCTCAGGATCTGGCCGGCCGCCCCGGCCAGTATCGCCGCCTGCTGGTGAGCGCCCTGACCAAACCCGCGGACGCTTTTTCCAAGCGCGATCCCGCGACGATGACTCCCGCCGAATACGACCGCTGGTATTGCAGCCCGTACATTTCCTCGATCTCGCACCAGATTCAGGAGCAATTGCCGGGCGTCGACGTGCGCGCGATCCGTCAAGTGGCGGAAGGCGAGGGGCGCATTTTGACGCGCGTGAGCGGGCTGATGTGGATCGTGACGATTGCCGCTTTGTTCGCGGCGGCGCTGGCGGTGGGCGCAACATCCGCGACGTCGGTGCTGGAGCGGCGCACGGAAATTGGATTGATGAAGGCGCTGGGCGCGAGCCGCCGCGCCGTCGGCTCCTTTTTCGTGGCCGAGCAATTATTGCTCGCGCTCGCCGGCGGCGTTCTGGGATACGCGCTGGGCGCGGTGCTGGCGCGCGCCCTGGGCATCGAAATTTTCGGCGCCGCTCCCGAGCTTCGTTGGATTCTGCTGCCGATCGTTTTGGTCCTCGCGGCGGCGGTCGCGCTGCTGGGGAGCCTCCTGCCGCTTGGGCGCGCCTCGCGCGTCGATCCCGCTCCCGTGTTGCGGGGAGAGTGAGGGATGGCGAGCCGCTCGATGTTTTTCAGGATTTTATGGAAGCTGCTCGGCGCCAGCCGAGGCCGCTTGGCCGTGGCCTTGATTGCGCTGACGAGCGGGGCCGCGATCTGTTCCGCATTGCTCAATGTCAACTTGGATGCGGAGCGCAAACTGACGCAGGAATTTCGCACGCTGGGCTCGAATGTGGTGATCGCCCCGCCCGCCGGCGGCGGCGATGCCGCGCTCGCCGACGCTTCCGTCTTGGATCGCATTGCCGCACTGCGCCTCCCGCGGATCGTGGCTGCCGCGCCGTATCTCTATGTGGCGGCGAATTCTGGATCGCAGCCGGTGATTTTGGCGGGCACCTGGTTCGATCAGGTGGCCAAAATGAATTCCTGGTGGAAGCTCGAGGGCGGCTGGGTTTCCTCGCGCGACGATCGCGAGCATTGCCTCGTCGGCTTTACCGCCGCGCGCCAGCTTGGACTCGCGCCCGGCAGCTCGGTTCAGTTGCGTTCCGGCGATCGTGCCATTTCCCTGACCGTCGCGGGAATTGTCACAACCGGCGGGGCCGAAGATAATCAAATCCTCACGAACCTCGATTCCGCGCAGGCGCTCGCAGGCCTTTCCGGCCGCGTGAGCCTTGTGCAGTTGAGCGTTTCGGGAACGCCACCGGAAATCGTGGCCGTTACGCGCACGCTGGCGGAAAATTTGCCCGGTCTTGACGTGCGCCCTGTCCGCCAAATCGCCGCCGCCGAGGGCACGATCCTGGGGCGCATTCGCGGTCTGATTTTTTGGACCATCGCGCTGATTCTGGTTCTTTCGATGCTCGGCGTGCTGGCCTCGATGGCTGCGCTGGCGATGGAGCGCCGCCGCGACGTGGGCCTCATGAAGGCGCTTGGCGGGACGGTGCCGCGCATCATGCGTTTGTTTCTGGCCGAAGCGGGCACGCTCGGCGCGGCGGGCGGCTTGCTTGGCTTTCTCGTGGGCGTGGTCCTGGCCCGATGGATCGGGGAGCGCGTTTTCGGCGTCGTGATTTCCGCGCGCTTGGAAGTTTTGCCCATCACAATCGCGTTAACCGTGGGCGTGGCGCTGGCCGGAGCTTTTCCTTTGCGCCTTCTTGGGCGCGTGCGCCCGGCGGAAATTTTACGAGGAGAATGATGGCGCCCCTGGTCCAGGTCGAGCAGCTCGAAAAGCGCTTCGGCGAAGTCCGCGCGCTGGACCGCGTGAGTTTCGACGTCGACGCGGGCGAGTGGATCGCCATCATGGGTCCTTCGGGCTCGGGCAAAACGACGCTGATTAACATTCTAGGCGGGCTCGATCATCCGAGCGCGGGCCGCGTTGTGGTCGATGGCCTGGATATCGGCAATCTCGGCGAACGCGAATTGACGCGCTACCGGGCCGATAAAATCGGCTTCGTGTTTCAGCAGTTTCATCTGGTTCCCTATCTCACGGCGCTCGAAAACGTGATGCTGGCACAATATTTTCACAGCATCACGGATGAGAAAGAGGCCGCGGAAGCCCTGGCCCGCGTGGGCCTTGGCGACCGGTTGCGACACGTCCCCGCGGAGCTTTCCGGCGGCGAGCAGCAGCGCGTGGCCATCGCTCGAGCGCTGATCAATCAGCCGAAAGTGATTCTCGCCGACGAGCCCACGGGCAATCTCGACGAGGCCAACGAGGCCGTGGTCCTAAAGCTGCTGCGCGATCTCCACGATGCCGGACACACCATCCTGGTCGTGACCCATTCGCACGCCATCGGGAATCTGGCCGACCGCCGCGTCGAGCTGGAACACGGCCGCCTGGCCCGCATCAGCGTTCCCTCCTTGGCCAAGGAATAAAGCAGCCGCGCCATGCCCATTCCCATCGATGCCCGAAGAAAACCGGCCAGCGTGAAAGTGCACGTGTCCTCCGGCGCGGGTGTCGACATCACCTGGGCCGATGACCACCGAAGCCATTACGATTTCGCCTATCTGCGCGAGGAGTGCCCCTGCGCGATGTGCAACGACGAGCGGCAGAAAAAAGCCGAGGGCCGGCAAAAAGACATGCAATTGAATCAGGAAAATCCTCAGCGCGCTTCGGCCCCGGCGCTGAGCTCGCCGCTGCTCCCCATGTACAAACCAAAGATCGCGGCCAAGTCGGCCCACGCAGTCGGCAATTACGCATTGCAAATCGATTTTAACGACGGCCATGCCACAGGCATCTTCAGCTTCGATTTCCTAAGAACCATTTGCCCCTGCCAGGAATGCGCCCGCGAATTCCGGACAGACCGCGATGCGTAGCGCCCGGCCTCAGGCGGGTCCTTTGGCAGAGCACTGAGCACCTAGAAAGTAGTGTGGCACAGGCTGAAGCCTGTGCCACAAATGCTCGCTGGAAGGCGAGCGCTGGAATGCGGAATCTGAAAACCATACCTGTGGGGCGGTAACTCCTCGGCCACAGGCACTCCCCGTCGCGCGGACCTTTCTGGCCGACCTCAAGTATTATTTAATTTCAGCCCCTTCCGGAGGGTCCTCAGTGTCGTCCCATCAGTTCGCGTACGCGCAAAAGCGTCGCAGTACTCGCATTGAGAAAGCGATCCCGGTGCTGGTCCAGGGTGTAGGGGCCATGCGGGAACCGTACCAGGAGCAGGTTTCGACCGTGTCGATCAGTTGCCACGGATGCGTCTACCAATCCAAGCACGAGGTGATCCAGGGCGAGACCGTGTACCTGGATATCAAGCCGCCGAAAGACGGCTCGGCGGGATTGTCGAGCCGGGCGCGGGTGAAATGGGCGCAAAAGGTCGGGGCCAACAAGGAACGGGTTTTCCAAATCGCCGTGGAACTGGAGATCGCGGGAAATGTCTGGGGCGTCGCGGCCCCTCCGCCCGATTGGTTTCCGCCCCAGATCCCACAAGCGGGTGAGCCCGCGCCTTCCGCGCGAGAATTGAAGGTGGTGAGCCGCAGCGAGCAACAAGCGCTTGCGGCGCACGAGGAACGATTGGATCGAAGCGCGCGCCTCGAGAAAAGGGAAAGCGCCGCTTCTTCCGTTCCGGCGCTCTCGCAATTGATGCTCGGCCTTGGAGAACAGATTCAAACCATGGCGTCGGAAGCGGCGACCTCGGCCCTCTCCCGGGAAAAGAGCCGGCTGCTCGAAGAGTTCCGCGGGCAGGTTCGAGAAGAAGCAATCAAGGCCATCCAGTCCGCGATAGCGGCTTCCAAGGAAGTGATCGCTCGCCAGGCGATGAAGGAAATGAGCGAAGCGCAGGAAGCCGCCGCCCGAAGTCAATATGAACTCTGGCGGAAAAAAGTCGAGCTGGACATGGAAACCGCGCGGCAGCACCTGCTGACGCAATTCAAGGAAGTCAACCGGCGCATTGACGCAAAGGCGGCCGGCGCCATCGAGCGCATGCAACAAAACATGGAAAACACGCGCGGCGAAGCGGTGGAACGCTTCGTCTCGCGCCTGCGCGGCAACGTCGAGCCCATGCTCGCGGAAGCAAAGGCTTCCATTCAGAAGCTGGAAGCTTCCGAAATCGCGCTCAAGAAGGAATCGGAGTCGATTTACCTGGGGTTTGAGAACCATTTGGAATTCAGCGCCAACGCAAGTCTGGCCAAGACTCAGGAAGCGTTGGAAAAAAACACCGCGGCCATCGCCGCCAGATCCAACGATGCGCTGGGGAAACTCCAGCAAGAGTTTGAAAAAGCCGCGCGAAAAAATGCGGACGCGCTGCTCGCGTCCATCGGCGGACAATTAACCAAAGCTCTTCAGGAAAAAGCGGCGGAGATGTCACGCGAGTTTTGCGCCGGCATTGAAAGCTATACCCGGAATTATCTTGAATCGATCAGCAAATCGATCGCTGAAATTCCCAGAAACATGCCGGAGCGTCCAAAGACCGGTCCGAATTCGTAGCGTTCGTATCGTAGCGCGGGCTTCAGCCTGCGGGTTTTTTTCCAGCGTTCGCGCAAAACCCGCAGGCTGAAGCCCGCGCTACTTAACGCCGCGCTACTTGGCGCTTACGCGGGGCGAAGCTCCGACGTGCAGTACATGCACTTCGTGGCCTTGGCCGGAACGGCGCTCAGGCAATAGGGACAATCGCGCGTGGCGGGCGCGGCCGCGGGCGCCGCGGGTTTCGGCGCGAAGCGATTCACCTCGCGCACCAGCAAGAAAACGGAAAACGCCACAATTAGAAAATTGATCACGGTGTTCAGGAACAGGCCGTAATTCAGCGTGGCCGCGCCCGCCGCCTTGGCCGCCGCAATGGTCGGATAATGCGTTTCGGAGAGGTTCAAAAACAAGTTGGAAAAATCGACGTGGCCGAGCAGCCTCCCAATCGGCGGCATTAAAACATCCTGCACGAACGAATTGACGATTTGCCCGAAGGCCGCGCCGACAATGATGCCGACCGCCATGTCCAGCACGTTCCCTCGCATCGCGAATGCCTTAAATTCCTTCAGCATGGGATTCTTCTCCAGTTGGCGTGAATTTGATTCGGATTAGTCGGCCCGAAGCGACAACACCGCAGCCAGGATCCCCCGCAGCGCCAGGATCGCTCCGGCCGCTGCAAAAACGATCCCGACGCGGCGAAATTCCACAAACATAAGCGACCACATCATGATGCCCACCACGATCAGCGAAGCCCCGCCCACTTGCGCCACGGTGCGATCCGAGGTCCTCGCCGCGCGCGCCGTTTTGGCCCAGGTGCGCGCGCCCCAGTAGACCAGCACGGCGCCTAGCCCCAGCCAGGCCGGGCCTCGCGGATTGAAGTTCCCGGGATCGAGCCGCCCGCTCAATCCCAGCCAGGCGATGAATCCGCCGAGCAGGATGAAGATGAACTCCGTCATCATCCGGAACAAATTAGCCGGTTTCAGCATGCTGGCTTCGGGCCGGTCAGGCCCGTTCGATGCGCACGGATTTCAGCTCGACGGCTTGTTTGGGCTTGTCGTTGGCGCCGCGCGGCACTTCTGAAATTTTCGTGGCCACATCCATCCCTTCGACGACTTCGCCGAAGATGGTGTGCTTGTTGTCAAGCCACGGCGTCGCCGCCACGGTGATAAAAAATTGGCTCCCGTTCGTGCCGGGCCCGGCGTTGGCCATGGACAATTTTCCCGGCTTGTCATGCTTCAGGGATTTATGAAACTCGTCGGCAAAACGGTAGCCGGGATCGCCGGTTCCCGTCCCGAGCGGGCATCCGCCTTGAATCATGAATTGCGGAATCACGCGATGGAAAATCAGGCCGTCGTAAAACGGGCGCTTCACTTTCTGCCCCGTCTTCGGGTCCCGGAATTCCTTGGTGCCTTCCGCCAGGCCGACGAAATTGGCGACAGTCTGCGGCGCTTCTTTCTCGAACAATCGGACGACGATCGTCCCCTGCGAAGTATCGAACACGGCATAAGTGCCTGGTGCGCGGCTCAAGACCACCTCCTGTGGCGTGCAAAATGCGCAGGCATTATCACCCATTCCGGGCGGGGAGGCCAGCGCCGCACGCGATTTTGCAAGGCCGCGATTTTATCGCAGCGCCGGCGCGCGCCGGAGTGCTAAACTCTCCCTCTTCGCGGCATGCATCGCAGCATCGGGCTGGTAAATCCAATGTCAGGCAGGGAGACATCCACTTGAATAATGTCATCATTATCGGGAGCGGCTGCGCCGGTCTGACGGCCGCCATCTACGCCGGGCGCGCCAATTTGAAACCTGTCGTGATCGACGGCTTCGAGCCCGGCGGGCAGCTTTCGCTCACCACCATGGTGGAAAATTTCCCCGGATTTCCCGAGGGCATTCTCGGCCCGGACTTGATCGAGAACATGCGCAAGCAGGCGCAGCGTTTCGGCGCGGAATTCAAATCCGGCGCCATCACGGAAGTCGATTTGAGCCGGCGGCCATTTAAAATCACGGCGGGCAAATACACTTATGAAACGCTCTCGCTGATCATTGCCGCGGGCGCGACCGCGCGGCTCATGGGCCTCGAGTCCGAGCGCAAACTGATCGGCTACGGCGTCTCGACCTGCGCGACCTGCGACGGTTATTTTTTCCGCGGGAAGGACATCGCCGTCGTCGGCGGCGGCGACTCGGCCATGGAGGAAGCCAATTTTCTTTCGCGCTTCGCCAGCAAGGTGTACCTGGTGCACCGGCGAAACGAATTTCGCGCCTCGAAAATCATGGTCGATCGCGCCCGCGCCAATCCCAAAGTTCAATTTGTCACGCCCATGGTCGTCGAGGACATTTCGGATGTGACCAAAGGCGGCGTGGAAAATATGAAGCTGCGCAATACGCAGACCAATGAAACTTCGACGCTGCCGGTGGAAGGGGTCTTCATCGCCATCGGCCACGAGCCCAACACCAAGGTTTTTCGCGGCAAACTGGACATGGACGAAAACGGCTACCTCATCACTCAAAACGGCAGCCAGACCAAGATTCCCGGCGTGTTCGCCGCCGGCGACGTGCAAGACCATCGCTACAAGCAAGCCGTGACCGCGGCCGGCTCGGGCTGCATGGCCGCCATCGACGCCGAAAAATTTCTCGAGGCCCATCCGGACCGCTGAAATCGCTCCTCATTTCACGGCGCTCCCGGCACAACCCCGATGCTACGCGCGCTGCTCCTCGAACTGGCCAAAAGCAACCGGCTTCGCCGCTGGATCACCACCAATGGCGCGACGCGCCGCATGGCCCACCGTTTCGTTCCCGGTGAAGAGCTGGCCCCGGCCATCGAAGCGGCGCGCGCCTGCAACAAATCCGGAATGACGGTAAGCCTGGATCACCTTGGCGAAAACGTAGTCACGCGCGAGGATGCCGAACGCGCCCGCGCCTCCTACATGGAGGCGCTGGATGAGATCGCCGCGGCGGGCGTCGAGGGCAACGTCTCGCTCAAGCTGACGCATCTCGGCCTCGATCTCGGAGAGGAATTTTGCGCCGAGCAGTTGCGGCTGGTCACGCGCCGCGCCGGGGAATTCGGAAATTTCGTGCGCGTGGACATGGAAGGCTCGGCCTACACGGACCGCACATTGCACATGGTCAAGCAGGCGCGCGCGGAAACGGCCGCGGTGGGAACCGTCATTCAGGCGTATCTGTACCGCAGCGAGGAAGATATTCGCGATTTGCTGGAAATCGGCTGCCGCATTCGCCTCGTCAAAGGGGCATATAAGGAGCCGGCGAAGATCGCCTATCCGCGCAAGAAAGATGTCGACGCGAATTTCATCAAGCTGATGAAAATTCTGCTGCCGAGCGGAATCTACCACGCCCTCGCCACGCACGATCCGGAAATGATCGAGGCCGCCATTCGCTTCGCCGCCGAGCAAGACATCACCAAGGATAAGTTCGAGTTTCAAATGCTCTACGGAATTCGCACGGATTTGCAAAGCCGGCTGGTGCGGCAAGGGTATCGCGTGCGCGTCTATATTCCGTTCGGGCAGGACTGGTTTCCGTATTTCATGCGGCGCCTCGCGGAACGGCCGGCGAATTTGCTTTTCTTCGCCAGGAATTTCTTGCGCGGGGGTGCGCCTTCCGCTTAATTTCGAGATTTGCCGGTTCGGTTTTCAGTGCCGGGTGTCGCAACTGCAAAATAATTGTGGGGCACGGCTTCGGCCGTGCCGCAATGCGTCCGAAATTAGCGCTGCTTCAGCCGGTGCCGGTTCGATGCATTTGTTGCGACACAGGCTGAAGCCTGTGCCACAAGGGAAATAAATTCATGCGCGCGATGATTCTCGATCGGCCGGGCACGCCTCTCTCTCTCCGCGATTGTCCGGTGCCGGAACCGCGAGGCCGCCAGGTTCAGCTCCAAGTGCTCGCCTGCGCGGTGTGCCGCACCGATCTGCATGTTGTCGATGGCGAATTGCCCAACCCGAAACTTCCTCTGATCGTCGGCCATCAAATTGTGGGGCGCGTTATGCGTCTGGGAGAGCAAGCGACCCTGTTCACCGTCGGCCAGCGCGTCGGCGTGCCTTGGCTTGGTTGGACCGACGGCGACTGCTCCTATTGCCGCGCGGGCCAGGAAAATTTGTGCCCGAATGCGCTCTTCACCGGCTACACGCTCGACGGCGGTTACGCCGAATTCACCGTTGCCGACGAGCGCTACTGCGTCCCGATCCCCGAGTCTTATTCCGATGTCGCAGCCGCGCCGCTGCTTTGCGCGGGATTGATCGGCTACCGTTCACTGGTGCGCGCCGGTGACGCAAAACGCCTGGGCATTTACGGATTCGGCGCCGCCGCGCACATCGTCTCGCAGGTGGCAAAACATCAGGGCCGCAGCGTGTACGCCTTCACGCGCGCCGGCGACGAAAAGGCCCAGCACTTTGCCAAAAGCCTGGGCGCGGCCTGGGCGGGAAGCTCCGACGACCGGCCGCCCGAGGAGCTAGACGCCGCGATCATTTTTGCGCCCGTCGGCGCGCTGGTTCCCGCCGCTCTGGCCTCTATTCGCAAGGGAGGCACAGTGGTTTGCGGCGGCATTCACATGAGCGAGATCCCTTCGTTCTCGTACGATTTGCTGTGGGGAGAGCGGTCCGTCACTTCGGTCGCCAATCTGACGCGCAAGGATGCCGCCGAATTCATGGCCATCGCGCCGAAAGTCCCTGTGCACACGACGACGCAACCGTTCCCGCTCGAACAGGCCAACGAAGCCTTGAATCAATTGCGCAGCGGGAAGCTGCAAGGCGCGGCCGTGCTGATCTGAAACTTCGGATTTGAAATTTGAAATGGACTGTAGTGTGGGACGGCGGTTGAATCGCCCTGCAAGACCTTGTCCCCCAAAACCACCTCGTTTTGCTGGGCGAATCCAGCGTCCGCGGAAGGCCCTCGCCAATCCAGACGTGATATACTTTTTGCAGGAGAAACTGGCTTGTAGAGTTTCCTCTTTGATGATATAAACCGATGCTTTCCAAGCAAATGGAAGGCGCTTTTTGTATTTTTAAGCTCTAGATAATCCCGAAGGAGAGTCACGATGGCTTACGTAATCGCTGAGCCCTGTGTTGGAACAAAAGATACCGCATGCGTCGACGTCTGCCCGGTCGATTGCATCCACCCGCGGAAAGACGAACCCGCATTCGAATCCGAGCCGCAACTCTACATCAGCCCTGTGGAATGCATTGATTGCGGCGCCTGCGTCCCGGTCTGCCCGGTGACGGCGATTTTCGCGTTGGAGGATTTGCCGGAAAAATGGGCTCACTTCACGCCCATCAACGCGGACTGGTACACCAAGCAGCAAGGCTGATCCGGACCGTTCGGAAACGGCGCCATGTTTAGCTGGGTTCTCGCGCGGCGTTCCTCAGGTAGAGCAAGGGCGCCGCGTTTTTCTTAGGAAGCCGGATCGCACCCTGGTCCGGCACGGAAACTGCGGCGGGAGGCGAGCTTCAGCCATTTTCTCGGACGCCTGCCGGCAAGATTCTTCGTCTCCCCGCGGTAGCTCGAAATCTGGCGCCGGGGATCTCTTTCTCCGAGAAAGCCCGAACGGAGCCGGAGTCAGAGGAGCCTCACATTGTCATCCACGCGAACGCCAAAATCGGTAGAGGTGGAAGAAGCCTTGGCCGGCCGGCAAGACCCGCAAGCCCAGAACAAGAATCAGATCAAAAATAAAATCTTCCCGGCCGTGGCCACCATCGCGGGGACCGCGACGGCCGTCCCGCCTCACGTGATGACGCGGCAAGCCGTGAAGGCGCGCATCGGCGAGGTTTTTTCCCTGGACGGCCCCAGGCTGGATTCCATCCGGCAGGTGATTGACAATTCGGCCATCGATCAGCGTTACAGCGTTTTTCCCCCCGACTACACGATCGAGCCCCGCCCGCTCACGCAGATCAATGCGGAGTACCAGGAAAAATCCATCGAACTCGGCATGCAGGTGTCCGACCGCGCACTGGCGCAAGCCGGCATGGGGCCCACGGACGTGGATCTGCTGGTCACGGTGTCGTGCACCGGCGTCATGATCCCTTCGCTGGACGCGCATCTGGCCACCCTCATGGGATTTCGCCCCGATGTGCGCCGCCTCCCCATCACCGAGCTCGGCTGCGCCGCGGGCGCCGCGGGCCTCGCGCGCACCTGGGAATATCTGACCGCGTTTCCGGGCCGCACGGCTTTATTGGTCGCGGTCGAAATTCCCACGCTCACGTTTCAGCGCAAGGATTTCTCGCAAGCCAATTTAATTTCGGCCGTGCTCTTTGGAGACGGCGCGGCGGGCGTCGTGGTCACCGGCCGCGAAGCGCCCGGGCCGCGCATTTTGGCGTCCGAGTGTTTTCTGTTTCCGAATTCGCTCGGCGCGATGGGTTTCGATCTGCGTGATTCGGGCTTCCACATCGTTCTGACCAAGGATGTGCCGGACCTTATCCGGGAACGGGTCAAGGATCTGGCGGAAGGTTTTCTCGCGCGGCAGGGACTGCGTCGCGACGATATTTCCGCGTTTCTCCTGCATCCCGGCGGGCAAAAGCTGTTGTCTTACATGCAAGAGGAATTGGGGCTGGAACGCTCCGACACCGAAATTTCCTGGGAAATCTTGCGCCGCTACGGCAACCTTTCCAGCGCCAGTGTTTTGTTCATTCTGAACGAATGGCTGGTGCAAAAAGAAATGCCGTCGGGCAGTTACGGCCTGCTCATGTCGTTCGGCCCTGGATTCACGGCGGAGATGATCCTCTTGCAATGGCCATGACGTATGCCTATCTTTCCCTGCTCGCGCTTGTCGGGATCGGACGGCTTGCGGAGCTGGGAATTTCGCGCCGCAATCAGCGCCGGCTCGAGAAGCAAGGCGTTCGCAAAATCCCCGAACCGCATTTTCGTTGGATGGTGCTTTTGCATGGCGGCGTCCTGGTGTGCGCGGGCGCCGAAGTTCTATTCCTCCATCGTCCCTTGATTCCGGCTCTGGCCGTTGCGATGGCCGCGGTATTCCTTCTCTCCAATTTTCTCCGTTGGTGGGTGATCCGCACGCTGGCGGGACACTGGAATGTCGAAGTCATGGAATCGTCGCGCGTGGGCGTGGTCAGTTCAGGACCGTATCGCTGGGTGCGGCACCCGAATTACGTGGCCGTGGTGCTGGAAATATTTTCGCTGCCCATGATCCACACCGCATGGATCACCGCCATTGCCGGGACGCTGGGAGACCTCGAAATCCTGCGCCGCAGAATCAAAGTCGAGGACGGTTTTCTCTTGTCGAATCCTGCCTACCGCTCAGCCATGGGCGGAAAGCCCAGATTTTTGCCGCGAATATTTAAGCGGCATGCAAATGTCTCCGAGGCCGGCGTTCAGTAGCACAGCCACTCTTGGCTGTGTGGTTTTTCTCACCTTGCGCTCATTCGCACCATTTTCGATCGAGAAAACCACACAGCCAAGAGTGGCTGTGCTACTTCCCTGCCTTGCGCCCAATTCGCGGAGGCTTTCTCGTCTCAAGAAATTCTCCCGCCTCCAGCGCGCCGAGCCATCCACGCACCGCCTCGCGCAGCGCCTCGATTTCAAGCCCGCCATGAATCTCCGGGAAGCAATCGAGTTTGAGCAGCCCGGCTCGTAGCAAGTTTCGCGTTCCTTTCAAATTCGCGCGGGAATAATGGTGAAACGCCGCGGCCACCTGAATCAGGCCCTGCAAAAACTTTTTGTCCGGGTTCGGCGTCTCCAGCCACACTTCCTCCCAATGTTCGTGGGCGTCATAGAAGTGGGCGGAATTAAACGCCTCCAGCCCTTTTTGATAGAGCCGGTCTTTTTCGCTTGAATCCATGCGTGTTTTTGGGCTCTTCGCCATGTGCGCGGCCGACCGGGATCATATCAGACGGACGGCGATGCCGCCCGCAACGAGCGCTCAGGACCCGGTCGCTCCCGGTTCCGAATCGTGAGAATCGTGCATTTGAATTTCTCCATTTGCAACGACCCGCGCTATCATGGGTAGCCTTCGTGTTCACGAGGTTCTTGCTTGCCAAAGTTCAACTTGGTTTTGCTCATCCACGCGCACCAACCGGTCGGCAATTTTGACGACGTCATGGAACGCACCTACGAGCGTTCCTACTTGCCGTTCATCGAGTGCGTGGCCCGCCACCCGCGCGTCCGTTTGGGATTGCACTATACCGGTTCGCTGCTCGAGTGGCTGGCTGAAAAACATCCGGAATACATGCAGCGCGTGGGCGCGCTCGTGGCGCGCGGCCAGGTGGAAATCGCGGGAGGAGGATTTTACGAGCCCATCCTCATCGCGATTCCCCACGAGGATCGCATCGAGCAGATTCGGCGCTTGAGCAATTTTATCGAGGAACATTTTGGCCGGCGGCCAGCCGGCGCCTGGCTTGCCGAACGCGTGTGGGAGCCTCAATTGCCCGCGGCGCTGGCCGAAGCCGGCGTGGAATATACGCTGGTGGACGACAGCCACTTTCTCACGGCGGGGCGGGAAATTCCGGAGCTGTTCGGCTATTACATCGCCGAGGAGTGCGGCAAAACGGTCAAGGTGATTCCCGGCCTTCAGGAATTGCGCTACTTGCTTCCCTTCGGCAGCGTCGAGGATTCGATCGAGTTCCTGCGCCGCTCGGCGAACGATCATCCCGGTGGAATGGCCGCCATGGGCGACGACATGGAAAAATTCGGCGCCTGGCCGCACACCTACGATCATTGCTTCCGCGACGGCTGGCTGGACCGTTTCTTCAGCGCCGTGGAAGCCGGCTTCGATTGGATGGAAACGGTCCCGCCGGGCGAAGCGCTTGCCTCGCACAACCCGCTCGGCCGCGTGGATCTGCCCACCGCGTCCTACACGGAGATGATGGAGTGGGTATTGCCTACTTCGGTACGCCTGAAGTTTCACTCGTTCCTCGACGAATTTTCCGGGCGCCCCGACGTGCGGCGGTTCCTGCGCGGCGGATTTTGGCGCGGTTTTTTCAGCAAGTACGCCGAGGCCAACCTGCTCCACAAGAAAATGCTGCGAGTTTCCACGAAGCTGCGATGCGGCCCCGGGAAAGGCGCGCGAAGAAGCGCCAAGGCCGCGCAGCAGCGCGCCAGGGCCATCACCCAGCTGATGCGCTCGCAATGCAATGACGCCTACTGGCACGGAATTTTTGGCGGCCTCTACGCCCCGCACCTCAGAACGGAATTGTGGCGCGAGCTGGTTCGCGCCGAGACGATTGCCGACGCGCTTCACCACGGCGCAAAACCCTATCGAACTATGACGCAGTTCGATTTCGACGCCGATGGCAGGGAAGAAATCGAGATCACTTCGCCCCAATTCTCGGCCGTGATAAAACCTTCCGGCGGAGGCACGCTGGAAATCCTCGATTTTCGCCCGAGCGAAGTGACGCTGATCAATTCGCTCCAGCGCCGCGTCGAGGCCTACCACTCCAAATTGCAAAACGCGGCCCAATTTGCCGCCAAAGTCGCTTCCATTCACGAGCAAACGCTTGTCAAGGAACCGGGCCTCGAAAAGCGGCTGAAATACGATCGCTGGCCGCGAAATACATTCCGGCTTTTGCTTTTTGCACCGGGAAAATCGCACGCCGATTTCGATGCTCTGCGCCTCGAGGAAAGCGCCGCGTTTGCGGGAGGGGATTACCGGGTCGAGAGCGCGGCCGCGGAAGGAATTCAGTTGAGCATCGAGGCGCCCTTGCGCGAGGCGATTGCGAGCGCGGATTCGGATTGCCTTTTGCGCGCGGCAAAAGTTTTGCAATTCGAAGATCACGCCGGGGGCTTCGACGTTCGCTGCCGGATCGATCTTGCGGCAAAAGGGCCTGAGTCCGCGCACGAGCCCCGCGGCCACGGAGGCCCCAGCAACTTCACCGTGGGCTTGGAGGTTGTCCTCAATCTTCTGGCGCCCAATGTGCCGGACCGCTACTTCGAATTTGCAGGCGAGCGGAAGCCTTTGGAGTGGAGCGGCGTGGTGGACGGGCCGCGCGTCCGCGTGGCGGATGAATGGCAGAACGTGGCCGTGGAGATCGAAGCAAGCGGAGCAAGCCAACTATGGATCTCGCCCATCGAAACCGTTTCGGAATCCGAGGAAGGCTTTGAACGCGTCTACCAGGGATCGCAAATTCTGGGCGTTTGGAATGTGTCGCTGAATCCCACGGAATCCTGGAGCGCCGAAACGGTCATGCACGTGACGGCGGCGCGAAGCGCCAAGTAGGGCGGGCTTCAGCCTGCCGGTTTTCGTTTTGCTTGATGGAAAAGAAATCCGCAGGCTGAAGCCCGCGCCACTGAAACCTCATTCCGCAATCAGCAAGCTTTCCGCAAAAGGCCATTCCGTGTCGATCCACTGCGAATCGCAGCGAAATCCGTTGCGTCTCGCCATCCCGGAAATCTCGTCCGCGCGGTATTTGTGCGAGCTTTCCGTCCAAATGGTCTCGCCATTCAAAAACGAAACAGCGCATCCCGCGCGCGGAATCGCGACGATCTGATCCCGCAACGAGCGCAAGTGCATTTCAACGCGCCGATGCTCGTTGTTATAGCGCGCCTCATGACGAAACGCCTGGAGATCGAAATCCGCGCCCAGCTCGCGGTTGATTCGCGCGAGGAGATTCAGATTAAATGCAGCCGTTACGCCCACGGAATCGTCGTACGCCGCGAGCAATTGCGGCAGCGGCTTTTCCAAATCCGTGCCGAGCAGGAGCGCGTCGCCGCGAAACAAAATGCGCCGCACCTCGGTAAGGAAACGCTCGGCGGCATCGCGGTCGAAATTGCCGATGGTGCTGCCCAGAAACAGCACCAACAGATGATCGTCTTGCTGGCGCCGGGCCGCGGCTGCCAGAAGGCCGTCCAGATAGGGCCGCTCGAATCCCACGATGCTAAGGCATTCGATCTGGCCCAGTTCGCTTTCGCAGCGCGCCAGCGCCGTCGGCGAAATTTCAATGGGGCAGTAGGTCGTCGTGCATTGGCGGTGCGCCAGGGCTTCCAGCAGCCAGCGCGTTTTCTTGCCGCTGCCGCTGCCCAGTTCCGCCACCAGCACTTGCGGATTCAGCCGGGATACGATGTCCGCGGCATGCCGCTGCAAGAGCCGCTCGTCGGCGCGCGTCAAACCATATTCGGGCAGTACGCTGATCACTTCGAATAAGGCCGAGCCGATTTCGTCATATAAATATTTGGAGGGAAGCTCCTTCTGCCCGCGCCGGCACAAACCGGCGCGCACTTCCGCTGCCATATTGGGTTTCGAATGCTGAGCGATCACTGCGGTAGCCATGGCGTGCCCCCAATTCTTCTCTGCGGAAAATCCGATGCAAATTCGAAAACAATTGCTCCAGCCGGCCATCCCTGAAGGGGCACAAGAAGTTGTGTCCCTTCGCGCGTCAGTGTTCGACGCAGCGAAACGTGGCGTACACGTACGGGTAATGCGGCTGGAACCAGTTGCGGAACGACCGCCGCAACATGCATGCGGCCGTGCGCGGCGAACCTCCCTTCATTGCGAAATGCTTCCCGTCAAAGAAATTCGCGGAGTACCCGGGATAAAACGAAAATGCTTGAAATCCCGGGAAAGGCGCAAACGGCGTGCGCGTCCATTCCCAACCGTTCCCCATGAGGTCGGCGGCGCCGAAGTCGCTGTTGCCTTCGGGATACGATCCCACGGGCACGGGATCCCAGCGCTCAAAATCGAAGTTGCCGTGCCGCGCCGCGGGCGCTTCCGAGCCCCAAGGATAGGCGCGTTCGCCGCCGCTGCGCGTGCCGCATGCGGCGCGATGCCATTCCGCTTCGCTCGGCAATTCCTTTCCAACCCAGCGCGCATAGGCGGACGCTTCATCGTGGCTGACGTAGACGGGCCAGTCGAGCGGCAGCGAGATTTCCTCAAACATGGCGCGATAGCACCAGGTATCTCCGCATGGGATCCAAAACGAGGGATAGCAATGTTCCTGGGAGGTAGTCCATTCCCATCCGGTATCGCTCCAGAGGTTGCGCCGCTCATAGCCGCCGTCGCGCATGAATCGCAGGTAGTCCCGGTTCGTGACGTTGTAGGCATCGATGGCAAAGGCCGGGACTTCGACCCGATGCTCATCAAACTCATTGTCCCAGCCAAATGGGCCGTCCTCGCCGCGGCTAAGCCCAAGCGTGGCTGTCCCTTCGGGGATTTCCACGCAATGCAGCGTATGGGGCGGGGTTGCGGGGGGCGGGGCCATGGGCTGGCTCAGTTTGCGGTCCAGGGGCAATTGATGCAGCATGTAACACAGCGTTTCGGCGTGCATCAGGCGGTGTTCGATGGCAACTTCGAGCAAGCGCCCATGTTCGAGGCGCGCGAGACTAGGGTCCTTCGCGGCCTGCGCGCCGATCGCGGCGTCCAGCTGTTCGCGCATCCGCTGGTTATAATTTCGCACCCGGTCCACGGAGGGCCAATCCTTGGGTTGATCCGTGGGCAATCCGCCCTCCACGGGATCGATGCCAAAGGCGAAGAGTTTGTCGAAGTCAGGATCGAAGGAAGAGAGGCCCAGGGGCTCCCGAAGAAGATTCCAATCGAACGCTTCCAGATGGCCCAGGTAAAAAATTATCCGGTGGCGTTCCGGCACAGGGCGGTCGTAAAGTGCTTCTGGGAGCACGATTTTGAAGAGTTCTTCGCTTCGGGCGCGTGCCGCTTGCAGGCGTTCATTCAGTCGATCGATTCGGGAAGAAGAAGACGATGCCACTGCTAGCGGATTCACAATAATCTCCTGAACTACGGAATCGCCTTGCAGCGGCCGGGGGCAGACCGGCTGAAGGAAACAGGCTGGCTTATAGAACCCTTATAGAACACTGTTTAGATGCTCCAATATGGGAAGTCAATACATGTTTTTCCGGTGGGCAAGAGATCCGGGTTTCGGCGCATGGGAGGATTGAGGCGTGGCAGGGCTAAGTGACGGAATCCAGGACGGATACGCCATCGAATTCCGAGCCGCGACTTACCGGCTCCCATCCGGCGTGGCCCTGATTTCCAGCCTGAATCTCAATATTGCCGGAGGCGAAACGCTCGTTTTGCTCGGGCGCAGCGGCTCCGGCAAAACCACCACCTTGAAGCTCATCAATCGCCTCTTGGATCCCACCGAAGGTGAAGTGCTCGTCACGGGTCGTCCAAGCAGATCCTGGGATGCCATCGAGCTGCGCCGGGGAATCGGATACGTCATTCAAGATGCCGGATTATTCCCACATTGGAACGTGGAGCGAAACGTCGGCCTGGTGCCGCAGCTGGAGCGATGGCCGGAAGCTAGAATCCAGGCGCGCGTGCGTGAGATGCTTTCCTTAGTTGGCCTGCCCCCCGAAGAGTTCGCCGGGCGCCGCCCCTCCGAGCTTTCCGGCGGGCAGAGGCAGCGCGTGGGAGTAGCCCGGGCGCTGGCTGCGGACCCTCCTATCTTGTTGATGGACGAGCCTTTCGCTGCGGTCGACCCCATTACCCGCGCCGATCTGCAAAGAGAATTCCGGGGCTTGGCCCTGCGGCTGCGAAAGACGATTGTTTTCGTTACCCATGACGTGCGCGAGGCGCTGTTCCTAGGCACGCGAATCGCCCTGCTGGATCAAGGGCGATTGGTTGGAGTGTACACCCCAGCGGAATTTCTCCATGCCAACGAACCGGAAATCCAGGCCTTCGCCGCATCGCTCGAGCCTGGCGCGGCTCACGAGGGGGTCCAATGAACTGGTACGAGTTCCTGTTGCGAAACCGCAGCGAAGTGCTCGAGCGGTCCCTCGAGCATATCGGCCTAGTCGGCGCATCGATGGCCATTTCGCTGGCAATCGGGCTGCCACTGGGGATCGCGCTGGTCGGCCGGATCAAACTCCAGCGCTGGGTGATCGGGACCGCCAACGTCGTCCAGACAATTCCGAGCCTTGCGCTATTCGGATTCCTGATCCCCGTGCCGTGGATCGGCGGCGTTGGGGGCAGCACGGCCGTCGTCGCGCTCTCTCTGTACGCCTTGTTGCCTATTTTGCGCAATACCTGCACCGGAATTGAGGAAGTCGATCCGGCGGTGGTCGAATCGGCGCGCGGCATGGGAATGACTCCGCGGCAGGTGCTCTGGCAAGTGCAGTTGCCGTTGGCGGCTCCCGTCTTGCTGGCAGGCATTCGCGTGGCAATGGCGATGAGTATCGGCGTGACCACCATTGCGGCAGCGATCGGCGCCGGGGGACTGGGAGTATTTATTTTTCGCGGGCTGGCGATGGTCAATAACCAAGTTATTCTGGCGGGCGCGATTCCCGCCGCCTGCCTGGCGATCGCGGCCGATAGCGGCCTGGGATATTTCCAGCGGAGCAGCGCCAGAAAATGAGCGCCAGCAGCGCTTCGCCAAGATGTCGTGGCGCCGGCGACCCGCCGGCGGTTCTTTTCACTCCTCACGGCGAAAGCACGCCGCCGGCATGCCGGCGCCACCAAGACCCGAGCTCTCGCGGATCGTGTGCATTGCGTTTTCATCCTGAAGTTCGTCGCGAGAAATGCAGGATTATCTCGCTGCTGCTCTGTGTTTTCTTGCTGTTGGCCTTGCTGGCGGCGAGCGGCTGCGGCAAAAGCGGCGGAAACGCCATCGTTGTCGGCTCGAAAAATTTCACCGAGCAGATCGTGCTCGCGGAATTATTCGCGCAGCAGATCGAGGCGCATTCGTCGCTGCGCGTGGAGAGGCGGCTGAACCTCGGCGGAACATTTATTTGCCACGATGCGCTTGTCGCGGGAAAGATCGATCTC
>Ga0335078_10003362_pt1 | contig 23851 bp, 23 predicted proteins | sample Lox_Sample_32_FD_206711 | JGI IMG/M metagenome (GOLD analysis project Ga0335078, IMG submission 206711) | Soil microbial communities from Loxahatchee National Wildlife Refuge, Florida, United States - Lox_Sample_3.2 | ecosystem: Environmental > Terrestrial > Soil > Wetlands | place: USA... | reverse complement strand
TGCAGTCGATGCTGGACCGCGGCCTGATCGCCGCGCTGCCGTCCGGCACGGGCAGCCACGCGTTCCTCCGCCCCGGAGCCCGCTGGATGTCATCTTCAGCTACCGCTTCTCCAGCCAGGCCTTCGCCCGCGCGGGAGCTCGCCCGTTGGGCGCTCAAGCCCGTCCCGGCCGGCCGAAGCCGCCCCGGCTGATCTGCTTCTCCGGCCGCACCGAAGCCGGCCGCCATGCCTCCTACCAGCTAGCCGTCCACCGCAACGGCAAGAAGGCCCACGTCGACGCCGCGGGCATCTCCGCCGACTTCACCCACCGCGAGCTGGCCGGCCTTCTGACCGATACGGTGACCAGGTGGGCCGGTACCCGCCGCTCCCTTGCCGCCCGTGACGCCGGCGCGGTCAGCGGCGAGCCGCCAGGCCAGGAAGGCCAGTGACCGGTGCGACGCGCGATAACCGGCAAACGCCGCCAGCCGGCCACTGCGCGCCCTCGCCGGGCACGCCGGCGCCGCCCTCCGCGCGGCCATCGCCGGCGGCGGCGACTGGCGGCCGCTCTGGACGCTGCTGTACGGGATGGCCCTGACCACGCCAGAGCCGCCCGCCGGGGACGAGGCCGGCATCGCCCCGCGCGGGCAGTTCCCCGGCATCCGCGGCCCCTGCGAGACCGCGGTCGCCGAGCTCGAGAAGGCCACAGCCCTTCTTTCATCTCCCCAACGAGCGGTGGTTCCACCCGTCACCTTCCCCGTCTCCGGTCCGCGGCCAGCCGGGATCCCGCTCGTCGCGCGTGACGCCTACGGCAGCCGCTTCCCCGTGGCGGCGCCGTTCGGCTACGAGGCGGACGTCCCCGGCCACTGGTACGCCTGGGACGTTGACGCCTGCTGGGTGCAGTCCGTCGTGGCGGCGGCGGAAGAAGCGCCGGCCCGCGAGGTCCAGCCCGACCGGGTAGCCGGCGCGCACAAGGAGTTCCGCGCCTGGTACCGCACGCGTCATCCCGGCGCGCCGAAGGGAATCGCCGCCACCGCGGAATCGATCATCGAGGCATGGGGAACCGGGCGCCCGCTTGACGAGCGTGCGTTCTACGCCTGTTCTCCGTTCCGGGTCACCATGACCGCCCACCTGATCGGCGCGACCCCACGGAGACCAGTCCGTTCCGGCACCAGGAATGAGCGCGCAGCCCATGGCCACCGCCCCGGCCCGTTCCGCGCGTTCGCCGAGGCGGCGCGCGTGCCACCCAGCCTCACCTGACACACCTGCGCCGTTCGACCAGCGGAAACCGGCAACCGTGCCGCAGTAATAGCTTTCTTGGCGCCGCCAGTGCCAGGGCGAAGACCTCGGTAACAGGATGCCTGTGTAAAGGTCCGCCGGCGTGAGCAGCCGTATGTCGCCTGAGCGGGCGGCCTCGTCGGCGAGCTCGGGGCTAAACCCGGCGCCGCTGAAGCACAGCAGCCGGGCCGCTGCCGCGCCCCGGCGCCCCCGCGCGGTCAGCAGCCCGCGGGTGTGGCGCAGGCGCTCCAGGTGCCCCAGGCCCATCGTCTCGTGCCATTTCGCCTCGCCGATGGCCAGCAGCGCCTCGCGGTCATCGTCGCCGGCCCCGAAGACGGCGACATCGACCTGCCGGGTCTTCTTGTTGCCCGGGTCGTTCACCGAGCCTGTCTCGACGCGTGCCGGGAAACCGCCGGCGATGTCCTCAGGGGCGAAGTACCTGGCCCAGTGGCGGCATAGCTGCTCGAAGTGCGGCCCGAGCACGTTGGCGGTGAACCGGGATTCGCTGCGTGCCCACAGGCGCTCGGGGACCCTGGTATGCGCGAGATCGGACCAGATCGGTCGCATCACCGCGTGGTAGAAGGTGATGAGGGGCTCGGCGATCTCGTAGGTCGACTGGTTGTCGCGGAATGCGTCCGGCCGCCGGTGTACGAGGCCGCAGTCCATGAGCACGTTGAGCGGGTGGGCCAGGTCGCCCGATTTCCGGCCAGTGTAAATGCCGATAGCGCCCCTGGTGGTGTTTCCGGCCGCGATGGCGGCCAGGACCGAGTGGTAGAGGCCGAGGTCGTGCAGTTCGGACTCGGCGGCCAAGAGGTAGCGGGCCTCCCGGAACAGCGGGCTCGCCGGGTTGAGGACAGTCCGCTGGATCCAGGCATCGAAGTCGCCGGCGTCGGCGGGCGTGTCGTCCCGGGCGAATTCACGCCGGTAGGCGGGCGTGCCGCCGACGACGGCATGGACCTTGACGGCCAGCACCGGGTCGGTGACGCCCCAGAACTGCGCGGCCAGCTGGTAATCGAGCGTCGGGACGACGAGCTCAAGCCCGGCGCGTCCGCGCAGCGGGGCGTTCCCGGCGAGGAGCGTCCCCATGAAGGTCATGGCCGACCCGCAGAGCAGCAGACGGCTGCGGCTGCCCTCACGCTCGGCCCGGCGCGGCGCGAGCGCATTCTGCAAGATGGACGGCAGCCCAGGATTCGCCCGGGCCAGGTAGGGAAACTCGTCGATCACCACGGTCACCGGACGATCTGTACCAAGTGCCAGCAGCGCGTCGAAGACCCCGTGCCAGCTCTCGAAGCGCAGCGCTGACGGCAGCTTGAGGTACGCTCCGAGCGCCGCCCCGATCTGGTGAAGCGACTCGCCGTCCGTGGCCTCGTCGGCGGCGAAGTAGAAGCCCCTGGTCGCCTCGCACAGCGCGCGCAGCAGGAAGGTTTTACCTTGGCGGCGCCGCCCGGAGACGACCCCAAGGGTCGCGCCGGGCCGCTGGTCGCCTGCGAACGCGGCGAGCTCCATCCACTCGACGTCACGGTCGAACATGTCGTCGGGCTTTTCCGGAAGCCCGTCATTCGAAGCTCTCATAACTCGACCTATCATAGCTCAACTTATGAGAACTGCACGCTGTGGCCCTGCGCCAGTTCAGGCCCAGCCCGGAACGCACGGACCGCGACGACATCCGCGAGGTCGCGGAACTGACAGCGGACCCGGAGCCGCTGGCGATCGCCGACCTGACCAAGGTGCCCGTACCGCTCGGTCACCTGCTGGGCAGAGCATCAGCCGCGGCGCCCGCGGCGCCAGCCGGCTGGCTAGCTGGCTCGGGCTTCCCGCAGGAAGTCGCGGAGCAGGGCGAACGCCGGTGCCGGTGCCTGACGGAACACGCCGTGCCCGACGCCGGGGAAGACGTGGAGCTGCAGGGCCGGGTGCCGGGCAGAAGCGGTGACGCGCCGGGCGGCGGCGGCCGGGCTCACCGGGTCGTCCTCGCCGGCCAGGACGAGCACCGGGCAGCCGGCCGTGCCGAGGTCGCCGGCCGTGACCTCGAGCGGGCCGCACTCGCCGCGGCGGAAGCGGGCCTGCACCTCGCGGTTCAGCCGCACCCGGGCGGCGCGCTCGGCCATGCCGCCGTCGGACGCGCTCCCGTACAGCGGCATCGCGTGCGCGGCCCACGCCCTGGCCGCCTCGGGGCTCGTGTCGCCGCCGATGTAGCGCGCCGCCGCCTCCCTGGCCGCCGCGCCGCCGCGCCGCCCGAACACCTCCAGGCTGTCGTCCAGGGATCCCGGGCCGAACAGGGTGCTGTCAAGTACCAGTCCGCCGGCCAGGCCAGGGTGGCGCCCGGCGCACGTCACGGCCACCCGCCCGCCGCAGGACGTGCCCGCGAGCACCGGCGCCGCGATGTCGAGCGCCAGGCAGAACGCGGCCACGTCATCGGCCCACTGGTCCCACGTCCACAGGCCCGGGTCGCCGTGGCCGGAGCGGCCGGACCCGCGCATGTCGAGGTAGACCAGCTGCGCCGCGTCGGCCATCGCGGAGAACTCCGGCTTGAACAGGCTGTGGTCCGCGCCCGGCCCGCCGTGCAGCAGCACGATCGCCGGCCGCCCGGCCATCTCCCTGCCCCGGGCCGCCAGGCCGCACCCCTCGACATCGAAGTACAGCCGCACGCCGTTCACGGTCACCCGCATTCCGGCATTATCGCTCATTCCGGCGGGGGCCCGGGTCGCCCTCGCCGTTCCGCTGTGACCTGGCGATGACCGGTCGCCCTGGGGCTGACGGCATGGGCCGCGCCCCGGCCGGATCGGTGTGCCTGACTCAGGCGGGTCTCCTGGTCCAGGCAGGAAGCGGGGACGGACGCCTTCGGCGTAGCGGTCCGCGACACCACCGACCGTGACGACGTAACCCTGCAGTTCACCGCCCCGGCCTGGCAGGAGTTCACCCGCCGCCTGCGCGGCTAGCCGTCCCCGTAAGAGCACCGGCCTTGTGGACGGCGGTACACCACCCCGGCGTCCTAGCGGGGGAGCAGGGCTCCGTATAGTGGTTGTTGGATGAAGTCCATAACACGCGGGGCGCAATTGTCTGACCCAATCACAACGGCGATCGCAACAGCAGCAGCGGGGAGCGCAGCACAATCCCTGACCACGCAAGCCGGCGTCTTCCTCACCCAGATCATCAGAAAACTCCAGAAGAAATTCAAGGGGCGCCCGGACGAGCTAGCCGCGCTTGGCCCTGCGCAAAACGAACGCGGCGTACACGACCATGCCGCAATGCTGGCCGCATCTCTACAGCGGGCTTTCGAGGAAGATCCCGCATTCGCCAGAGAAGTTCTCAAGCTTTGGCGGAACTACCTGAAAGCCACGACTAGCACAGTAACCAACAACACTTTCAACGGCGTAGCCGAAAAGCTGGTACAGCTACAAGACGTCCACGGGAACCTCACGATCAACTGACCGCTATGCGCCGGGACCGGTTCACGACGCAGTCGCATCGGGGCCGTACAGACGGAGCTCAACGATCTCGGCTTCTGGCACACCGAGCTGCCGGAAAATGTCGTGCGCTTGCCGCCAGTAGATCTTCGCGACCGCAAAGCCCTGAGTAATGAGCAGGGTCTCCGCCAGCCCGTACAGCGCCTTGCCGTTGAGATAAGGAGCCTCGATTTCTGCCGCCAGCCGGTGCGCCCTTTCGTAGTTCTCCGCAGCAGCTTCGTAGCTGCCTAGTCCGCGGTAGTCGTCGCCTGTCCCGCAGATGGCAGCGGCGAGCTGGCGCCGGTCACCGATCGACTCGGCTAGCTCAGCGGACTTCTGATGGTGCGCCAGGGCTTCATGGTGGCTTCCCTTGCTCCCGAAGACAGCACCGATATCAGCCAGGGCGCGAGCCTGGTGCTGGATGTCACCGATGGCGTAATACTCGGTAAGCACCTTCCGGTAGATAGCGATCGCTTCGTCGTAGCGGCCCTTGTACTGCTGTACGTGCCCGAGGTTATGTTCCAGGAGCGTGAGGTTCGGGCTCGCCCGTATCTCACGGAAGACAGTTACCGACTCTTCATAGCGGTCCACCGCGTCGCGGTGCAGCCCCCGGTCTTCGAGAACCGCCCCGAGGTTGTTGAGGCATATTGCTTCGCCGCGCCGGTCGCCAACTTTTCGGAACAGGCTGAGGGCCTGGTCAAGGTGACTGACTTCTTCCGTGTAGCGGCCGAGTGTTCCGAGGGCGGTGGCCGCGTGCAGGAGAGCCTTTGCCGTGCCAAGCTGATCGCCTGTCTCACGGTACAGGTCTGCGGCTTCCTGGTGGTGGGCCAGCGCGTCGCGGGCGCTGCCTGAGTTCCGGCAGACGAGACCGAGTTGGTCCAAGGCGCTGGCTTGTCCCTGCTTGTCGCCGAGCAGCAGGCACGCGGCGTGTGCTTCACCAGCGTGGAGCCGTGCCTTGTCGTGGTTCCCAGTCCAGCGATAGGCAGCGCTTAGGTCGAGGGCTGCCCTGGCAAGCCGAGCTGGGTCGCCGAGCAGGCGGCAGGCATGCAGCCCCAGTTCATGCGCCGAAATCGCGTCGCTCCAGTGCCCGCCTGCCTGCAGGAATCCAGCGAGGGAATGGGTTAGGTCGGCACACTGCTGATGCCACTCATGACCGGCGGCGTGACGTGCCGTCAGGAGGATATTCCGCCACTCCGTTTCCAGCCAGGCATGCGCGGAACCTGGACCGGGAAAATGGACGGGCAGTCTGGCGCGGTCCACGACAGCGGAATCGGCGGCGCTTGGGGCCGACGGCTCGTGAGTTACTGCCGTGGCCGCGCCCAGCGTATCGGAGTAGTGCTCAATCAGTCGGCTGATGAAGCGCCGCCGCTCGGATTCCGGCTCCTCCTGTGCGCACAGTGCGGCAGCGTAGGAGCGGACAAGATCGTGGAGCCGAAAACGACCGGGCGACGTGCTCTCAGTCAAGCAGTGGCTGGAGAGCACGTTGACGGCCGCTGCGGCGCTCGCCCGCGTTTCGCCTGCGATTGCGGCGACGGTCTCCAGCGCGAAGTCCGCGCATGGGGAGGCTCCCAGGATCCGGAATACGCGCTTGTGCTGCGGTGTGAGCTGCCGATAGGTGAGTTCGAAGGTGGAGAAGACATGGCCGAGGAGAACGCCTTTCAACTCATCGATCAGCTCGTCCAGGTCCCCGTTGCGTTCGCGCAGCACGCATGCTGCCACCCGGAGCACCTGCGGCCATCCCCCGCACAGGCGGGCCGCTTCCGCGACCTTGTCTGTGTCCTTGTCTGCCTCTGGGCCGACTGCTTGCCGCAAGAGCGTGACGGAATCCGCAGCGCCTAGCGGTTCCAGCCGCAGTATCCGCTGCCCTGGCCAGCTGGCGTGCCGCCGGGACGCGACGATCGTTAGCGAGTCTCCTCCGGCAAGCGCGATCGGCGCGATCTCGGCTGGGCCGGGTACGTCGTCTAGCACGACGACCGCGCGGCGGTAAGCCATCTCGGCGCGCCACAGTCCGGCCCGCTCACCTGCATTCGCCGGGATGCGCGCGGCGGGTATGTCCAGCATTCGCAGGAGCCGGCCGAGCGCTTCCTCCGTACCGCGCGGCCCTTCTCCGGGGAAGGACAAGAACAGCTGGGCGTCGGGGTACCTGGTGGCCATCCGATGCGCGACGTGAACCGCGAGGGCAGACTTGCCGACCCCGGCCGGGCCTTCAATGACCTCAAGCAGCGGGGCGTTGGCCTCGCAGCCGACGGTCAGGAACTCGGTCTCCTCCGCGCGGCCGACGAACTCCGGGTTGTCCGGGGGGAGGCTGCTTGGTTCGCGGGCCTGGTCTGAGTTGCGGTATGCCGGGGTAAAACCGAGGCTGGCGTCCCCGCGGAGGATCCGGGTGTGCATTTCGCGCAGCTGCGCGCTGGGGTTAAGGCCCGCTTTCGCGATGCGCTCGCTGATGTCTCGGCCGACCTCGATCGCGTCCTTCTGACGACCCGACCGGTAGAGCGCGATCATCAACGCCCTGGCGATTTCCTCGTCGAACGGGTCGAGTTCCGACAGCACCCGTAGTTCCCCGAGGATGCTTGCCTGCCGGCCTAGGTCCAGTTCGATGCTTAGACGTCGCTTGACCGCCTCGCGGCGCTCTTCATCGAGCGCCCGCCCCGTCGCCGAGGCCCACTCTCCGGACAGACCCATCAGCGCTGGTCCCCGCCACAGTTCGTCGGCCTGCTCAAGTAGGGCAACGGCGTGGACAGGATCTCCGCTCTCGGCGACAGATTCCGCCTGGCGCCTGAGCGAGCGGAACCGGCGCAGGTCCACTGCCTGAGGGTCCACCGGGAGTTCGTATCCCCCGGCCCTGCGGCTTATGCGCAGCCCTCCCCGCGCCAACAACGTGTTCGCCCGCGTCACATACGTGCGGACACTACCTTCCGACGTCGGCGACGTATCCCAGCCCCACAGGTGGCGGGCGAGGGAGGCGCTTGGCACCGGCATGCCCTCGGCCAACAGCAAGCTGGCGACGACACACCACAACTGAGGTGACAGTTTTATTTCTCGTGCCCCGCTCCCGGACATCTCCGGCGGACCGAGGATCTTGAAATTCATCATTCGTACTGTTTCTTCGCTGCCTCGGCAAACAGGGAGTGCCTTGGCTTTGCAATTTTCAATGCAAGCAGCCGGCTGTCCACGGCGCCCCGTTGCCCTCTTCCATACCCGTTATACGAGGCCGGCTACCTATCGGTTCACGGGAATTGGGCTTGCCGCGCGCTCAGCAAACCGATCCCACAGCAATAGTCAAACTGGCCAAGGTTGATACGCCACATGAGTGCACTTGAAATAACACTGCAAGCAAATTCTTTTCCCTGTGCACAGGGTTCGCCACAGACCCACTCGAGCACTGGCATCACGTTCCGCACTTGAGTGCTAGCGCTGCGCGTTCGTCGTGCGCCCGACGGCCCCCCACGCGCCCCTATCGCCACTTGCCAATACAAAAGCCAATGTTGTAACTTTCCGCTGGCTCGCATGAGGTCCAGTGGGCCTCACGCGACGTCTTTCAATACAAGTGAACGATGGACATAGAGGGAGAGTTGAGCGCGGTGCGGAGACTGATGATTGCGGCCGCAGTCACGACACTGCTGGTAGCAGTAGTAGTAGCCGCAATGTCTAGCGGCGATCTTCTGCACGTTGCTGCAGTCGGAGCTTCCAATATAAGGATGGACTACTAAGCGGTAACCTGCCGATCAGCAGGAGGCGGGCCGCTGACATTGCGTAACAAGACGCGGCACGGTTCAACAGGAAGAGTCGGCGGTTCCTGATCCGGTCGCGCCGTCCCTGAACCCTTGGTGCCGACCGGCGCCGTCCGCATCAGCCAAGGTGGCCGAATTCATGCACGGATGAATGCACGTGCATCCATCCGTGCATATGCACTATGATTCGCGTGGAAATCGTAATTGCCGCAGCGGCCCAACATGTAGCGTTCTTGTTGCAGTCAGTGCAGCGAATTTGTCGTGCCATAAGCGCATGCTCGTGATGCAGGCCAAAACTGGCAACGGGAGCGACAGCATGTACTGCGGAGATTTGATCCAAGGACCGTTCGGTATCGGCGCGACTGCGGGGGCGACGGTGCCTGTCCAGCGCACGGTCCTAGCCGTGGCGCACAGTGTAGTGACCGGCGCGCAACTGGCGGATGTCTTGCCGGTGCTGGCGCCGGACCGGCGAATTCAGGTGGTGTTTACCACCGCACCATCGCTGTTTCCCGGCGGCGTTCAAGACTTCCTGCATGACCTAGGCGCGGTGGTTATCCCCTGGCAGCAGGCGGTCAGGGAACGGTTCGACCTCGCCATCGCGGCTGGCACCGGCCAGCTCGAGCGGCTTCACGCGCCAGTCCTCCTCATGCCGCACGGCGTCGGATACGGCAAGTACCCAGCGCGCTTCCAGGCGTACGGACCGCCGGCTCCCCGATACGCCCACGGGACCGAGTGCCGGCAGCTGGTCTACCACGGTCGCGTCGTGCCGGCAGCTATCCTGCTCGCACACCGGGACCGGCTGGCGCAACTGCGGCGCTCATGTCCCGAAGCGGTCCCGGCTGCGGTCATCGTCGGCGATCCGTGCCATGACCGTCTCGTGGCCAGCCTTCCGTTCCGGGAGGCTTACCGGCAGGCCCTGCACGTGCGGCGCGATCAGAAGATAATCCTGGTTACCTCCACCTGGGGGCCGCAGTCTCTGCTCGGGCAGGCCCCTTGGCTCCTGGACAGGCTCGTGACCGAACTGCCAGGCGATTTTTTTCGGGTGGCAGCTAGCATTCATCCAGATATATGGCATTTCCATGGGCCATATCAGGTCTCGGCCTGGCATGCTGACTGCCTGCGCTCGGGCATGACGCTGCTTCCCGCGTCGGAGGGGTGGCGCGGGGCCCTGGTAGCGGCCGACCTGGTCATCGGAGACCACGGCTCAGTCACCTTCTACGCAGCCTCCCTCGGCGTGCCTGTCCTGCTGGCCACATTCCCCGACGATGACGTGGCCCCTGACTCCCATGTGGCGCTGCTGGGCAGGACCGCCCCGAAACTCGACCCCGGCCGACCGCTAATGCCGCAGATCGAGCACGCCGTCGCCGCCTACCGCCCAGCCCGGTACGCGAAGGTCCGCGGCCAGGTCACCTCAGCGCCGGGACAGGCACGACGGATCATCCGCCAGGTCATCTATCGCCACCTGGGCCTGTCGGAGCCGTCCGGCGCTCCGGTCACCCTGCCGGTTCCACTCCCGTGCATTCTCCCAGGCGCAGGTAAGACGCGGGGCGCACTTCATGCTGGTTTACCCTGCCCGCCGCTTGTCTGATGGCTGCTCGTGCTCGGAAGAGTCGGCCGCACCTGTCACTGGCTGGCCTACTGACGCGCTAAGCCTGGCGCGCACGCTGTCGGCCAGTGGTGCCTTTACCTGGCTGAACAGTGCGAGGGCCTGTTCCAGGTGCGGCACAGCACGGCCCGGCTGACCGAGCGCGTCAGCCAGGTCGGCGAGTCGGACATGGACGTGCGCCCGGTCGTAGGCGGCCCCGAGTTCCCCAGCGATAGCCAGGGCCCTCAGCAGCGGCTCCTCAGCCTCCCTTGCCCGCCCGGACCCGATGAGCACTCCCCCGAGGACAGTCAGCACCCGGGCCTGGTGGTAGGACTCGCCGATGGCCGCGAACTGCCGGTCGGCCGTATAGAGATAGCGGATCGACTCGTCCTGGCGCCCCGACGCGGCGAGCGCCTGCCCGATATTGAAGGTCATGAGCGCTATCCCTCGCGGGCGGCCGATAGCCCGGTGGATGGCAAGAGCCTGTGTGAAATCGCTTATCGCCTGGTCATAACATGCGCGCCTGAGCCGGGCCACGCCAAGTTGGTCCAGCGCAGACGCTTCCCCAAGCCGGTGGCCGGCTCCTCGGAACAGCTCAAGAGCGCGGGTGAAATTCTCATCGGCCGTTTCGAGGTTGCCCAGGCTCCGGTGTGCGGCACCGAACTGGATATTCATCTGCGCCTCGGCCCGCTGATCGCCACAGATTCGCGCGCTGTGCAGGCCGACCTGGTGGGAATCGAGCCACGCCGGGTAATGCTTTCCGAACAGCAGGACTCCCCACAAGGCCTCGCACAACTGCCATGCCTGCGGGTGCAGCCCGGCGTCGTGCGCAGCGTGCACGGCTGCGACCAGCCCGGGCAGGCGCGACTCCAGCCAACTCGCGGCTTCGGCCGGACTGCCGTAGGCGGGCCGTCCCGGCGTCTCCTGCTCGTACAGCGGCCCTAGGCGCCAGCGCCCGGGCAGCACCACCATGTCCGCCGCGACCGCCTGGCGCAGGTACCAGGCAACGCTGCGCGCGACGACATCGTGCCCTCCGGCGGCCGCCACGGAGCTGGACTGCTCGCGCGCGTGCAGGCGGACAAGGTCGTGCTGCCGGTAACGGCCGTCTCGTGTCTCGGCCAGGAGACTGGCATCGACCAGTGTGTCGAGCAGTTCCTGCCCGTGTTCCTGGTCGTCCAGCGCGGCTACGGCCAGGTCAGCGCAGAAGTCAGGCCCGGGTATCAGGGCAACCGCCCGGTAGGCCAGCGCCGCCGGACCAGCCAGCGCCTGGTAAGAGGCGTCGAACGCGGCCCGGACCGACACGTCACCGGAAAGGCTGAGCGCCGAGAGCCTCGCGCGCTCGGCAGCTAGTTCCCCGGCAATCCGGCCGACCGGCCAGCGCGGGTGCGCGGCCAGCCGCGCCCCGCTGACGCACACCGCCAGCGGGATGCCCCCGCACAGTCGCACCACCTCGCGGCTCGCGGCCTCCTCAGCGGCCACGCGGTCCACGCCGACCACACGCCCGAACAGTTCAGTTGCCGCTGACGTATCCAGGGGCTCAAGATCGACGAACCGGGCGCCGTCCATTGCCAGCCCGGCGATCCGCCAGCGGCTAGTCACCACCACCAGGCTGGGCCGCTGCGGTTCGACGACCACGGGCCGCCTGCCAGGTTCCCCCGGTGAGCCCGGCTCGGTCTCGGGAGGTCCCTGCCCCGGCAACAGGACCCGGACCTGCGCGGCCGAAGCGGCGTTGTCAAGGAAGATGACCATCCTGCGGCCAGCGGTCAACGATCGGAACAGCGCAGCCTGCCCCTGCACCGTGACTGGGATGCCGTCCGGCGCTACCGCCAGAGCCCGGAGGAAGCCGTCGAGCACGTCGCCTGGCCGCGCGGGGTCCGATACCCGGTCCCCGCCAAGGTCTGCGGACAGGACACCGTCCGGGTACAGATCCTTGACACTGTGCAGCCAGTGTGCGGCCAACGACGTCTTACCCACGCCTCCGGGGCCCACGATCACGATGACGGCAAGGCGGCGTGCCGCGCAAAACTCGAAAGCGAGCTGGTCCAGCATCGCCATTTCGCTGACGCGACCGCAGAAATTCGCCGGTACCGCAGGCAGCAAGCTAGGCGGCCCCGGAGCTTCCGGGCGCGGCCCGACGGTAATGCGCACATCTCCGTGGATCGTCTGCGCCTGCACGACAGGCCCGCGGACCACCCCGTTGATCTCATTGCGCCACGCGGCAGCATTCCTCACACCTTCCGCCGCACCGCGCGGCTGCCCTTCCTGCGGGCCGCTGGCGTCCACCGCATACCCCAGCTGTGATCAGAACGTAATGCTTGGCTGTCCGCCCATTGTTCACTAAAAGCCGCTAAACGGATAGAAGCCGCCAGGCGCTGGTGTTCGGCCGCGTGACCTATGAGGGCATGGCCGCTTTCTGGCCCACGCCCGCAGGCGAGCAGTCCGACCCAGACGTCGCGAAGGCGATGAACACCACCCCCAAGATCGTCATCTCGCGGACGCTGGCGCAGGCCACCTGGGCCTGCACGCAGGTCATCAGCACCGACGCCGAAGCGGAGCTGGCCAAACTCAAGCAGCAACCCGGCAAGGACATCGTGATCCCGGGCAGCTCGACGCTGACCGCCAGCCTGCTGCGGACGGGCCTGCTCGACGAACTTCGGATCATGGTGAACCCGGTCATCCTCGGCCAGGGCAGGTCCCTGTTCGCGGGAGCCGGCATGACCGGCCTCAAACTGCTGAAGGTCGAGCAGTTCACCTCCGGCAACGTCCTGCTCTGCTACCAGCCGGTCCACAGATGTGAGCTGCACCCAAACCGTTTCTGGGCTGCTGCGGATTTTCGATAGCCTGCGAACCGTGGCATACCGGGGATCCGAATCCCTGAGGATGATCGAAGGGACGGCGGCGTGGCGGGAGTTCACCGCCGCCTGCGCGGCTAGTGCCGCCTGCGAAGCTGGTGCGTAGACTGGCAACGTACGCTCCGTTCTCGGGGCTGCGATTTGCCGTCACCGGGCCTGGCACGACGTGACCGTTTTCGAGCGGTCCGAGTTCGACCTGATGAGCCGGGGTGCCGGGATCGTCATGCTGATGGCGCTGCCAAGGACAACGGAACCCAGTTGATCGTTGAAACGCACAGCGAGCACTTGCTGCACGGCATCCAGCGGCGGATAGCCGAGGAGGGGATCTCCTAGGACGACGTGGCGCTCTACTTCATTGAGGCTGCGGACGGCAGATCGGAGATCCACGAGCTCAAGGTGGACGAGTACGGCAACATCACTAACTGGCCGCAGGATTTCTTCGGCGATGAGATGGGTGACCTTGCCGCCATGACGGAAGCTGCCGCCGAGCGCCGCAATCGCCGCTCATGACCGAGCCCTGGGTAGTGGACACGAACGTCGGCGTCGTCGCCAATGACAGGCTCGACGATCGTCCGGATCCTCCTCATCGCATCGCCGGCTTCGACCCCGCCGACGGCAAGTTCATCCGGACGGCGCTCGGTTGCCCGCACCCGCGCATCGCCGAGGCAGTGGACGGCCTCTGGTGGAAGCGCCGCGCCGATTTCGAGGCCGTTGGCATCACTGTTAATTTCCTCTGTCCCGAGATTAAGGCCAACAACGACCGCAAGCACGGCCCTGACCTGCCAAGGTAGGCGAGCCAGATATCAGTCACCTCACGGGCATGCCGTAGCGGATCAGTCCGGGCCTAGCGGGGGAGTGGGGCCATGGCTAGGTGCGGAGGCAGCCGCACGCGTTGAGTTACCGAGCGAAATTCCTGCTACTTTCCGGCGGCGGCGCGGCGGATGCGCTCGACGATCTGGCTGGCCTCGTCCTCAGTGATCTCGTAGAACTTGACGTCGCGGTTTCCGCGTTCGTAGGAGTACAGGGACCAGCTGTACTCCCATTCCAGGTTCCTGCTGAATCTCGTCCTGTTGACCCTGGTCGTCCTCGGTCCGCCGCAGGACTCCTGCCGGCGCCTCGCGGCTGCTGAGGTCGTCAACCATGGCGTAGTAGGTGACCTTTTTGGCCATCTCGCTCTCCTACGGGTAGTCCGGGGATCCCTTTGTACTGCTCTGCATCCACGAGTTCTCGAGATCGACTAGTAGGGAGCCTGCGTTCTGTAGCCGCTCGCAGTCCGCGTTGACCCCGTCGGCGTAAAGGGCCTCCGGATAGCAGAACGTGTAGCGAATCGCGTCCTTTACCAATCCGATCGCCTGGTCTGCCGGGTGCCCGAGTTCGGTCACCATCTTGGCGACCTTCTCGGTGAGCCGGTCCTCGCCCTTGAGGCTGTTCTCGAGCCCGGCCAGCCGCCGTTGCGGATCCTCGGCCTCGATCCGTTTCATGGCTGGGGTGACGGTGTTGCGCTCGACCTCCCGGACCCGGTCGTAGGCCTGGTCGATCGCGTGCGCACGGAGCACGGCGTCCACCCTGACGCGGTACGCCTGGTGTTCGGCGGGCGTGGCGGCGGGCAGCACCCGGTCACGGCCCGCTTCATCAGGGCCGGCCACGGCGTCTGCGTCGCGGGGCTGGTTCGCACCAGGCGTGCCAGCGCCCTCGTCGGCCCGGCCGTCGGCCCCGTCCGGCTGGTCGATCCGCACCGCTGCCACCCAATGTCGCGATCCAATCAATGGGGCCTGCGGGTGACCGGGAACGTACGCGGCGTGCATCCTTAGCATCGCCGGTCTCAAAGGCATCATCGTTGCAGCCCGAACTCATGATCGTGAAGCTTTTTTCGCGTTACAGCACCAACAATCCTTCACAACTCCAAAACTCTTCCTAAAAATTATCCTGACAGGCGGATGAGGTAAGTACCAGGCAGCTCACAGCTCCCGCTTGCCCCGCTACACCCTCGCTGAACGCCCGCCCGCCGATAATGAACTCGCGTCGCTGAACGCCCAGCTTGCCGTCGTCCGGGAAGAGCTTAGTTAGCGGCTTCATCCGGAACGGGGCCTTCCTAGCGCAGCACCGGGAACGGTGATGTGGGGGAACGGCCGGTAGCTACCTCGATCAGTTCGACGCACGGAGCCACTTCGGCAAGCAGGCTCGCCGTATGGGCCAGGGCAGTGTCGGGCAGCTCTGGCGGCTGGCCAAGGGCACGCTGGACGTCGAGCAGGTGGACGGTCGCCTCCAGCAGCACGATGCGCAGGCCCTCGCTGAGCATCACGCCGGATGGCGCGGGCGGCCAGGGCACCACGAGGTCCGGCCTGGCGGCGCGCAGTCGCCTGATGACGACCGGGCTGAGCTCGGTGAAGCGCTCTGCCAGTTCGGCGGGCTGATGCTGGGCCGCTTCCCGGGCGGCCTGGTCAGCGACATCCGTGGCGCCGGTGCCGGCAACCCCGCCCGGGGCGTTGAAGGCCCGGAGCACCTGGACGGCGGACTGCGGCTGCCCGGATGCCTGAGATACCTGCGGCGCGGGAGGCGGCGGGGCGCTCATCGCGAGCAAGAACTGCGAGTGGTGCGCGTACAGGCACGCCACGTCCCAGCCGGGGCAGCGGGATGCCGCCGACCATTGCGTCTGGCTCAGCGATCCGCCCAGCTGGCCCCAGACCTGCCAGGTTTGTTCCAGGGCATCGAGACGGCAGGGGTAAAGAGGATCGGCCACGGACATCAGCGTGCCCCGGCAGCGCGGTGTCACACCCCGACCAGTCCCGCCATTCGCGCTCTCGGACCCGGCCCCACTCTGCGCCCGCTCCGGGATAGAAGTCAGGTGACACAATGCGAGCATGTCGCTGGTGCGCGTTCTGGACACCTTGGAGACCAATCGCCTCATCCTTCGGCATAGCGGTGTGGGCGAGGCCGCCATCTACCGCCAGTTGTGGACTGAGCGGGATCTGCGGGTGCCGCCGCACCGGCGGATAAACTCCGACGGCCGGCCGACCGTGGAGGACATCGCTGCGCAGATACGCGCGGAGCGTGAGAAGCCGGGGCCAGGAATTCTGGCGGTGGAGCGGAAGGGCACGGCCGACGTCATCGGGTACTGCGGGCAGCCCTGTTCGCGGCGGCGAACGACGATCTCCCTGCCGATCTGCCAGTAGGTCTCGACGAGGACGTTGTTGACGGCCCGCGCCGCGCGCAGCTGCCCGGCCGCGAGGGTCCGCTTGATCGAGTCGAGCAGCTTGTCGTACTCGGCCGTGGCAATGATGGAATCGCCCATGAATCTCCCCGCCCGGTTGCCCCCCGGCCTTTGCTGCCGAAAACGCTAGCCCATGGCGCGGTTCGTCTCCGTGTGTTCCTTATGCGCGGTCCGCCGCTCGGAGCGGGTGAGGTGGGGGCCGCGCTACCTGGATCGGCGATGAACTACACGTGATGCTACGTTCTAGCCGTTACGGAGTGCTCGGTGAGATCATCGTTCAGCGCATGGAGTACGCGATTGGCGCGGTTGGTGACAGGACCGTTGGTATGCGCCGCCGCAGCGGCGAGTTCGGGCCGTTGCGGGACCGTCCTCGCCGTCGCTGCCAACGGCAGGGCAGCAGCCCGGCATCCGTCGGCCAAAGGGGCGAGAACACGGTTGCCGCGATCCTCGCCGCGCGCCGCCAGAGCCGCACTGGCGCCAGATGCGACGCTACTCCTCGAAGAGGTCGCTGGCCTTGTCGACCTGGAACGCGCGGCGGAACCAGCCGTTCAGGGTGTCCAGGTCCGTGCACGACTCGATCAGCTCACGCGACCTGTCGTCGATGTCGATGCCGCGCTGCTCGAAGACCACGAGGATGTCCTCGGCCTTGCCAAGGGCCTTGCCTTCGACGCGCCCTTCGGCGCGGAGTATCTCTGCGGTGGTCACGTACGCCTCCTCTGCGTCCGGGCCCAGCGAGGCAGCCAGGTCGCGCAGTGCGCCGACCGGGGCCTCGCTGACAACCTCAATGTACGTCAGCAGCGCGATGAACGCCTCGCCGCCGTCGGGCTGGTCCAGTACTGCGCGCAGCTTGTCGGACCGGGGCCGCAGCCCGGCGGCGATGTGGGGGTTGCCAGGGGCGTCCCTCAGAAGCACCAGGGTGATCTCAGCCGGCGGGGTCAGGTCCCTGTCGTGCAGTTGCCGGTCATCGATGCCGGACAGGTCATCGAGCAGGAACTCGAACCGGGGCAGGTACGTCTGCACCCGCTGCTTGGCGTCGGGTTCAAGGTTGATCACGTCCAGCAGCTGCACCGGGCTGGCCCACCGGCGCTTGCCGTGGTGCACCACCAGCGGGATCACCGCCGGCAGGCGCCCGGCCTTGGGGTGCCCGCGCTCGTAGGCGTCCCAGATTCTGGTCAGGTAGCGCAGCATGCGGTAGGCCATCAGCGGGTCGTCGCTGCTTTGGTGCTCGATCAGGACGTAAACGAAGGCGTCCCGGCCGTCGAGCGGCGCGGTGAACAACAGGTCTGAGTGCCGCCACCGCAATGATTCATCGACGAAGCTGCCCGGTGCCGGGGCCAGCCGGGCCAGGTCCAGCCGCCCGGCCAGGTCTGGCGGCAGCACCGCGCGCAGCTGCGACGCCGCGTTGGCGGGCACGCCGAAGATCCGGCGGAACACCGCGTCGTGCGGCGTGGGCGGGCCGCCCGGCGCCTTCTGACCCGCGGACGGCGGGCCCTCACCGGGGCCGGGCTGATCCGTCATGACCGCACCGTACCGACAGCCACCGACATCCGGCAGCGGCCGCGGGCGCTGTCGCGGCCGCTGCCGGAAAGGCCCGCTGCACCCGCCCAGGAGCGGAACACGGCAGGCTCGCCCCGCCGAGGGCCACCCGGTGTCCGTTCAACCGTCACGCGGAGCCCTCCTCGCGGTCCGCGACAGGCGATTCGTGCGCGCCCGGCCGGGGCCCGGGGCATGCTGTCGGCAGCCAGCCGAAGATCTCGTCCAGCGTGTCGCCTGCCACCGCGCGGGCCATCAATACCTTGAGCTCGTCCACGGACGTGTCGTGCACCGCCTGGCGTACCGTCTTGTGCACCGTCTCGGCCACGTCCCCGGGAACCGGGCCGAAATTCATGGTCAACATGTGCACGAGCACCTCAGCGACGCCTTCGGCGAAGCCCCCGGCACGGCCTTCAGCGAAACCCTCGGCGCAGAGCGTTTCCGCGGTGGTCACGTACCCCCTCCTCTGCGTCATGGGCCATCCGAGCCAGACGAAGCAGCCGGTCAGCCCGGTGCTGCCGTGCGACATATGTCGCATCGTGACGACCATTTCATAATACGCCCGACAAGCGTCGACTATATCGTGGACCGCCCTCCCAAGCCGACCGGCGACCTTACGGAACTGCGCGCGATCCACTGTCACCTGTTCCAAGACCTTCACGACCGGGCCGGGCAGGTCCGCACCGTCGACATCCGCAAGAACGTCGAGGGCGCCGGGTTCTTCCTGCCGTCAGGCATGATCGAGCGGGCCTCAGCCTTCGCCGCCGGGGAGCTGCACGCCGACAACACGCTCCGCGGTCTGGACCGCGCACACTTCATCGACCGGCCTACCAACGCACCGGTACCTGGGTTCCGCAGCTGAGTAGCGCGCTGATCGGCGAATCTGGGGTCTGACGTGCGGGAATGCGCCGGTTCCTGGGTGGAGGGCGTGTATCTAGGCGGCGTGTTTCCGCTGGTCAGCGGCTCGCGGCCGGGGTGAGCTGGTAGATCCTCGGGGCGGGTCGATGCCGAGCTTGTCGAGGATGGCGGCCTGGGCCGGGGTGATCTCGGTGCGCTGGCGGAAGGTGCCGGCCGGTCCGGTGAAGGTGCCGACTTGGATGCGGTCGAGCTGCCGCCGGAGGTCGGGCCAGGCCTGGCCGCAGGTGTTCTCGGCGACGCGGGCCAGCAGCAGGGCGAGCCAGCACAAGGTGACGTGGGCGCGGATGCGCTCTTCCTTGCGATGGCAGGCCGGGCGCAGGTCGATGACCTGCTTGAGGTCCCTCCAGGCGCGCTCGACTTCCAGGAGCTGCCGGTACCCCAGGGCGATGTCCTCGGCGGTCATCTTCGGGTCGCTGGTGCGCAGCAGGTACTTGCCGTCCAGGTTCTCCTCTGCCTTCGCCCGCCCCGCATCGATGCGGAGCAGGCCGCCGGGGGTGACGCGCAGGTAGCGGTTCAGGCCCGGCTTGGCGGAGATGACGCCGCGCAGCTCGACGCGCTTGTCCTTGCCCAGCGCGTCGCTGCGGTCGATGAGCTCTTTGAGCTGGGCGGTCATGCGGGCGCGGATCGCGGCGTCCCGCTCGGCTCCCTCGGGGCTGTGGCAGATGACGAACCGCTCGTCCTCGGCGATCCGCACCTCCTTGACCCGCAGGTTCTGCGCGACGTCCTGGTAACGGCCCTGCCGGGACAGGGCCGCTGCCGCCTCGGCCGAGCCGGAGCGCAGCCGCTCGCCGATGATGTAGTGGTTGCCGCCCCGGCGCAGGTAGCGGCGGTTCTCGGCGGAGGTGAAGCCGCGGTCGGCGACCCAGACGACCCGTGACAGGGCCTGCCCGCGCAGGTCGTCCTTGACCTGGCGGATCAGGGCGGAGTCGCTGGTGCTCCCCGGCCAGCACCAGGCGCGCAGCGGGATCCCCGTCCGGGTGACGGCCATGCCGATCACGACCTGGGGCAGGTCGGCGCGGTGGTCCTTGGACTTGCCCCAGGTCCGGAACCCCGCCGTCCTGACCTCGCCCCCGCCGTCCTCGCCGCCCGGGACCGGGTTGCCGCGCTGGTCGCGGGCGGCGGGCTCGTCCTCGTCACCTGTCACGAAATAGATGGACGTGGTGTCGAAGAAAAAGCAGGCCGGCCTCCAGGCCGAGGACCTCGGCGGCCGCGTCGAAGACGGCCCTCTCCAGCGGCCCGCGGACCTCCAGCAGCTAGTCCATCGCCCGGTAGCAGGCGTCATCGCTCGTCTGCGGCAGGCCCGTGATCAGCACGTCCTCGCTCGCCCAGCGGGATGCGGCCAGCTTCGAATACGGGGCCAGCGCCCAGTTCGCGGTCAGCGCGAACAGCACCGCTCCGCTGCCGGGTCCAGCCGGCGGCCCTTGAGCCCCCAGAGATCACGAACCCGAACTGGTCACGGTCGACGGCGGGCACGGGCTGGCCGGGATGCGAGAACGGCTCCTCCTCGTTGGCGGCACGCTAAGCGCCGGGCGCAACGGCAGCGACTGGACCGTCGTGGCGAGGATTCCCCGGTGACCGGCCATCCCGACGGGCCCGTGCCGCTGCGCATCGTCGTCGCCGGCGACCAGGCAAGCGTGCGCGAAGGACTAGTGGTCCTGCTTGGTACGGTCCCTGAGATCGAGGTTGTCGCCTCCGCGGCCAATGGCGAGGAGGCCATCAGGCTCGTCGCGGAGAAGAGCCCCGACGCGATCCTCCTCGACCTGCACATGCCCGTGATCGACGGGATCGAGGCCACCCGCCGGCTGACCGAGCGGCACCCCGGCGTCACCGCGGTGGTCCTGACGACCTACGTCGATGACTCGTCGGTCCTGGCCGCGCTCCAGGCGGGCGCGCGCAGCTACCTCACCAAGGACGCTGACTGCGCCGACATCGTCCAGGCGGTGCGCGGTGCCGCCGCCGGCCTGTCGGTCATCGATCCCGCCGCCCGCGCCGCGCTGCTCGCAGCGGCTGCGTCCCGTCCGGAGAACCCGCCCGGGCAGAAATTTCCTGAGAAACTGCCTGACGGGCTGACCCTGCGCGAGGCCGAGATCCTCTCCATGATCGCCCGGGGCATGACGAACCCCGATATCGCCGCCGAACTCTACATCAGCACGCAAACCATCAAGAGCCACATCAACCGGATCTTCGCCAAGACCGAATCGGCCAACCGCGCCGACGCCATCCGTTACGCCCGCGACCACCATTTCGCAGAGCGCGGGGAACTCCGTTGCTGAGCCAATCAGGCCGTCAGCACTCCGTGGATCTTGTGGTGTCCCCAGGTTAGGCCAAGCTTGCCAGCGATCCGTTCCAGCCGAATATGTCCGGCATCGATCGTTTTGCCTTAGTCAAGGCCCAGGTCAAGCTGATCCCAGCCGATAACGGCCACCGGAATGGTTGCGGGATTCATGTCAAGAACTCCCCTGGGGTCGGCACCTGTGCTCCGGGCGGCAAGGTGGCCGAACCGTAGAAAAATGCGCAGATTGCTGCGGGCAACAGCACGGCGTCGATGATCAGCGTCACGAAGCTCATGTCAGCTCCTAGGTGAGTGCTGGGGTATCGGGCTCCTGCGGCGAAGACCTGGCGTTGGGGCTTTCCACGGCTGTCACCAGGCGTGGTGACTGGTGACGGTGGCCGTGGGGTATTTCACCGGGCTGCCGCGGTGTCGACCCGGCTGATCCAGGCGGCGATCGTGGCGATGACCTTGGGGTCGACGTGGCCGGGTTTCTGGTATTCCAGTGGCGTGGGCGGACCGGTGCCGTCGAGGAACAGGTGGTCGTCGCCGGGGAACTGCATGACCGTTACCCCTTTGCGCCCGCGCAGCCCGCGCAGCCACACGTCGAGATCGTTGGCGACCGTGACCTGGTAGTCGCGGTTGCCCTGCAGCAGAAGCAGCGGCTGTGGGATGGACTGGGCCGTCGCCACCTCGTTATAGCCGAACCCGCTCAGGAAGTAGGCCGGGCCAGCCCCGCCGATGAGGACTTTGCCCGGAGGGTCTTTCTTGAGTTGGGCAGGGTTGTCGATCTCGGCGGCCTCCTGCGCGATGTCGGGCAACTCGGCTTTGGCCGTTGCGCCGGTCGTCCCCGGGAGCGTGGCCAGGTAACGGATCTGGCGCAGCAGTGCGGTGCCGATCTGCTCGGCCCCAGCGGCGAGCAGGATGACCCCGGCCACCTGAGGCGCGTCCTTGGCGATCAGCGGAGCGTAGGTGCCGCCCTGGGAGTGGCCGAGCACGAAGATGCGGTGCGGGTCGATGGAGGGCTGGTGCTCCAGCAGCCCGATCGCTGCCAGCGCGTCGGGCACGTACTCCTGAGTGAGGGTGAAGGTCTTCGGGTTGATGCTGCGCGGGTAGTCGCGGGTCCGCTTGTCGTAGCGGACGCTGGCGATGCCGTCGGCTGCGAGGCCAAGCGCGATGTCCAGGAACGGGTGGTTGGGCCCGACGGTTTCGTTCTGGTCGTTCGGCCCGGAGCCGGAGACCAGCACGACCGCCGGGAACGGGCCCTTCCCGGCCGGCAGGGTCAGCGTCCCCCGCAGCGGCGGGGATCCGACCCCAACCGGGATCTGCCGTACCCCCGCCGGGCTGACCGAGGCGGAGACCGACGGGACGGGCAAGGTGGCGCCGACGGGCTGCTCGTGCAGCAGGCTGATCAGCCCCCGGGAATCGACGGCCACCTGCACCGATGCCCTGGTATTACCGTTGATGGTGACCGTGAAGACAATGTCCCTGGGCTTGCTGGCCGTGATCGCGTCGAGCCGGAGGCCGCGCAGTGCCGTCCAGCTCGCATTCAGCGCCGCCGCTGGCGGGGCCGGAACAGTAGCCAGGTAGCCACTGTCAAAATGAGCCGTGATCGCCGCGGCCGGCACCGGCAAGTGCTGCACTGCCCCGTACAGCCAGCGTGCCTGGCTGCCGGCCGGGGTATCGGGGAAGCTCACCGTGGCGGTCTGCGCCGGGTGTGAAGCGGCCGGACTGCACCCTGCGGCCGTGACGACCAGGCCGACGGCTGCCAGCGCGGCCGCTGCCCGCCGGCCGGCCCTGCGTCGGCACCGCCCCCGCCGAGATCCGCCGGGTGTTCTTGCCGGAGGCCCGCTGATGGTCATGAGGACGGTTCCTGGCGCCGTGGGGCCGAGGGAGACGCGGGCCGCAGCAGCAGGCCGGCGACCTTGCCGTCACGGTCGAACCGGATGAATCCGCTAGCTTCGCCGGCCTCGAAGTGCAGCGGGATATCCACCACGATGTCGTCCCCGGCCCGGTGCGCGAACGGCTCGCCCATCCGCTCGAAGCCGCCGATCATGCCGACGGTGTGCGCCCAGCCATCGGCAAGGCGCCGGGCGTCAACACGCTCCCGCATGCGCTCGTCGAACTCGCCGGTCACCTCCTCCCAGCGGCCCTGCGCAAGGCGAGTGACCAAGGCGACCGCACGGTCTGCGGTACCAGGAGGAACGTCGCGGCTCATCGGAATGCCGGTGCGTGGGTCGACCGGGCGGCCGAACCGCTGGAAGGCCGCCTGCCTGGTGGTGCCGAGCACCTCTCCGATCTCCCTCCAGCTATGGCCGGCGGCCCGGGTACGGTCGACGGCCTCCTGCAGTGCCTCGTTTGCGGCGGCGATCAGGTCCCGGGCCGCCGCCATAGTCTCAAGCGGTGAGCCGCCCCCGCCGTCGGCGAGGTCCCTGAAAAGACGGCCCACGGTGTCGCGGATTCTGAGCGCCACCGGGTCCGCATGGTCAGCGCCGCCCACGATGTCAAGTTTCACATGACGCTGATCACTTGTCAATGAAAGCTTCACACCGGGCAGCCCCTGGGAACTGGCCAGCTCCCGTCGGCGCCGGGCCGCGCTGCGGCAGGTAGCATCGCAGTACCGCCTCCTCCGGCCCCTGCCCTGCTGCGGCGAGAGGAGGCGCCCACACGCCTCGCACGCCACCGGTCCCGCGACATCCGCCATAACCCATCATCCCTAAGTCAAATAACGTGCTGTTCGCATGCACGAAATTATAAACCGCGCATACTGATTCAGCACGTAATACACAAGCCGCGGGCGTCGGCCAACTCCCGCTCACTGTTGCAGGGGAGACTTGTCGCCGACGAGCCGCAGGTGGCCGAGCGGGTCGATGAAGCCTTCTTGCCGGTGAATGCCCCGGGTGTGGATCAGTCGCGAGCTACCGGAGTGGACGTTTCGCCTGGCAGACCTTGTGCGGATCGGTGGAAAACTTGCCGGGAGCCGCAGGTCAGCCAAGATCGACTGGAAAAGTCCGCTGGGAACCTACACGGACTGGCTCGACGGGGGCCTGCCGAAC
>Ga0335078_10003361_pt1 | contig 23854 bp, 26 predicted proteins | sample Lox_Sample_32_FD_206711 | JGI IMG/M metagenome (GOLD analysis project Ga0335078, IMG submission 206711) | Soil microbial communities from Loxahatchee National Wildlife Refuge, Florida, United States - Lox_Sample_3.2 | ecosystem: Environmental > Terrestrial > Soil > Wetlands | place: USA... | reverse complement strand
GACCAATACGATGTCTTTATGAAAAAGACGATGTCTTTGAAATCAACGTGATAAAATCAAGGTGTTGTTGGACCAAATCAAAATTCTAGTGCGAAGACACGGTATTATTGAACACGACTAGGTTGTGTGTATTCGTGTGGCACTGCCAAAAGCGTCTCACCGGGGATGCCAAAGATGTGAGGCGAGAACTTAGGCAGCAAAAGTATTAATTATTCCGATACCGACCGCAACTACATACAAATTCCCTTATTTAACGAAAGCCGTAAAATCAAGCAAATTCCTGCACAACATTACCCCCCGCAACCACAACCCCGCGCCGCCAAAGCCATCGCGCGGCACGCTCAAAGCCGCTTGTTCCACACCGCCCCCTATCCCCCTCTTACTCTTGCCTTTGCTTTCTCACTTTCTTTCTCCCACACCTGCAGCCACTGCGCCACCGTCCCGCACCCGCCTCGATTCACATTCAACGTATCCGCCGCCTCCTTCCTCGCGACGTGCAAGGCCGTCCTTCTTCTATTATCCTTCGCATTCACATTGGCTTTCCCCTTCTCGACCAGCCAGGCGACCACGTCCTTGTGACCAAACCGTGCAGCGAGATGCAATGCCGTCCGTCCATCTTCATCCTTCACATCGACAAGATTAGGTTGTTTCTCGACCAGGAACTCGACCACGTCTAATTTACCGGTCATTGCGGCGCGATGCAACGCCGTCCTTCCATCTTCATCCTTCACCGCGATAAGACTAGGTTTCTTCTCAACCAGCCACACGATCACGTCTAATTTTCCAGAGTCTGTAGCATGATGCAACGCCGTCTGTCCGTTATTGTCTTTCTCATCGACGAGGCCGGGTCCGCCCTTCTCGACCAGGGACATGACCACGTCCTTGTGCCCATTGTCTGCGGCACGGTGCAACGCCGTCCATCCGTGTTTATCCTTCACATCGACAAGATTAGGTTGTTTCTCGATCAGGAACTCGACCACGTCTAATTTACCGGTCATTGCGGCGCGATGCAACGCCGTCCTTCCATCTTCATCCTTCACCGCGATAAGACTAGGTTTCTTCTCAACCAGGGACATGACCACGTCCTTGTGCCCATTGTCTGCGGCACAATGCAACGCCGTCCGTCCGTGTTTATCCTTCACATCGACAAGATTAGGTTGTTTCTCGACTAGGAACTCGACCACGTCTAATTTACCAGTCATTGCGGCGCGATGCAATGCCGTCTGTCCGTGCCCGTCCTGGGCATCGATGAGGCCAGGTCCACCCTCCTCGACCAGGGACACGACTACATCCTTGTCCCCGTCCCCTGCGGCGCGATGCAACAACGTCGTCTCGTCGTCGTAGTCGAGACTGGGTGCCCCCTTCTCACATTCATCCCATTCCCGTGGCCGCCTACGCCCTCTCCGCAATTCATACAACATGGAAATAACGTTCGATGTCATCATAATAGCAAATAGACCTCCAATTATTGATATCGCCACGATTCCAACCGTTTTCGTGTACATGAATATAACTACCGACATACAGATCAACGCGCCTCCTATGGGCCCTCCGACCAACAGAATAGCTTGATGACTTCTTACGATGCTGATGTCCTTTAAGTCCCAGAGTCCTAGGGTCGCCCACATACTACGTTTCTTTGCACCATCCCTAGCCATGTCCTCCAGAACGTCCGCTGCTTTCTTTGTAGCGTTCGAATAACCCTCACTCACTTCGATGAAATATTTTGCTCTCCTGATCGCCATTTCCATTTCCATCTCCATCTCGCTTGTCAGATTCTCTCTAGCCTTCTTACTTCCAGCTTGGTCTCCTCCAGCCGAATCATGTAGACCACTACCACGTCCAGAACTGCCACCTCCATTAATCTCTTCCTTTCCTGTGAAGAACTTGAGCTCGGTGATTTGATGCAGCTTCTCAAGAGACCCTCTTGCGAGCTCGTAATGTGCTTTCCGAAATCGCCACGCGGTGTACAGCAGAATATCCGCTGATATCCTGCCGGAATCGAATTGATCTGCTATTGCGGCTTCCACAATCCGAACACGCCTCGAATTGGGTGCGACGAACAATCGTGCTTTGCTATATCGCCTTGCGAAGGCGTTGTCCGATTCGGCGTCTTGGTTTGCCTTCCTGATTGCTTTCACATATTGATTCTCATAAACGTTGCCTGCAGAAATGCATGTCACGAGTGCTGCGACAATGAATAACGTCCAACTTGTCGCTAATAAGACACGAATAACTCCAACGTCTGAAGTATCGGTCGGCGCATCCAGTGTCGTGATTATTAATGGAAACGTAATCGTCGCACCAAAGGCGGCAATGACGATGGCTATTGTGTGAAATCCTACGATATACTTCACATCTGCCTCCAATCGAACGGTTCCCGGAACATCATCTGATTTGCAGAGAGTGGAGTTCAATATCTCGAGAACTTCCAACTCAGCATCGCGCTTGTCTTGGGATGGCAGTGATGTAATGGCGTTCCGCAACGGCGTAAGGAGTAACGAGGCCATATCGGGTAAGATTTGTTTCTTCTGACGGCTCGACGTTATTTGAACCATTTATATTGTGGCCATTGTTCCTGACTTTATGTACTAGCCCGCTCCTTTTCTGGATTGTTTCGTACAATCAACGTCAGGTGGCCAACCTCCAAATCCATTGGGCCAATTAAAACGGTAATAGCATTGGTGCGGGACTGTCTCCGAAAACATTGGAATTGCCGAAAGGTGCGCCAAAGCTTTATTTTTCGAGGTTCATTTTGGATTTTCCATCGGAAGAGCGAATTGGGCCTCAAAAATATGGTCCCATGATCAAAAACCTTATCGTTCCGAAAAAGAATTGGGCTTCCGCCCGTAAAACGAGACAGTCCGGGCAGCGCGCTTTTCACGAGGATGGATGCAATCTTTTGATTGGCTTGCACCTTTGTTTCCACACTCTGATTATCATTGGTCGTAAAAAGTGGGTGCATATTTAGGTTGGGGAGTCCTCCGTGGAAAAGTGATTTTATAAAAGTGATGCGAAATGTAAATTCTCGGAGCAATAAGGTTTGTTCATGGGACCGTACTTCTGAGGCGGTGTAATTAATACTATTAATAGAATACAAAAGTTTCGATTTGACCCAGTCATAACTTTTTCTCTGATTGGTCAGATGTGCCTCCGTAACGTGATTCTGCTCCTGGCCAATCACGATCCACATTCTTGGATACAAATTGAGAAATAAGCTTACAAAACCCTGTCATGTGTATTAGCATGTGACTTCACAGAGTTCGTGTTGGGCCCAAAGATGAGAGCTCCTTGATTCCTCTTTTAGAAATGGTTAGAGTATGTTCTCTACTATATTCATCTAATTTGCTCCTTAAATTCGTATTGGACCTCAGCTGAAACAATATAGAGATGAAATAATCGAACAATACCTTGAACTGCGTGCCCAGGCTGAAAATCATCTACGTCGTTTTCGATGGCAATCAATCTTAGATATGCTTCATGGTTAAGGCATTACCGTAAGATATTTTTCTTTTATCAAATATCACTAATAATCAGTGTCAGTACTTTGAAAAGATTTATGGATGGTATCGTAAGAAATACGATTCCAAATGATAGGAGAAGGCCTATGACACCTGAAAATCAACATGTTCAACAAGCTCGAAACAATTTATCTCAAGTTCAAACTCCACGTACACGTAGACGATTTCAACATCGTCTTCAAAATCCTTTAGACTCTCCTGAAAGGCGGCGTGCACCAAATCCTCCATACCGTCCACACCGTCCATATCGTCCATTCCTGCTTTGTACTCGATAACCTTTAGACCAACAACTTGACATTCGATATATATTGGAAGGCACTTTTGATGTTGAGTACGAGTAAGCACCTCTATCACTTACTCAAAGGTAGATGTCTTCATTGCCATTCAATTCATTGGATCAAAGAAAGAACAAGCAGATTGACTAAGGTAAGGCCGATGTTCACTTGCTGTCGAGACGAAACAGTTCGTCTCTCTCATCTTAATCAATATCCCGATGAACTTCACATTCTTTTGACAGAGACTAAACTCGACAACAGTAGAAAAAGAGTCTTTACGCAACAGACTCAAAATTTCCACAACTCAATTCAAGCATATAACAACATTGTCGCTTTAACGTCCTTAGAAGCAAATATCGATCATGCAATTACTAATAATAAACATGGGATATATGTATTTCAAGTAAGAGGTGAGTTGTATCATCGAATGGGAGGTCTGCTTCTACAAGATAGACAACAAATTCAATACGCTCAGGTTTGGATGTATGACGGTGATGAGACAATCCAGGCCCAAATGAACAACCTTTAAGAACTTGATCTGGAGGTCCTTCAGTTATTGAATAACCAGCTATGTGACCATAATGTATACGTTCAGAGCTTCAAAATGGCATATGAAAGACTTTGAGAAGAAGAGAATGGCGTCAATGAAAATATCAGTCTTCGGCTCCATATAGTTGACATACATAATTGCGATCCTCGACATTACAATAGACTGACGACAGAAGAGGTCGCCGCCATCGTTATCGAAAATGACTTTGACGAGCAACTAGCTTACCGCGATATCATTATCGAACATCGGCAAGAAGGTTTTAGACAAGTTTCTGAGCTTCATCCAGCTTATTTCCCGCTTCGATATCCATTCATTCTTCTTTATGGAGAGCAAGGATGGCACCCCAACATTCCTTTGACGGGTGTCAACCTTCAAAACAACCCAAACCTCCTGGCCAGGCGACGAAATTATATTGATGAGAACTTCGAACGAGAGTTCTGGGATGGCAATTCTGATGACGTATATAGCCTCAATAATGACGACGATGATGAAGGTGACCGTTCACGAAGAGGATGAGAAGGTTCAACACCTGTCAGCCAATTCCAGTTCTATAACTTTCATTTTCAAACTCGACAGCAGTTCAATCTGATCCAACATGCTGGCCGCCTAACTCAAGAGATGATTGTCGATACATAGATTACGTGTGAGCTGAGCCGTCTCAGATTTTAATGTAAAAATCAGAAGCAGCTTCATGCAGACTGTTATACTGGTCTTCAAGATACGGTTGGTGGACTTGAGGATAATACTCAACAGCTAGGTCGATAAGTTATCCTTTTTTCAAGTTTCGTCAGCGGACCATGTTGGTTTCGACAGCAATATCAGAACGCAATAGCCATAGTTCGAAAACTTGGTAAGTCCACTTTGTTTGTCACTTTTACCTGTAATCTAGCATGGAAGGAAATACAAGACGCTCTTGCGCCTGGGTTCAGTCCTGACTCTAATTCCAAAATGGTTGCCACAGTCTTTGACTTGAAGCTAAATGCTTTAATGACGGACATCACTAAGAAAATGGTTCTCGGTAAAGTGGCTAGCTACATATACACCATCGAATTTCAAAAGCGTGGGTTACCACATACTCATATTCTTCTTATCATGGATCTCGACGATCATATTACTACTGTTGAGGACATCGATAATGTCGTTTGTGCTGAAATCCCAGATCCTAATATAGATGTAGAACTGTATCGGATTGTGACCACGAACATGCTGCATGGTCTTTGTACGTCACAATGATGCATAAAGAATGGACGATGCTCCAAATTGTTTCCGAAACCTTTCGAACAAAATATGACAATACAAAAGGATGGTTATCCATGCTACCATCGAGGAGAAAACAGACTGCCTGTAATCATTTGAGGACACGCATATGATAATCGATGGGTTATACCATATAATCTATATCTAAGTAAATGCTACAATGCACACATCAACGTGGAAGTATGTAGTGGTATTTGTGTCGTCAAATACATCTACGAGTATGTGTATAAAGGTCATAATCATACGACTATTGCTGTTGACAATGGACAAGATCAGAATGATGAAATCGTGATGTTTCAGAATGCTTGGTATGTTGGTGCCCCCGAGGCTGCATGGAGGCTGCTACATTATCCCTTGCAATGTAGAGCTCCTTCAATATGTCGTCTGCAAGTATATGGAACACTCACAAGATTCATTGATATAGATCCACTTGCCTCGTGAACAAATTGTTCTGTTTGAGGGTCATGAAGATCTGTTTGATTTGCAAGACGGCAATAGGTTCAGTAGAACCAAGCTCACAGAATATTTTGTAGCGAATGTTGTAGCTGAAAGAGCCGCCAATGAGCGAGCCGCCCGTCTTGAATGGGGAGAACAGCTCCAGCCAGAGGATGAAGAAGTTTTTGATTGTCGAACGTTATTGTACCTTGAGTTTCCAGGTCGAATGGTCTGGGATGTAAGGGCGTGTGGTTGGAAGGTTCGAAAAGCCTGTTTTAGTACAATCGGTCGGATGTATTATGTTAGCCCTACTGCTGGGGACCGCTTCTTCTTAAGACTCTTACTTTTGCATGTCCCCGGTATTACGTCTTTCCAACACTTTAGGACGGTGGATGATTTCGAATATCCCACTTTCAAATCGGCATGTGTAGCCTTGAGATTGATAAACTCTGATAACGAGTGGGATCAGATGTTGAGAGAGGCCGCTATATGGCAAACAGGTTCAAATCTGCGTTAGCTTTTTGTCTGTATTCTTTTAAACTGTCTACCTGCAGACCCTCTCAAACTTTGAAATGACCATAAACAGCATCTGTCTGACGATTGTGCTAATCTTCTTAGGACTAGGTATGCGATTCAAGATCCAACCAAAGAACAAGTGCATTCTCTTGCCCTGAGCTTAATTCAAGAGCTCTTGCAAAAGAATGCTTCCAGCCTCGAAGCATGTTCTCTGCCTGCTCCTCAACAAGAATTCGAACCGCTTTAACAGTGCGAGAACCATTTGATTCTGGAACAGCGAAACTTTAATGTCAATGTCTTATGAGAATTGGTTGTTCGTGATTCTGCCAAGCTCAATATAGACCAACAGATCGTATATGAACATATTTGTCAGGCAGTGGCGGACGGAGAAGAAGGGCTTTTCTTTTTCGATGGGTTCGGTGGAACTGAAAAGACATTCGTGATAAACTTGATCTTGGCGAAAATCCGATTAGAACGTCACATAGCTCTCGCTGTCGCCTCTTCTAGAATTGCTGCTACATTACTTGATGGTGGCACAACAGCACACTCACGGTTCAAGATACCTATTGAAATACATCCTGATTCAACATGTTTGATAACAGCTCAATGTGCTCTTGCCGAACTCATTCGTGCTGCTGAATTGGTAATTTGGGATGAGGCCGTCATGCAGCATCGGCATGTATTCGAATGTGTTGAGCGCACCTTTCAAGATATTCGTCAAGACCAGCACCCTTTTGGAGGACTTGTGATGTGTTTCTGTGGGGACTTTTGACAGCTACTGCCAGTTGTTGTCAATAGTTCCAAGGCACAAATCATCGCGGCCTCTCTAAACAACTCGATTCTCTGGTGTCAAATAGAATGTAAAGCGCTGTTGCTTTACCAAGTTTTGAGTCTTAGTTTCGAGTCAACAGGTGTCTAGGGTTCTGGGGTTCAGGGTTCAGAGTTCGAGGGGTGAGAAATTCGAAGTTCGTATCTAAAATCTGGCTTGCGATCTATCTTCTTCTTTTTGTTTCAGGGGAGTCGTCCGTCTATTTATACTTGTTTTAAACTCCTTCCGTATAACCATGATTATAAATCCAATCCTTCTAAGCATCTTCCGGAACTTCCTCTTTTCTTCTTTTTTCTTCTTTAGAATCCTTCCGGCATTTTCCGTCTCTTTCTAAAATTCTTCCGGCAATTTCCGTAGAATTCTTCCGACATTTTCCATTCCTTTCTATACTGTATACTTACGTATGCTAGTACATTACACAGAAGTACTTTGTCTCACTATCAATATGTATCTCCTTCATCCCGATTTACAGCAGCAGGAACGTCAGGACCAGGAGGAGTTTGCATGTCGGCTTTTAAGAATTGGTGAAGGACTCGATACAGTCAACGATAGGGTGCAATGGTCGACAGCAAACATTGTCCATGATAACACCATCGAGATTCTTGCAACTACTGTCTTCCGTAGCATCGTCAATGCTCTACCAACAACTGAATTCTTGGCAAATCGCATTTTGCTCGCCTCAACAAATGTCAAAGTCTCACAGTTGAACGACATGCTCCTTGAGTCCCTCTATGGCCATGACATCAATGAATACCGGAGTATAGATGAACTAATTGACGACGGCAGAGACGATGTCGTTCTGCCCGAAATACTTAATACTATAGAACCACCAAATCTTCTACCTCACTCCTTGCGACTTAAGGTCGGTGCGTCTGTCATTTTGTTATGCAACCTTGATCCTTCTGTCGGTATGTGCAATGGCACCAGAATGCTGTCCTGTGCTATGGTCAGAGAGTGGTAGAGTACGAGATTTTGATAGGAAGACACGCTGAAGGGAATGTAATGATTCCTCGAATGCCACTCCAGCTTTCTACGATAGAAGATCTTCCTTTCAACTTCACATGTACTCAACTTCCTCTACGACTGGCTTTTGCCATCACCATCCACAAATCTCAAGGCCAAACACTTACACATATGGGTTTGATGTTGGATCCACCGGTTTTTGCCCATGGCCAGCTCTACGTTGCTCTGTCCAGAGTAACCAATCACGACAGCCTACATCTGGTCGTGCCAGAAATACAGGAAGCACACCAGGAGGGGACGATTAACAATATCGTCTATCGAGAAGTATTACTGACGCCGAGGTGAGATGCATGGAAGATATGTCTCTGTAGAAATTTCCAGTGGATCCTGTCTACCAAATTCATGTTGAATGGCCATTCATAGGGTTGTGTGAGGCAGGGATATGCTCAGGTTGTCTGTTTAAAAAGGAATTCAAGGCAAAGCTGTGAATTTGTGTATGATTCAGAAATTGACATCTACATCATGATATGGTAAATAACAATCAATGACCTATATATTTCATTTTTTGTGGTTTTGAATCAAGCAACAGTAGGAACAACATTGGCCTAATGGTCGGTCGTGACCACATGATAGGATAATGTTGTTGCTACTGTTGCTTTTGCTTTATTTTCAATTATCGTTGTTCTACGTTCGAGTCTGAATCGCAGCATACGAGATCACCATCGTGGACACCTACCCATCCATAGGATGAGCACACCTTTAGTTCCAATTCTTTCTGGCAGGAATACAGTTTTGGTCATAAGACTGTATTTCCGTGTGGGTGTAAACCTAATTTTATTTATGCAACTACACTCTGCTTTTGCCAATCTTAACATCTCAGAGCAATCAATCATATACAATATGCGACACATGAAATAGATCACGATCAAAATCAAAAATGAACTGGACATACAAATGTCGCTGAGATCTCATACACAAGTGATTGCTTGGCCACCATATATGATATTGAATTAGAATACATCGATATTGATCATCTTTGACTATTAATACTTTGTCCATCTCCCTTGTGCTTCAATAATTGCTTGGCAGTGCCATGGCATAGACTTTACAACTGCTTCAACTAATTCCATTCCTTGATTATATCAAACATCCTATAATACCTCCTCATAGCGATACCTTGCTTCTAAACTCTTAGAAGGATGGTTGAACATCTCGATAAAGCGTTTGTAAAAGGCTGCTTTGAATATAACTTAGAGGTTTTCAATCGAATTGAGATCTAGTGATTGCGGAGGCCACTTCATAATAGGAATATTATTTTCTTCGAGGAATTCAAGGACTTCTATTGCTTTGTGACATGGTGCATTGTCTTACATGAATAGAAAAGTGTTTTCATCAATGACACAAATTGTATTGGAGTCTTCTGATGGTTCTAACAAATCATCAATTAAAGAAAAGAGGCTGTCATTGAGAATCTCTTCATATTCATCAGCACCAATGCCTCTTTCCTCACAAATAATCAATGGTCCTAACCTTTTGCCTGTAAAACAGGCTCAGACCATCACATTAACTTGTGCGCTCTTGAATGTCTTTTTAACATATTTGTGATTGAGTCTTTCTACATGTGGATGGATAATCTATTAATGTCTTGGGTTGACACCAATCCATACGCTTGATTCATCAAACCAAATGACATTTTTCCAATCTTCAACTATCCAATCTTTATATCATATAGCCCATTCTAATCATTTATTGACATTTTCAGTATGTAGTCCAAGTTTTTAAGCTGTAATGAAGCTGTCCAGACTTGCTTCTGATCAACGTCATCATATTGTCTGTTCTGAAACTAGGAGACCAATAATATTTGTGATGTCACGTAAAGGAACAAAGGGATTCTGCTTTATAGTGTATTCAATATATCTATCTTCACGTTCTGTTGTTTTGCGTTTATAATCTCGCCATGGGTTGCGTCCTTGGAACGTTTCAAAGAGGTAGGTAGCGAGAATATTTTGAATCGCCATTTTACTGCACTTCATTAACGTCACGATTTGTCACTGAGGAAGGAGTGCCTTTGCTAATCCAAGTATTTTTCCGATGTCGACATCTAAAAGATGCTTTTCTGAGTCCCGGTTGGTGTTATGACTACTCATGGTTGTGGAAGATGTGATTGAATGTTGAAGTGAGTGGAGCATATAAATTTAAAGTTGGGTTCGCGATCTATTTCACATACCACATTTTGTAGTTAAGGAATAGTAGATTGGATTCAATACGGTAAATGTTTGAACGGTTTAGAAAGTTCACTACCACTCCATAATTAATTAATTTGATCAACATTGTCTTTTATATATCAGAGAATCAACGGCTTTGGGAATGCCAAAAATAGGGAAAATTGCAAATATTTACATCAATTTTTATTCACTTATTTATACAAATGATGGAATATTTATGTAAATATTTCGAAAATTCTGAGCATTTCATATAAATCTTGAAGAATTTCCTTTTGAAAATCAGCTATAATATGTACTTTCTATTTACACATCGCCAAAAACATCATACAATGTCTAAGTTAGCAGGATTGTATAATTTAATATGAGAACTAAGTTGGTGCATATGGAACCAAAATTTGTATAATTTTACAAGGCATGAAATCAGACAGGCGTATAATCAAACAGATCTAACTATATATGGGTTGCCTAGGAAACCCAAACAATCTTCCAAAAGAAAGGCAGATTTATCACTTTACCTTTCTAAAAAGGAAATCTCTATTTTTTTTTTCTCACCTTAAATAATGGACGCAAGTGCCTAATTATTTAATATTTATCCAATCATTCTCTTCTTTCAATTTTTTTTCGCCTTACATTATATCTAGAATTTTTAAACTTTCGTGACACACTTTTCACATTACCTTTTATCCGTTACGAAAAGTGTTGAGATTAGAATTGGATTCGCACTCTCACGAAAATTCAGTTTCACCCAAAAATTGAATTGAGCTTCTGTAGCGAAAGAGCGACAGTTCTATGACGCAAAGTTTAATTTTCTCGAAAGCGATCTTCCGAAAGGAATTGGGCCTCCGCCCAGAAAGCTCGACAGTTCAGCCACTATGGGACTGTCTGGTTTCCACATAGTTTGTATGAGACCGTCTGGTTTCTAAATTTTTGTTGCTTCACTCGGAGAACCTGACAGTCCGAAGGGCCCAATAGCAACCAATCACCACATGCACAAACCACACAATGGAAATTCTTAAGGTTCCCCCATGCTGTTAATTTAGCATGATGTGGGTCATGTTGGTTCTTCTGTTATACCTTTGTACTTTAGGTTCGGAAGTAGAGTCTTGGTAAAATAGATATTGGTCATGAGGCAGGACTTTCCATAGGACGCAAACTCAATTCAATGTATTTTCCCTGATGATGGAAGGGATGAAGCTCCGTCTTAGGAATCTGGGCAAATTCTCCAAATTAAGACCAATAGAACAAGGTAGATTTTGGGATGGACATGGGAATTCCTTCTTAGATGAAGAAGATGCCATCAAGTCTCAAGACTACAACGACATGATTGACTATTGGACAAAATAGGGAAATTCAGTAGGCTCAATCGAGGGTGGTTTTATTTTTACAGAATAACTGATCTTCTGACGAAAAATGTATTTCTACCGCACTCTCTCAGACATAAACTCTACGATTCTTTGATACCCCCTGCCAATCTCCTTTTTCAGTCTCACAGTTATCTTTATCAATCCAATGTTCAGTATATCCACCTTCAAAATCCACCAATACAATGCTACCATTATCTTAAATGAACACATTATCCGCCTTTGCATCTCTCCAAACAAGTTGTTTTTGATAAAGGTACTCAATAGCATCACGTATTTTATTCTTCCACTTCTCGCACTCCTCTTTACTGAGTCTGTCGATTGTACATACCGACTTTGTAGCCTTCACATAATCGATCAACATTCCCTCGACTTTCTCTTCTTCATCAATCATAAGGCCAACCAAATGAATTATATTCCTGTGAGAACACTGTTTAAGAACAGTAACTTCCTAAATAAAATTGCCCTCATACCTAATACGGTGAACAGTTTTGAGGTAATACGTTGTATTTGATACCTCAACTTTGAATATGTTATGCTCGATTGTCTCTAACTGTTTGATATCATTGTTGTGAAAAGTGGGAATGCCTGGAAATTTGTTATCGACTGCTTCTGTAGGAGGATATTTGATGTAAAGGCTGTGTTGAACTGCAGTTATAACACCATAATTGGTGAATGCTTATAATTTAATCATATTGAAGTTGAGTAGTGTCTCTGCTATGGTTCTCGCTTCATAATCTGTAAACATAAGTGGTCAGGTAATGTCAGTACATTCGTCATTAGCGTCGTCGATCGCATCCTCATCCTCCTGGTTCATAGCATCATAGAGCTTCTGTAATGCCACATTCTTTATGAAATTGGGCTCGTTTTGATTGTACCGTAACAGTAAGTGGTAGTAAATCTCACCGTATTCTACAAGTTCTTCGAAGTCACCTCCATCGTCGCATTGTATCGAATGAAGAATATGAACGTAGGGTATAGATGCCATTCGTACAAGTGTGAAACTCAAGTAGTCGTCATCATCGGTGCAGGAAAATTTTTTACATCACGTGGTCGTCTTGCTTATCTCATAGTGAATGATCATTGGCTGATCACTCAAACCAATAATTAATAGGCTGTCCTGTCATTTCTGCCGTTCATTACCGTAAATGGCAAAGTAATTGACTTTCTACTAGTATTATTTTGCGTAAATATAAATTTTTGTATGTAATGACATAATAGCAGTCCGCAGCCTGATGCAAAAATGAGATAAAAGTTGTAACAGCAAACCGGGCGACCCAGAACCAATGCAGCGTAGTTCCACAAGCGTAGCATATCAGTATCACTTTTATCATCCAAATGCCTAACTGTTCAGAATGTGTCATACTTTATGGAAAGTCCATCGCTGTGGACACAAGACTCGCCACCCGCAATACTGTGACAACGCCCCCAGCCATCTCTTAAAATGAGGCAAGAAACTCATGTGCAACCCTCGATCCAGAACTTCACGAACCGTAAGCAACCAGTTCGATTCTTTATACAACAAAGGCAATTGCAAATTGACCAAGAAGAGAGGAATATAGATCTATTGCATCTGTAGGTATGGGTATAAAGGTTCGGACCGAAACAGATACGGAATGTATCAGAGTTGTGAGCATGAAGTGTGTGAGGACTGTAAGGCATGAAACAAAGATACAGTTGCTAAAATGAAAGCCGAGTGTAGTAAAAGAGATCGTATCGAACGGAATAAAGTATGAGATGAATGAAGATGTCTTATTTCCTACTCGGGAATAAACTATATATAGCGTGGCGTCGATCGCATCGATCACATGTCACCACAGCACCCCTCTCTCAGAGAGGCGAAACGCCAAAAAGCAATATACAAAAGCAATATATATGACCAGCAAAAGTTCCAAGCAAAGCGAAACATCTCACTCAGGTGAGGATTTTTTGTGGCGGGAGGAACGACAGAGTGGAATGGAGGGATCGCTTTGAGACTCATTCGGTTTATCTCCATCTGTAAGCTTGTTGTAGTCGGACTCATTCGACTTATCTGTGTCAGTCCGGTCCATGTGCGCTTTGTTTGAAGATTGCATGATCCACTCATCGAGGACACTCCATGCATTGTCGAGGTGTTCTAGCGGCTCCCAAGTCCTCTCGGCATCACCATATCCTTTCCACTTAACCAGAAATTCCTTTTTTCCTTTTATCTTCCGTTCCCCTTCAATCCGCTCTACTTCATATTCTTCCACACCATCCACCTGCACTGGCATCAGCTTGATGTCAGTGTCGGTCCTTTTGTAATATTGGAGGTGCACGACTGAGACCATGTCATGGATCCGAGAACCTGCTAGTAGTTGAATGCGATATGATAATGGAGAGAGCTTTTCGAGGATGTATACAGGTGTGGATACTGGAGCGATTTTGTAGCGGTGTTGTGGAGGTGGCTTGTATCTTGAACCGAACTTGTGAAAGCGCAATAGAGCAAGGTCGCCAACATTGAACTGGAAATCGCGCCTCTTTGAATCGTACAATTCCTTCTGCTTTCGTTGCGCCGTTATAATGGAGTCGTGTGCCTCAGAACAGCGGTTTTGAAAGTTCTCAGCAAGTGATTCAGCAGGTTCCGATGAGTGAGTGTCATCCAGCAACAAGGCATCGGGGATGCCCCGAGGGTGCACTGCAAAGTGGAGGTCATTGGGTGATATATTCGTGCTCGCTTGAGGAATGTTGTTGTATTTGAGCTCGATGATAGGAAGGTATTCAGTCCACTTCGGGTATAGATCGATGTCGCCACCCAAGAAACAACGTAACGCGATCTCCACTGTTGCATTTGTCCGCTCGCTCTGACCGTCTGCTTGAGGATGGAAGGCTGCAGTAATGCCCATCTTGACACCGAGTAACCTCATGAGGGTCGACCAAAATGAAGAAGTGAATTTGGGATCGCGATCCGAAATGATCTTTGTCGGAAGTCCGAAGGTGGCGTATGCGTTCTGTAGATACAACTTGGCAATATCCTCGGCGGAGTCTGTCATCTTGCATGGGATCAGTTTGATCGCCTTTGAGAATTTGTCGATGATAGTGAGGAAAGCATCATGTCCATGCGACGGAGGAAGGCCAGTAACGAAGTCCATTGTGATAGTGTGGAATGGTTCATCTGGAGTCAGAACTGGATGGAGATGACTGATAGGCTTTTCGTGGGAGTGCTTTGATGTTTGATAGGTGACACAGTTATCATAGTGCTCCTTGATCTTCCGTGACATCCAGGGGAAGTAGAATCGTTCGGAGGCCGATAGGTAAGTCCAATGAACACCGGGGTGTCTGCATGCGTCATGACATAACCGGAGGGTTTCCGAGACGAGTTTCTCTGGGATGCATAATCGTAGGGTGGACGACTGATGGTCGGAGAAATATAGCGACTTTCCGATTAGCATGAAGGTACCATCCATCGACGTCACTGATTGCTTGGCAGTTGATTCTGTGTATTTCGTAAGAGTTTTATTGTCCTTCTCTTCTGCGGGCGTAGGCGTTGGAGCAGAAGTCGCCGCATCGGCTGTCAGGTTGGATGTGGTTGCGGGTGTCGCCTTCAGAATGGTTGAGTCAGCTGCAGAAGCGGTCTGCTCTTTCACGGAAGCTGCTTTTCACACAAGCTTGAGAACGATGTTCTTAAAGTGACAGTCGCTGATGTATCCATTCCATAATTCTTCCTGCCAGTCGTTGTTGACGTGCACGAAGTTGATGTTGAAAGACAAAGATGAAGGTGATGGAAATCTCGATAAAGCGTCGGCGTTCGCATGGAATCTGCCGGGTCGATGGATGATTGTGATCTTGTCCCGTAGTGGATTCAATAGCAATGCCCAGCGGAATAGACGTGAGTTGACTGTCGCTTTCACATTCCATATCTACTTCAACGCAGCGTGGTCGGTGTATATCTTCAATTTCACTCTATCAACATAATGCTGCAACTTGTGCAAGCTCCATACCAGTCCAAGGCACTCGAGCTCTGTTGCAGAATAGCGGGTCTCGGCATCTTTCAACTGACGTGAAATAAAGAGGATGGGATGCAATTTGTTGTCCTCCAACGACACCTGGTATAGTCCTCCTCCGATTCCTTTCCTACATGCGTCTGTGTAGAGAATGAATTCTCGCTCAAAGTCTGCGTACGTCAGAACAGGGGCGGAGGACAAGCGGGTTTTGAGAATTTCAAACGCCTTTCTAATTTCCTCGGTGTCAGGGAATGATAACGTCTAACGAGCTTTGGCCATCTCTTTAGGCGAAATTGGTTGTTTTCCGGTTTCGGCGTTGGCTTCGGTGCTCGCCCTCTTCGAGGTGATAGCAGATGCCTTGTGATTGTCCACTCTGCATTTCTTATTCTAACCCATTGCTTTCGTGATTGGCAAGGCGATTTCTGTGAAGCATGGAATGAAATCGCGATGATAATTGAATTTTGTGAAGATAGTCGATGCTTCTTTCACGGTCTTCGGATACGAGAGAGCATTGATCGCTTCAACTCATTCTTTCAAGGTTGATAATCCTAGCCAGCCTACTCGATGACCCAGAAGTTCGACATTGTCATATGTGAAGTGGCATTTCTCTTTTACGATGGTCATTCCAACATTCCGAAGGGCTTCCAACACCTTGTCCACATGTTCCAGATGTTCTTCCAAAGTCTTCAAATAGATAATAATATTATCGATATATGCCAATGCAAAGTCCAAGCGGTACATGCCAAGAATAGCGTCCACTACTCTCTGAAAGTGCGACGGTGCATTTTTCAGACCGAACGGAACATGCAGGCACTCATAGAAGCCATCCTCAGTGACGAAACCAGTGAATTTCCTGCTATCTTTATATACCCCCATCTGATGGTAACTACGATTGCAGTCGATTGTTATAAAGTGGTGTGCGCCACTAAGAGCTCGGAACACAGAGTCCTGTCGTAGAAGCGCGTATTTGTCGGCAAGGGTTTTGCTATTGACCTCTCAGAGGTGTATGTAGAATCGTGGCTTGCCTTTCTGCATCACCACTATGACAGGTGACGAGATCACGGAGTTAGACGGTTGGATGATCTTGCGTTCCAGGGCGTCTTGAACGAATTGATTGATGATCTTTCTTTTTGCTGGTGAGGTCGGATATGACCCCTTCGAACATATGGCTTTAGCGTCAGCTTCGATCTTCATGTCGTATTTCACATCCAGCTTGCCTAGCTTCTTTTCCGGGCCAGCGAAGACATTCCGATGCTTGCGTAGCATGGCCATCCATTTCCTCCTCCATTATCTGTTGAGGCCAGGACATATATCTCATTTCAAGTCATCCGCTTATGTATCGCTATCGTTTGGTTGAGGTTGGATGGGCCCGCTTTGACTGAACTCGTCTTCCAGTCCGAACGGGTCAACGGGCTCCACGATATCTGGGTGCCAGCTCAACGACGACTCTTGTTTGAGAGCATTGGTGGCACTCCACCAATTGGATGGATCGGAGGGCGTCGGCGGATATGGCATGCCATTGATGGCAGGGATGCCCGAAATAGTGGATTCCGAAATAGATTTTCCAGGAACAACTGAGACATCCCCGGAGATGGGTGCGACAGGTGAAACCGACACTGCCGATGGTTCTGATACGGATGTACTTGAAAAAGAAGGTGCGAAGGCAGCTTGGGCTACGAGGATGCCGAGACCGATGCTGGCTACTGTTTTGGGAGAAGGCGTCATCTTATCCCAATTGAAAAAAGAATAATGGGTGTTTCCCTTAAAAGGTTCAAACGTTCCGACGACTAAATCGCTGCCGAGTTTGACTGGGCAGGGCGTACGGTTTGAAACCAAGACGTGATTTGTGGTTCCATTGATAATGGCGTAGGAACACGAAGTGTAAGTGCCTTTCGCTCGGTTTATATGACGGATAGGAGTGATAAGATAGTCTTTCACTCCTTTTATCGGAGAGAAACGAATCGGGACCCAATGGTCTGAATAAGGTCTGATAGAGACGGTTTGAGTGCTGAAGATGCATGGGTCATATTTCATTTTCTCATAACGATTCCCTTCCACGATCGGGATTCTGACCGGCGGTGAGAAAGAATCGAAGGCAATGTGGCCTTTGGCTGAGTCGATGACCATCTTATATGCTTTTATCGCATCAATACCAATGAGGTAATTCACTGGGCAATGCTCTACAACTTGAAATTCGATCTGAGCCTTGACCATCTGCGAACCTCTGTCTCCGCCATCCCTAAGCATAGCAGCTTTGTTCAGAAAGTGCACTGGTAGGACAACATATCCCAATGTACTTGTCTTGTGTGTGCCGATTCCTCCAAATATTGGGTGAGAAGGTGACTTCATGATCTGAGTTCCTTCCGGAATGACATCTCTTTGAATGATGGATGGTCTGCCAGAGTCAACGACTCCTTTGAGCAATTTCGTGGACAGAGTAGGTTCGCAGCCGATATATGCTTTGATTGGTGCTGGTTCCGCACTCATGTACGAAACTCCTGTTCCTATTGCGAATCCCATAGAGAGTTCTCTGATTCTGCACTTGTTGATTCTTGTCAATGTCATGCCAGGAGAGGCGTCTTCATAAGCGATAGACGTATAGACATTGTGGTATGTCGACCAGTTGTACGAATCGTGTGAATCTTTGCTCCTCACCAATTCGTTATCGCTTTCAGATTCAGATTGGCTCGATGCGGTGTCGCCGGAATTATTTTCATCATCGGAAACATTCCATGCGTCGTAGAGAATCGAATGGTATGACTTGGGCCGTTTGTCGCAATTATAATCCATATGCATCTTGCAGCAGAATCGACAAGGTCTTTCCACTATCTTTCCGTCGTCGTCTTTGACGTGCTTCTCTTTTGGGAGCTTGGGTGGAACTGGGAAGTCCTTTTCTAGCTTCCTTTTGGCTTTCAGTCGAGCTGCTTTCATTCGGAGCTTGGCGTCTCCTCGAGATTGAGATCTTTTTCTCTAAGATCTTGATGACCTCGATGACTTGGCCAATGAGCGAGGTGTTGACGGAGGTCTTTTGTCGCGACTGTCACGTTCGTTGCATCTCAGTAATTCGCGATTCTTTTGCTTCCATGACTCTCTAAAGTTGATGTCTTTATTGCGCAAGAGGTGGCTGAAATCTGTCATATTCATATCTCTTATCTCATGATGATTCATCGTCAATCGAAAGTCTGGAAGCAGACCATTCCAGATCTCGTCGATCAGATCCCTTGATTCGATCTTCCTATCCACTAACCTGCAGAGCTCAGTCTTTGCGTAGAAGTAATCCATAACACTCTTATCTTTAGGAGTGTATTTCCTTTTGCTTGCTTGTTCCTTGGCGACTGCGGTGTTGATCTGGAATTCGTCCGTCAAACACTCGATCCAGCCTTCAACAGTTCTCATTTTCCTTCGAGGCATGGATCTCGACGAGAACCAGCTCTTGGCTCTTTCAACGAGAGACCCAGGAATTAATGCGATGATTGCAGCGTCGTCATATAGTTCCGTCATCAATGAGAGTTGATCGCAAAAGCGGTGAACTGAGTCCTTGTCGGGATCAAAGAATCCGAGCATGTTTGATGAAAGTTTCGCAGTATTTTTGTCGACGATAGGTGTGGGCTGTCTAGATCTGTCCCGACAGCGGTCTCGACGTCTATTGTCGCGATTCTAGTGGGAGCGTCGGCATCTGTAGATGTCATCGTCATCTGGATCGGATGGATCAAATGGATCAGATGATGGATCCCTTCTTCCGCCGCCAGTCCCACGCTGGTGAGGCTCATCACGATTGCGATTGCGATCTCTTCTTCTATCATCTCTTCCTCTGTCATCCCTCCCACGATCCCTACCAGCGTTCCCATCATTGGAGTCGGTTAGATTCAGATCGGACTCATCAGGAACTCGAGATTGATCATGGTGACGACAAGTGTTAGGACTTTGACGTTGGGAGAAGGAATCTGGACATTGGCGTGATGAATGGCGTGATAGATGGCGTAATGGATCCTGGCGTTAGGGTGGTGAATTCTGGCATTGAGGTGAGGAATTCTGACGTTGGGGTGAGGAATTCTGACCGTCTTGTTCGGAGGCGCCTCTCCTCATTCGGTTGCCATCGAACTCCCACATCGGTGGGTCCATTTTGTTGATGAACCTTTTGCCATTATACCCGAATGGCGTTGGAGGCTGCTCTTGTGGTCCGAAGTCATATTGAGGATATTCATTGGAACGGATTTCTGCATAGAATTTTTGCGTCTCAAGATCGAGAAACGTCCCGGTTTGTGTTCCGAAACGAGTAAATGTATTCACAATCACAACTTGATGAGCTTGTTGGTGAGTGTGTTGCCTTTCTATTGACTTCTTGATGTGGGTTGTTCCTCTCGCGTAGGTGATGTCGGGAAGATGTCGCGGAAGATGTGACTTAGTAATGATATCCGAGTCAGTGAATTCCGGAATGACCATCGGAATAGACGAAATGGAAATAGACGTTTGTTCCTTCTGCAATCCTGTTTTGCACAGCCTTTCTTCTCGCGATCCTTGCAATGCAGATTCAAGTGCCGTGGAATCCGGATGGCTCTTTTTCGGAACGAGAGCACTCGAAAAATCGTTCTCATTCTCATCCGGCTCACCCATGCTTTCTATAACATAGTCCACGATTTGGCTTCCCTCCTCCGGTTCTGTTGGCAATTTCTGCCTTTCCGTTGTCTCAAATGGCACAGACGGTGGAGAGGGAGCTTTCGGAGTGACTAGAATTGATAAACGCCTGGAATCCGTTTCAACACTTTGAAGTCTCATGTCCAACCTGCTGATCGCATCAGATTGCACTTTCATTTGAGAACTGATAGCTTCTGTCCGGGCTTCAACTGTTCCGGAAATGTCATTGATTCTCCTTGATTGCTTTTCTAACTCTCCCGCAATGATATTCAACTTTGCGTTCTGACCTTTGGTGAACTCCTCTTGCCTTTTGAACAAATGTTCTTGGTTCTACACAATAATCGGAAGGTTCTTCATTGCTTCTGCCAATGCTGATATTTCAGTGCGTAACTTATCAATAGATGCTGTGGTGGTGGAGGGTTCTGAAGCGACTTTGGGAGATTCCGCTGCTGCCGCTGTCGCTGGCTGTTGGTTCACCTGACTTCTCGAGCGTGATCTCATCGCGAGTTCTTCGTTTGTACATCTCTTGTCCCTGTGCTGGGATTGTGGAGAGACAGTTGCTCTTGGAGGTAAAGCACGCTTCTCGCCTGGTTTGAAGACTTGTTGATTTGTGGTAGGTAGTCAGACAAGCAATGGACCAACGGATTGAGGGTGCTCAACTGGAGGTGACGTGGCTTCATTATCCGAAGAGTCGATCACCATAGGGTCTCCAGGCGACTGTTCTTGTCGACTCTGAGGAGTTGGTGTTGGTGTTCGGTTTTCAGGAGCCGTCACCGATGCTTGAATTGCGAGGGGTCTCGAAGCTGCGAGTGACATAAAAGTGGTAATCGTAGGGAATGAGGAAGATCTCAAATGATGAGTTGGAGAATGAGTTATAGGGACGACACGATTCTTACGGTAGTTTGGAATGGCTGGCATTGTGAGGGGTGTCAAAGTTGGTGTTGTTGATTTGATGAGAGAGGGTGGAAACAAAAGAGGTTCCGTCGGTGTTAGACGAGCAGGTGGTTCAAGAGAGGAGAGTGCTCTCGCCATCTGAGCATTCACACTGCTTCCGATAGGTTCGCCTTACATTTGAGACAATGACGATGACTGCGTCTGTCTTGCAGATGAACTTGCAGATGATGATTGGTTGGATATGATCTTACTACCTTGACAATTTTCAAGAGATACGACCGGCATGACAGGAGGGAGAACGACGGGTGGATGGATAGGATGCGTATTTTGATGTTCTTGTTCTTGATTCTCGGAGGACTGGGGTGCAGGTGTAGATGAATCCCAGGACGCGGAGGTCTGCCTCCTCTTGTCCCCTTGTCACTGACGTAGAATGGCGTCCGGGTTATCGACCATTGACATGAGCTCTGGATTTGAAGCTCTCGTATTCTTTGGGTCTTTGTGATATTTCTTTCTTCTTCGACCAACCGGAGGATTGGTCATCTCTGGTGGAGCAGAAGAAGATGGTGTACCGTCTTTCTGAGAAGACATTGGTAATGGATCTCTTGCAGTCTAAAGATCTAAGGCGAAGCTATTCAGTCTAGTGGAACCTGGACGAGCACCTTCGGCTATTCACGACGTAGAATCTCAGAACTGGAACCATCGGATCACCAAAGATGGAGTCTGATTCACTTTCAAACCTCACTCTGAAGTCCAACACACTTGTAGTGGAGGTTTATAGTCCAACGGAGGTTTATAGTCCGAAGCTACAGAGGTATGTTCTTCTAAAGAGTAGAACACTTCAAGATACCGCGTGCAGGGGGGAGAAAAATTTGGAGATGGGGAGATTACTTTTTCACGATGTTACCGATAGCTCTCGGCTGGTCAAAACTAGCATATACAGGTTGTTGCTTGGTCAATGGATGAGCGACAGGGTGTCAATAGACGGTGTACGAATACTAGTCTCCACCAAATGTAGTAAAAGAGATCGTATCGAATGGAATAAAGTATGAGATGAATGAAGATATCTTATTTCCTACTCGGGAATAAACTATATATAGCGTGGTGTCGATCGCATTGATCACATGTCACTACACCGAGTGCAAAGCGCTGTTGCTTTACCAAGTTTTGAGTCTTAGTTTTGACTCAACAGGTGTCTAGGGTTCTGGGGTTCAAGGTTCAGGGTTCGAGGGGTGAGAAATCTGAAGTTCATATCTAAAATCTAACTTGCGATCTGTCTTTTTTCTCCCCCCTTTCAGGGGAGTCGTCCGTCTATTTATACTTATTTTAAACTCCTTCCGTGTAACTATGATTATAAATTCAATCCTTCTAAGCATCTTCCGGAACTTTCTCTTTTCTTCTTTTTCTTCTTTAGAATCCTTCCGGCATTTTCCGTCTCTTTCTAGAATTCTTCCGGCAATTTCCGTAGAATTCTTCCGACATTTTTCCATTCCTTTCTATACTGTATACTTACGTATGCCAGTACATTACACCGAGGATGAAGCGAATAGAACTGAAGAAGAAGATGATACAGCTGATGATGAAAGAAAAGTGGAATACAAGCAGAGTGATGTTTCTAATGATGAATAACACATTTGCAAGTAGTTAGGACAGGGGTTTAGCTACTTGTACTAGGTCGAAATCGTAGAAATTGCCATTTTAAAGGAATCAATGAAATGTGGATGACTAGCTTTTGAGAACCTCTTCTAATGCATCCAACGATTATTATGCCACACATTTTTTCCTTAAGACGGTCACTCTCATAAATATGATGTGTTGTTGGACCTAATTAAAATTTTAGTGTAAAGACACGGTATTAATGAACACGACTAAGTTGTGGTCTTAATTAGCTCTACAACATATCTTCTTAGCTCTTTTAATCCATTTACTTTGAATGAGAAAAGTTGAAAAAAGCCGAATGATTTTGAATAAAACTGGGTAAATCTACAAATATGTGAATATTTGCAATTTTCCCTATTTTTGGTGCCCCCAAAGCTGTCGGCTCCCTGGTATCAGATCTAAAGCCACAAAATTGTCCAAATTTGTGCCGCTGGCCTGGAACGAAATTAATTTTGTTACGCTGATCGAATTTTCATTCGGCCACGTCATCCCATGTCTCCGTAGACGACGACCGCTCTGTTCATTTCGGCGGCAGTATACGGCGTAGAAAACAAGCCCTATCGAGCAGCTATGGCCACCCCGAAAAGAGACTTTGCAGGATCGACTGTGAGAGATGATCCCGCGCCTGTCACTACTTATCGAACACGGGCGAGAGCGGCAAAGGAGCAACACTCACTCGCTACTGCTACTGAGACAAAGAAAGTTGGAAATGATACAACTCTCGACACGACACAGTCATCTCAGCCTGTTGATCCTCAACCTCAACTACCAGAGG
>Ga0335078_10003359_pt1 | contig 23864 bp, 17 predicted proteins | sample Lox_Sample_32_FD_206711 | JGI IMG/M metagenome (GOLD analysis project Ga0335078, IMG submission 206711) | Soil microbial communities from Loxahatchee National Wildlife Refuge, Florida, United States - Lox_Sample_3.2 | ecosystem: Environmental > Terrestrial > Soil > Wetlands | place: USA... | reverse complement strand
TCGCGTGGGGCCAGAACTCCAAGAGCGAAGACCAGCGCGCGGAGGTCCACCGCCATTAAGGCTTCGTCACAGACTTCCTTACCCCCGGTTGACTCGATGGCCAGAAGGTCAGCCCCCGCCTGGCCGGCACGATCGAAGAACTTCAGCATCCCCTCCCAGTACTCGCCCCTGCGCATCAAAGGCGGACGCTGGAGGTCACGGGTATCGTTGGGCGTGACCCGCAGCGCGGTCTTGAGACCCGAGGTGGCGTGGAACCTCTGGAGCGTCTCTGCCAACTGACCGGCGATATCCAGGCCCCACTCAGCCCTCACCGTCATCTCCGGTAGCGTTTCGAACTCGATCAGCAGGCCCGGAACCTCCAGATCAACCGCGCGCTGGCAAATGCTCTCGATGATTTCGGCGTACTGTTGCCGAATTTCATGCCAGTTCTGTTCGTTGATTTCAATCGGTGGAAGGGTGAAATTAACCTCGGGGATGACTTGTCCGCTCCCGATCTCGAGGCCGCGGCCACAAACCAGCGGACGAGGGGCTTTGCCGTAGATGAAGTCTTCCAGGCCCGCCACGGCGAGAGAGATCGGCTCCGCCGAACTGTGAGCGGCAACTGCCGCGGCCGTGGCGTCCCCTGTCGCTTCAGTTTGCGGCGTGGGTTGACGAGGCCATTTCCGCTCGTCCGGTACCATAACGTCTCCTTGATGGCAGTGGTGGAAACTCGCGCCACCTTACGCCACAGTGACGACGTACCACCGGCTTGGGGCTTCCAGGGGCGCCGTGGATTGGAGTTTGCCTTGCGGCCCCTCAAACTCTGCTTCGACATAATAATCTAGCAGCGGACCTGGGCTTGCGGGCAGACGAAGCTCCGCGACAAAGGTGCGGCGCCCCACCAAAGTCATCGGCTGGGGACTCCAAGTCTCGCGCCCGCCCACACGAGTGAAGAGCGTGGCGCCCGACGCTTCTCGACCCCCCGGGGCAACCGCAAAGATCCGCACTGCTTCTCCCTCGGCAAGCAGCGATGGACGAGTGGGAACGAAGACCCGCGGCGCGGCGTTGGGGTCGGGTCGGCGGACTTCCTGAAACAGGCTCTCGACCTCGGCAGGCAGATCGCCGAGGTATTCCTTCATCGAGGCGCGTAGCCTAAACAAGGCGAGGCGCTCGTACTTATTGTGCATCGAGGCGAGCGCTCCCAGCTCATTTCGCTCACTGACTGCGCCCTGGTATCCCACCAGGGCTTGGCGGACCAGCGGCCCCAGTTTGAGCCACAAAGGCACGCCCTCGGTCATCACCGCTTGCCGCGCCGCTTCCGCCTTACCTTGCTTCCTGAGGACCTGAGCGCGCTCGAGAACCTGGTTGAGGTGGACGGCCAGCGACCAAGAGTCGGAGTAAGGCGGCAGAAACTCGAGGTAGCGCGCGAGGTAGTCGATGCGCTCGTGTTCCGCAGCGCTCGATGCGGCGTCTGCCAAACCTCGAACATCCCGTGCTACTGCGGCCTGTGAAACCTTCACCGCCTCCGGCGGCTCGTAGCTGGCTCCGTGATGCTTATGTTTCGTCTTCGGTAGTTCGTTCCAGAACTGGAATGCCTCATCGTAGTCGCCCGTGAATTCGTGAATCTCATGGTGACCCTTCTCGATCTTGCCCGTGAATGAACAAAGGATCAGCCGGTCGCGATCGGTACGCTCGAGCGTTTCCGCCAGCTTTTCGGCCCGAGGGCCGCGCGCCTGGACGGCAGCGAATCGTCCAAAGTAATCGCTGGGCTTAAGAGACTGGTCCCACGAACGTCTGGCCTGAAAGCCGGCGCCGGCATCCATCATGCGGTGACGCCAGTGGATGCCCAGCAGTCCCTGGCATCCGAACTTCTCGGCGCGATCTACGTCCTCGGCCCCGCGGTGCACGTGAAATTGGGGCAGCCACATCGCCGGGTCGTCTTCCAGCCAGGGGATCGGCCACCTCTCCCGTCCGCCCAGCTTTCCGTACTCCTCGCTGACGGGATCCCACCCGAGATTGTCGTTCAAGGAGGTGAAGATAACGTCCTCCGGCAGATGCGTGTGAAAGTAGGCGAAGTGCCGCACCACACCTCCCCAGCCGGATATCACCAGCCGCTTCTGAGGGGCATGCTTCTGCAGGAAATCGTGGGCTTGCTGGAACGGCGTGATCGAAAGGGGTACGTTCTCCTTCTGGCTGGCCCAGTTCATCTGCTCGTCTTCCCACAGCCATACGTAATCAACCGTTGGGTAGGTCTCCAGGAGTTGTCCCAAACGTGCCTCGAGGATGTCGCGCGCCGCCACCGATTCCGGATCGATGCGCGGCCCGGGCAGCTTAGGTTTCGGCGACACGTAATGTGCCTCGGGCGGGCAAGCCTTGAAGATTTCGTCGGGGATCTGGTAGGGTTCAAAGCCGACGCCGGTGCGTATTCCCAGCTTTTGGGCATACCGGAACGACTCGCTCCAGAGTTGCTGGGCCAGCTCCTGGTCCTCCCAGCAACAGGTGGCTTTCGTCGTCGCTTCGGACCCAAAGACTTCTCCCGCAAAAAAGTCGGGCGAGCCCATACCGAAGCGTGACGTGCGCTCCGGCAAGTAGCCCCAGCGGTTGGTGGCGCTGGTATCCGTGAACGCCAGATGGCCCGCACCTGCATACTCAAAGGAAAGAAACGATTCGGTCCACTGTTCGGCGCCGGAATAAACATGGATGCCCAGAGTGTTGAAGCGCATTCGCAGCATGGCCTCAAGATAGGCCCGATGTTCTTCGCGATTGAACACCGTAATACAGTTCAGAAAGTCGGGCCAGGGCAGCAACCCGCGGGTGTTAAACCGAGGCTGCGCTTTCCAGGGCTGATTGACGGGGGGAAGGTTGAGGGCGGTTGCCGGGTCGAGCGGGTAGACCTCTCCCTCCAGCCCGAAAAACGCTCCCTGCCGCTCTAGAAAGTCGAACACCGCGTAGAGAACTGCCTGGGGAGTGGCTCCCGTCAGGCGCGCACGGGGCGCTTGCCCATCTGCCGACTCTTGGGCGATCTCATAAGCTTCCGGGTGTTTGAAATCCTCCTTCTTTACAGCTAAAACGAACACCGAATCTGAGGCGCCAGGCTGGCCTCCCGACGTGACTGCCTGGATTGGCTCGCGGGCGAGGCCGAGGTTCCGTAATCCGCGCGCCAGTTCGCGGGACGCCAGGCTTTCTTGAAAGCCGGCCTGCGCGTCGCGTATGATCCAGACCGTGTCGGTGGATCCGAACCTGGCCTGCATCGTCAGACCATTCGAATCTGACGCCTTCGCAGTTGGCGCTGGTTCCGGACGGCCCTCCGGAAGAGTCGCCCGGGCCATCAACGGCCCTGCTCCCAGACCGAGAGCTGAGTCACGGAGGAACTCCCGGCGTCCGATGCGTTGAAAGGTTTCCATTGCGGCACCCCCCTCTTGAGGCTGCTTCGAGATTTCACTTCTTCGATAATCCGCCGTTTTGTGTCAAACGGAGGATGTCGTATTCGGATTCTGCCGCGCTCAAAGAGGCGGCAATGCCGAACTCACGATTCGCGGTTCTCTTGTCACCAGCTCTGCTCGCGATCTGGCCAAGCAGGTAGTGAGCCTGACGGTTCTTTGCGTCCTTGCCGATCGCCTGGCGCGCATCGCGTTGTGCCTGGTCTACGCGACCCTGCTTCCACTCAGCCAAGGCTAACTCATAAAGCGTATCAGCGTCCCCGGGATTCAGGCGATGTGCCTCACCAAGGAGGCGAATGGCCTCCGCATAGTTGGACTGTTTGTTCAGCAGAGCGCCCAGAACGAAGCGACCCGCGAAGCTTTGCGGGTCGTCGCGCAATTCGGTCCGTAGATGATCCTCAGCCTGCGCGAACCTCCCGAGTCTGGCTTCCACCGCTCCTAAGAGAAAGTTGATTTGCGGCCAACGAGGGTCGGTCGAATAAACACGCTCAAACTCCTCTAAGGCTTGCGGGAATTGGTTGAGCCCGGCATAGGTCTCACCCAGCAAATAGTGAACGCGAGGCGAGTCCGGTTCGTTCAGCAGCAGACTCTTGATCGTGCTCTCTGCTTCACTCATTTTCCCCAGCCGCACGTAACAGGCACCCAATGCATAGAGGACAGCGGGATCTCCACTTTGCTGCAACGGGGCGAGGTTGCGAATTGCCTCTTCGTAGCGGTCCAACTGAACATAACTGATCCCGAGCAGTTCGCGCGCTTGAGAACTCGTCGGATTCGCAGAGAGGAATCGCTCGAGAGGAGCCAAGGCGCGTGAGTAATCGTTCTTCCGAAAATACGCAATTCCTAAGTCCAGGTTGACGCCCTGGAGCGAGGGATTAATGCTCAGCGCCGTTTCATACTCACGAATCGCGGAATCAAATCGATCCTGATGAGCTAATACAGCACCCAAGTTGGCGTGCCCCTCAGCCGAGCGCGGTTCAAGTTGGAGGTACTGAAGATAAAGGTACTCGGCACCACGTAGATCTCCCTTCCCCTGAAGCCGGCGAGCTTCCGTGAAAAGGCGCTGTGGATCGTCAGGGGACGATCCGAAGGCGGGATAACCGGCAGCAGAAAGAAGAACCAGCAGCGCGTTCGCGACTACCGTGACTTTCGCTCCCCTCGCGTCGTGACGTATCGTAGTCAGCATTAGGGTCAGTTTCTCGGCGTGGGTATCACATGCAAGTCTATTCTCCGGCGGGAAGAACATGTGCGATTGACAGTCCGACCGGTGAAACCAGCTTGACTCGCGCCCAATACTGCCTTCACCGGTCGGGGTGATATGTGCTCAGCGTAGGGTATGCACTTAACCCTTCCTTCCGGCCGCTCCGAGGTATTTCGTCGCCTTCCATTGCCAGAGGAGACTCTCCCGGCTCTTTGAAGCGGGTTGAGGCTCACCAAAAAGGGCAAGACGCTAGAACACGAGCTTCAATGCCAGTTGCATGATTCGAGGTTCCCACGCTCCATTCAGCTGGCCAAATCCTCCGGCGCCATAGGTGGTGGCAACCGAGTTGAAGTTTGCCCTGTTGAAGATGTTGAACATCTCGGCCCGGAACTGCACCTTCCAGCTCTCGTGAATATCGAAGTTCTTGAAGAACCCCATGTCCCACTTGTTCAGACCAGGGCCCGTCACCGTGTTGACTCCGGCATTCCCATAAAACCCGAAGGGAGGTGCAGTAAAGGCATTCGTGTTAAACCACTCGGCAACCGTCTTTGGCCCGGCAGCGGTTTGGCCGGACACAACGTCAGCACGGTTGGCCAAACCCTGGGTGGGGGTAGACAAGCCGATGGTGAGCGGAAACCCGGATTCGAAGGTGACGAGGCCGGTTGCCTCCCAGCCTTTCAAGAGGGCGGCCTCGACTCCCGTCGCACTGCGGAAAATGGGCGGCTCGTACACGTAGTTGAAGACCAGAACGTTGGCACGGTTAAACGAAGTCAGTCCGTAGTCGGCGTCCTCGTTGTAAGCGTTCTGCGGGTAGCTGCTGATCCCCAAAGTCTTCGACCACGTATAGGCTACACCATAAGACAGTCCGTTCGTCATTCGGCGGTTAACGCTGACTTGGAGTGAGTTGTAGGTCGAGTGCCCCACCGGAACGGTACCCGAGATCGATGACCACCCCTGGTACGGGCGGACGTAGTCCGTAGAGACCCGCTGCGTACAGGGGTAGGGAGTGGTGGCGGTGCAGGCGATGCGGGGATCGAAGTCATATCCCATGGCGGGCAAAGGCTGGTTGATGTTATTCCCGTACTCCAAGTGAGTACCACGGCTTCCAACATAGGCGACCGAGACCACGGTATTCGAAGGAAGTTCGCGCTGAACACCGAAGCTCCAGCTCTGCACCGTGGGTATGTCATAAATCGGATCAAGGTAGCCTATGGAAAGCGGTGTCAGAGGTGCCGCTGCTCCGGCCGCCGGATTATTGAAGGGAGGGTCGAAGAAGGTGGGGATGCTGGAGAATGGTGGATTGCCAACCAGCCCGTATGCGTCGTTTCCCTCGATGCGGTGGTACCCAATTCCATAACCGCCGCGAATGGCCCACTTCCCACTTCCCGTAGGATCGTAAGCGACGCCCAAGCGCGGGGCGGGCGTCATGTAGTGATTCTGCACCAGTCCTAACGGGGTTCCGTTCTTACCCGCAATGATGATCCCGTTGAGCAAATTGCCGGAATTGGCCACAATAAGCCCCCCCGGCGTGACGGTGGGCGCTTGGCTTGGATCGTACTTGCCCGGCGAAAACGTGCTCAGGTTCTGGCCGTACACGTGGGGGATAAAAAACCAACGCAGACCGAGGTTCAACGTCAACTTGCGGGTTGCTTTCCAATCGTCTTGTACGTAGAACTCAGTCTGATGAAAGTTGTAATACGGTTCTCGAAAGGTATTGAGCTCCGAATAGTTGACGGGCAGGCCCACCAGGGCATCGGCAATGGCGTTTCCAGTGAAGGAACCGTCGAATGTGTATTGACCCTGAAGAGAGGGCGAGGTCTGAGATTGAACGGGAGTGATGGAGAACATGGTGGTGACACCCATTTTCAAGCTGTGGGCGCCGGCCACCTTGCTTAAATCGTCCGATCCCTGACTGAGGTTGTGATGGGCCCACCATGGGCCCCACAAGCTGCTGATTCCACCATAGCCCTGGCTGAAGTTCATATCGGGAACCACGTTGTAGCCCGGGTTGTCCGGATTGACCGCATTATACCCAGACGGCAATTGGTAGGCTCCGTGGATGGTCATAGCCGGTGGCGACGATGAGCCGTAGTTACTGTTGTAGTTGTACGTCACTTCGTTCAGCAAGGTTGGACTAAGAATGGTGGTCAGTTTTACCGTCAAGGCGCGCGAGGGGACGTTGAACTGCGAATGAATGGTGGGGAAGGCATCTCCGGACCATGCGACGGTGGGGTCGTTCTCTATCCAGCTGTCGTGGACGTAGCGCACGAAGGCCTTCACCTTGTCGGAGATGTTCTGGTCAATCCGGATGATCTGTTCTCCCCAGTTTTGTCCTGAGCTGGCTCCGGTTACGTAATTGTAAAATCCGGATGTCGTCGGGGACGGAAAGTCCTGGGCGAGGAGCAAACTGACGTTGTTGTTGATACAGGCTGAGTTGATCTGGGTTCCTACGACGCAGGGAGCGCCGCCCGGGGTGGTGAGGGGTTTTCCTGTTGCGGGGTTGGTCGGGTTCGTCAGCGACCCCACAGCGCTGAAGTCGCCGGAGCGCATGTCAGCGGTCGGCGTCGCTGCCACGATGGTTGACGCGGTCCTCTCTCGCAGCCATTCCTGGTCCCAAAAAAAGAATGTCTTGGTTTTGTTGGTGTTGTAATGGCCGGGGATGTAAAACGGACCGCCGATCGTGTATCCGAAATCGTTGTAGCGGAAAGGCGGAATCGAGGCGCCGGCAGAGTTGAGAAAGAAATTGTTGGCGTCGAAGACGTCGTTTCGAACATAGTCGTAAGCGTCACCGTGGAAATCCTTGGTCCCCGATTTTGTAACAGCGAGAAGCACGGCACCACCCGCAGTTCCGTATTGGGCGCTGTAGTTGCTCGTAAGCACCTTGAATTCGGCCAGTGCGTCAGGGGGCGGGGCTGTCATCGGAGAAACCTGATTCCCCATGTCCGTGTTCTGTCCTCCGTCAAGCTGATAGCCGGTCATACTCTGGTCGAAGCCATTCACATTGTACCCTTTGGTGTTGTAGAAGCTCTTGCCCAACTCATCCCCAGCAACCTTGATTGCTCCTGGGACCGTTTGTTGAAGTTCCATAAAATTGCGGTCGAGAATGGGGAGTTGCGAGATCTGCTGGGTTGACACAGTCTGGCTCATCTCGCCGCTTTGGGTCTGAACTTGTGCGGCAACGGCAGTTACCTCGACTGTTGATCTCGTTTTCCCCAGTTTCAGCGAGAAGTTAACTTCCAGCCGATCGGTAACGTTCAAGATGAGATTCGAGCTGACGGCGGTTTGGAAGCCGCTAGCAGCGACTGACACCTGATAAGTCCCGACCGGAAGGGCCTCTGCCACGTAAATCCCGGCTGACCCGGTAGTAATTGTGCGCGCGACGACCCCTGTGCCGACGTTGGTAATCGTGACGGTGGCGCCCGAAATCACAGCCCCGGATTCATCGGTGATCGTTCCGGTGATAGTCCCTGATGTCTGCGCTTTCGCCAGCCTTGGGATGCAAATCGTTATCAGCGCGACAACGGATAGTGTGAGGAATCCCGCTCGAAAAGCGCTTTGAGCACTGGCGCGAGGGTTCTTCTGCCCGAAGCAAGCCCCAAACGCGTGGTGCGCAAGCAAAACAACGGTCGCCATGTTGAGTACCCTCCTTTGTGAGTCCCCGTTCCCGACGCGGCTCCAATAAGACGCTCAAGGGCAACTTGCGTTAACGCTAACGCACCTACCGCTATCATGACGAACTTGTGATTGTCAAGAAAAATCTTCAGTTAGAGCGTCTGCGACTCGGCCTCGCGAATCTCGCGGAACAGAGGTAAATTGGAGCGCAGGACGATCGCCGGATTCAGATAGCTGGATGGTGGGATTGGGCGCCCGCTGACCAGATGATCTACTGCCAGCCGCACTGCGGTCTGGCCTTGAACGTACGGCCGTTGATGGACCGAGGCCATGATGGTGCCCTTTTCAAAGTACGGCACCATCTCCCGGAAGAGGTCGGTTGTGATCAGTTTCACTCGGCCGGCAAGTCCTAGGGCGCCGAGTGCACGACAGACCGGCAGGCAATTCGCGGTGCTGACATAAAGTCCAGCCAACCGCCTAAGCTTCCGAAGCAGGTCCACGCACTTCACAAACGTTTCGTCTTCGTCTTCATGCCCCTCGAGGATCTGGACCACCTTGGCGCCGGGGCACGTCTGTGGCAGGGCACTGGAGAATCCTTCCGCCTTTTTCCGATGGTCCTCGGTCCGCAACATGCCCGTGACGATAGCAACTTGCGATCGCAGTGGCAGCAGCCTGCCCAGTAGTTCGCCAGCCAGCCTGCCGTTGAGCTCGGGGTCGACGCAAACCACGGTCGACCGATGACTGGAGGGCGCGTCGGTGGCAACACAGATCACGCGGATTCCTTTCGCTTCGCCTTCGTCGATGAGAGGGCTGAGCCGTTTGGGATCGCCGGGAGTGACGATCAGCGCTTTGATATCGGTGGTAAGAAGCTCCTTCACTTTCTCGACCTCGCTCGCGCCTAGCTGGTCGACAGGACGATAGACGAAGTCGAGCCCGAGGTGCTCGTAACGATGTCCCTCAGCCGCGATGCCGTGGCGAATCTGGTCGTAGAAAAAGTGTATCTCGCGGGGAATGCACACTCCGATGCGGATGTTCCGCGACCCTACAGAAAGTGCTCGAGCGGCGAGGTTGGGGCGATACCCCAGTTCCCTGGCAACTTCGAGGACTCTCTTACGCGTGGTCTCGCTGATCCGTCCGCGGCCATGCAAAGCACGGTCCACCGTCCCGATCGATACATTCGCCAGCTTGGCAACTTCGCTTATTCCGATCTTCGGCATGCGAGCACAGTTTACCCCAAGATGATGAGAGTATAGAACGGGCGGCGAGAAATAGACCAATAAGTACTACAGATTCCGGCACAAACTACTCGATAAACACAGCTCGCCGAAGAAAAAAACTTGCGCTGCGTGTGCGCTAACGCTATATTTCCTACTTCCGGACGCAGCACCGTAAGCGAACGTGTGTGAGCCTCGACCATGGGTGCGATCACTGAGCAATCGGTTGCCGGTTTTCCCTGCACGGTGACCCGAGAGGACTATCGCGGTTGGAGATCAGTTTGCCTGGCCAATGGAATCATCGAGTTGTTGGTCGTGCCGGAGATCGGGGGACGCGTCATCCAATTGCGAATCGGCGATTCGGACCTTTTTTATGTTAACCGCCGGCACGCCGGCCGGGTGTTTTTGCCGGAGGAAAACAGCTTTGACGCGGGCTGGAAGAACTATGGAGGAAGTAAGGTCTGGCCCGCTCCACAGGGGTGGTCGGGCGACACGGAATGGCCCGGCCCTCCCGATCCGGTGCTTGACGGTGGACCCTACTCATGCCAGATCCTGCACGAAAGCGAAGCGACCGCGGCGGTGCGCCTGGAGAGCGCCCCGGACGATTACACGGGCCTTACGCTCTCACGGACCATCCGAATCTTCCAAGACTCGTCCACGGTGGAAATCCGGCACGGAATGCGCAACACATCCGGCCGGGCCGTTCGCTGGGCGATCTGGCAGGTCACCCAGCAAGCCGCTCACCGTGAAACCTCCGTTTTTGTGCCTGGTCGCGACTGCCGCCAGATGTATGGTGACCAGAGATACGAGGCGATAAGTTTCGATCCGGTGGAGGGACTTTGCCGGCTGCGCTATGTGAACCAGGTGGCGAAGTTCGCCATCACACCGGAACAGGGATGGCTTGCCACCGTCGACGCCAATCGTGCGATCGCGCTGGTGGAGACTTTTCCGCTCTTCCCGGCTCTGCCTTATCCCGACCGCGCGCCGGTCGAGCTCTGGGTGAACGGCCGCGGATCGTTTACCATTCACGACGACCGCGTTGAGGTGGAAAACGACCCCAACGGTTGCGACCCCTATATCGAGACCGAACTGCTCAGCCCGATGGTCTCGCTCCGGCCGGGAGAAGCGTACGCTTTTCAAACCTCTTGGCACTGCACTTCGATCGAGGCGGACACGATCACTGCGGTGAACCCTTGCGCCGCTTTAGGACGCCGGTTGATGGCCAGGCGCCGCGGAAAGGAAGTACAGGTGACCGGCTCGCTTGGCCTCTTCCACGTCGGCGTCTTAGAGTTGACTGGTGAATCGCACAGCGGAGCGCCCGGAAACGTGCACACCCTCGGCTCCTTCAGCCCACTGGCAGCTTGTCAAATCGATTGCCGCGCCCCGTGGGTGGAGACGCGGGAGCGAATCAGGCTGATGCTGAGAAGCGGAGATGGAAAACTGGTCGGGATGGTGGATGAAGCTGTCGTTTCGTGATGCCGAACCGCGCGAATGTTGGGCGACAAACTTGCCGCGGTGACAGATGTAGGAAGGGAAAGGAACGAAGCCACTGAGCCAGCAAACCGTCCACCGAACCAATCGAGCAAGCCAGCTCCCATCCAAGAGGTCGCCAGGGTACAACACGGGTGAGGTGGGAAACCTGCGATGACAGCCTTCTCCAACGAATGCCTCAGTGGTAAGACCATCCTGATCACCGGGGGGCTAGGCGCGATCGGCAAGGTTGTCGTTAGCCAGTTGCTCGCCCACGCGGCCGAGGTCGCAGTGAACGACGTTTTGCCGGAAGACGACGCGCAGCGCGAGATCGCCGAGGAGGGTTGGCCTCTCGACCGCTGCCAGTACGTGCGTGCCGATGTGACTCAGCCCGACCAGGCCCAATCGCTCGTCGCCTCAACCGTGGACCGCTTTGGCCGGCTGGATGTCGCCTTGTGCCACGCCGGAATGGTGGTTTCCGGTCACATCCTGGACTACTCGGAGAAAGACTGGGATCGGGTGATGGCCGTCAACCTGAAGGGCGCTTTCCTGGTAGCGCAGGCGTCGGCGCGGACGATGGTTCAGCGCGGAACGCGAGGGAAGATCGTCTTCACCTCTTCTTGGGTTCAGGATGTACCGTGGCCGGAAATCACCCTTTACACTGTTTCGAAAAGCGGGATGAACATGCTGATGCGCGGCATGGCGCGCGAACTAGCCGCCAAAGGAATACGGGTCAACGCTGTGGCGCCGGGGATCGTGGCCGTCGGCATGGCCAAGCGGCAATGGGATACCGAGCCCGACTATCGCCGCCGCGCCGAGAGGGCCATCCCGCTGGGGTTCATGCAACCGCCGGAGACGGTAGCAGGAGCCTTTATTTTCCTTTGTTCCGACGCCTCCGACTATATGACCGGGGCCACTTTGTTGGTGGACGGCGGCTGCAGCCTCTACCCCATGGATTAGGCATGAAGATCACTGCGGTCAAAACCGTGATTGTGAACGCCGAGATGCGCAATTGGGTCTTCGTCAAGGTCGAGACCGACGAACCCGGGTTGTTTGGATGGGGCGAAGCCTCCCTGGAATGGAAGACGCGCGCTGTGGTGGGTGCGGTGGAAGACCTTGCCCCGATGGCCATCGGTGAAGATCCCACCCGCATTGAGCACCTGTATCAGAAGCTCTATCGGCAATCCTTCTGGCGACTGGGTGTGATCGGGATGAGTGCGATCAGCGCCATGGAGCAGGCCTGCTGGGACATCCTCGGCAAATCGTTGGGCGTCCCCGTCTATCGCCTGCTCGGCGGAGCCGTGCGCGACCGGGTGCGAATGTATACCCACCTGGGTGGCGGAAGCATGAAAGCGGTGTATGAGACTTTTGATCCCGCGCCCTTGATCGATCTGGCTCAGCAGGTGGTGGCCAGGGGTTACACGGCGCTGAAGGTTGTTTTCGTGCCGTACTCGGAGCCTTTGATGGGGGCTGCCTATGTCAAGCGACTCGGCCAGTTGATGCAAAACCTGCGCCTCGCGGTGGGCGAAGGCGTGGACATCATGATCGACTTCCATGGTCGTGCGTACCCGGCGATGGCAATCCAGTACATCAATGCCGTGGCCGAATTCAGCCCTTTCTTCTGCGAGGAGCCGGTGCCGCCTGAAAATGTGGCGGCGCTGCGCGAGGTGCGCCAAGCCGTGCGCGTGCCTATCGCCACGGGCGAACGGTTGGTCACGCGGCACCAGTTCCGCGAGATCTTTGAGCAGCAAGCGTGCCACGTGATTCAGCCTGACCTTTGCCATTGCGGCGGTTTGCTGGAAGGCAAGAAGATCGCCGCCATGGCGGAGGCGTATTACATGGGCGTGGCTCCTCATAACCCGCTGGGGCCGGTAGCCAACGCGGCCGCCCTTCAGTTTGCCCTGTCGACGCCCAATTTCCTCATTCAGGAAGATATGCTCACCGACGTGCCGTGGCGCTGGGACGTGGTGCAGAATCCGCTCCAGACTCGGGACGGGTATTGGCTGAAGTCCGAAAAGCCCGGCCTCGGAGTCGAAGTCAACGAGCAGGAGGCAGCCAAGCATCCATTCCAGCAAGAGGTGATGCATTCCACGACCATCAGGGCAGCCGACGGCGCCATTCTCGACTGGTAGGAGAATATGGAGATCTATCCCGGAGCGCACTTGATCGAATGTGAAGTTGGCGGGAGGCCTCTCTATCTGCCTCTGCTGATCGGCGAGAAAGAGGCGGTGCTCGTTGATTGCGGCACCCGATCTCACGCCGCCGAAGATGTCCCGAATTATATGGAAAAGATCCATCTTCCCGGTGAAGCGCTGACGTTGCTTGTGATTACCCACCCGGATACGGACCACTCCGGTGGCGCCGGAGAACTGGCTAGTGCCCACCCCCGCCTTCGCATCATGTGCGGCGCGGCCGACCGGCCTTTAATCGAGTCGCCCGAGTGTTTGTTCTCGTTTCGCTACGATCACTATCGCCAGGACCACGGTATTTATTACGACGAGAAGACGGCCGCCGGAATCCGAGATTCATGTTCCGGACCTGTAAACGTCTTTCTCGGTCTGACGGGGGGTGAGACGCTTACCCTGGGCTCGGATCGAATCGTGGAAGTGCTTCACTTGCCCGGCCACAGTCACGGACACTTAGGCATCTACGATCGCCAGCATCGAGTACTTTTCTACGGCGACGCGATTCAGGGAAGGGGGTACCAGTCTCTCCAAGGCGGATGGGCCTTGTGCCCCACCTATCTTTACGTCGAGCCCTACCTTCAGACGGTCAGCCGCATTGAGCATCTTGGTGCGGAATGCATCGTGGGGTGCCATTGGCCACTCTGGCGTGGAGAGCACGAGATCCGCGAATTTTGCGCCGCCTCCCGGAACTTTGTTGAAACCGCTGACCGGCTGATCTACGATTACCTGGCGCGGCATGCCGATGGGGCCACGTTGCGAGAACTCTGCCAGGCGCTGGGGGGTAGGCTCGGAGAATGGCCCGCCCCGGTGCACACCGAGCTCAGTTTCGCCTTCCAGGGCCACCTGGAGCACGGCGTTTCTCAAGGCACGTTATCGGTGGACCGGTCCGTTCATCCCATCCTATACCGCCGGTGCTGATCTGCGGCCAGCGACACCGGGACTCCTCTTGGTTATCCCAGCCCTCTCCCTTAAAGGTAGGAGCCGGCGTGCTACGGAAAGTCGAGTTGTTGAACGAAAATATCCTGAAAGTGAGGATCAGCGCTGAGACTGACATGCTCGACGCGATTCCGTAGCGAGAAGTACGAGCCATCCTCGCCGTCCAGGCTGAACAGGGCCAGCTTGGCGCCCAGCAAGGCGGTGTTGCCGGCGGGTTGGACCTGATCGGGCGCGTAGTCAATCAGTCCGATGCGTTGGGCGCTGGACCGGTTCACGTAGTTGCCAAATGCCCCAGCGAGATAAAGGCGGACCGGGTTCGCCCCGCCCCAACGCGCACGAAGCATGCTCAGACCGCTGGCGATCGCGGCCTTGGCAAGCTGAAGTTCACGAACGTCCTTCTGGGTAAGGACCACACCGGCGCACAGTTCCCACCCGTGGTTGCCGTCAGCAAAACGCCCGGAAGGTGCGATCAATCCGAGATCCAATCCGGCGGCAACGGCGTCCACCAACCCGCTGCCGCAGATTCCCCTGGGCTCCGCGTTACCGAGGACGTGGCACCGCCAATGGCCGCCTTCCACCGTCACCTGCGAAATGGCACCCGTCGAGGCACGCATGCCCATCGAGACGCGCGCACCTTCAAAAGCGGGCCCCGCCGCCGTGGAAGCGCACAGCACTCTCTCTCGATTTCCGAGCACGATCTCCCCATTGGTGCCGAGGTCAATCAGCGCGACGAGACAGTCACTCTCACCGATTCTCGTGGCCAGCAGACCCGCCAGGATATCACTGCCGACGAACCCGCCCAGGCACGGCAGGAAGCGGGCGGGCGTCTCAGGGGGAAGTTCCCAACCCAGTTCGCCGGCGTTCGAAACTTCCAGTCCGTCGCGGCTGCTGATGAAAGGGTAGTGAGAGAGCGGCTTAACGTCAATTCCGCAGAACAGGTGATGCATCACCGTGTTGCCGACCAGCACCACGTCACAGACTTCACTGGCCGCAGCGCCGGCAGCGAGCAGAAGTTGGGTTATCAGGGCCGCGATTTGACGGCGTATCAGGCCTTGCAGTTCCAGTTGTCCACCCGGGGTCAGTGCGAACTCCACCCGGCTCATGACGTCGCCACCGTGCCGCGCCTGGCTGTTCAGCGCCGTCCGTACGGCCAGCACCCGACCCGTCACGAGGTCCAGCAACTGGGCTACAATCGTCGTCGTACCGACATCCACCGCGACTCCCAGGCCGGGACGCGGTTTGAACGCGAAGGGAGTTTCATCGGCGAGGATCGCCGCGTCCCACTGGCGAAGCTCAATCACTAGGTCGCTTTCCAGCGCGCACTGGCAGGCGAGGCGCCAGCCGGCGGCCAATTCGTCCGCCGAAAGCCGCTCCCGCTGCGCCGCATTGACCTGCGCCGTTCCCTCCAGCACCTGCACCCGGCATCCGCGACAACGACCTTGCCCGCCGCACGGGAATTCCACTCCCTGTTCGAACAGCGGGTCGCGCAATGGCGTGCCGCTGGCCGCGCGCAACTCCACCCCGGTAGGACGGAGGGTGATTCGGTGTGTAGCAGTTGGCATCAACCGAGCGCCCTTCTGATTTCGTTTCGCAGTGCCCGAGCTGCCCGAGAATTGAAGACTGCAGATCGCCGATTGTCGCTTGACGTTGCAGGGGCAAGCTCTCAGCTTACAGCCATCAGCCTTCAGCAAGAGCGCACGCCGCGCTTTGCTGATAGTGAGAGCTGACGGCTGGCAGCTTTTGCAATCGTCAATCGGCAATTCGCGTGGGGCCCTTGCTCAAGAATCAGGCGTGACGTTAACAACACCCGGGAACCCGGCACTACGAAGCTGGAGTGTGTTCCCGCGCGTAACGCACCAAGGCCCGCAGGTTCTCGCGAGGCGTATCGCGAACCACCTCGCAGCCCGCTCCCACAATGTAGTTCGGACCGGCCTGCCGGTGGCATACGGCGATAGCCTCAGCGACGGACTCGGGGGTGCCATCCCTCAGCACCCGTACCGGATCGATGTTGCCCAGCAGCACCGGCTGGGGTCCCATCTTGCGACGCGCCTCGTCGAGTGGAGCTCGCGAGTCCAGATCGACGATGTCCGCTCCCACCCGCCCCATGCCTTCCAGAATACGGCGTGTGTCGCCGCAGATGTGCAGCCGGACTCGCGCCCCAAGGGCATGGATACCATCTATCATCTTCTTCTGGTTCGCGAACACGAAGTGGTTGTAAAATGCCGGACCAATCAGAGAAGACGCTGCGTCTCCGATGCCCATGATATCGACTCCGGTCTCGATTTGCGCCCTGGCGAAGCTGAGCTCCGTTTCCACCACAAAATCCATCAGGTCCCGCACAAAGTCCGGATCGTCGTAAAAATCGAGCATCAGCCGGTTCAGTCCGCGCAGATCGGCGGACTCGGCACACGGGCCCTCGACCCAGCCTTCCACCACCTTGCCCTTGCCCGTGCGCTCGTTCATCAGGCGGACCGCCTGAACGCGATTGGTCATGCGGCCGCCGCCCAGCGGGTCAGGAGGCTTCAGCCCGGCGAGCACTGCCTTCTCCTTCAGCAACGCGTTCTCTTCGTCGACCGCGGGCGGTTGGTCCGCGAAGAACTTGATGCTGGCGCCCAAATCCGCGGCCTCAACGCAGGGATCGGAGATGACGCTGACGTAGTCCAGGTCGAATGCCTCCGCCACGCGGATTTGTGCCTCGGTCTGCACGCGGTAGTCGGTGGCGTACGCGTAGTACTTAACCCCCACTTGATCTGCTGCGAACATCATGGTAATCGGCATGGCGGGGAGGCAATCGATGGCTTGGCCTTCCAGCAAGGCAAGCACTCGCTCGCGGCTAGTCATCGACTTCTCCTCGGTGAGTCGTCTCGGCTCGAATGCGCTCGCGTAAGTCATCGTTCGGGCCCCTCGACGGAAATAATCCCCGCGTCATACTGGGCGCTGATCCGGCACCCGGGCGGCACCACGAGGAATTCGCTCTCGTCCCACACACCGTCCACCAGGCGTTCGATCAAGCCCATATCCCCGCGCACCTTCTCAAAATTCCAACTGCGCGCCTCTGCTTTTTCGCGGGCGCGACGCTCAAAGCTCGAGTCGGGCTCGATGCCCATCTCGATGAAGGTAACCTGGCCATAGTGTTTGGTCAGGTCACCAAGTTCCTCCCAAAGGTACCGGGCGTTATCCTCGCCATAGCGGGCGACCAATTCTTCGAAGCTGGTGTTCATGCCGAGCTTCTTGCCCAGAGCAAGTTGGGTCAGCTCCCCGTCGGACTCCCCCCGCTCGATCCAGCCCGTGGTTTCAAAGAACACACCCGGGTGGCTATTGAAGTAATCCTGGTACCTTTCCTTGCTTCCCAGGAACAGGGTAATGCAATCGTGAGCGCGCGGCACCACCAGCTTGATCTCGCGAGCCCTGAGTCCTACCAGCCCATTGTTGCACAGCGCATAGCCCATGAGTATGGCGTCGTACTCGGAGGTGTCGACGCGGTCGACAGCCGCCTGGAGGCAATGGAGCATATCTTCGCTTCCGACATCATGAAGGCCTTTAGTCAGAAACTCCACGTCCACCACGTGCGGCGACCGCGACACTGCGGCACAGAACTCGCGGTAAAAGATTTCGCAACTGAGCAGCTTCAAGCGCATGGGCAAAGACGAGGTAATCCCGGATCGGGTACCTTCGCCGGTTCTTCTCCCTCTCAATACGTTCACATCCGAGCCTCGCCAGCCAGTATAGCGAGAGCACGAATGAATTCGGGCGTCGTACCGCAGCAGCCTCCGATGAATGCCGCACCCGCCTCGCACAGCGGCGCCGCGGCGCGGGCGAACTCTTCCGCAGTTGTTCGATAGACCGCGCGCGAATCGATAAGTTCCGGCGGTCCTGCGTTGGGCTTCAGCCAGATCGGACAGTCGGTGGCCGCCGCCAGGCCGTTGTACAAGGGGAGAAACCGCTCGACGCCCTGCCCGCAGTTCGCCCCGATCACGTCCGTGCCCGCGGCGGTCAAGATCGTCGCGGCCTGCTGAAGGGTGACACCCATCATGGTCCGGTCGCGATTCCTGCCCGAATCGAAAGCCATGCAGGCGACAACCGGGAGGCCGGTAGCGCGAACCGCCGAGACCGCCAGTCGAGCCTCCTCGAGATCGCTCATCGTCTCGATGGCCACCGCGTCCGCGCCTGCCGCTGCCAACGCCTGAGCCTGCTCGGCGAACGCTCGCTCCAATTCTGCCTCCGTCACGTCACCTGACACAAGCAACTTGCCACTCGGTCCCATAGAGGCGAAAACGCAGGCGCGCTCCCCCGCGGCACGCCGCGAGATCTCTACTCCCGCTCGATTGATCTCCACTATGTGCTCGGCCAAACCGTGACGCCCGAGCGCGATCCGATTTGCCTGGAAGGTGTTCGTTAGTATCACCCTGCTGCCGGCATCCACGTAAGCTCGCGCCAACGCTTCCACGCGCTCCGGGTGCTCCAGATTCCAGATGTCGGCGGGCCGCCCAGCCCCGAGACCGAGCCTCTGGAGTTCGGTACCCCAGGCGCCGTCCGTGATCACGGGCTTTCGGGCGAGGAGTTTTTGGATCAGCGCATTCATCAAACCTCCAGTACTATTGGATTGGTGCGCTTCCTCCTGGCGAGCCAAGAAAAAACCTCCCGTTCGTTCGCCGGTATAGAGCGCATGCGTAGAGCGGCGGCTTCATGCCGCCGCTATTTCGGTGCCAGGTCAATACTCATACTATGAAAGGCGCTCGGTCGCCGCTGAGAAGCATCCAATTGACGTACACGGAGGAAACCAAATGCGATACCGCGAATTGGGCAAGACCGGCGAAAGAGTGGCGGCCATGGGCCTCGGGTGTATGGGAATGTCGGAGTTCTATGGGCCGAGCGACGAGCAGGAGTCGATTGCCACTATTCATCGTGCCCTGGATCACGGCCTCAACTTCCTGGATACGGCCGACGCTTACGGCGTGGGATGCAATGAGCAGTTAGTGGGACAGGCGATTCGCGCCCGGCGCTCCGAAGTCTTTCTGGCCACCAAGTTTGCCAACGTTCGCGATGCCGAGGGCCGCTTCGTCGCCATTAACGGGCGTCCGGAATACGTCCGTCAGGCTTGTGACGCCAGCCTGATGCGGCTTGGTGTCGGCCACATCGATCTCTATTACCAGCACCGCGTTGATCGCAATACACCCATCGAGGAAACCGTCGGCGCCATGTCGCGGCTGGTGGAGCAAGGCAAGGTCCGTTATCTCGGACTTTCTGAGGCGGGCCCGGCGACCATCCGGCGTGCCCACCGCACGCATCCGATTGCCGCGCTCCAGACGGAGTACTCGTTGTGGACCCGCGATCCCGAGGATGAGGTTCTGCCCACTTGCCGCGAACTGGGCATCGGTTTCGTCGCCTATAGTCCGCTGGGGCGCGGCTTCCTGACCGGGCAGATCAAGCGCATCGAAGACTTCGCCCCGGACGACTGGCGTCGAATGAATCCGCGGTTCCAAGGTGAGAACTTCCAGCGCAATCTTGATTTGGTCCGGCGGGTAGAGCAGATTGCGGCGGAAAAAGAGGTCGAACCCTCGCAACTGGCTTTGGCTTGGGTGCTCGCCCAGGGAGAGGACATCGTGCCCATTCCGGGCACCCGCCGGCGCACGCATCTGGATGAGAACCTGGCCGCCCTCGAACTGACCCTCTCGGCTGAAGACTTGGCGCGGCTCAATAAGATCGCGCCCAAGGGCGTCGCCGCCGGCGAGCGATACTCGGAGGGAGGGATGAAGGTGGTCAATTTGTGAGCAAGCACCATCCAGACTGCGAGGGGAGGATCGAATGGCCAGAAACATCACTCGACGCCAGCTTTTGCGCGAGGGCAGCGCGACTCTGATGGTGGCTAGCGCCGCGGTAGGCAGTGCCGCAACCCGAAAGGACGGAGGGGCGCCGTCTGCTCCGGCGCAAGGAGTCGATTATTACCGCAAGCTCGGCGTCACACCCTTTATTAACGCCGCGGGAACTTACACCGTCCTCTCCGCTTCCACCATGCCGGAGGAAGTGCAGGCCGCGGTCGCGCTGGCCGCCCAGCAACCGGTCCATCTCAATGAGCTCCAGGACGCCGCGGGCGAGTACCTGGCCAAGCGCCTGCGTTGTGAGGCTGCTCTGGTGACGGCGGGAGCCGCGTCGGCGCTCACGCTGGGAACCGCCGCTTGCGTTACGCTCGGCAATCAGCCCGCCATCGTGAGCCTGCCCACGGATATGAGTGGACTGAAGACCGAGGTTATCGTCCAGAAAACCCACCGCTATGAGTACGACCACGCGGTACGCAACTGCGGGGTTCACTTCGTCGAGGTGGAGACACTCGAAGAGTACGAGCGTGCCTTCACGGAGCGGACGGTGATGGCGCACTTCTTTAACGCAGCCGAAAGCGGGCAAATCATGAGAGAGGACTGGGTGCGGGTGGCCCATCAGCACGGAGTGCCGTGCTTCAACGATGCCGCCGCCGATGTTCCGCCTATTTCCAATCTCTGGAACTACACGCAAATGGGATTCGACCTGGTCACGTTCTCCGGTGGCAAGGGATTGCGTGGCCCGCAATGCACGGGCTTGCTGCTGGGTAGGAAGGACCTGATCGATACGGCGAAGCAGAACAATTCCCCGAATTCCAACACCATCGGCCGCGGGATGAAAGTGGGCAAGGAGGAGATTGTTGGCCTGGTGGCCGCCGTGGACTGGTTCCTGAGCCAGGATGACGAGACCATGGGAGCCGAGTTCCGCCATCGAGCCGAGCGAATTGCCGAGTATCTTAACGGCATCCCGACCGTAGAGACCAAGATCTTCATCCCAGCGGTGGCCAATCATGTTCCACACCTGCTCATCACTTACGATCCGAACCGGATCAGGGTGACAGGAAAGGAAGTCATGGCGAGGATGCGCCAGGGAACGCCGCGAATCGAATTGAACCCCGCAACCGGCGGAGGACCTGCGAGTGCAGGCTTGCCGCAAGGCCCTAGCACCATCGTGGTCGGTGTTTGGATGCTTCATCTGGGCGAAGAGGTGATCGTAGGCCAGCGCCTTCAGGAAGTTTTACGCGAGGCCGTTGAGACGTAGAAGACATGGTGGTGGACCGCCGACCACTGAGGCTCCGAGTCTCACGGGACGTCAGGAGCGATCCCCTCGGCTGTGTCAGTGTCCGAGACCTGACGGCGCTGCGGATCGTGCGGCTCGACCCGGTGTTGAGGTATAATTTTTCTGGCCGTCCCGGCAGCGTCGTCACGAAACCGAGTCACAAGTCTGACGCGCCGGCGGCTTGGCGGAACGACATGGCTGAGGCTGCTCACACTCCTTTCGAAGTCGCCTGCCCCTGCTGCGGCGCCTTGCTGAAGATTGATGCCGAATTGCACAGGGTGATTTCGCAGCGCGCTCCTCACCGGCACTCGAGAAGCGCGGATATTGATCACGCTGGCTCGGTGCTTCAGAAGGACGCTCAGCGCCGGGAGGCACTGTTTCGCCAGAGTGAGGAAGCGGAGAAAGTCAAGTTTCAACTCCTCGACCGCAAGTTCGCCGAGGCACTCGAGAAGACCAGAGGCGAGCCCGTTACTCGTCCGCCGAGAGAAATCGATTTGGATTGACCGGAAGGAACGTACTTCGACGAGTCGATTTCAGTCCGCCTTCGCATCTCGGCCCGCCTCCGCCTTCTGTTACGCTGTGCCCGGGTCGTTTTCTGCTACCATACTTGCTGGGGCACGCTCTCGTCTGCCGCGGACAAGTAATCCCTTTCATGAATAAAGAGCCTGTCCCGGAGAAGGCACGTCGCTGTGAGCAAACTCGGCCAGTTCTTATCCACCGCCTATCGGCAGGCTCTTCGGCTGTTTCACATGCTGGTAGGCCTCGTTTTTCTTGGCCTGGCTTTCGCTGGCGCCACAGTTTCGTTCCGAGAATGGGAAGAGTACCGGGAGTCTGCCTCACTCGGCTTGGTGCGCCTTTACCTTTTTGCCGGCTTCACGGTGCTGCTGATCCTTTGTGGCCTTTATTCCTTTGTGAAAGCGCGGAGCGTACGGTAGGGAACAGGTTAGCGGGGAGGGGACAGGGTACAGGGGACAGGAATAGGCCTCAAAGGGAACTGCCTCAAGTTTTCACTGAAAGGTGAGAACTGGAAACGAGACCTGACCATGAGTTCCAGCAACCACAACCCGAAGTTCAACACCGCATCGGGCCTCGAAACCAAGCCATTCTATCGACCCGAAGACGTGGCGGGGCAGGCCGAGGGCGGCCTTGGTTTTCCCGGTGAGTACCCGTTCACCCGTGGTATTCACCCCACCCTCTATCGGAGCCGCTTGTGGACCATGCGGCAGTACGCCGGCTTTGGCACGGCGGCGCAATCGAACGCGCGCTACCGGTACCTGCTCTCGCAAGGTACCACCGGGCTTTCCGTGGCTTTCGACCTCCCGACGCAGATCGGGCTCGACTCGGACCACCCGCTCGCCCTGGGCGAGGTCGGTCGCGTCGGCGTAGCGATCGACTCGCTCGAAGATATGGAGGTTCTCTTCGACGGCATCCCGCTCGATCGAGTCTCCACCTCGATGACCATCAACGCCACGGCCGCAATCCTGCTGGCGCTCTATTTCGCGGTCGCGGAAAAGCAAGGCGTGAGCCTGGCCAAACTCTCGGGCACGGTCCAGAACGACATCCTCAAAGAGTACATCGCCCGCGGCACCTATATCTATCCGCCCGGCCCGGCACTGCGGACCGTCACCGACATTCTCGCTTTCTGCTACGAGCAAGCCCCGGAATGGAACACGATTTCAATCAGCGGCTACCACATCCGCGAAGCGGGTTCGACGGCGGTTCAAGAGGTCGCCTTCACCCTGGCCAACGGCATTGCGTACGTCGAAGCAGCTCAGAAACGCGGCCTCGCGGCAGACGATATCGCGCCGCGCCTCTCATTCTTCCTGAACGCGCATAGCGACCTTCTGGAGGAAGTGGCGAAGTTCCGCGCCGCGCGCCGGCTCTGGGCGCGCATCATGCGTGAGCGCTTCCGTGCCGTCAATCCTCGCTCCTGGGTCTTTCGCTTTCACACGCAGACGGCGGGAAGTACTCTGACCGCCCAGCAGTCTGAGGTCAACCTCGTACGGGTCACACTGCAGGCGCTATCCGCGGTCTTGGGAGGAACGCAATCTCTGCACACCAATTCTCGCGACGAGGCCCTGGCCTTGCCCACCGAAGCCTCTGCCCTGCTCGCCCTGCGCACCCAGCAGATCATTGCCCATGAGAGCGGCGTCACCAACACGGTGGATCCTTTGGGCGGCTCCTACTTCATTGAGAACCTCACCACGCGAATCGAGCGGGGCGCGGAAGAGTATCTCGGCCGTATCGACAAGCTCGGCGGTACGCTGCGGGCTATTGAGGTGGGGTATATCCAGCGCGAGATCCAGCAGGCGGCCTATGACTACCAAAGAGCGGTGGAATCAGGCGAGAAGACTGTGGTTGGAGTGAACCGCTACCAGATGGATGCCGACGTTGCGCCTCCTCTGTTGCGCATCGATGGTGAGATCGAGCGTGCTCAAGTGGAGCGACTGAGCAGCCTGCGCGCCCGCCGCGATTCGGCCCGTGCCAGGTCGGCGCTCGACGACGTCGAGGCAACGGCGCGTTCGGATCGCAACCTGATGCCCGCCATCCTGGAGGCGGTGAAGTCCTACGCGACGGTAGGCGAGATTTCCGACGCCCTGCGGCGTGTGTTCGGCGAGTACCAGGAATCGGTCGTGATTTGATACCGGGCCCTATATCTGGTAACGTCTCGATATGGTGAAGTGCAAAGTGCTGGCGCTCCTGCTTTGTGAGAAAGCGACCAGGGACCCGGACG
>Ga0335078_10003358_pt1 | contig 23870 bp, 20 predicted proteins | sample Lox_Sample_32_FD_206711 | JGI IMG/M metagenome (GOLD analysis project Ga0335078, IMG submission 206711) | Soil microbial communities from Loxahatchee National Wildlife Refuge, Florida, United States - Lox_Sample_3.2 | ecosystem: Environmental > Terrestrial > Soil > Wetlands | place: USA... | reverse complement strand
GCGACAGGGCGTCGAGGAGGGCGATGCCGGCGGTGCGGTGGTCCCGGTGGTTGAAGTAGTCCTCGCCGAAGATGACCGCCGTGGGGTCGGGGCCGAGCACGGTGCAGGGGCGCAGCCGCCGCACCCATCCCACCAACGAGGCCCGGAAGGCGGCGTCGTCCACGAGCTCGCCGTCGGGGTGGCCCAGGAGGTGCTGTCCGGCCAGCCCCAGGACCTCGGCGGCGGCGGCGCACTCCTCGGCCCGACGCGCCGCCAGGTGGGCAGGGTCGACATCGGGATCGGTGGTGCCCTTGTCGCCGTTGGTGCAGATGAGCACGTGCACCTCGGCCCCCGCCCCGCTCCAGCGGGCCAGGGTGCCGCCGCACGAGACGTCGGGATCGTCGGGATGGGCGTAGACGGCGAGGACACGGGGGGGCACCTCGCCGAGCAGCTCCGCCACCGCCTAGGCCCTGCGCTTGGGCTCGGTGGTCTTGGTCAGCAGACCGACCTCGCGCTGGAAGTCGCCGATGTCCTCGAATCCCTTGTAGACCGAGGCGAAGCGCAGGTACGCCACGTCGTCGACCCCCCGGAGGCATTCGAGCACGGCCAGCCCGATCTGCTGGCTGGCCACCTCGGCCCCCTCGCCGCGCAGCGTCTCCTCCACGTGCTGGGCGATCTCGTCGAGTTGCTCCTCGCCGATGGGCCGGTTCTTGGTGGCGGCGCGCACCCCGGCGACGACCTTGGCGCGGTCGAAGGGCTCGCGCTGACCGCCGCGCTTGACGACCCACAACGGGGCCTGCTCGAGGCGCTCGTAGGTGGTGAAGCGGCGGTTGCACGAGAGGCACTCACGTCGACGACGGATGGCGACGCCGTCCTCGGCCAGGCGCGAGTCCACGACCTTGTCCTCGAGGCTCTGGCACCACGGACACCGCACCGGCCCACCGTAGCGCCGGGTCTCCGGGGGCCGAGCACCCGGTCAGGGCAGGACGACGTGCTCCCCGGCGACCACGGTGTCGCCCCCCACCTCGTCGGCCAGGCGCGCCACGAGGGGACGCGGATCACCGGCGGGATCCATGCGCTCGGCGATGGCCCACAGCGTGTCGCCCGGCTGCACGACGTAGGTGGCGCCCGGCGTCATCCGCCCCCCCGCCAGAGCGGGACCGGGGGTGGTGAGGGCGTGGCCCCCGGTTCCGCTCCAGGGCAGGGCGAGGGCGGCGAGCAGGCCCGCCGCCACGGTCCCGAGCACGAGGCGCCGCCGGCGCACGGTGGCGCGACGGCGTCCCTGTGACGCGCTGCCGCAACCGGCGCGCGTGGGACGCGGCGGGCGGCAGCGACGCTCCTGCTCGGGAAGGATGAGACGCCGGGGAGCCCCCGTGCCGGCGGGGCGCAGCGCCGTCGAGCGCCGGACCGGGGCTGCCGTGTCGGGGGCTGCCGTATCGGGGGCGGCCGTATCAGGGGCGAGGGCCAGCGCCGTCACCGCCCCCCCTCCGTCTGGGGCGAACTGGTGTTCGTCACCGGGCCATCACAACACGAACACGTGTTCGTGTCAAGGGGGCGGCCGGTGGGGCGGGGGGTGGGGGCCGGCGTCTCCATGGCCCCCACGTTGGCGCCCGGGTGTGACAGCGCCCCCTGGACCCTGAGATCCCGGTCCGGGGGCGAACAGATGTTTGCCTGCGCCGTTCCCACCCGCTACGGTGGCACGAACTGGTGTTCGGTGCCAGGCCGGGCGGAGGGACCGGCGGCGGCCGCAGCCCGGTGCCCGCGCCCGGCCCGCCGGAGCGCCCCACGACGCGAGGAGACGACATGGCGGACGCCCTGACCGGCAAGCGGCTCGAGATCCTCGAGTTCATCGGCGACAACCTGCGCGAGCGCGGCTACCCGCCCTCGGTGCGGGAGATCGGCGAGGCCGTGGGGCTCACCTCCTCCTCGACCGTGCACGCCCACCTGGCCGTGCTCCAGCGCGAGGGCTACCTGCGGCGCGACCCCACCAAGCCCCGCGCCATCGAGGTCCGCTTCGACCCGTCCTCGCGGGCGGCGCTGGCCGCCCGCCCCGTGCGCCACGTCCCGCTCCTCGGCGACGTGGCCGCCGGCACCGGCGTGCTCGCCAGCGAGAACGTGGAGGAGCTGCTGCCCCTGCCCGAGGACTTCACCGGGACGGGGTCGCTGTTCATGCTCCGGGTGCGGGGCGACTCCATGGTCGACGACGGCATCCTCGACGGCGACTTCGTGGTGGTGCGCTCCCAGCCCGACGCCGACAACGGCGACGTGGTGGTGGCGGGGATCCCCGGCGACGAGGCCACCGTGAAGCGCTTCGCCCGTCGGCGGGGGAAGGTCGTGCTCACCCCGGCCAACGAGGCCATGGCGCCGATGGAGTTCGCCCCCGGCGACGTCACCGTCTACGGCCGGGTGGTCACGGTCCTGCGCCGGCTCTGACGCCACCGTCCGGCGCAGACCGGCCGTGCCCGGGCCCGGGGTCGTGGTGGGACCCGAGGATCCCGCCCGCGACGACGTGGGCGCCCTCGTCCGGGCGCATCTCGCCTTCGCCCGGTCGGTGACCGACCCGGCCCTCGTCTACGCCCTCGACCCCGACGAGCGCCTCGGGCCTGACCTCAGCTTCTTCGGCGCCCGCCGGGGCGGGCGGCTCGTCGCCGTCGGTGCGTTGCGCCGGATCGACGCCCGCCACGCCGAGATCAAGACCATGCACGTGGCCCCAGCGGCGCGGGGCCGGGGCATCGGGCGCGCCGTCCTCGACGAGCTCCTGCACCAGGCGGCGGCGCGCCGCTACCGGCGGGTGAGCCTCGAGACCGGCGCCGGCGAGGCCTTCGCCCCGGCCCGCGCCCTCTACGCCGGCGCCGGATTCGTGCCCTGTGCGCCCTTCGGCGACTACCGGGCCGATCCCGCCAGCATCTGCATGACCCTCGTGCTCCCCGGGGGCCCCGGGCGCGCCTGACCGCCCACCGGGCAGCCGGGCGCCGGCGCCCCTCAGCCGATCACCGTCCCCAGCACCGCCCGGGCGTGCTCGAGCTCGGCGCGCGTCACCTGCTCGTCGGGGGTGTGGGCCAGGAGGGGGTCGCCGGGGCCGAAGTTGGTGGCGGGGACGCCCATGGCGTCGAAGGTGGCCACGTCGGTCCAGCCCAGCTTGGCCCGGGGCGCGGCCCCGGTGGCCGCCACCACGGCGGCGATGACGGGGTGGCCGAGGGCGGGGGCGCACGCCGGCGAGGCGTCGAGCACCTCGAAGGTGTCGCCCTCGCCGAGCTCCACGTCGAGCAGGCGCCGCAGCTCGCGCTGGGCCTCCACCACGTCGCGGCCGGGGGCGAAGCGGTAGTTGCAACGCAGCACGGCCCGGTCCGGCACCACGTTGCCGGCCACGCCGCCCTCGACGCCCACCGCCTGGAGCTGCTCGGTGAAGGTGCAGCCGTCGATCTCCACGGCGCGGGGCCGGTAGGCGGCCAGGGCCTCGAGCACCGGCGCCAGCCGGTGCACGGCGTTGACCCCGGTCCAGGGTCGGGCGGTGTGGGCCCGGCGCCCCGCCAGCGTCAGCGCGGCGCGCATCGTGCCCTGGCAGCCGGCCTCGACCACGCCCCCGGTGGGCTCCCCCAGCACGGCGGCGTCGCCGGCCACGAGCTCGGGGTGCGACAGCGCCAGTTGCGCCAGGGCGTTGTGGGCGCGCTCCACCTCCTCGCAGGCGTAGAGCACGTAGGTGACGTCCAGGGAGGGCCGGGCCACGGTGGTGGCCAGGTCGAGCAGCACGGCCAGGCCCCCTTTCATGTCCACGGCCCCGAGGCCCCGCAGGACGTCGCCCTCCACGCGCGCCCCCACCGGCCCCGGGGGGGGCGGGACCGTGTCGAGATGGCCGGCCAGCACCACGCGCCGGGGCCGGCCCAGGTCGGTGCGGGCCACCACGCTGTCGCCCACCCGGGTCACCTCGAGGTGCCCGGCGGCGCGCAGCGCCGTCTCCACCCGGTCGGCGATGGCCGCCTCGTGGTGGCTCACCGAGGGGATGGCCACCAGCTCGGCCGCCAGGGCCAGGAGGTCGCTCACCGCGGCGGGGACCGCCGACTCAGCCGTCGTCCTGGTGGGTGCGCAACGCCGCCTCGAGCTGGGCCTTGTCGTGGCGCTCCCCCGCGGCCAGGCGCTTGATCACCAGGGCGCAGGGCAAGAAGAACTCCCCGCCCGGGAACTCCCGGCGCCGGGAGGCGCCCACCACCACGCTCCAGGGAGGGACCACGCCCCGACCGAGCTCCTCGCCGGTGGTGGCGTCGACGACGGGGATGCCGGGGTTCAGGATGACGCCCTCGGCCAGCACCGATCCCTCGCCCACGCGCGCCCCCTGGGTGAGCATGCACCGGCTGCCGATGTTGGCGTCGTCCCCCACCATGACCGGGGCGGCGTTGGGCGGTTCGAGCACCCCCCCGATGCCCACCCCCCCGGCGAGGTGGACGCGCGCCCCGATCTGGGCGCACGACCCCACCGTGGCCCAGGTGTCGACCATGGTCTGCTCCCCCACCCGGGCGCCGATGTTCACGTAGCTGGGCATGAGGATGACGCCGCGGCCGAGGAACGAGCCCCAGCGCGCCGAGGCCCCGGGCACGACCCGCACCCCGGCGGCGCCGTAGCCGGTCTTGAGGGGCAGCTTGTCCACGTACTCGAAGGGCCCGAGCTCGGTGCTGTGCATGGCCCGCAGCCGGAACAGCAGGAGGATGGCCCGCTTGCACCAGGCGTGCACCACCACCTCCCCGGCGGCGTCCACCTCGGCCACCCGGGCCTCGCCCCGGTCGAGCAGATCGACGGCCTCGGTCACCGTGGCCAGGGCGTCGCCGTCGCCCGGGCCCAGCTCGTCGGCGCGGGCCCACAGCTCGTCGATCTGGTCGGGGAGGTCGCCCATCGGCGCCGAGGTTACCGGGCCGCCCCCCGGGCGCCGGAGACCGCCGCCCCCGGTGCCCCCAGGTGGGGGTGGTCCGAGGCGGCCAGGCGCCGGGCCACGAGCTCGATGCGCTCGTCGGGCTGCACCGCCGCCACCCGCACGTGGTCGGCGGCCGACGGGCCGTAGAACTCGCCGGGGCTCACCACCGCTCCGGCCGCCTCGGCCAGGGCCTCGGTGAGGACCCAGGCGCCCTCCCGCCCCTCGGCCCGACCCCGCTCGGCGGCCCAGGCCGGCACCGGCACCCACAGGTAGAAGGCCCCCGCCGGGGGGTGGGCGTCGAGCCCGGCCGCCCGCAGGATCTCGGCCAGGCGCCCGAGGCGCGCCCGGTAGCGGCCGCGCTGGAGCTCGACGTGGGCGTCGTCGTCCCAGGCCACCGTGGCCGCCGCCTGCGCGGGCCCCGGCACCATGAGCCCGGCGTGCTTGCGCACCTCGGCCAGGTAGGCCACGAGCTCGGCGTCGCCGGCGTAGGCGCCCACCCGCACCCCCGCCAGGTTGGAGCGCTTGGACAGCGAGTGCAGCGCCAGCACGCCCTCGGTGCCGCTCTGGACCACCGAGGCCGGGGCGCCGTCCCAGGTGAACTCGGCGTAGCACTCGTCGGAGAGCACGGGCACGCCCCGGGCCCGGCCCCAGGCGGCCGCGGCCGCCAGGTCGCTCACCGATCCGGTGGGGTTGGCCGGGCTGTTCACCCACAGGCACAGGGCGCGCCCGGCGTCGGCCTCGGCCACGGCGTCGAGGTCGAGACCGCCCCCGGGGCGCTCGGGCACCCCGACCACCCGGCAGCGCGCCAGGGCCGCCCCCATGGCGTAGGTGGGGTAGGCGACCGCCGGGGCGAGCACGGTGTCGCGCTCCGGGGTGCGCAGGGACAGGAACCAGGCCGCGCTGGCCACGAACTCCTTGGTGCCCACGCACGCCGCCACCTGGTCGGGGTCGATGCGGGTGCCGAAGCGGCGTTCGATCCAGTCGGCCACCGAACGGCGCAGCGGCGCGCTGCCCGCCGACGCCGGATAGCCGCGCTCGCTCCCCGACGCCCCGAGGGCGCGCACCACCGCCTCGGGCGGGGGGTCGCACGGCGTGCCCACCGACAGGTCCACGGCGCCGCCGTCGTGCCGGGCGGCGCGCCCCGCCGCCGCCGCCAGGCGGTCGTAGGGGTAGGGCGGGGGCACGAACCCCCCGGTGCCGCCGGGTGGCGCCGTGGGGCTCACGACGCCAGGAACTCCCCGAAGCGCGCCCGGCCGGCGGCGTCCAGCACGACCTGGACCACGGTGGCCCCCTCGGCGTGGGACTCCTCGAGCACCTCGCCCTCGCGGTGCACGGCGGCCAGCACGTCGCCGCGGTCGAAGGGCACGACCAGCTCCACCGCCCGGTCGGCGCGGCGCAGGCGGTCCCCCACGGCGCGCAGGAGCTCCTCGGTGCCCTCGCCGGTGCGCGCCGACAGCACCACCGATCCGTCGTGGAGCGCGGCCAGGCGGGCGGCGGCGGCCGGGTCGCGGTCGGCCTTGTTGAGCGCCACCAGCTCGGGCACGGCCCCGGCGTCGATCTCCTCGAGCACGGCGCGCACGGCCTCGATCTGGCGCTCGGCCTCGGGCGCCGAGGCGTCGACCACGTGGACCAGCAGGTCGGCCTCGGCCACCACCTCGAGCGTGGAGCGGAACGCCTCCACCAGCTGGTGGGGCAGCTTGCGCACGAAGCCCACGGTGTCGGACACGAGGACGGTCTCGCCGCCGGGCAGGGCCAGGCGTCGCGTGCGGGGGTCGAGCGTGGAGAACAGCCGGTCCTCGACCACCACGCCGGCGTCGGTCAGCCGGTTGAGGAGCGTCGACTTCCCGGCGTTGGTGTAGCCCACCAGGCTGACCTCGCGCTGGCGGGAGCGTTGGCGGGCCTTGCGCTGGGTGTGGCGCGTGGCCGAGAGGCGGCGCAGGTCGGCCTCGAGGCGCGTCATGCGGCGCAGCAGGCGGCGCCGGTCCACCTCGAGCTGGGTCTCGCCCGGCCCCCGGGTGCCGATGCCGCCGGCCTGCTGGGACAGCGCCAGGCCGCGCCCTCGCAGGCGGGGCAGGCGGTAGCGCAGCAGGGCCAGCTCCACCTGGGCCTTGCCCTCCTGGGAGCGGGCGTTCTGGGCGAAGATGTCGAGGATCACCGCCGTGCGGTCGATGGCGGTGCGGCCCAGCAGCTTCTCCAGGTTGCGCTGCTGGGCCGGGGAGAGCTCGTCGTCGAAGACCACGGTGTCGGCGTCGACGGTGCCGGAGAGCTCGGCCAGCTCCTGCGCCTTGCCCCGCCCCACGAAGGTGGCGGGGTCGGGACGGTCGCGGCGCTGGACCACGGTGCCGGCCACCACCGCCCCGGCCGTCTCCACGAGCAGTCCGAGCTCCTCGAGATCGGCCTCGACCACCGCCAGCGAGGTCCACGGGAACACCACCCCCACGAGCACGATGCGCTCCTGGAAGCTGCGCTCGATGAGCGTCACCGGCGGGCCGCCACCTCGACCGCCGGTGCGGCCCCGCCCGGCGCGCCGCGGCGCGCCGCCGCCAGCCACGCCCCGTCCACCACGACCTCGGCCACCCGCACCGTGGGACCGGCCAGCACCAGCTCGTCCCCACGGCACTCGACCTCGAGGGTCCCGCCCGGGCTGCGCACGGCGGCGGCGTCGCCCGCCGCCCCGTGGGCCCGGGCGGCGGCCAGCGCCGCGCAGGCGCCGGTGCCACAGGCCAGGGTCTCGCCCACGCCGCGCTCGAAGACCCGCAGGACGAGCTCACCGGGGCGGCCGGGCCACACGAACTCGACGTTGGCGCCGCCCTCGTGGGCGCGCCCCAGCCGGGCACCCACCTCGGCCACGGTGGCGTCGTCGTCGACGACGGCGCCGAACACCACCACGTGCGGGTTGCCCATGTCGACGCGCCGCGCCCACGCCGCGCCGGCGAGGTCGGGCACCTCCACCTCGGGCCCCAGACGAGCCGGCCCCATGCCCACCCGGGCGTGGCCCGCTCCGGGCCCCTCGGCGCGGTAGTCCACGGCCCGCACCCCGGCCAGGGTGTGCACGGTCACCGTCCCGGGCTCGGCCAGGCCGCCGTCCACCGCCGCCTGCACGAGGCAGCGGATGCCGTTGCCGCTCATCTCGGCCACGCTGCCGTCGGCGTTGCGCAGGTCCATGGACAGCGCGCCGCGCCCGGTCACCCGGATGACCCCGTCCGCACCCACCCCCCGGTGGCGGTCGCACAGGGCGGCCACCTCGTCGGCGCCCAGCGGCCGGGCGTCGTCGGGGTCGAGCAGCACCAGGAAGTCGTTGCCGGCCCCGTGGTGCTTGGTGAGGGTCAGTGCGCCGGACGCCGCCATCACCGCTCAGTCTTCCATCCCGGCGCCGCCGCACCGGGCGCCGTCGAGGACCGACAGCAGCTGGGCGAGCAGGTCGCCGCCGGGGTCGAGCCAGCGGATGCGGGGGTCGCGCCGGAACCACGCCCACTGGCGCCGGGCGAAGGCCCGGGTGCGGCGCAGCGCCTCGGCCACGGCCGTCTCGAGCGGCACCCCCTCCTCCAGGTGCGCCAGCAGCTCCCGGTAGCCGAGGGCCTGGCGCGCCGTGCGGGCCAGGCCGCCGGGGGCGGCCGCCAGCGCCCGCACCTCCTCGAGCAGGCCCCGCTCGAGGAGCCCGGTGAAGCGGGCCTCGATGCGGGCGTCGTGGCGGGCGGGGTCGAGGCGCAGGCCCACCAGGACGACCGGCGTCGGCGGGTAGGCCTCGAGCCCGGGACCGAAGGACGAGAAGGGGCGCCCCGAGCCCCGGGTGACCTCGAGGGCCCGGACCACCCGGCGGCGGTTGCCCGGTTCGATGCGGGCGGCGGCGGCGGGATCGAGCCGGGCCAGCTCGGCGTGCAGCCGGGCCGTGCCCCCGGGACGCCCGGCCTCGGCGTCGAGGGCGGCCGACAGCGCCGGCCACCGCCCCGGGATGCGCAGGCGGTCCACCACGGCCCGCAGGTAGAGGCCGGTGCCCCCCACGAGCAGCGCCCGGCCCCCCCGGGCGGCGATGTCGGCCAGGGCGGCGTCGGCGGCCGCCTGGAAGCGCTGCACGGTGAACTCCTCGCTCGGCTCCACCAGGTCGAGGAGGTGGTAGGGCACAGCGGCGCGCTCCGCCGGGGTGGGCTTGTCGGTGCCGATGTCCATGCCCCGGTAGACGGCCATGGAGTCCACCGACACGAGCTCCACCCCCGGGCGCGCCCGCGCCGCCGCCAGGGCCAGGGCCGACTTGCCCGAGGCCGTCGGGCCGACCAGCGCCACCGGCCCGCCCACCGGGGTGGCCCGGTGCCCCGGCACGCCGGGCTACCGGGCCGACACCGTGACCGGCAGGCGCCGGCGGGAGGGGGCCGGTGCGGTGACGGCCACGAGGTCGCCCCGCAGGTGGTGCGGGGCCGCCCCCGTCACCTCGATCTCGGCGTAGGCGCCCACCCCGGCGTCGCCGGTGTGCGGGGGGGCGAAGTGGACGAGCTTGTTCTGGCGGGTGCGCCCGGTGAGCAGGCCCGGGTCGCGCTTGGAAGGCCCCTCGACGAGCACCTCCTCGACCCGGCCCACCCTGGCCCGGTGCCGGGCCAGCGCCGAGCGCTCGACCACGGCCCGCAGGCGCTCGAAGCGCTCGGCCACGACCTCGTCGGGGACGAAGCGCTCGGGCGCCGCCGCGGCGCGCGTCCCGGGCCGGGGCGAGAAGACGAAGGTGTAGGCGCTGTCGTAGCCGGCCTCGGCCACCACGGCCAGCGTGTCGCAGAAGTCGGCCTCGGTCTCGCCCGGGAACCCCACGATGAGGTCGGTGGTCACGGCCAGGTCGCCCACCTGGGCGCGGGCCATGGCCAGGCGCTCGAGGTAGCGCTCGGCGCGGTAGCCGCGCCGCATGGCCGCCAGCACGGCGTCGCTGCCGGACTGCAGCGGCAGGTGCAGGTGCTCGCACACCGCCGGGGTGCCGGCCATGGCGGCCACGGTCTCGGGCCGCAGGTCCTTCGGATGGGGGCTCGTGAAGCGCACCCGGCGCACGCCCGGCACCGCCCCCACCGCCTCGAGCAGCGACGCGAAGAGCGGCCCGCGCCGGGTGAGGTCGCGCCCGTAGGAGTTGACGTTCTGGCCGAGCAGGGTGACCTCGCTCACGCCCTGGCGCGCCAGCGCGGTCACCTCGGCCACGATGTCGTCGAAGGGGCGGCTCACCTCGGGGCCGCGCACCTGGGGGACGATGCAGAACGCACAGGAGTTGTCGCACCCGCTCTGGATGGTGACCCACGCCGCGTAGGACAGCTGGCGCGCCGCCGACAGGGCGTGGGGGAGGTCGTCGGCGGCGGCCGGCGGGACGTCGAGGATCTCGACCACCGGGCCCTCCCGCGCCGCCCGGCGCAACAGGGCCGGCGCCCGGGCCAGGTTGTGGGTGCCGAAGACGACGTCCACGTGCCCGGCGCGCCGGCGCACCTCGTCCCCGTCCTTCTGCGCCAGGCAGCCGCCCACCGCGATCTGCAGGTCGGGACGGCGCTGGCGCAGCGCCTTGAGCTGCCCCAGGTGGCCGTAGAGGCGGTTGTCGGCGTTCTCGCGGATGCAGCACGTGTTGAGGACGACGACGTCGGCCTCCTCGACGTCGTCGACGGGCTCGAGGCCGTCGGCGATGAGCATCCCGGCCAGGCGCTCGGAGTCGTGCTCGTTCATCTGGCAGCCGAAGGTGCGGATGTGGAAGGTCCGGGGCACGGCGGCGCTCACCCCGGGGACGACGGCGCGCCGCGGCGCCCCGGCCCGTGGCCGGCGCCCTCGACGATGAGGCCCTCGACGTCGGCACGCAGCAGCACCGCCCGGCCGGGCACGCCGATCTCCTCCATGGCGGCCTCGGCCTTGGCCCGCACCCGCTCGCCGTCCTGGCCGTCACACATGCCGAGCAGCGCCGGACCCGCCCCCGACCAGCACGACGCCAGGGCGCCGCCCGCCACCATGCGCGACAGCAGCTGGGGGGCCTCGGGGAACAGGGGGCTGCGGTAGTCCTGGTGCAGCCGGTCCTCGGTGGCCTCCCGGATGAGCAGGGAGCGGTCGGCCAGGCCGGCGAGCAGCAGGGCCATGCGGCCCAGGTTGAACGTGGCGTCGGTCCGCCCCACCTGCTGGGGCAGGGCCTGGCGGGCCTTGGCCGTGGGCAGCGGCCGGTCGGGCACCATGACCACGAACACGAGACCGCCGTCGAGGGGCAGGCGCACCGCCCGCACCGCGCCGCGCACCAGCGTGGCGGCCACCAGGCCCCCCACCACCGAGGCCGCCGCGTTCTCGGGATGGCCGTCGACGCGCGCCGCCACGGCCAGGGGGTCGCGGGCCCCGGCCGCCGCCGCGGCCGCCACCGCCAGGGCGGCGGAGGACCCGAGCCCCCGGGCCACGGGGATGTCGGAGCGCACGGTGATGGCCATGCGGTCGGTGCCGGCCACGTCGATGGCCACCCTGGCGGCCAGATGGGTGGCGTCCTCGGCCAGGTCGGCGCCCTCGCCCTCGGTCCGCACCACGAGCCGCGACGCCGGCTCGACGTCGACCTCGACGTAGAGGTCGAGGGCCACGGCCAGGACGTCGAATCCGGGGCCGAGGTTGGCGGCCGATGCCGGGGCCCGTGCGCGCATGACACTCAGGGTAGTGCCGGGTCCCGGCGGCCAGCGGCGCCGCCTACCCGCGCAGCAGGCGCCAGCGCAACGACGGCGGGGCCAGGCGGGCGCTCAGGCGGGCGGGCAGCTCGACGCGCCCGGTCCCGCTGTGGACCTCGACGGAGCCGACCCGCGCCCCTTTGTCGAGCGGGGCCCGCAGCGGGCCCGGGACCACCAGTGCGCTCAGGCGCGTGTCGGGCCACGCCAGCACCGAGGCCCCCGCCCCCGCCACCACGCCCACCGGCGCGGCCGCCCACGTGGTGGAGACGGTGGCCACCTGGGCCCCGGCACCCACCACGGGCACCTCGACGATCCCGCCCGCCACGGCGTTCACGAGGGCCAGGTCGGCCTGGTCGGCGCTGTTCAGGGGGTCGGCGCCGGGCTGGCCGGTCACCGCCGCCAGCACGAGCACGTCACGGCCGCCCACCGAGCGCTGCGCCGCCATGACCAGGCAGCCCATGGCGGCCTGGGTGAAGCCGGACTTGACCCCCACGATGCCCTCGGTGCCCACCGGCACGTAGTTCTGCAGGGTGCCGGCCAGGGGGAGGGTGACCGCCGGTTGGGCCACCACGGCCGCGAAGGTCGGGTCGGCCATGGCCTTCTCGACGAGCCGCAGTTGGTCGGCGGGCGTCCCCACGGTGCCCGGATCGAGGCCGTCGGCGTCGGCGTAGTGCGTGGCGGTCATGCCCAGCGACGCCGCCGTGCGGTTCATCTCGGCCACGAAGGCGGCGACCGATCCCGCGTCCCACCGGGCCAGGGTGTCGGCGAGGTTGTTGGCCGAGTGCACCATGAGGCCGTCGAGGAGCTGGCGCTCGGTGAGCCGCTCCCCCGGCACCACCGGCACGTTGGTGGCCCCGTCGGCGTCGTCGTCGTAGGCCTCGTCCTGGTCGACCGACGTCATCACCACCGACGGCCCCTGGGCGCCCGGGGCGAGGGGGTGGTCGCGCAGCGTCAGGTAGGCCGTCATGATCTTGGTCAGGCTGGCGATGGGCACGGGCGGCTCGGCCCCCGACTGCTCCGAGAGGCCGATGGCGGGGACGGCGATGGCCGCCTCCCCCTTGGCCGGCCAGGGCAGCACCGGCGCCGTGCCCGGCGCGGTGGCCTCCAGGCGCAGCCCCCCGTGCCAGGCCGGGGCGGGCAGGGGCCGTTCCAGCTGGACCCCGGCGGCCACCACGGCGGCGACGACCACCACGCCCACCACGCCCACCGCCGACCACGCCGCCCGGTGGCGGCGGGGACCGGCGGGGGCCGGCACGCCGGCGCCCGCGGTGTCGGGCACCCCCTCGACAGCCACGTCGGCGGCACCGGCGGGGGCCGTCGCCGGGGCGACGCCGGTGGCGGAGACGGCGACGGCCCCCGTGGGGGCGCTGGCCCGGTCACCGAGCAGCGGGGGGCGCGCCACGGACCCCGTGGTGGCCAGGAGCGTGAGGCCCCGGCCGCCGGCGTCGCCGGGCCCGTGGTCGGCGGCGCCGTCCTCGGGGAGCGCCGCGTCCGGTGGGGGGGCCGACGACGACGGGGCGTCCCCGGTGAGGGCCGGCGCCGCCGTGCCGGGCGACGCGGCGCGTGCCTCGCCGGGGCGGGACCGCCCCTCGCCGGCGCGGGTGGCGGCCAACAGGTCCTCCACCGTGGGCGTCGCACCGAGCAGGTCCCGGTGCTCCCCGGTGGCGTCGAGCTCGGCCGGGACGAAGGCCACCGTCGCCGGGGCCATGGGACCGTCCTCCTCGCTCCGGGCGTCACCGGCCCCGTCCGGGGGGTCCGGCGCCCTCAGGATGCCGGGGAGCGGATCCGTCTCGGCACCACCACCGTCGTCGTCCGCCTGGACCGGCGCGTGGTGGGCGTGGTGCGGATGACGGGCGTGGCGGGGACGGTGACCGGCGTCAGGCGCCACCAGGCCTACCGATCGGCAAGCTGCTCGAGCTCGTCGGGCGTCATGAGCACGGCGCGGGCCTTGGAACCCTCCGACGGCCCCACCACGCCCCGCCGCTCGAGCAGGTCCATCAGCCGCCCCGCCCGCGAGAAGCCGACACGGAGCTTTCGCTGGAGCATCGACGTGGACCCTAGCTGAGAGCGGACGACGAGCTCCATCGCCGCGTGGAGCAGGTCGTCGTCCTCGTCGTCGAGCCCGTTGGCGCCCGGCGCGGGGCCGTCGTCACCGGCGATGCCGTCGACGTACTCGGGGTTGCGCTGGCGCCGCCAGTGCGCCACCACGGCGCGCACCTCGGACTCGGCCACCCACGGCCCCTGGATGCGCCGCGGCACCGACGAGGACGCCGTGAGCAGCAGCATGTCGCCCTTGCCGATGAGCCGCTCGGCGCCGGGCTGGTCGAGGATGACGCGGCTGTCGGCGAGCGACGACACCGAGAAGGCCAGGCGCGAGGGCACGTTGGCCTTGATGACGCCCGTGATGACGTCCACCGACGGCCGCTGGGTGGCGAGCACCAGGTGGATGCCCACCGCCCGGGCCATCTGGGCGATGCGGCACACCGACTCCTCGACGTCGCGGGCGGCCACCATCATGAGGTCGTTGAGCTCGTCCACCACGACGAGCACGAAGGGGAGCCGTTCGCGCCGCGGCGTAGCGCTGACGGCGGCGCGCGACTCCGCCACCCGAGCCCGCGCCCGGGCCTGGGCCGCGGCTTCGAGGTCGGCGGCGGCACTGTCCCCGGGGGCCGTCCACGGCTCGTGGCGCCCGGCGGGGTCGGGTTCCTCGGCGTCCACGTCGAACACCTCGGGCCCCGCGTCCTCGAGGTCGTCGGCCGCCTCGTCCACCGTCTCGTCGCCACCGTCGTCGACGGGGTCGTCGTCGAAGACGCCCTCGTCGACGGCGGCGTTGTAGCCGGTGATGTCGCGCATGCCCGCCTCGGCCAGCACGTCGTAGCGGCGCTCCATCTCGGTCACCGCCCACGACAGGGCGTTGGCCGCCTTCTTGGGGTCCACCACCACCTGGGTGAGCAGGTGCGGCAGCCCGTTGTACTGGCCGAGCTCCACGCGCTTGGGATCGACCAGGATGAGGCGCACGTCCTCGGGCGTGGCTCGCATGAGCACCGAGGTGATGAGCGAGTTGATGCACGACGACTTCCCGGCGCCGGTGGCCCCGGAGATGAGGATGTGGGGCATCTCGGCCAGGTTCGCCATGACGGCCCGGCCGGCGATGTCGCGCCCGAGCGCCACTTCGAGGGGGTGCGTCACCACCCTGGCCTCCTCGGACCCGAGGACGTCGCCGAGCGTCACGAGCTGGCGCCGCCGGTTGGGCACCTCGACGCCGATGGCGGACCGGCCCGGGATGGGGGCCAGGATGCGCACGTCGGGCGAGGCCATGGCGTAGGCGATGTCCTTGGCCAGGCTGGTGACCCTGGCCACCTTCACGCCGGGACCGAGCTCGAGCTCGAAGCGCGTCACCGTGGGACCGACCGTGTGGCCGACCAGCCGTGTCTCGACGCCGTGGGCGCCCAGCGCGCTCACGAGGGCCCGTCCCGCCGCCACGACCTCGGCCCGGTCGAACTCCTGGGGCTTCGATCGCGCCAGCACGGAACCGGGGGGCAGGCGCCACTCCCCCGCCGCGCGCTGGGCCCCCACGAAAGCCGGCGCTTCGGCGTGGGAGGGCTCGGGCGCGACCGCCGGCTCGATCCCGGCGCCGACGGGACCGTCGAGCTCGTCCGCACCGACCTCGTCCTCCTCGGCCTGGGCCTCGGCGAGGTGGCGCCGCTCGGTGTCGGCGGGGGCGACGGCGGGCTCGAGGTCGTCGATGTCGAAGAGCAGGCGCCCCGCCCCGGCCTCCGCACTGGCCGGCACCACCTCGGCGTCCTCGTCCCGGTCGTACTCCTCGTACGCCTCGTACTCGTCGACCTGGTGGTCGACGGTAGTGCCGTCCTCGGCGTCGCCGTCGAGATCCTCGCCGTCACCGTCGAGGTCGACGACGGCCTCGACGGTGAAGCGCCACGCCGCCAGGGCGCCACGCAGCACGCCCCCCACCGCGGCGCGCACGGTCACCCCCGTGAACAGCACCAGCGCCAGGATGGCCACGGCCAGGAGCACCACCGTCGCCCCCCCGCCACCCAGCCCCGAGCGCAGGGGGTTCCCCACCGCCGCCCCGATCCACCCGCCGGCACCGCCGAGCCGGGCGCTCGAGGCGGTGAGGCGGGGGGCCCCGCCGGCGAGGTCGGCCAGGCCGGCCACGGCCACCAGCGTGAGCACCATCCCCAGCCCGGCACGGGCCGGTTCCTCCCGGCGCCCCTCGGCCACGAGGAGCACACCGGCGGCCCCGAGGGCGGGGGGCACCACGAAGCGCCCCACGCCGAGCACCATGCCCAGTGCCTGGCGCACGCCGTGCCCGATGGGCCCGAGGGCGTTGCCGTAGAGGCCGAGGGCGGCCAGCACCCCGAGGGTGGCCAGGCCGATGCCCCACACGTCGTCGGCGTGCCGCTCCACGACCGTGCGCGTGGCCAGCCACCACGCCGGGCGCCACCGGCGGCGGGCCGTGCGCCGCGCCGGCTGCCGGGCCTTGAGCGCACCGCGCCCCGCACGCGTGGCCGCCGGCCGCCGGCGCGCCGACGCGGCCGGCTTGGATCGGCGGGCACCGGCCGTGCGCCGCGCCGCGGCGCGCCCCCGCGGCGGGCGGCTCTTGGTCGTCACCACAATGACCACAACGCTAACAGTCGCCTCAGGCCGCGCCGAGGACCGATCAGCCCCCCGACGGCGCCCCACGCCTCCCCAACACCACGCAAAGCGCATGGATCCCCACTCGGGGGAGGGCGGCGATCAGACGGTGACGATGATGGGGACGATCATGGGCCGGCGCCGGGTGCGCTCCCCCACGAAGCGCCCCGCCGCCTTGCGGGCGTGGCGGCGCAGGGTCTCGTGATCGGTGGCCCCGTCGGCCAGGGCCTCCTCCAGCGAGGACCGCACCCTGGCACTGGCCTCGTCGAGCAGGGCCTCGGCCTCGGGGGCGTGCACCCACCCCCGGGTGATGATCTCGGGTGGGCTCACGACCTCGCGGGCGTGGGTGTCCACGGTGGCCACCACCACGACGATGCCCTCCTCGGCCAGCACGCGCCGGTCGCGCAGCACGCCGTGGCCGACGTCGCCCACGGTGCCGTCGACGTAGAGGAACCCCGCCGGGACCGGGTCGCCGCGCCGCAGGCCGCCGTCGTCGAGGATCACGGTGTCGCCGTCCTCGCACAGCAGGGCGCGCTCGGGGGCCACGCCCGTGCGGGTGGCCACGGCGATGTGGTTGGCCAGGTGCCGGTATTCGCCGTGCACCGGGACGAACCACTGCGGCTTGGCCACCGACAGAAGGACCTGCAGCTCGGCCTGGCGGGCGTGGCCGCTCACGTGCACGGGCTCCACCCCGGTGTGGATGACCTCGGCGCCGCGCCGGAACAGGCCGTCGATGACGCGTCCCACCGCCCACTCGTTGCCCGGGATGGGATGGGCGCTGATCACCACCACGTCGCCCTCGCGCAGGCGCAGCCACTTGCTCTCCCCCGCCGCCATGAGCGACAGGGCGGACAGCGGTTCCCCCTGCGATCCGGTCGACACGACGCACACCTTCCCCGGATCGAGGCGGTCGATGTCCTCGATGTCCACCAGGGCGCCGTCGGGGACGTGCAGGACGCCCAGGCGGGTGGCGAGCTCCACGTTCTTGGCCATGGAGCGGCCCAGGGTGGCCACCTTGCGCCCGTTGGCCACGGCGGCGTCGACGACCTGCTGGACGCGATGCAGATGGCTGGCGAAGCAGGTGACGATCAGCCGGCGCCCGCCGTAGCCGGCGAACACGCGCCGCAGCGTGGCCCCCACCGAGGTCTCGGACTCGGTGAATCCCGGCTCCTCGGCGTTGGTGGAGTCCGACAGGAGCAGGCGGATCCCCGGGCCCTCGGCCAGCGCCCCGATGCGGGCCAGGTCGGTGAGCCGGCCGTCGACGGGCGTGAGGTCGATCTTGAAGTCCCCCGAGTGCAGCACGATGCCCTGGGGGGTGTGGAAGGCCGTGGCGAACCCGTGGGGGACCGAGTGGGTCACGGGGATGAACTCGACGTCGAAGGGGCCCACCGTCACGCACTGCCCGTCGGTGACCTCCACGAACCGGGCCCGGTCCTCGAGCCCGGCCTCCACCACCCGGTTGCGGGCCAGGCCCAGGGTCAGCGCCGAGCCGTAGACGGGGACCGACAGGTCGCGCAGCAGGTAGGCCAGGCCGCCGGTGTGGTCCTCGTGGCCGTGGGTGAGCACCACGGCGTCGACGGCGTCGGCGCGCTCGCGCACGTAGGACAGGTCGGGCAGCACGAGGTCGATCCCGGGCATGTCGGGCTCGGGGAACATGACCCCGCAGTCGAGGACGACGATGCGGCCGTCCACCTCGATGCAGGCGCAGTTGCGGCCGATCTCCCCCAGTCCCCCGAGGAAGCTGACCCGGACCGGTTCAGGCAATCGGGCTGCCCGTCTCGGTCCCGCCGGCGGCGTCCCCGTGGCGCCCCAGCCCGGCCAGGACCCGGCGGGCGGCGGCGTCGAGCTCGGGCGGGGCGGCCCCCATGGGGAGCCGGCACTGCCCGGCGGGCAGACCCAGGGCCCGGCACGCCGCCTTGGCGGGGAGGGGGTTCGGGGTGGCCTCGGTCGACTCGAAGGCGTAGGACTCGAGCAGGGCGGCGTTGGCCAGCCGGGCCCCGTCCACGTCGCCCTTGGAGAAGGCGGCGATCATCGAGCTGAGCTCGTCGCCCGCCCAGTGGGCGGCCACGCTGACGAGGCCCACCGCCCCGACCGCCAGGAGGGGCAGGGTCATGGCGTCGTCCCCGCTGTAGAGCTCGAAGCCCGCCGGGGCCTCGGCCAGCAGCCGGGCCGACCCGAGGACGTCGCCGGCGGCGTCCTTCACCCCGACGATGCCCGGCACGTCGCGGGCCAGGGCCAGCATGGTGTCGTGGGCGATCTTGCGCCCGGTGCGCACCGGGATGTCGTAGAGCAGGACCGGGAGCTCGGTGGCGCCGGCCACCGCCCGGAAGTGAGCGGCCAGCCCCGCCTGGGAGGGCCGCGAGTAGTACGGCGTCACCACCAGGGCCCCGGCCACCCCGGCGTCGGCGGCGAGCCGGGTGCAGGCGATGGTGTGGGCGGTGTCGGCGCTGCCGGTCCCGGCCACGACCGGCACGGTGACCGCCTCGCGCACCGCCCGCCACAGGGTGGCGAGCTCGTCGTCGGAGAGGACGGGGCCCTCCCCGGTGGTGCCCGCCACCACCAGCCCGTCGCTGCCGTGGGACGTGAGCCAGCGCGCCAGGGTGACGGCCCCGTCCACGTCGAGGGCCCCGTCGTCGTCGAAGGGGGTGACCATGGCGCAGATCACCGCGCCGAAACGACCGGGGCCGGCGGTGATGGACATGGGGTCAGGCTACCCGCACGCCGCCGCCGGGGCGTGCGGCGCGCCGGAGCAGGCTCGGCCCCCGACGCGCCGGCGCCGGGGGCGGCGCTGCCTCAGGCCACGGCGTCGGTGCCGGTGGCCTGCAGGGTGTCGTACTCCTCGCCGGTGTCGGCCCAGTCCTCGAAGGCGATCACCCCGAGCTCGGTGAACCGCTCGCGCAGCCAGCCGTCGGCGGCGTCGAGGAGGCCGAGCTTCTTGCAGTTGGGGACGATCTTCGAGAACAGCAGCGACTGGAAGACCTGGCGGTCGGGCACCTGGATCAACAGGGGCACGACCTCCTTGGGGTTCACCCCCATGCGGTCCCACACCTCCTGCTGGAGGAACCGGTCGCGCATGCGCACGGCCGCCTCGAAGGCGAACTCCTGGCGCTCGCGCAGCTCGGCCGCGCTCAGCTGCTGGTAGTACTCCTGGAGGCTCAGCACACCGAAGGCCACATGGCGCGACTCGTCGGACATGACGTAGCGCAGCAGCTGCTTGAGCAGGGGCTCGGTCGTCATCTGGTGCATGAAGCCGAAGGCGGCCAGGGCCAGGCCCTCCACCATGATCTGCATGCCCAGGTAGGTCATGTCCCAGCGGCTGTCGGCGATGATGTCGTCGAGGAGCATCTTCAGGTGGGCGTTGATGGGATAGTGCCCCGACAGCTTGTCGTCGAGGTACTTGGCGAAGACCTCGACGTGGCGGGCCTCGTCCATGACCTGGGTGGCGGCGTAGTACTTGGCGTCGATCCACGGCACCGACTCCACGATCTTGGCCGTGCACACCAGGGCGCCCTGCTCCCCGTGCATGAACTGCGACAGCGTCCAGTTCTGGCTCTCGATGCCGAAGCGGATCCACTCCGCGTCGCCCCAGTGGGCGAGGGCGGTGCCGCTCACGTCGACGCCCTCGGTGAAGCCCCCGTTGGCCACGGCGTTGGCCACCACGAGCTGCTCCTGGTCGACGTCGGTGTCCCACGGGAGGTCGGTGTGGCCGTTCCACTGGGCCCGCTTGGCCTTCTCGTAGAGCTTCTCCAGCTTGGGGCGCTGCCCCTTCTCGTAGTCCCAGGTGAAGATGGTGTCGTAGACCGAGTGCACGGCGTGGGCGGCCTCGTCGGCGTCGGTGTTGACCACCGACAGGATGGCCTCGAGGTCATTCACGTCGTCGCGGCCGATGATGTCGGCGGTCTCCCGCATCTGCTGGGTCATGACACTGCTCCCTTGCTGGACTCGGATGCTGCGGTGGCGAAGGTGGAGGTGCTTGTGCGCCCGCGCGCCGCACCGGCGCCCGGGGCGGTGTCGGACAGGGCCCGGATGCCGGGCAGGACGAAGGCCCGCACCAGGCGGCGGACCTCGTCGGGGTCGGTGAGCTCCACGCCCTCGGCGGGGCAGCTCAGGTAGGACACGACGATGCGGGCCGCCCATTCGGCCACGCGCCGCGACTCGGCCGGGTCGAGCCAGCGCCCCAGGAACGGGGCGGTGAAGGCGCACGTGACGGCCAGCGCCTCGTCCATGCGGGCGAAGGCCAACTGGGCCAGCACGAGCTCGGGCTCCTGGCCCAGCAGCCGCTGCAGCACGGCGTGCCCGGTGACCTCCAGGGCGGCCTCGTGCATCCCCGCCACGAGCACGTCCTCGAGGTCGTCGGCGGCGCCCATGCGCACCGCCAGGGCGCTGAAGAAGCGCGACACCTCGGTCTGGGCCACCGCCCCGAGCACGGCGTCGCGCCCGCCGGGGAAGAGCCGGTACAGGGTGGCCCGGCTGCACCCCGCCTGGCGGGCCACGTCGTCGAGGGTGATGCCGCCCAGCCCGTCGCGGGCGATGCACACCAGGGCGGCGTCGATGACGCGCACCCGGGCCGGGGGCGCCGCGGCGACGCGCTGGCCGGGCCCGGCCTCGCTCCCCTGCACGAGCTCCAGACGCACGCCCACGGTGAGACAGTATGGCCGACTCTGTCTCATTGTCAACGGACCCCCGGGGACCTGTGCGTCCGTAAAACACAACCGCAACACCCGCCACAACCCCGCTGATGCCTGGGAGTTCCTGGAGGGCCTTCGCTGGCCTCACGGGTCCGCTGCCCGGAATGCCACGGCACTGACGTCTACCTGATTCGCCCGGCCAACGGTGTCTCCCGCAAGACCGCGTCGGGGTCCATGAGCCAGCGCCCACTCCGTTAGGAGGCGGTGCGGACCTTCCTGGTCATCCTGGCGGCCCAGTGCCAGAGCGCCCGGGTGTGGCGGAATGGCCGCCAGATGCCGATGGCCTTGCGATGGCGCCTCTGGACTCGGCGGCGCTTCCAGGGTCCGCCGGGTACCTCGTAGGTGGCGTGTTGGAGTCGGCGTTCCACGGCCACATCGTAGGGCGCTAGCTGCGGCGAGCACGGGGTGGCTCGTTTTAGGGACGCACGGGTCCCCGGACCCCCCCGCTCAGGGCCGCCGGCGGCGCCGGGTGCTACCCCTCGTCGACCTCCGCTTCCCGGTGGCATGGGCAGACGCAGCGGATCGTGATGGCCGGGCAGTCGTCGTGGAGGTCGGTCCGGCAGGCCAAGGACACGTACTCCTCGGGCTCGGGGTAGTCAGTCATTGCCCGCAGGGTGACACTGCGGGTAACCCGCAGATAGGGCCGAAGGTCCCCTCGCGGTGAGCGCCGGGGTTGCCTTGGCCAGGGCCACCGCCCGAGGAGGAGTCGGGGCAGCCGAAGGTTTGGGGGCCGCCAATCGAAAGTTCGGGCGCCCTACGGTCGAGCCGAAGGTTTGACGAATGACATATCCCCGGGCCCCCCTGGGGGCCGGGGGCGAGTGGTCTCAGCCGGGTGTCGGGGCCACGATCCCGGCCAGCAGCTCGGTGCGCACCAGCGCCGCCACCTGGGCGGGGTCCTCGAGGTCCCAGTGCCCGGGCGACGAGATGTAGGAGAGGATCATCCGGGCCAGGAAGTCGGCGGCCCGCTCGACCTCCACGCCCTCGGCCACGGGATGGGCGTGGAGGTAGGGGACGAGGAAGGCGGCGATGAGCCCCAGCGTGCGATGGGACTCCACCGTGAGTTTGGGCACGAGCACCTCGGGCTCGGTCTCGAGCACCTTCTGGAGCACCTCGTGCCCGAGCAGGGCCCGCCGGGCGAAGGGAAGACCCCGCTCGAGCACCTCCTCGAGGGAGGCCGCGCCCTGCACCTCCTGGTAGAGCCGGAGGAAGAACAGCACGTGCTGCCACGCCACCACGGCGTCGAGCAGCTCCTCGCGACCGCCCGGGAAGTACCGGTACACCGTGGCCCGGGCCACGCCCGCCTGGCGGGCGGCGTCCTCCACGGTGGTCTTGGCCACGCCGAAGCGCGCCACGCAGGCGTAGGTGGCCTCGAGGATGCGCTGGCGGGTGGCCCCGTCCACGGCCTCAGGATAGAAGGCGACCCGCCGCCACGGGCGCCGGCGCGCTCAGAATCCGAGGAAGGCGTCGAGGCCCACGGTGAGCCCGGGGCGCCCGGCGACGTGCTTGACCGCCAGGAGCACGCCGGGCATGTACGAGGAGCGGTCGTAGGCGTCGTGGCGCAGCACCAGGGTCTGTCCCACGGCGCCGAAGACGACCTCCTGGTGCGAGACCACGCCGGGCAGGCGCACGGCGTGGATGCGCACGCCTCCCGCCCCCGCCGCCCCCCGCGCCCCGGGGGCCACCTCGGTGGTGGTGCGGTCCGGGGGCAGCGCCGGCGCCCCGGCGGCGCGGCGCGCCGCCTCCATGCGCTCGGCGGTGCGCAGAGCCGTCCCCGACGGGGCGTCGAGCTTGCCGTCGTGGTGGACCTCCACGATCTCCACCCCGTCCATGAAGGGGGCGGCCAGCTCGGCGAAGCGCATCATGAGCACCGCCCCGATGGCGAAGTTGGCGGCGACCACGGCGTTGGCGTCCGAGCGCGAGAACTCCTCGGCCAGCTCGGCCATGGTCGGCTCCCGGATGCCCGTCGTGCCCACCACGGCGTGCACGCCGTTCGCCGCGCACCAGCGCAGGTGGTCGACGGCCGCCTCGGCCACGGTGAAGTCCACGGCCACCTCGGTGCCGGCCCTGGCGAGGTCCCCGGCGTCGCCCCCGACCTGCAGCCCGCCCACGTCCACGCCGGTGGCCTGGCGCAGGTCGATGCCGGCCAGCCGGGGGTCGACGGCGGCCACGAGCTCGAGGGCGGGGTCGTCGGCCACCGCCTGGCACACCACGCGGCCCATCCGGCCCCCGGCGCCGAGCACACCCACGCGCAGCACGGCCGCCGACCCTACCGACGCCCGCCCGGCGTGCCGGGCTCGTAGGGCCCGACCACCGCCAGCGTGCGCTGACCGGCCAGGAGCCCGGCGGCCACGGCGGCGACGTCCTCGGTCGTCACCGCCTCGACGCGGGCCAGGATCTCGTCCACCTCGAGCACCGTGCCGTGCAGCAGCAGGCTGGCGCCGATGCGGCTCATGCGGGCACCGGAGTCCTCGAGCGACAGCAGGGTCTCGGCCCGCAGGTGGCCCTTGGCCACCGCCACCTCCCGGGCGGTGACGCCCGCCTCGGCCATGCGGTCGAGCTCGCCGTGCACCAGGGCCAGGACCTCCTCGACGTGCTCGGGGGCGGTGCCCACGTGCACGGTGAGCATGCCGGCGTCGTCGTAGTGGGTGCGCTCGGACCAGATCGAGTAGGCGAGGCCGCGCCGCTCGCGCACCTCCTGGAAGAGCCGGCTCGAGATGCCCCCGCCCAGGGCGTGGTTGAGCACGGCCAGCGGCCAGCGCTCAGCGGCGTGGCGACCCGGGCCGCGCACCCCCACCACCAGCTGGACCTGCTCGGTGGGCCGCGCCTGCACGGCCAGGGCGCGCGCCGGGGCCTGCGGGGGGCGCCGGGTGGGGGCCGTCCCGCCGGGACGCGCCGCCAGGCGACGCTCCATGCCGGCGGCCAGCGCACCGGGGTCGATGTCGCCGGCGGCGGCCACCACGAAGTTGCCCGCCCGGTAGTGGTGCTCGAAGAAGCCGCGGATCT
>Ga0335078_10003357_pt1 | contig 23870 bp, 20 predicted proteins | sample Lox_Sample_32_FD_206711 | JGI IMG/M metagenome (GOLD analysis project Ga0335078, IMG submission 206711) | Soil microbial communities from Loxahatchee National Wildlife Refuge, Florida, United States - Lox_Sample_3.2 | ecosystem: Environmental > Terrestrial > Soil > Wetlands | place: USA... | reverse complement strand
TAACCCTAACCCTAACCCTAACCCTAACCCTAACCCTAACCCTAACCCTAACCCTAACCCTAACCCTAACCCTAACCCTAACCCTAACCCTAACCCTAACCCTAACCCTAACCCTAACCCTAACCCTAACCCTGCAGAGATCATCTTCTGAGATAGCAATGTTGCGAATCGATTTTCATCAAAAAACGGGCACCCCGATGGACATTGGCTTCCTCTATCACCTTGATGAGGAAGAAATGCGTTGGGCTAAGGTTCCTTATCTTGGCCTTATGCTCGGGATTACTAACTTGGATCTCTATCTGATCGAGAACGTAACTCCCATTCCTATACAAACCTAATGTAAGGCTTCGGTATTTGAGATTCCGGAGGTCTTGATTGATATCTTCGTCGGCAGAGATCCCAGAGATATCCAATTATTGGACATGTCACACCGTCGTGTCCACGGTGAAGGACTAGTCAGCATCCTCGACGACGTCGACGTCTCAGATCCCATCCGGATCGCGTTGAAAATCATTGTGACGGAAGCCTCGTACCACCAACACCAACACCAACACCCTGAAGTTGTCGACTTGGCTCTCGTCGACCGCGACGTGGATGACCTCATCGAGATAAGGCAAGGGAGGATTGCAGACGACAACGCCCTGCTTTCGATTATTCTTCGTCGCTCACTATCTCATATCCACCGTGTCGCCGTCAGATATAAACTTAAAAGTGGTGTCGACATGGATCGAGATTTTCGCCGGGGGCAAGCATACCAGTTTCACAAAGATACTCAACGGGTTGTCGTCCATGCAATCCGAAGTGCTGTCGATCCAACGTATCGCGATTGTATGTTGCTCAAAGACGCGCTTGGCAGGCGTGATCCGACGCTTTTAGCAGTTCGAATGACAAGGATGCATTGGTACTCTCAGCATTGGCATCAAGTCAATGCTGCTTTATGGGGCCATTCCGGCTACCCATTGCCTGACCAAGTCAATTCAACGAGGCATGGGGAGTTGTTTCGAGATCTTATGGTTTCTATGGCTCAAGTGCCTATACTTGGTGACTTTATGCCTGTTTCTAGGGCTCAGTATGGCAGTGGAGATCCTCGGTCTCCATCCGGTGCTCCAATAGTTCGGCAAGCTGCCGTTGAAATGTCACCCGCAACCAATAATATTATACGCAGCCTCAAATCCTTACCCTCGCGCCTCTTGTGCAGAATGAAGACGATGTAAATGATAATAAGGATGATAATGAGCCAGCAAGTCTGTCGTCCGTGTCAGATGATGATATTCAAGATTAGTGAAATGGTTGGCAAACTGGATGGACTATGACAGAGGCATCGCTATTTTGGGATTGATAAGTGCCTATCTACTGCAGATTGTACTTTGAATAAAAATGTTTATCGTCATATTCATATAGTAAACATGGTTTATTTTTTTTTTTACTACTATAGTTTTCAATTGAATAGACGGTTTTAACTCCCATTTCTGACCTTCTCGATGGGCTTGATAATCCTCCTGCTTTCTCAAGAGCACATGATGTGTATTTCGGTTAATAAGGTTGGCATAGGAAGTGACATCGTGTAATTGTTCCCTAACACACTCTCGTTTTCTCATATTGTGCTTCTCAGTTGGATGACTGCGGTAAACCGACCATTCGTTTGCCATCTGTTGTCAATGTATTCAGTGCACAGCCTATCGAGACCGTTCAACCATCTGTGGTCTCTGACCCTCATTCTTTTTGCAAATTTGTGCAAATTCCTTAGAGGAATTATAGGTAGGATAGGTCAGGTCAAGCGAATTGGCCATCAGATACGCTGTCGCATTTATTACATCGAATCTTTGGATCCCTTGGACGTAGATAATAGCGTCACGGTTAATATGATCAGATAAGGTCTATGCCAAAGTTTCTTTAGAATAGTTTTGCAAGAGCCATATAACCGCACTGCGTGGCTGCACCCCTTCCTAACCTTGAGACCGAGATTTAGCCAATTTAGACCTCGTGTCGTTTCCAAATCAACATTGTGCCATCCCTTCCCGTGCTGGCGATTTGGGTACATCATTTCCAGGATTTTAAGGTTTTGGACCCTTTCAACTCCGGGATGGTGAAGTTCTGCTTGTTAGTACATTTTGCTGCGCTAAGCAGACTAAAAGACTCTTTCGCCCGTAACTTTTGTCGGTCGCTTTGGCATACCTTGCGACCTTCTAGAACCCATTCTAGACATGTCCTCCGTCTGTTCCAATGGTCGCATGAGGATCGACCGGGTCGCCGCGAAGTTGTGGTCGTTGGTAGAGTTATTCTGCGGCGTTAATGAGACTTTCGAGAGTCTTTCGCCCGTAACTTCCGTCGACTCATATTGCATATCTTGCGACCTTCGAGAATACATAATTGGCATGTCTTCGGTATTCCAGTGGTCACATGCGGATCGACTGGGTCGCTGCGAAGTCAGATTATTTTGCTGCGTTAATGAGATTTTCGATCTTTTCGCCCGTAACTTCCGTCGACTCATATTGCATACCTTGCGACCTTCGAGAATACATCATTGGCATGCCTCTGAGTGCTCCGATGGTCGCATCGGGATCGACCGGGTCGACGTTGTATTCTGGTGGTTGGTAGATTTATTCTGCTGCGTTACTAATCACACTTTGGACAGTGCTTCCTATGTAACTTACGTCGATCCCTTCGGAAGACTCTGCGATCTTGCAAAATACATCAGGGTCATGTCTTCTGATTGTTCTTATGGTCGGAAGATGATTGACAGCGTCGATAAAAAGTTGTGGGTGGTGAAGTCGCTCTGCCGCATTAAGTGGACAATCGAACGTTATCGGATGAGAACTTTTGTCGATCGATTCGGTATGACTTGCGACCTCATAGAATCCATCAATTGGCATACGTTCTCTGGCTCTGCATGGTTGCAGGATAATTGGTAGGGTCGCTGTGAAGTTGTCGTGGTAGACTTAGTAGCAGATTATCATTCCACTGCGTTGATCAGACATTCGAGAGTAATTCTGTCACACCTTCTGGCGATCGCTTTGGTATGTCTTGCAACCTGTAGAATACATCAATTGCATGTCTTCTGTGTCTCCTGCAGATCTCCAGATTATTGACAGGGTCGATGTAAAGTTGTGACTGTTAGTGGAGTTGCTCTACGACCGGATGTTAATCGGGTCGGATCCGTGGGTAATTGCCGATAACTTGGGCCGATTGACTCAATATACCTTGCGATCCTGTGGAATGCATCTTCTATATGCTGTCTATGATTCCTGGTGGTCGCAGGAATATCGACACAATCAACGTGAAGTTGTGCTTGGTTGATTGATCATTCGGGTTCCGCCGCGTTCATCCGACCTCGGAAGTTTTTCGCCGATATTTTTGGTCGCTTAAATCCAAATAGCTTGCGACCTGGTAGAATACATTTCATATACATTTCCTGTCCATCAGCGTGGTCGCAGGGTTATTGACTCAGTCGATGTGAAGTTGTGGCTTGGCAAATTTTTCATGGTGCGGTGCACGGTTTATTGGATAATCAAAAGTGATTCATTGATAACTTGGGTCGATCGGATCGGTATGACTTGCGACCCCGTAGAATACATTTTGTAGACTACTTCTTTGATGTGTAGTGGTCTCTAGACAATTGGTTGAGTCGTCGTGAAGTTGCGGCTAAGAGAGTGCCTCTGCAGCCGTGTGAGTCGGGCTTTAGAGAGTAATTCAGCGATACTTTTTGCCGATTGAATCGGTTTACCTTGCCACCCTGTAGAATACGTCATTTACATGTTTTCTGATAATTGTAGTAGTCGCAGGACTATTGGCAGGGTCGTCGTGAAATCGTGGCTGTCAAAGCGTTGGTTCACACAGGTTTTGGTAATGATTGAACAGAAATTCGCCCACAACCTTTGCCGATTGAATTGGAATCACTTGCGACCCTCCTTATCGTTCCATTCGCATATTCATCCCAATCCGCTTCGCACGCACCTTTTCCTTGTTCCTGAGCTCTAATCCTGTCGCCCTTGACAACTCCTCTCCAACCCGCCTTCGCTCCATCGCTGACTTCTCAATCTTCCGAGTTGCGTGGCCAATCTCGCTCCTTAAGCTCGCAGACTCTTCGGACAACCGGGATTCTGTTGACGCGGCTCATGTTTCAAAATTTCAAGCCACTTTGCCATTTGTTCGTTGGTGTTTCGGAGATCGTCGATTATTTCATTTGCGGCGACCAAAGTGTTCTGCGTTGTTGTAAATTGTTCTTCAATACGTCCTCGCGCAATAGTTACCTCCTCAATCTCATGCATTGCTTGTTCGAGGTCTTGTTTGACTCTCTTATATTTGTCGGTCAGAGGGCCCAGTTCCGCTTTTGCTGTGGCCGCGTTTCGCTTCGAAGCCTCCCGCTTATTGGCAAGGTTCTTTTTGAGATCTTCGATTTCTTGATGTGCGGAAGTCAAATTCTTCTCTGTCGCCATCAATTGCTCCTCCAGACCACGTCGTTCAGCAGCTATGTCCCCATTCGCGCCCGTTATTCGTTCTATCTCCCTTGTTAACTCCGCAATTTGAGCTCTCAACTCTGTCTCCCTTTCGGCTGCCCGTCGAAGTTCTTGCCCCTTCTGTCTCTGCAACGTCGAAATTTCAGATCTCAGTTCTCATTCATTATAAGCAACACGTTCGATACTTTCGGCCTTCTCCTGTTCCAACATGTCAATTTCGCGATTCAATTCTCTTTCTTTGTCTGCTCCAGTTGCTTTCCACTCGCTGAGTTCCACTTCGACTCCTCTAATCTTTTTGTCTGCTGCGCTGATTGCAAGGTCTTTCCCTTGGATTTCGCTGTGATACTTGGCTTTATCCGCAAGAATTCTTTCATCTAAACTTCCAATCTCACCGGTAAACTTAGTAAGTTGGTCCTCGAGCTTTTGAATTCGTTCGGCTAGCCCTTGATTTGCGCCCCGACTGGCTTCGAGTTCGGCGTTCTTCCTATGGATCTCGGTCTGGTAGATTTCGTGGAGGGACATATTTTCCGACTTCATCTCAGTGAGTGCATTTTCGATGTGGACGGCTTTCTTAAAGGTTTCATCAACTTTTATTTTTGCATCGCTGAAGTCCTGCTCAGATTGACGTCGATATACTTCGAAGTCTCCTTGTAAAGTTGTCAAATCATTCTGGTCCTTGATCCTTGCTTGGTCTGCTGCCTCTTTTTCCCTTTGTAGTAACGTTTGATTGTTTGAGAGTTCGCGAATGTGCGCCTCATATCCCGAGTTTTCTTCGGCGTATTTCTCAAAATCGGCGGCGAGTTGGATATTACGTTTGATTTCCGTTTCATAAAGAGAATTTGCGAAATTGGACCGATTCAACTCCATCTGGGATGTCTCCTAGATTTTCTGTTTTAACACAGTAATTTCGCTCTCTAAATTTTTGACTTGCGCCTCTCCGAGCGTTCGCTAGTATTGTAAGACTTGATCAGCATAGACTGGTGAGATAATACAATTAGTTTCTTGTTTTGCAATCTCCAGTTCTTTTTTGAGTTTGTCAAGCATGCCATTTTGTTTTTGTATTTCCTTTTCATTTTTGGAGATTTTGGAAGATTGCTGCTCAATGGTGGCATTTTTGAGTGTGATAAGATGAGCGCTTTCCTTCAACCGGTGCTGAAATTTATTAATTTCTGGCTTTGTCAATTTCTTCAACAACCATTGAAGGTCTTGCATACTGCTTCTATTTAGAGAATTTTGGCTCACTGCTTTCAAGAGATTAGTCATTACTATCATTGCTGAAATATCTTCTGCTTAATCATTTAATTGTTGCATGCATTGCTTGTTCTGATTGTAGAGGTGGGCCGATGTCATCTGCAAGGTGTCATGTTTGGTGGCCATTACTTTAACCTTATCTAATCAGTCCATCACATCAGAGGCCCCTAGCCACTATGAATGTTTCTTAAACATTCAAATGAGTTTGTGAAGTCCTATACTTCTTTTGATCTTTCTTGAAATTTATAAATTCATCCAGGGCCTTTTTATACTCATCTCTAAAAATTTCCATCGTCATCTGCTCCTTCTTTGTCTTGGAGATATTTGAATTAAATGTGTCTTATTATATCGAGATTATTTATGACAGATGAGTTATCAAATGAGTTTAGAAAAGGGGTAACTGAGTAATACATTCAAATTTCAATTCATACTAATCTTTAGACTTATGGAGTACTATGAACAACACAAATTTGCACAAGGAAACACCTATCTCTTCTCATCAGAAGAGCCCTATCTTATGGATCTTTGTTCTGAAATTTGTTCTTATCTTTGAATACATTCAGAATCGGTTTTTAATACTTAATATTCTGCTGACCATGTCAAAGATGTTCATACCTATTGAATCAAAGAACTCCTTCTCCAATGTCATTTCAATCTCATCTTTTTCCTTATCTTTGGCTATCCAAACTTGTTTTTAGCTACAGCATTATTAGATCAAAATAAGTTATATCTAGGCATTTATTATTGCCTGTTTCTTTACAGAGATAGTGGTTACATAAGTATTCAAGATATAATCAGAATCACCAACATACTTCTTGATCTAGATTTACTGAATGTATATCTTTTGGAATTGAAATTGGAAAAGGATATATCAGAAGCTGTAAAACTTCTAGAAAACTATTTATGAAGAGTCTTACAAGATAAAGGCAAATGGAAAGTAATAAAAGAAGTAAAAGTTAAAGAGGAGAATGAAAGCTCTCAAATCTCAGTGGAGTCATCTCAGGAGATTAAAAATGAAGATCCAATTAATATCAAAGGTGAGGGATGTAGTTCACTTAAATTACACTTCTCTCACTATTCTGAAACCTTCTCATTCTATTTATATTATATCAGCTATGCTAAAAATCCTATACAATGTTAAAACTAGTATTAAAAATGTATTTCACTCTCTAATAGTGTTAACAAAAGTTTCCAAAAGATACAGAGGCATTGTATCAAGCTTTGTCTAAATAATTAAATATATTTATATAGAGATCTTTCCATCTAATTACCTTGAATGAAGCTCCGTTCTACTGTGGCATTTGTAACACTAAAAGCATATATAAGGACAGACATGCCTTGAAGAAGAAAGTAACTATAGGTAATGAAAGCTACTTTTTTGGAGCTTCCCTCATTCAAGGCTAGGGTTTATTATAACAAGAATGGGTTATACATCTTGGTCTATATTTTGATGTTAATTCTGATGTTTTAATTAACTGGCACTACAGATTATTCATCATCTGATCTAAATGAGATTACTTCTATACAACTCATCTTTCAGTTTGATCCAATGGGCCTCACGAACATTGAAAAAGCTAAAGAAACAATGGAAGTATATTTCCTTTTTAAAAGTTTCTAATCAGTGTTATTATGGTTATGTATAATCCGACAAAGGCTGAGAATGAGATCATAGTAGTAGAAGCCAAAGTGAAAGATGCCATAGCTGAACTAAGAAAAGCTGAATGAGAAATTGTAAAAGTTAATGAAGCTCATTCACATAGAATATAACAATAGATTAGATCAATTAGAAGAAGTTGTAGCAGAAGAAATGAGAGAGGAAGAGGCTGAGTAGCAGAAAAAGATAGAAATCAGTAGGATCCTAGATACTTTGAATAGCGGAGCAGTGGTAACTGAAATCATTTATGTAAAGTACTCTTGCTTTACTAAGTTTCGAGTCTTAATTTGACTCAACAGATGTTTAGGGTTCTGGGGTTCAAGGTTCAGAGCTCGAGAAGTGAGAAATCCGAAGTTTATATCTGAAATCTAACTTGAAATCTGTCTTCCCCAGTGAAGTAGTCTGTCTATTTATATTTATTCTAAACTCCTTCTATATAACCATGATTATAAATCTGATCCTTTTAAGCATCTTTCGGAACTTTCTCTTTTCTTCTTTTTCTTCTTTAAAATCCTTCCGGCATTTTCTGTCTCTTTCTGAAATTCTTTCGGCAATTTTCATAAAATTGTTTTAGCATTTTTCATTCATTTCTATATTGTATACTTATATATACCAGTACATTACATTAGGTCTAAAGACGCTTCAGAGATCTTAATCCTGTAGTATTCGATGAAGATGCCTTCACGTACTCAAGATACAACCTGGTGGGTTTATAACATACAGGGGTCACTGGCAATGTATGGAAGGGTGATTCTCAGGATTCACTGATGAAATTATTGATGGATAGGTAATATTGAGTAGAGATGAGCGGTTTGGAGATAGTGATCAGAGATAGTGATCCGATGTGATAGTAGAAGGAAGCGGTAATGTGTCTATGGATGGACACCAAATGATAGTAGAAGCAATCAAGTGGTGTAACCCTGATGAAGCTATTAATGGATGGATGGTATTGGACGAAGATGGGTTGGAGATGGTGGTTTGGATATGATGATCCGACATAAAGGAGGAAAGGGTGATACATCTATAGATGGACACCAGATAGTAGTAGAAGCAATCAAGTGATGCTCTATTGATGAAACTATTGATGGATGATGGCTCGATGGGCTCCTTGGAGGTTTAGAAACCCTTGAGAAGGCGCCCAGTTCAGACCATTTGTCATGATGTGAATATGGGATAGGAAGATGAAATTACTATCAGCTGATCAAATGATCTATTTAGTCACTACAGGCAGCACATGACACAGATGTTTGTTCATTTATAGTACAACATGAAGCAAATATGATTGAGTAATACTTAAGAAATTGCAGTATTTAATATGCTTCTATATACATACATTTGAGGCCGAAGACAAAGTATGTTTCTTAAGATATTGGCTAAGTTTAGCTTAGAGTAGAGTTCTTGAGTGAGCAACTGAGTTTACTTTATCATCTGTGTCAATAAGTTAAAGAATTACAACCAGACTTTGAAGGGATCAATCGAAACATATGATTCTGAGTTTGTCATTGATCTATTATAATATGTTTTAAAAGAAATGATCAGTGTTAATATATTATGTAAACATTCTCGGTTGAAATGACACTATACATGTATTTCGATTACTAAATAAGTATACTTTATATCTGGCTGAGATTCAGTTTTATATTCATATCATCATACTGAAAAAGGCTTTATCGATGATGGATCAAGATGAATGAATTAATAGCTTTGAAGTTAATCTATTGGAGATGTTTCTTGAATACCGAGAGAAGTATGTTAAAGTTAAGAGTTAAATGTCTTAATTATCGCTATCTTATAAACTATATGTGTATTAAATATATGATGAATGTCACGGGCTAGAGATATTCTTATATTATATAGAGCACGCTGATGTAATGTACTGGCATATGTAAGTATACAGTATAGAAATGAATGGAAAACGCCAGAAGAATTCTATGGAAATTGCCAGAAGAATTCTAGAAAGAGACGGAAAATGCTGGAAGGATTCTAAAGAAGAAAAAAAAGAAAAGAGGAAGTTCCAGAAGACGCTTAGAAGGATTGAATTTATAATCATAGTTATACGGAAGGAGTTTAGAATAAGTATAAATAGACAGACGACTCCTCTGAAAGGGAGAACAAGAAGACAGATTTCAAGTTAGATTTCAGATACGAACTTCAGATTTCTCATCCCTTGAACCCTGAACCTTGAACCCCAGAACCCTAGACACCTGTTGAGTCAAAACTAAGATTTAAAACTTGGTAAAGCAATAGCGCTTTACAATTGATATATCTTTCCGTTTTAACTGAAGGCTGAGGAGCTGAACGAGAACATGGAGATGACATGTTATATCGTACAGGCAGACAAAATGGTAAAAGTAAACTCTGTTTACTACTCAGGAGGCGTTAGTGACAACAGTCCTATTATGCATTATGCCAGCTCCCTTGAAAGTCAGTTTATTTCATCTTTCGCTTATGATAGCTTCAGAATTTGGTTCTCATCGCCTGTGAGAATATATTCAGAGGGCCAATGATTCTCTTGTATGTAACGAAATGATGCAATCATCGGGTAAGTATCAATTTCTATAACGCTAATTGCAGAAAGCAATGCCTACGTCAAACAACCTTCTCATATTCATCGCGACCTATTCTGCCAAGAAATAAAAGCCACTTTTAGTCCTCACACTCAAGCACTTCGCTAACCGAATCCAGATCAATATGCTCACAGACATAGTCTAAGGACCATAGAGTCTTCACGTCCCTTGCCTGACCGCTTCTTTGAATAGTTCCTTCTGAATCTCGGTATCCGTTTAGATGGCACACCAGCGACAATTCTAGACAAAGCACTAAGGCTCCGATGAAAGATCTTTGAGTCTGTTACAAAGGTTTAAGAACTGAAAGGATCCAGTTTGTCTGAGACGTCCAAGATGATTTCGACTCCGCTTCTTTGACTTCACCCACACAGTTAGTATTACCACCTGAATTCTAGATCTTAGCTCTCAAGATAAATAGTATATATTATTGAGTTGTAGCGATATCTGAATCCTCTAAATTTCAATCATATATATAACCGTCTAAGTCGTTGTCCGAGTGATAGTACTTTGGGTACATGATCTCCATCATCGCACACCTATATGGCCTGGGACGTTCGTCCCTCAACATCTCTATATTGTCATAGATCTTCTAGTCTGAATCATCCAATGCTTCCTTCATTCCCTCCTTCCATATTTCTTACTCAAATGCCTTTATCTCTTCGATTGTTCCATATAGACTACGACGGACTTTGTGGTATAGGTCATGATGGTCTCTTCATGCCATGCTATCTATGAAGAGCTCCCTTCATTGGCAATCTCTCCCTCTCCTGCGCTTCAACTCCACTCACTTCTGCCAAGCATCTTCGAGTAACTCCTAGTTCACTTTCGGCATCTTTTGTAGCATCTCGAGTTGATCATGTCCGATTCTTAAAAACTCTACAGTCCAAGGTAATCCGAGATAACTGTTGACGGTCCACTTGTCTCAAGGCAAATAGTATACGACAAATTCACTAAACCATGGGTCTGATAGAAACTCATAAGCCAGTTTAGAGTTATTCTTGAATTCCATTCCAGAAGTCAGCCAAAGCCCTTTAAGGTAGCTGGCTACCTATCATACTCTGAGCTGGCTACCTACATAAGGTATGGTAGGTAGCTGAGTTTGCATGAGTAGCCAGCTTAAAGTACGATGGGTAGCAAAGTCAAAGTATGGTGAGTAGCTGCTTTCAAGTGTGGGTAGCAAGCTACCAAGAACAGGATCTTACCTGAGAGTGTCCATCGCATAAAGTACATACTCATATGCAATGCGCCTCCGAGTACATTTTGCCTTGTATGCCTCGCGTGCCTTTATAATTCTTTCGGCTCTGGTTCATTTGTAATGTCTCCTTTGCACTTCAGCCCTCCTCTCTATTCTCTCCTTTTCAGATTTAGATTTCAGTTTAAATTTGGGGCTGAATTTAGTCTTAAACTCTTCGCTCTCTGCTGTCGGATGCTCCCCGGTTCCTGCCTGCTTTCTGATGTATTTAAAATACATGGACGTAGTTAAGTACTTCTTCTTGCAGTAATCATATTTGATTTTTGAGTTGCCCATGATGGCGATGGACAATAAAGTGGAGGAAGAGATGTTTTGTTCTCATCCTTTCATTTGAAAGATGAAGAATGTGATATTTTGCGCTAGTTTTTGGTGGTGGGACTGTCAAATTTGATTGGTCAATTAGATTTATGAGATATCTCATAAATTGGATCGATTAAAAAGACTTTCAAGGTTAGATTCGATCTCCATGTATTTTGTGTGGCAATGATACTTAAACCTGAAAGTCTTTTGATTAATCCAATTTACTTACTTTATTATGGGATCATATGTTTCCAGCTTATTTCTAAATGTAAGCTTCCTCCCCTTTGTCTTTCATTTATCATCACTTCCTTCTCTTTTTTATTTGAATTCCTTGTTGCATCCATTATGTCTATCAAGTATTTGCAAGTTGCACGAAGGACTAACAACAGGAAAACCAGTAAGAGGCTTGCAAAACTCACTGAAACTACTATGGGTGACAAATGCAGTCTCAGAGGCTACAAATTCTACTCCATTTTCTACGGAAACTAACAGGGCCTCACATTTATTAAAATGAAAAAGTCGGTAAGGCCTTTACTCTGCTTGGTACTAACGGATAGCCCACTATAGTACGAGAAGGCAAGACTTACTTCTTGCCCTACCATATGGTTAAGGAATCCGCAAGGTGTGCAACTCGCCACCTCTCAGCCACCAATTCTAACAGTTTGTCTCTTCTCTAATGCTTCAAACGGTTGACAGAGAAGAAGCTTGGAGGAAGAAAAGTGACGAAGCAACCTGGCTAGAATGTCACCACTAAAGAAACAACTCTCGTTACATGTGATGAGCGTATGTCTTTGTGCTTTAATTCTCACGGAAGTTCATAAAAATATTACTCAACCTGGCACCGAATTGGAATCGATGGTGACCTACGGCCTAGATCCACTTGGCTCTGTCTTAGGTATCCACTTCTGGTTTGGTTTGGCTTATATATTTAGACATCGGCCCTTGTATTGATGATGCTCAAGAGGGCTCTGTCGAAGCGGCCGGTCCCAAAGACACTAATGTCAACTCAGGATCTAAATTGGCAGCTGTGTTTGATCCTTTGGATACTTTCTAGCAAGACCCTGGGTTTGACGATGGTATTATTTACTTGATTGGGAATGGTCTAATTTCAAGGCTTTGCAGATGATGATGTGATTATTGCTAAAGATCTTACACCATCCGATCCCCTTAAAGTCGTTACCACCAGTCCTACGACCTCTCCATTCTATAATACAGTGCCCTCGGAATCAATTAACTCCTACCTATCCCCAATAAAACTCATCCAGACTGCATCAAAAGATCCTGTAACTCCTACTGGATCTCATCTCAACCGTCTTTTATAGGATGGGGCCCTTGCAACGCCTCCAACAACTCCACTTGTGGCAGTTAAAAAGGCTTCCTTGACGTTCGAAAGTCCTCTCGCTGGTTTGCTGCAAACCAATTCGAAGGCACTTCATTCTGTTATTGAGAATTTGGTGGACCTGATAGATAAGGTTGCTTTGGTCAATGCTTGGACTTCGTTCATGGTGGTACCTTTCAAGGGCGTCTCACTCCTGAATCCGGTCGAAAATATATCACTTGCAAAAAAGCGCAGTGGTGGATTTAAGCTGCCTATGCCCGTCAATTTGGGTCTTGCTATTGCAAGACTCTTTCTATTTCATACCTTAGATGAGGCCAGAGAAGCTAGTGAGTTTAGGGTATTGTATTTACGACTTATTTTTGGTTCGGCAGACACATATCTCCTTGATGGTTTGCACTGATTACAAGTGATATTCCCGCTGCCAGTGGAGAAATGGCGCAAAAGGTACAACACCTGATGGATATCTATTTAGGTTTCTGAGGAGCCTCGGCTTCTCCCTCTCTCGCTGTTCATCTGGGCTACTGTCTGGTTACTTTACAGAACTTTCAGACAACGACGATTGAGCCGCCTCTCAATATGAGCTGGAACTTTTTGATCCTTCATCACTTCGTACTTGAGAGGGTCTTTATTTTCATCCAGTCGAAATTCCAGTGTTCAAGCAAGCAGCAAAAATTGACTGAAATAAACAGGACGTTGAGTAAAGTCTTGAGTCATTGCCTCGGCATGGAGACAGAGCATGACAAACTCAAAAATATTAAAGTCTTCACTCCTGCAATCCAAGCTTATAATAGAGTAGCATATTTTTCTACATGAGATTGGCAGCATTTCTCGCTGGTCGTATCATGGTGAATGATTTCACCTTACAACTTCCATCGGCCAACGCCGCAGACTCGAAGGACAGAAAGCTTTTCTTAGTGGTCCTTGCTGCTTCAAATTTATATCTCGAGTTCTCACGAGCGAAAGGCTTTCTGACCTTCACGATCCAGGGACTCATGACAAAGAAGAAGCGGCTCTTCTGATTCGAGTATATATGCAACAGCCTTTTGTCGGAGGAGAGCGGATTGAAGTTGAGATATATGCAGGAACTACTGTCCACCAATTTCGAAATATCACTAAAGACATTGCAACTCTTTAATGGTGGGTTTCAGAACTGCTCCAATGTTTTTTCACCCTTGCACCTTATCGCTCAAAGCATCGTTGCTGACCACGTGCTATCTCTGTCAACCTTATCTAATTGTGTAGTCAGATATCAGCTATGAAACAATCGAAGAAGCTTTGGAATTGCCTTCTGGTTTCTTATTATGTTATTACAAGGAACAAATGATTCTCAATCAATAACTGATCAAGGATCCAAGTGACGGTCTGACAGGGGTTGGTGTTTTAAGATTTACAATTTCATTTTGATATTTGTAAGGTCCCTTGAAGGGAATCATTTTGAAAAAACTGTTTTTAAGAGGCGATCTGTCTCCAGCATTGTAATTCATAGTCTTTCATTCACTGTTTAGGGTTATCTCCTTTTTTCTAGCTACCTTCTCGTCTTGTTCTTATCCCTAGTAGCTTGTTTATACAAGAGACTATATTCAATAAACCTTAAATAACTTTGTCGTTGCCTGCTCAGATTCACTATCAGATATTCCATCAAGATTTGTATCTATCTAAGCCATCGTTGTAGGTTACAACTTGTATATATGGTACTTCTCTCATGATCTTGAAGTTCTAGGTGAAGATCTATTCTCTTCAGAAGAGGGAGTTTATCGCCAGTAGGAAGTTTATATCATATCATCGAGATACATCTGATGAAAAAAAGGCAAATCTGAGATGAGCACGGCTTTACACAGAGCAAATTTGATCAGATTAAGGGAAAAGAAGTCTTTTGATTATTGCTACACATCTTGATCTACGCACTAGAAGTTGCACAATAGAAGTCATTAATGTCGGACCCATTACTAAATAAACGTAATTCGATGAAATTTTATTGCATTTGCTAGCTATCGAAAACTTTACGAGACTAGGATCTCAAAGGTCTAGTGTTGTAGATGTATACAATATCTATATTACTTGGTTACCTGGCCAAAAACTTTCAAAGTGGTAAGAAATAATGAACTTTCATCATTTGATGATCTTAAGCATTCACACTACAAGTTATATACTAACACATCCTTTCTATCAATGATGTCATATATATGTGGCTTGAATTGGCTTCGGGCACTTCAGGCAGAGTTCTAAGAAGGAATGCTGCTTCACAACAGTGGATCATGGATATTGGAGTCGAACTATCGACTCTTAGTCCTACCTGAGGCTTTAAGAGTAGTGATCCCAGAGTTTCCGATGCCATATCTCAGAGTTCTCATATCATCTCACTAGTTGGCAGTACTGTCATCTCAATCTCATAGCTCTCATTGTCGCATCATCTCACTTAACACCTATAGCCAAACTATAAAGTAGAGTGGAACATTGGATGGGAGGGACCTTCATATCTCCTTTGCAGTATACTAACGGTAGTATCAACAATTGATGGTATGCACAAATTATGGAGATAGCTGATGGACTTAAATATCCATTGTAAATTACACGACCTACAACTTTTTGGACATTGGTTTCTAATTAGAGTCTTTAACACTTGAGATCTATGCTATTCTAGATTCGTCTCATCAGCCTCCTCTTCATTAATCATTTACTCTATCTCCTCCTCTTGATCTAGTTCCTCGACAGCCAACTCTATATCAACCTCTAAGAACAACTCTACCATCTCTTCACTTCTATCTATAGGGTCTTCAGGTATCAGCCGGACCCAACCGTTAGAGAATTCCTTGGCTTTGAGATAGGATTCTGTCATCAGCACATTAATTCCAGCATTACCATCTAGAGAATATAGCACCTCATTGAATTTGTGACGTTCAAGATCCTTATATAGTTCTCCAGCGCATTTCAAAGTTTGAAGGGAATTAAGTGCACTTGAAGAGTTCTCTCTAACCAAATGAAATAGGCATTGGATTCGAGAATTTTTCAGAGCGGCATCCATCAGCTTTCGTACAGTCTTGATTTGATGCCTATGCCAGTCCACATAGCATGCGATCTCATCTTTGAGAATCTCTACCTCTTCAGCTATATGAGTGTAATAATCTAATGCTGAAATATGTTTACGGCATTCCTTATTGAGAGCCCACTTGTCATTATACTCTATTAAGTCTAATTCCCAAAACTTATTATCAAGCTTGAAGTTTTTGAGCATTTCAGCAGTAATAGCAGTGGGATTGGGTCTCTCGAGATCATCTGAGGGATGAAGGTTTGAGATGATCTCGTTGTACTTCTTGATGAGAGGATTGAGTGTATTGGACCGTCGATTGATAGAACTGACGATTCTGCTCGACTTGGCATGTCCTAGGGAGTCAATTGAATGGGTTCTTATTTGAAATACCTCTTAAGGCAGCTGAACGTCGGATCAGTCCTAGTTCACATCGACGCAAAACCAAAATCCTGTGCATCTCAAATTTTAATTCTCAAAGTTTCCTCAAATGCCAACGTTCCAAGTGATCCAGATACTTCTGCATCGGCCCTTGGGGTGTCCTCCAGTCACTCAATTCTTGATTGCTCTTCGAAAGCATATCTTGCAAACAAGAGTCTAGAATATTTCTTTCATCCTGACTATTAAATCACCCAAACCATTGAACTAGTACAAAATTCTTCAGCGAAAGCCATCTCTGAGCCACTTGCAGCTGAGTGATGTCCTCCTCTCCAATGCGAAGCATTTCGATGAACTCATCTTTATAATGTTCTTGAATTATTAGAGCCTCACAAATGTCGTCGTCCACTGTCTTTAGCAGCCTACCTCATGGGTTCTCAAAATGCTCCTTGCATTTCTTGGTTTGTTCCAAGATCTCTCTGATATTCATCCCCTTGGAGTAGTGCTTTATTTTCTTTTATTCTCTCAAGTGCTGTCTTCATTAGCCTCTGAAACATAGCACCTAAAGCTAGCTGCTTGTTTTCATTCTGATGTAAGAAAAGATGCGACAAGATCTGGATCCTTGAAAAGAACGTGGAGACCCGTATAAATGGAATAATGTGCTGAACCAGAGACCAGACCCACTCCAGTGATTCTCCATCAGTCAGTTCCATATCTGGATGGAGAAGTTAGCGATCTCAAAGTTTCAAAGGAAAATATACACAATTGTTCTAAATAAGTACAGAACTTGATAAGAATACACATGAGCATATGTATGGAATATGCTTACTCCGAAAGTTAGCCTGCTATAAGCTTCAGGAGGCATCCATGTCTCTAGATACTTCGAGAAGCTACATGAGATGTCGTATAAAATGAATACTTTGTTCGGACAGCTGTTGTCTTCCATGATATTCCACAATAATAAATGTACATATTGCTATCTCTCTCTAGTATCAACGACATTGAATACCCAAAGAACGATATCATGATGATACGATGTAGTGATTAAACCAGTATTATCTATCTTGCTCGACACATCGAGATCTGAAGCGGCCTTTCATCCGCTTGAATAGGTCTTACTATTTGATGACTTTTCTATTTAAAGCAATCAGTCAATGAGCGCGAAGGCGATGTACTTCATCCGGTGGCAATGAAGGTAAGAAAAGACATTTATCCCTGAGATCTCTAGTGGATGGTTGATGTCTATGGCATTCTCCATGAGTTTTAATAGAGAATCGCTTATGTTGAAAGTTGCCATCAAAGGCTATATATGTGATCTTGGGTGAAGGAGAAGATCCAAAACACGCGGGACAAAGTCGAGAGAGTAGGACCATCTCATGTGTTATTTCTTCAAAGGACCAGCTTTTTAATGCCTCTTTGGGTGAAAAGGTACTTGACAAATCGGATAAGTTAGATTGGAGGGCCGATATCATCTTCTCAATGCCGACTTGTACCTGTGCTTGAACCTCAAGCCATGTAGAGTAAACTCCTAAGAAAGCTCTATAGCAATCAGGGGCATCTACAGGGCCTCCTTTGACCTTGAGATAATGTTGGAATGCCCTACAATATGTTTTTTTGGACGACGGACCGAGCATATTCAATTGATAAAACATGATAATGACATCCTCATTTATAGCAAAAGCCAGTGACAAGGGTGAAGATGGATAGTAACCCTTACAGATGAAACTATGCATAGCTTTCGATCGTGGACACTGGAGGCTACACATTAGGAAGGCCATCATTTCACACCCTAAAATTAGAGAATACACCAAGCATAATGAACCATTAAAGAATAAAGCAGAAATCTGAAGAGTCCACTGTGTGTAGTCATAGTGTCCAATCTGTCCTGGTTCGAGATCGTGGAGAACGAGATCGCCCGTAATTACAAGAACGAATTCATCCTAGTGTTGAAGTCTTCGTCTCGTGTCATTTTTATGCTGAGGTCTCTGGAGCGACTCATATGGCCTCCAATATAGTTTCTCATAAGTGGGCAGCAACTCACAGTCTTTAAAAGCGTCATTGTCCTCTTCCTCCTGTCATTCATCGTCCATCTCATGGGTAAATAAATTGATAAACCCTTCTTCATCCTCGAATCCCTCAAAGTTGAACCAGGAGTTCAAGTTCCAATCTCTGATCGCATCAGCTCTCTCCATCGCTTGCTGAAACTTGATCAGGGCGGCCTTCCTCCTATGAACCGTCCTTCTAACTTGTTTTTACAAGTGCTTTGAAAAGGTAAGCCTTCCTTTACTCTCTATGATGACGAATTGAGGGTGTAATATTGGTTGAGCCACCTGTCGTAAACGTCGTGGAGATTGGTGTACATTGTTGTAGGCCATCTCGAATGTGATTGTTCTTTTATGTCGCTTGCAGGACTTAGGCACATTCTAACCTTTTTCCTCCTGTGTACCAAAAATGTGATCTGAGCGGTAGCTTGCCTATCGTCCAATTATAGGAATGGCACTTGTGTCCTCCTTGTCTCATCAGCAAATAGCAGACTTCGGTTGAAACAAGCATAGCCCTATGATATGATGATGCCAATGTTGGACACTAAAACCTATCGTATAATTGGCTATACAGAGCCAGGGATTATGAGAGACTTCATTTCATTTATGAGGCGTTCTTTATTTCAGTAACACGGCCACCCCAATTGGTCACACACTCAGTGGAATTCCACGATCAAATGAGAACTTGATCTTATATACAAGCCGTAAACAGATCAAGATGCCAAATACCTTCAATGAATAACATCACATCTTTAGCTAATTTGACGAATGGATGCTTAACGCATTTTTAAATGAAAATGCCACCTAGTGAATGACAAAACACTCCGAGTCCCATTGGATCATTGTATTGGCATCTTCGTCTATTTGGGCTTGGTGGCTAAATAACACCAATACCATTGGCCACGAGGTGGGTAGCCAGATAACTGAAATATTATTGGACTATTGAGTTCACATCTTCGTCTGTTAAACTGGGTAGCTAAAGAACTCCAGTATGATTGGCCGAAAGACTTGTTCTTCATTCAGTGTGATGGGTAATATGATAGCCATAATACGATTGGTCTTTACATTCAATTACAGTAGGTAGTAATGATGCCTATACTCTCATTGGTCAACAGACTTTGCATCTTCGTCTTAAAACCATCGCTGAGTCATATGTAGCCTCTCACCAATTCCATTGATATAACCATCTCGTATCCCTCGTTTTCCATCTTCAGCGCCACATAATATGACGTCCGGCATACCAAAAAGCCCTAACACCTCTAGTAAACGGCCCAAGAAAATGATTAGTTGGATTTGGGAACATTCTGTACCAAGAAGCGATAGGAGATGGGAGTGCAAACATTGCAAGAGTGTGAAGAAAGCTATATATGATAAGCAGTCGCCAATTATGAAACATTTCGAAAATTCACATGGCATCAGAAATTCAAATAAAAAGCGACGTCAGACGGGGAGAGAAGCGTGCAATAATGGGTGTAGAATCAGATGTGGAAGATTTGAATGTAGAAGAGGCCAACAATTCACAAGTGCAACATCAACTCGAAGAACCTCATGTCATAGACAAAGGCCGGATTCAATATAACTGCATCAGAATGGTCCTCATTCTCGGTCATCCTTTCTCAGATATCAATCATGAAGTCTTTCATGACTTGATCGCTGTGTGTCACCGTGAAGCCGAAAAGCTTCTTCCATCTCAGCAGATGGTTCAATGAGACGTCATTAGTCTTCACAAGCAGGGAATCAATGTCGTCCAGAACCTTCTACAGAGATCCCTCACCAATTGTCATCTATCGTTCGATTTATGGACCTCTCCAAATCTTCATTCCTATCTCGTCGTGATCGTACATTGGGTGTTGGAAAACTATCAGCTACGATAATGCGCCATCACACTAAAGCACCTGAATGGACGGCACACTAGCGACAACATCAGTGGACTTGTCATGGACGTGGCAAGGTAGTATGAGATCGTACCTAATCTTGGGTGTTTCATTCTTGATAACACATAGAACAATGACTCTTCCATGAATGTCATTTGTGAGGCTTCCTCAGACCCCGTTTTCGATAAGGTTGAGCAACGGTTACGATACATTGCACATATCTGGCACATTGCTTTAAAAGCTTTGCTTCTAAGCAATGCTCGAAATTCAACAAATGCTATAGCTTTTGATCAAGAGTTTGGGCTAGGGGATGCTGAAGAAGAAAACGAAGACAATGACGGAGATGTTACAAATACGAGTAATGATGGCGAGACGTTAGTTAAGAATTTGGAAATCCTTATAAGGCGAGTACATCACAATAGACGCTTGAGGGACAGGTTTCTTCAGCTTAAGCTCCATGAAGGTCCGGGAAGCATTGTGAAGAGCCACAAGGAATGGGACAAGGTCGGACAGGCAGTACCTCGGATGCCGAAACTCGGAAGTAAGATATACTGAGATGGATATTTCAAGATGATTCAAACTGCTCTTCTCCAACGGCGCCGAATTGAAGCCTTAGTCATGTCGGAAGGTCAATCATCTTTGATTAAATTGTTACCTGATGTCAATGGGTGAGAGGCTTTGCAACAATTCTTGACAATTACGCAACCATTTTATGTTTACATACAAGAAGTCCAAGCTCAAACAGCCACAATTGATATGGTTCTTCCCACCTTCGACTCTTTATACAATACACTTTCAGACCAAAATAAGACACGCCTTACCGAGTTTATAATAATAAGGATTCTGTGTTGTCGCCAAAAGTTGAATCTGTATCGCGATTGCCTAAAAAACAAGACTTCACTTTATATCTTGGCTGTGGTTTTTGATCCAAAGAAAAAACTGGGCTATTGTTAGAAAGATCGATCTGATGCCTGACTCAGTGTGATAAAGAAACGTATGGATAATATCTGACGGAAATTTGTTGCTGCTTCTTTTGAAGTCACACCCGCAAATATAGCAGAATGGAGGATTTATATGGAGGAACCAGTCATGGAAAATATCTTGAATTGCATCACTTGGTGGAGTTCAATGATCGAATGTTTTCTGCTTTTGGCGAAGTTAGCTTTTTATGTTCTTTCTATTTCTGTCTCATTAGCGAAAGCTGAGCATTGTTTCAGCAGGTATCTCTGCCGCCACTCTTCGCTAATGTACAGCGCCAAAAGGATGATTAGCAAAGAGAGAAATCAACTAAGGCATGATTCCGCTGAGGCAATCGCAATTGTTAAAAACTAATACAGGCACCAAATATTCCTTCATGAATATGCATATGTGAGCAAATTATTTGAAAAATAGTTGAAATAGTTATTGTCGATTCGAAATTCACGTGCCCCGCTTACTTAAACCACCTTTTTTTTTTTTATTTCAATTGTAATTACATTTTTTCATATTTTTTCATGTCATGCCTCCTAAAGTGAGAAAAGGCACTCAAGTTGGGAAGAAGTATAAGTTATCTATTAAAGAAGTAGAAACAACTAAAGCTCCTCTGTCAATTAGGTGGAAAATATATAAATTGAATATGTTAAAAACTTTTACTTCTGTAATTTGTAAGACAGATATTAAAAGTATAATATTTCATGGCATTTTGAGTTTTAGAAGAAAATATTGAACCTATTTCTAATCAACACTCAGTGAATTGGGTATAAAACATGATGTGGATGTTGTAAGGCCACTTATATCATTAACTGTGTTTGGAAGGTGTAAACAATACTTATGAAATATATATAGTGGTGCTTATTAGCGGGGCACGTGAATTTCAAATCGACAATAACTATAACAAGATAAATCTTAAATACTAAATTCTCTATAATTTGGACTTAATCACATTGGCAGTAGCCTTGCTCCGATTCGGGCGTGATCCAAGAATCTCTTTCGTTACACAATACGGATGCCAAGTTTGAGACAGTTTTGCTTAGTTATAATAGCTTCTTGTGCTTCCACAAGCCCAATACTGTCAATTAATCATGTCCTGGACGCTAGATACTGTAGTGAATTGAGTTTGTATGTAACTAAAGGATCAGTGACGGACTACCCAGACTTTATCAAAATTTTAACTACATCTCTAGTGCCAAAAGACCCATTTTGAAATATATACCCCTTTGGACATCACTGTAGACATCTTTCTGCCTATTGATGGCAACGACGACAATGACGACAACGACAATGGACGACGTGGTATAGAGGTTGCCAGTATTGTTAATGTGAGACTGGAATGTACGTGAGTAGCTAGGAATGTGTGTGGGTAGCTGATTGGTTAGCTTGCTACCCACTCTATAAGCTCGGGCCAACAAAAATTATATGGTAAGTCAGGGGATTATGTGGTTTCCGCTCAATAATGCCTGGAGCCAATGTGGTTTAACCTATTTAGTTAAGTGGTGTGGCTGCCGGTACGAGGTGGGACGGATCCGTCCAAGTTCACAATCACAAACGATGGTTTCGTCAACCATTTTCCGGCTTTGTTTAGTATATACTACTTATGTGCACGAGGTGTGAGGTGGATAACCGAGTGCGGCGGAGTTTTCATGCCACCTGCGTCACCAAATTTTCAGCAACCTCGTTATCTTCCCTAGATACATCCAATTTCAGGTTCGAGAAAAGCATCATTACTTGCACATTTAAATCCGCTCATCATGGATTCAGTCTCTTTTGCAAACCCACCGGCATGTATGACTCCTGCTAAGAAACGTCCACGAGTCGACTCAAGCGGTTCCCCATCCAATATCCCATCCACGATCCACGATCCTACCTCCCTCCTTTCCACACCCACCAAAGAACTTGCCAAGCTCCTTCTCGAACACGTCTCTTTCGTTGAGGAGTTGTCACCAGGAAGTCCCTCCACAAGGGAACTACGTATCCTCCAAGCAGCTCGTGAGAACGATATCAAATGGAAGCTCTCACCATCAAAGACCATTATTCAGCCTAAACCGATTGTTCGACCCCCCGTCCCTGAGGTCTATACACATAGTCATCCTGACTGGTACAAGAATGATATTTTCGCTGCTACGCAGAAGGATTCTGATATGCTTGCAGCTCATCGAATTTTCCTGGACTGTTTTGTTGGAGAATGTGGGTTTGTGCCATACCACAAGAGAACAGATGGAGGTATTCACTCTCTCAGTATATTTACTAACTTTGTAATAGAACCAGGTGCTTGGACTAAGAAACGGCCATTGACAGAGGAAGAGAAGAAGAAATATGATAAGTGGGGGTCGGTCGTCAATAACATCCCTGAAATTCCAGGTATGAATAAACACGATGCAATCTTCCTCGTTGGTCGTCTTGCCGGTCGCGACAAACTCAATCTCGCACATCACCAGATGTCGGTCCGCGCTGTCGCCGTCCAACTTGAAAGATTGTGCAAATCGGTTCAGGAAGAGAAACAAGGGAAGGAACGAATTAATGCCATTCATAAAGCTTTCAAGTTTTTGACTGGATATCACAGTTTTGAAGAGGCGTACAAGAATGAGAGAGAGGATCGTTGGATGACGAGTACTGGGATGGGGGTGAATCCGAAGAAGAAATTTGCTGTGTTGTTCGATACGAACACGTTGGATGAAACGCAGTTGGATGCATTAGGGGGGGATATCACTGACGATGAAATTTGATTTTATGTCGTTGTCAAGTGGGTTGCGTTT
>Ga0335078_10003356_pt1 | contig 23877 bp, 13 predicted proteins | sample Lox_Sample_32_FD_206711 | JGI IMG/M metagenome (GOLD analysis project Ga0335078, IMG submission 206711) | Soil microbial communities from Loxahatchee National Wildlife Refuge, Florida, United States - Lox_Sample_3.2 | ecosystem: Environmental > Terrestrial > Soil > Wetlands | place: USA... | reverse complement strand
CGTAGGCGCCGGCGGCGGCGAATGTCTCCTCGATGATCTGGGAGTTGACCGACCGCTCGCCGCCGGCGTAGCCCTGCCGCTCCCGCCAGGCCATGGCGTCGATGACCCAGCGGGTGACCCGGAAGAATCCGGGCCCTTCGGGGCCCTCCAGAAAGGCGGCCATGTCATGCGGGTCGGCCGGGCTTCGCGGCCCGGCGTAGTAGCCGTCGAGCGAAATGGACATCTGGGCGGTGACTTTGGTCATCCCTGCTCCTGCTGGCGAGGGGCGGCCTCGGCGGCCGCCCGGTACCAGGCAGTCGGAGCCGGGCGGCCAGCCTCGACACCCGGCCGCGAAATATCTCTTGCGGATCAGGGCAGGCCCGCGGGCCGCGGCGATGCTTCGGCAGCTGCGCCATGCAGCCGTCGCAGATGCGATCTTGCAGGTCGTCGGCGGCAGTGAGCAGAGTCTGTTGTGCTCGCCGTCACAGCCATCGGGTTCGGGTCAGGGATTTCAGAACGTGACCGCGTGCCAGGTCAGCCCGCCGTTGTCCGTCAGCAGCAGTTGTCCGAGCATGTCCCCGTAGGCGGGATGCCCGTGGATGACCACGCCGTCACGAGTGGTGGTGAACCCCAGGTCGTTCCACCCCTGGCCGCCGTCGGGGTAGGTGACCGCCGTCCGCCAGGTTCTGCCGTTGCCTGCGGAGTAGTACAGCCAGCTCGCTGCGCTGGCGGTGGCGATGGTCAGCTGCCCGGGGGCCGAGACGGCGATTATGCCGCCGTCACCGGCGCTGGCCGGGTGCCCCGTCAGCTTCCAGGTCGCGCCGAGATCGCCGCTCACGTAGACGGTCTTATCGGTGTGGCCGGTATAGCCCTGGCCGGTGCACAGCACAGCCAGCCCGTGCGGAGCCTCCGCCGCGACCGAAGTGAGCCCTGGGAACGGGCTGCCGGCCGCGGAGCACGGGGTTGCGTGCCTGATGACGGTCAGGCCACCATCGGTGGTAACCAGGACAGACGAGCCGTCCACGACCGCCGCCACCCCGGCCTGGGCGGCGATACCCCCGGCGCCAGAATTGTAGGCCAGCGCCGTTATCCGGATCCACGGCCCGCCGCCGAGCGCACGGCGCGACAGCGTCCAACCGGTCAGCCCGTCTGATCCGGGCCGCGCGGTCACGGCCAGCACCTGGTGATCGATGATCTCCAGCGACAGCACCGCGCCGCCCGGGTAGGCCACGGCCGACCAGTGCTCACCACCGTCGGTGGTCACCCACAGCCCGCTGCCGAACACGAACCCGTGCCCCGGCGTCGCGAACCGGATGCCCCACGCGGCCGGCCCGGTACTGATGTAAGGCTCGCCGAGCGGCACAACGGGCGCCGGGAGCCCACGCCAGCTCACGCCACGGTCAAGGGTGCGGGCAATCGAGGTACATGGCGCGTGCTTGCACGGTGCCGTGCCCAGCACGAAGGCCTCACGGGCCGAGACAAACGTGACGGACGCGGCCCTGAACCCGGCCGGAACCGGGCCGCCCGGCGGCTGGACGATGCCGGCCGGCGCGGCGGCGGACGGAGCAGGCGACGCCGGCCCGGACACCGACGGCGACGAAGCGTCGGAACGGGCGGGCGAACGGGCCGCTGACGGCGCTTGCGCCGTCCCGCACCCGGCCGCGAGCGCCACGACCAGCAGCCCCCCGCACACGGTTGCAAATGGCTTCTTCATTGAACTCGCCTCCTGATCTGGAGACTTCGCAGGCAGCAGTCCGGTTATGGGTCTTTGGTCCGCACTTGGCCACCTGGGCTGCCGCTAGCCCGGCGATCTGCGGCTCCGGCGGAGCTGGTCTTGAGCCCAGCTGCCTCATGCTCCGCCGTACCGCGGCCGTGAACGTGCGCCGCAAACTGAGACACGAGCAGTGCCGCTGCGGGGCTGGCAAATAAAATAATACTAAGTCATACTAAAAATGATGCCCGGTCACCCGTGAGCACTGGCTGCCCGGTGGCACCATCTCGTACCGGGCGAGCACCAGGGAGGGCTGACCGATGACCGAGACGGCAGCAGGCAACTCCGGAACGGTTTTCCGGCTGATTTATCGCAGCCGTAGCCGGATCGGGGCCGCCGAGCGCAAGCATCAGCTGGGCGAGATCTTCAGCGCGGCGCGATCATCGAACAAGAAGCTGGGCGTCACCGGAGCGCTGCTGATCACCGATGACGAGTTCGTCCAGGCGCTGGAGGGTCCGGAACCCGTAGTGCGCAAGCTGTACTTGAAGATCAGCCAGGACGAGCGGCACGAGCATCTCGAACTGCTGGAGAGCGGCGATGTCTCCGGACGGGTGTTCGGCCGGTGGGCCATGGCCAAGGTGGCCGCGGACGGCGAGCCGGACATCCCGCTGCTGACCAACGTCGACAAGGGAGGCATCAGCCCGGCGCAGCCCCGGCCAGGCACCGAGGCTCAGGAAGCGATCCTCGACGTCATGCGCCAGTGGCTGCGGCACTCCGGAGCTTCTGCCGCTGGCTGACGCTTGCCCGGCAGCTCCCGGGTCATGGCTGACCGAACGGAGGGGAGCGTGCCACGTGTCCCCGCTGGTGCCTGTAGACCGGTTCCGTCGTGGCGGTCTGGTTGACCGGCCAGCAGCGCGAGGTCCCAATAAGCCTCTGACCAGCGAGGTCTTCACGTTTAGGGCTGTGGCGGTCCTGCCGTTTTTCTTGCCGGTCCACTGGTGGTAGGGGCCGTGCCGCTGCGGGGGGTCGGCGTGGCAGCGGCAGCCGGGGTACCCGAAGCGGGTGAGCCGGTCGGCGAGGGTTCCGGGCAGGGCGAAGCTGACGCCGGCGAGGCGGGCGGTGATCTCGGCCGCGATGGCCTTCGCGCGGGCCTGCTGGGCCGGGGTGAAGGTGGCGGGGGTCGCCGCAGCGGACGGCGGCCATGATCTTGAGGAAGAAGTCGTCGCGGTAGCCGCGGGCGGGGATGGCCGGCTCGGCGAGCCAGCGGCCGAGCTCGGCCCGGCCGGCCGGGGTGAGGCGGTGGACGACCCGGTCGGGCTTGACCTGCTGCGGCTGGCGCTGGGAGTCGATCAGGCCGTCGCGGGAGAGCCGGTCGAGGACCTGGTACAGGTGGCCGATGTTCAGCCCGCCCCACTGGTCACCGACGGCCTGCTCGAAGCTGGCTTTCAGCTCGTAGCCGTGGGCCGGCCTGTCCGCCAGCAGGGCCAGGACCGCATGGTGCAGGGGCATGCGCCTTACCTTGCCGCTAGGTAACAATCTGGACGGGATTCTTGCATTGTCACTATGTAAGGAGTGAGCATAGGCCCAGCCCCCGGTTCGCGCCAGCCCCGGGGCAGGCATGGGCAAGCGAAAGGTGCGATGGTGGGCAGGCTCGCTTGGTCGCAGCTGCGGTTCCGCCTTGCCCGCACGCTCGCGCTGATCGCCGGGGTGCTGGTCGCGGCGACCGCGTTCACCGTGCTGACCGCGGCGGCGCGGACCGCGCAGGTGCGCACGCTCGGCACGGTGTCGGCGAACTTCAAGGCCGCCTACGACATCCTGGTCCGGCCGAAGGGGGCCAGGACCGCGGTCGAGAACGAGAGCGGCACGGTGCAGCCGGATTTCCTGTCGGGCATCTACGGCGGGATCACGATGGCGCAGTACCGCAAGATCCAGCAGGTCCCCGGGGTCCAGGTCGCCGCGCCGATCGCGATGGTCGGCTACGCGCAGCTCAATGCCTCCATGTACGTGCCGGTGCCCGCCGCCGCGCTGGCCGGGTCCGGCCGCGAGCTGTACCGGATCTCCACCACCTACGTCAACGACAACGGCGCCAGCCGCATCGCGCAGCCGTCGTCCTACCTGTACGTGACGCCGCTACGGCTGAGGGGCAGTGCGAACGTGGGCGACAGACCCGCGACCGACGGCACCGGCCCGGGATGCACGCAGACCGCGAACACCACCCTGCCGCCGGGAACGAACCCGTTCGGCACGGCCGCGCAGTCCTACACATCGTGCTGGTCCCGGGTGAATCAGTACGACCAGCCGCCGGGCCCGGGAGCCGGCGGCACCGAGGCCGGCTATTGGGTCGACTGGAGCCTCCCGGTGCTGATCGCGGCCATCGACCCGGACGCCGAGGCGGAACTGGACGGGCTGAACAAGGCGGTTGTCTCCGGCGGTTACCTGAAAGAAAACGAGGGCGACAGCGGCCCGACCTTCCCGGTACTGGCCTCCTCCGACAGCGGCATGAACGAGTACGCCCAGACCACCTTGCAGCAGCTGGCGGCACCGTCGGCGATGCCCGACATGAACGCTGCCTGGGCGAGCGCGCAGGCCTCGGCTCCCGGCCGCACGGTGGCCACCGAGCGCACCACCGCCCAGCAGGCCTACGACCTCGTGATCAAGGGCCTCGGGCCGGCCATCTCGGTGAGCAATCGCCTGGGCAGCTACACCGGCATTCCCTTCACCGGCTACTGGTCTGTCGGCCCGGTGGACTACCAGCGCACCAGGGCCGGGGCGCTGGTGGCGCGTCAGGTGGTCAACCCCCCGTCGGTCTGGTACACCGGCGGCACCGTGGCCTCGGTCGCCATGGACGACGAGGACACCCAGTACCGGACGGTGACCTCGCACATGAATGTGAGCGGGCAGAATTCGGCCACCACCCAGATTTTCCCCTTCATCAAGGTCGCTGGCGTGTTTAATCCAGCCCGGATGAGATCGTCCGGCCCGCTGAACCAGGTGCCGCTTGGTGATTACCAGCCGATGACCGCGGCACCGGCTTCTGCGGCCAGCAGCCGGGCGCTGCGCGGCGGCGATGTCCTGCCCAGCCAGAACCTGGGTGGCCTGGTCAGCCAGCCGGTGAACCTCGTAACCACGCTGGCGGCGCTGCCGGCGCTACAGAACAGCCTGTTCTTCACCGGCGTGTCGGCCGCCGATCCGATCAGCGTGATCCGGGTCCGGGTCGCGGGCGTCACCGGGCCGGACGAGCTGTCGCGGGAGCGGATCAACGCGGCCGCGCAGCAGATCGAACAGCGCACCGGCCTGGACGTGGACATCGTGGCCGGCTCCTCCCCGTCATCGGTGACCGTCAACCTGCCCGCCGGCAGGTTCGGGCAGCCGCCGCTGACGCTGTCGGAGAACTGGGTGAAAGAGGGCGTGGCGGTGGCGATCCTGAGGGAGGTGGACAAAACCAGCGTGGCGCTGTTCACCCTGATCCTGGTCGTGTGCGTGCTGTTCGTCGGCAACGCTGCCACCGCCGCGGTGCGCGGCCGGCGCCGCGAGCTGGGAGTGCTCGCCGCGGTCGGCTGGCGCCGGTCTCGGCTGTTCGCCGCCATACTCGGCGAACTGGCCGGCCTCGGCCTGGCCGCCGGGCTGCTCGCCGCCGCCATCGCCGTGCCGATCTCGGCCGGGCTGGGCCTTGACGCCTCGCCCGGACGGGCGCTGCTGGCGGTGCCGGTCGCGATCGCGGTAGCCATCGTGGCCGGCCTGGCACCGGCCTGGCTGGCCGCCCGCGCCGACCCGGTCAGCTCGGTCCGGCCCCCGGTGCTTGCGGCCGGGCGCGCCCGCCAGCCCCGCGGCATCACCACGCTGGCCGCGCTCAACGTGATCCGCACCCCCGGCCGCACCCTGATCGGCGTGGCCAGCCTGGCCATCGGCATCGCCGCGCTCACCATGCTGACCGCGGTCACCATCGCCTTCCGCGGGCAGATCACCGGATCCCTGCTCGGCAACGCCATTGCCGTGCAGGTGCGGGGCGTGGACTACGTCGCGGCCGGGGCGACCGTCGCCCTCGGCGTGCTGGCCGTCGCCGACGTGGTGTTCCTCAACATCACCGAACGCGCAGCCGAGCTGGCCACCATCCGCAGCTTCGGCTGGCGCGAGGCTGCGCTGGCCCGGCTCGTCATCACCGAAGGCACCATCATCGGCGTCATCGGGTCGCTGGCCGGCGCCGGGCTTGGCCTCGGGGCCGCGGCCTGGCTCGCCGGGCAGCTGCCCGCCCGGTTGCCGGCCATCGCGGCCGCCGCCGTCGCGGCCGGGATCGTCATCACCGCCGCCGCCTCGCTGCTGCCCGCCGCGCTGCTGCGCCGCCTGCCCCTCGCTCACCTGCTCGCCGAGGAGTAACCACTATGACTGTCAGTGCCCCTGGCAGCCGCGCGCTCGAGCTGCGCGGCGTTAGCAAACGCTACGGCACCGGCGGGCAGGTTACCGCCGCCAGCAACGTCACGTTCACCATAGAGGCAGGCGCGTTCGTCGCGCTGACCGGCGCCTCAGGCTCGGGCAAGTCCACGCTGCTGCACCTGGCCGGCGCGCTCGAACGGCCCGACTCCGGCACCATCATCAGCAACGGCACCGAGGTCACCGCGCTGCGCGGCGCCGCCCTGGCCGACTACCGGCGCACCGTCGGCTTCGTCTTCCAGCGCTACAACCTGCTGCCCGCACTGACCGCCCTGGACAACATCATCGCCCCCGTCCTGCCCTACCGCACCAGCTGGGACAAACGCGACCGCGCCAGGGACCTGCTGGCAGCGGTCGGCCTGGCCGGACGCGAACGCTCACTGCCCTCCCGGATGTCCGGCGGCGAACAGCAGCGCATCGCCATCGCCCGCGCCCTGGTCAACACCCCCGCACTGCTGCTCGCCGACGAGCCCACCGGCAACCTCGACTCCGCCACCGCCACCGCCATCCTGGACCTGCTCGCCCGCCTGCGCGCCGAACACCACATCACGATCATTCTCGCTTCCCACGACCCGCAGATCGCCGCCAGAGCCGAACGGCTGATCCGCCTCCGCGACGGCGCGGTCGTCGACGACCTCCAGCTCACCCAGGACCGCCCGGTCGATGACATCATCCGCCACATCAGCCAGCTCGGCTAACCAGTCAGCCCGCCTGTCCCAGACAGTCTGCTGACCAGCCAGCGGCGGCGACCAGAACCGCGGATGTTGCCGCCATGCCGGGGGTTCTGTGGCGGCGCGCCCGGCCACGTTTCCGGCCGGACCGAACGCGCTGCAGACCTGGGAGAAAGGCGCACACCCGAGAAGGCGACGAGATCGCCGCGGCCCCCGGCCGCGCTATGCGGCTACTGAGCCATTCTCGCCGGCTCGCCCGGCGAGAATGCCGTTGACGAAGGTCGCTCCGGCCCGGACCAGTGCGACCAGGTGCGGGGCATTGACCATGCGCCAGCGGCGTTGGGCGGACTCGATAAGCTTGAACGCCATGGCCAGCCCGGCCGCCTTCGACCCGTGACCCTTGGTGACCTTCGTCCGGAGCCTGACCATAGCAAACGTCGATGGGTGCGGCTCGTTTGGAGTGAGGGATAAGGTCACTCTGAGTGACTGGCCTTGGGTCGTGCCGGGGTAGAGCCGCTGGTGCTCTTGGGCCAGGTGGTAGCCCCAGTAGTCGTCGGAGTCGCCGTTGCTGATCACTGCGCGCAGGGTGAGGATAGCTTCGGCGCCGTCCAGTCCCCAGCGGGCTCCTGTGATGTCGAGCCGGTCGCCGATCAGGTGGCGGCAGGCTCCTTCGATGACGCCGGTGGCGATGGGCCAGCCCGCGGCCAGCGCCTGGTCGTAGCACAGGAACTCGTTCTTGCCGGTGAGATAGCGGACGCAGGCGTCGGCGCCGGTCCGCTGGGCGGCGGTCAGGCCGGCGGCGTCGGCTTCGGCGGTGATCTCGGCGGCGGCCCGGGTGCTGTCGCCGGCCAGGACCGCGAGTGCCTTGACCGCGACCCAGTCCTCGGCTGCGGGGTCGCCTGGCGAGTGCAGGGACCACGCGGCTTTCCAGATGTATCCGAGTACGTGGATGAGGTCGATCACGATGTGGATGGTGACTCCGCGCCGCTGGGCTTCGGCGCGGATCAGGTCAAGCTGGTGCTCGGCGCCGTCGGCCAGGACAACCCACGTCCGCTGGTGCCGCGGATCGCGGGCCTCGGCCTGGCTGAACGCGGCGGCGATGACCTCGGCGGGGTCGTGCCGCACCGATCCGGCCAGCCATTTCGCCGTGGCTCTGGGCCGGGGCCGCAGCGTGCGGTGCCCGTGCCGCCCGCCGGGCGGGGCGATGATGTCGTGCGGGCGGCGCGGTGATGGCTCGGTGTCGTAGACGCAGGCCAAGGTGGCCATCCGCTTGCGGCAGGGTTTCTCCCCGGGGGTCAGCCGGGTCCGCATCCGGCCCTGCCGGGCCGCGGCTCTGGCGGTTTTCGGGCGCAGTGCCTGGGGCCGCATCACGATCCCCTTGGCGTCGGCGGAGAGCACCAGCAGCGTCGAGGCGGTGCACGGCACGGGGATGCGGGCGGCGTAGAACGCGGCGATGTCGCAGGCAGCGCTCACCACCGCCTGCCCGGCCTGCCGTTTGCCGATCACCGGCCCGCAGCGGCGGGTGATCGCCGCGTGCGCGGCCTCGAACGAGCCGCGCACTGCTTCCACCGCGGCCAGCCGGGCCAGGGCATGGGACGGGCGGCAGGCCGGCAGCGACAGCGCGGCATCGGCCGGGCACAGACTGGGCGCCCCTGGCCGCCGCCAGGCGCACCGGGTGACCTGCACCGTGCCGAACAGCGTGGCCAGCAGCCTGCCGTGGCCGGTCTCCACCCGGTTCCGCGTGATCCCGTCCGCACCTGTGGCGGGGACGTGGTGCCGGCGGACGGCCTGCTCCTCCCGCGCCGCCCGCAGGTCCAGGTGATCTTGCAGCAGCTGCCGCTGCACCTCCCGGCCCCGCTCGGCGAGCAGGTCCTCCAGCTCGCACGCGGTCAGCCCGGCCGCCTCAGCGGACTGCAGGTCCTCGACCAGGATCGTGAACAGATCCGCCGACGCAGCGAAGGGACTGGCATCCCGGATCTGGGCATACGGTTCCATTGGGCTCTTCTTCCGGTCCGGTTCGTTTTGGCTGGCACCTGCGAACCTAGGAAGAAGAGCCTCCTCTCATCCCGGTTCTGCCGTTTCTCCCGCACCGTTGCCGTTATGCACGGGCAGCCCGAACAGTCCCGGCCCGGCCTCCTCGGCCAGCCAGCCCCGATCCACCAGCCGCTTCAGCTTTGCCCGCAGCCTCTCCACTTTCCCCCGGTCCGTGCTCAGCCCCGCCGCCGCGGCGATCTGGCCCGCCCGCAGCGGCCGCCCGGCGTCCCCGGCCACCTCCAGCAGGTCCCGGTAATCCCGCGGCAGCACCGAAGCGTCAAGACCCGCCCGCCATGGCGGCACTGCCAGCACCCCTGGCACAGGCGCAGTACCAGCCCCCGGCGAAGCAGTCACCTGCGGCTGCCCCGGCACCGGTGATACCTCCGAGGCAGCCCTGTCCAGCACCTCATCGACCACCTCGCGGGCTATCACCAGCCGCGACAGCCGCTCCTCGATCCCCGCCAGACGCTCCGCCAGCTCCGCGATCTGCCCGCGCAGCTGCTCCGCTTCCGCACGAGCCGCCGCCTCCCGCCGCCGCAGCTCATCGACCAGCGAACCCATCAGGCGCCTCCTAACCCTGCTGCCCCAAACAGTAAAAGACAGCAGGCCCCGGCAGCAGCCCAAACATCAACTCTGCAGCTCAGACTCTCCCTCCAGAGGAGCCACACCCATCGGCGATTGGGGTACCCAGACAAACACGTTCACGTCGTAGCTCAGTACTCCGCGTACCTGCGCAGTTTCTCCTGCTCGTGCTCGGTGCGGACGCCGTCGAAGCGCACACCCTTGCACCGCAGCGTCAGGTGAAGCCGCTGCACGGCGGACTTCGCCTCGTCCAAGGCTGGCAAGTCCGATCGGATGGCTGACACGGGGGTCACGAAGACCTTGCGGTCCGTGCTCCCCGTGATCACCTGCTCCTCCGTGTCGAGCAAGATGTCGGTCACGGGGCCGTCGTGCAGGTGACGCATCCACTGGGGAGCCACGACGCCAGTGTCGGCGGGGCTGAGTTGGGTTTAGGCTCACCGAGCCGTCGTGGTGCCCGGCGGCCAGCAGAGCGCCATCGCCGTCAGCCCGGACGGTCAGGCAGGTGACAGTATGATCAGCGACGGTTACCGTCTTGCGGCCTTCCCGGAGAAGCCATACAACATGGATCCCGTTGGAAGTAGCGAGCGCGAACATCACTTCGTCCCGCTGTGCGCAGGCCATGATGGTCTCATCGACGTTCAGCTCGTCTAGGGCACGCGCGGCGGCCATGTCCAGCCAGGTGACGAGGAGCTGGCCACCGTCTCCCTCCTCGGTAAACAGCGCGGTTCGCGCGCCCAGGACTGCCGCCCGGCACCGCGAACTCGTCCGGAAGGCAGACCGGACGCTGGAAGCCTCACCGGCCCCGCTGGAACCGCCAGGGCCACTAGATTCTGCGGAATCACCAGAACTGTCGGCTTCGTCTGCCACATCCAGCACGGTGAGCATACCCTCGCCGGAGGCTATCACCCGCCCTAGCGGAGTGACCTGCAGTTGGTCGGTTTTGTAGTCCAGCGTGGCGACTATCTGGGATTCCCAGCCCGCCCCTGGCCGCCTGCGCCATTCCCGCAGCGATCGGTCCTCGTATGCGGCGATGACCCGGTTGCCGGGCAGGGCGGTCACGGCGAGCACCTGGCTGGTCTCCTCTAGGCGTACGCCTTCGAGGTCAGCTTGGGTCAGGTCGGCGTCTTCCAGATTGGCGTTGTCTAGGTTGGCGTGCCGAAGGGAGCTTCCTGCAAGCCGCGCCCCCCGTAGGTCGGCACCCCGCAGTCGCGCGTGATCCAGGCGCAGCCCGGACCAGTCCCGCTCCGCCAGGAGACCGCCCGCGCCGTGCAGCAGTGTAAGGGCGTTGCCGCCAAGATAAGCGTTGCTATGCTCGGTCGTCGCCGAGCAGGCTAGCTTCTCTAGGGTGGCCAGCGCCGCGTCGTCCTGTCGAGACCGCAAGATCGTCGCTGCGAAATGGGCGATCTCTGGCAGTAGCGGAGCTGCGCTCAGGATATGCCGGGCGCGTCTTGCATCTTTGTTCAGGCAATGGACGATCGACTGGGCTACGAAGTACTCACGCATGGAGCGGTGGAAGAAGTCGACCGGCCATCGGTCAGCGTCTGGCGCGGAGACAGCCTTCAGCAGCGAGCGGATGCCCACCCGGTTGGCGGCGTCGTCCTGGGCGGTCGGCGGGAACTGGTCGCGGGGGACGACCTGGTCGCGCATCTTCCACAGCAGTTCCGCGATCTTCCCGCGGTCGTTGCCTTGGTAGTCGCGCAGGTAGATGTAGGCGCCGTTGGCCTCCTGCAACCGGACGGCGACGTCTTCGAGGATTTCCTTAAGGTTTTCGATCAGCTCATCGCTGGTCAAATCCTCGCCGGGATCGGCCAGAAGCTCCCACTTGGTCCGCAGGCTCTTATTTATATAGGTGTCGTAAAGGACTGTCTCGCTGAAGGTGTCATCCGGCAGATCTCTTAGCGTTTCCTTGATCATCTCCAGGAACAGCGGCTTCGCGGCCAGGCCGATCGGGTCGTACAGACTGCGCAGGGTCGCCAGCACCCGGACTGAGGCCTCGTCCGTCGCGAACTGCTCGAGGTACTGCACCCGCTGGCGGCGCGGCCCGGACGCGATCCGCATGAGCAGTGGTTGCCCCAGCCGGTCCAGGATGCGCCTCCAGTCCCGCGAGCCGTCCAGCACCCGCTGCCGGGACGTGACGAGGACCTTGGAGCCGGACAACTCGGTGAGGCACGACCGGATATCCCTTAGGTTCACTGTAATCGCGGCGGGTGACAGGTCGGCGGACATCTCGTCGAATCCGTCGAGTATCGCTAGTGTCCGCACTTGCCTAGTGAGAACGCGCCACTGGGCGAGGGTCGCACCAACCTCGATGAGACGCCGCTCCAGAAGACCGCGTGCCGAGCCTGCCTCCCGGAATTCCCGCAGCGGAATGCGCAGCGGGAACAGCGCGCCGTCCGGCGCGGCGCGGAATTCCTCGCAGAGTCGGCGCGTGAGGCAGTACGTGAACACGCTCTTGCCTTCGCCGAAGTCCGCGAGCACTAGCATCGGCGCGGAACCGGCATCGCCGGTCCAGCCCATCACCTTATCCATCAGCGTGCCGTCGAGGAGCGCACCACGCTCATCGGTCGCTTTGAGCGGAAGGTGACGACCGTACAGCCCGTCGAAGTGCCGAGAATCCTCATTCACGAAGCAGAAAGCGCCTGGCTGCTCTAGATAACGCCGCCATACGGCGTCAACCCGCAACCGGGGGGCAAGCTTCCGCCTGATGAGCTCCGCAGCGTCAGCGGACGCGCTCACCTCTTCCTGCGTCGGCGGTCGGCCATAGACCGCCTCGTAAACGGCGGGCTCCAGGGCGAACATTTCGCGGACTTTTGTCTCCGGGCTCCACACCTGGACGGAGAAGGGATACTCGCCCTCGCGGTCCCAGGCATCGAGCATCGCGGGCAGGTCGTCGGCGCCGTCGTGATGGGGAGAGATCAGGATCCAGTGGTCGATCTGGGTGCCGCGATGACGGTATTTCTGCTGCGCGAGCTTCCCCGCGATGTCGCCCACCGTCACCTGGCGATCCAGGTTCTTACACTCGACATGGCAGTGCACCGCCGGACTGTCCGCCACGGTGCACTCCAGCTCGATGTCATGCCCGAACCGTGCCCCGGCCTCCTGCCTGCGGAGCCTGCTCAGGATCGTATCGGGATCTACAGCGAAGAACCGCGTGAAGAGGCCGACGGTTGCCTGCTCTAGTACCGTGCCTGAGTTCTGGGGGGGGGGCCGCCGTGGCGTGGTGGCTGTCGGCGTTCGCTGCCGGACGATGGGGGCTTCGATGACCGGTCGCGTGCCGTCGTCAGATGTGCCTAGCGAACTGCCGGAGCGAGAAGCGTCGTCGTTTGCCGCCGACAGGGACTGAACGTCGTCACCTGCGAGAAGGGGCTGAACGTCGTTACCTGCAAGAAGGGACTGAACATTATGCCCGGATGCGATAGCCGACCAGGCGGTTGCAACGAGCGACCGGTCCGGATCGGGCAAGGTGATGAAGCCGAGTTCCAGCCGGAGTGGTTCGGTCTGCTGAGGATCTTCGGTTGCGAGGTGCATCAGCCGCTGTTCAGCCTGCTGGTACTCCCCGGCAGCGACCAGCGTCCGAATCTCCTCAGTTTCCTCTGCCAGTCGGGTGTCCTCCCGCCGGTCGAGGGGAATGGCCTGGAGCCACGGCTGGCCGTGGCGCCGTTCTCGCAGGGCATCCCCGAACGCGCCGACGTTCGCTCCTGTCAGCACGACAGGGATGGACCCCTGGTCGGCATGCAGTGCCATAGGTCCGAGCATCTCGGGAAGGCCTTCGAGTGATTCCCGCCATCCGTCGGCGCTAGGGCAGAGCAGGACCACCCTTGGCTCGCTATCCGCGCGTTCTAGCATGGGATCGGTCTCGGGGAGATCCGCCACGAGATGGTTAAGTTCTGCGCGGATGGCACTCGGCACATCGAGCGGCCCGGTATCCGAGCGCATCTCCTCGATGAGGACATCAAGTTCCCCGTTGGGCACCACCGCCAGGCCAAGGCCTGCACGTACCCTGCGGATGGCTGCGGACGCCTCCGAGACCAACTGGTCAAGACTGGGTGACGCGTCATGGTCAAAGGGACCCAGCACGACCGGCAGCACACCCGCACGCACAGCCTGGGCGCCAAGCTCGTGCAGCAGTCGCACGTCATCGGATTGGCGATCCGAGCCTGGCGTATAGCCGACGAGCACGTTCAGCGGGTCGCTGCCGTCGAGGAGTCGGTTCATGGCCTCGACGAACTCATTCCACTTGAAGGGTATCGGCTCCTGGTTAAGGCCAAGGATGTCGAGCCGCTGGCTAACGGCCTGGGCGGCCTCGGCGTCCACTAGTGGCACGTCGCTGCGGACGTCCTCGGCGAGGAACGCGGTCGGCAGCGTCCAGTGCGTAGCGCCGGATCCAGCTTCACGGAGCGAGGCCTTGCGACCTGTCGCCATCGCCTGGGCCAGCGGTTCACCCTGCAACACCGACGCCATCAGCGCTCCCGTGAACGCGCGGCATTCAGGGTCGCCGATGTCTCCCGCCATCGCGATGACAACCGGCACACCCCCCGCCACGACGCGCGAGGCGAGCGGAAGGGTGCCGACGTAATCCTGGACGCCGCTCGCCGATGGCGGCGTTGAGGCAGACGCGGTCCGGCAGGCCGACAGGACGACTATCCGCAGCGTGTGTCTCGCCTGCGGGAAGGCGCTCACCAGTTCCTCTGCCGTGACCCACTCCTCGGGCGTCCCGGTTGAATGCTCCGCCCGAAACGGGAGCCTGATCCGCCCGTCTGGGAATTGTCGCCCGTGGGAGATCAGATGAATCACGTCTGGCTCGAAGACCGCGATTTCCCGGCGGATCGCCGATAGCGTTGCCGATTCCAGGACACGCGAACGGACCGAGACGCCACTGTGATGCAACTGGCGCATTATGCCGCCGATCTCAGCCTCGGCCTGGGCCGCCGGATCGGTGAAGGGGCTGCCGACCGCGAACAACACCCGGGGAAGCCCGCGGATCTGCTGGAATCCTGCTGGGTGGGCGATGCCTTCGGCCCGCCGGGCGCTTGGCACGATGCGGACGATGCTGACCGAGCGGCCGTCTTCTCGAGCGTCGCCTAGCGCCGCGAGCGGCACGGTGCCGTCGTGCAGAGCCTCCCAGCGCAGAGCTTGCATCGCCGCCTGGTCATCGCTGGCCGATCCCCGGATTGTCAGCTCCAGGTACGGCCGACCGGTTGAGGTCTGAAGCAGTGAATGCCACAGATCCTGGCCGAACGCGGCCTCGAACAAGAGTTGACCGTATCGAGTCACTTCCTCCTCAGTCGCGCGTCCCTCGTCAACCGCGTTAGCCAGGGCGGCTGGCTCGCGGATCGTGCCCGCCGCGTCCTTCGCCACTAGCAGCCGTTTTCCGGGGCTGCCCACCCAGCTGACCGGTCGTTCGTAGCGCAGGCCACCGGCAGCGGTGACGATCAAGAACGTCTCACCACGCCGTTTCCCGATGTCGACGATCACCCTCGCGGCATCCCTGGCCGCATGCCTGTCTGTCAGCCGGATGTCGCGCAGCAGCGGCCAGTCGGTGAGCAGGGCAACGTGGCTGATCTCGGCCCCGGCGCCCGTCAGGGTGATGATCCGGTCGTTAGCGAAGACGTCCAGGACCGCCCGAAGTTGGGGGGAGCTTATGCTCGCGTGCAGCTGGTCCCAGGTGGCAGGGATCGCACGGTCGCTGCCGTCAGGGCCGGTTGCGCCAAGCTGGAGGAACACCTGCCGGGCGGTATCTCGCTGGTTCTCGGTCAGTGCGTCGTAGGCAATGTCGGCTCGAGCCACCACTGCCGTCACGATCCCGCCCGCCTGGTCATAGTCGGCTAGGGTGAGCGGATCTCCCGCGCGGGCCTTCCATGCCTGGGCGAGCGTGTGCGACACCCACGGGAGCGCACCCGTACTGCCACGGGCCGCCGCGAGGAGGCGTTCGACCATTCCTCGCTCGACGCTAGACCTGGCCTTCTTGGCGGGCTGGGTAATCGCCAGTTCTAGGTCCCGCTCGGTCATCGGTGCCAGCAGGTAGCGTTCACGCATGGCGGCGGCGAGCTGCGGGTACTCGGCGCAGCGGCTCTCGTGGTCTGCGCGCAGCCCGAGCACCACGAGCACGGACGGCTCTGGTGATGCGGCGGCACTTTCCAGCGACGTGACGATAGCACGCCGCTCGTCCTCGTCACGGCACAGAGTAAAGAGCTGCTCAAACTGGTCGATGATCAGCACAAGACGCTGCCGATCACTCAAGTCTGGTGAGGGCAGGTCCGCGTACCGTCGCGCCTGCGCGAGAACCGCCTGTCGAGCAAGTCGCCCGAACAGCTGCGGGTTTGCTGCCAGCGGCGCTCGCGCCTCTTGCACACTGATGCCAGATAGTGCGGCCATCTGGGCGGCGAGTTCATCGAGCGGCGTCGCACCCGGAGTGAACAGCAGGCACGGCCAGTTCTTTGCCCCCGCGCTCCCAGGCAACCCATTCCGGCGTAGCCGCGGAAGAACCCCGGCACGCAGCAGCGACGACTTCCCGATGCCCGACGCCCCCGAGACGACGACGATGCCCGAACGGGTAGCGGCCATCCGGTCCACCACCTCATTGATGGCTTCGTCCCGGCCGAAGAAGAACTCATGGTCGACTTCCTTGAACGGGTCAAGGCCCCGGTATGGCAGCTTGTCGCCAACTGCCTGAGGTGGTCCCGTGGTCTGGGGGCCCTGCTGGCCGTAGTAGTAGTTGTTCTGGACGTTATTGTCGCCAACCTGGACGCCTGACGCCCCCTCGAAGGAGAGGTCATGCCGATTAGCCTCGACGGAGGCCTGCTCCTCGGCCTTGGCATCTGCGGGGACCCCGTCGTTTTCGGCGAGGATCTCCCCGGGCGTGATCAGGGCCGCGATCCGCTCGTAGTAAGGGAGCAGCCGCCCGTCGGGTATGGCCCGGATGTCGGACCCGTCTGCGGGGCCGAGGGCGAGGAAGGCTTGGTGCCAGGCGGCTCGCTGATCCGGTGCCTGGCGGCTGGGTTCGGGGCCGATCGGGTCGCCGGGATGGTTGTAGCCGTACATCTCGCGGTACGCCGCGATGGGGGAGGCCTTGCGTGCCCATTCCTGGCGGGCGGCCGGGTCGGCGGACACCGGGCCGAGCGCTGTGATGGCCCAGGCGGGGGCGGTCCGGGCGGTCTGCTGGCCGAGGCGGCGGGCACGATCGTCCATCATGGCAGCGATCTCGGCCAGGTAGGCGTGGCGGGCGGGGCCAGGCAGGTGAGGGACCCTTTCGGCCCAGGAGCCCTGCGGCTGGGGGAGGAGCGGGTGGACGCGCGGGCGGATCCGGGCGTCCAGGACGGCGGCGACGTCCCGGGCTCCGGCCAGGTCCCGGGCGGCGACGGCCGTGCCGATGACCTCGGCGGGGTCCAGGCCGGCCAGTTCGGCAGCGCGCAGGGTGCGGAACAGCCAGCGGACCTGGTGCGAGAGCGGCTGCCGGTTGCCGGGCGGGAGCGCGGCCATGACCAGGTCGCGGTAACGGTCGTGGCGGGCGTCGCGGGTTTCGGCGGTCCAGATCGCGTGCAGGACGGCCAGATGATCGGCGTTGGCCAGGTCGCGGCGCCGGGTCTGGGTAGCCGAGAGCTCGGCGCCGTCTCTGCTCAGGACGTCGGCCAGCACGGCGATCGGCTCGCGCGGCTCCGGTCCGCCGGGGCCATTTGTGTGCGGGGAAGCCGGGAATCCCCGGCGTTCGTGCCGGACGCGCTCGTAGCGCTGGAGTCCGGGGGCGGGCCGGATGCCCGGTGATCGCGTAGGCGAGATCGGCTGACCGGTAGCCGTCATAGCCGAACGTCTGGGCGGTGAACCGCCGCTGGCCGGTGGCCCGGTCCGGCTCCAGGAGACGGCGGGCCACCACGCCGCGGCGGGTGATGGCCTCGATCCGCAGGACATCCCCGTTGGCCAGGGTCCGGCCCGGCTCGCCCGCCTCGAGGCCGTGATCGTTGCGGCGGCAGATGATCAGGTCCCCGGCGGAGGCCTCGGCGCCGTCGGCGATCGGGATGGTCCGGCCGTTGCCGACGAGGCCGAGGTGGAGCAGGTCGTCGCGGATCCGGGCGGACAGTTCCCGGCAGCGGGTCCAGTCCGCGGCCATCAGCAGCACGTCCCGGCCCGCCAGGTAGCTGGCGACGTACGTGTGGACGGCCTGGTCGATGGCCTGGTCGGGCGGGGCGCCGCGGATCCGGCCGTGCTGGTCGTACTCGTCCAGCGCGGTGGCGTCCCCGGCGCGCAGGCGGAGCGAGGCGGCGCGTTCCCAGGCGGCGGTGAACCGGACGGGCTCGGCGAGCTGGACGTAGCCGAGCCGGTCGGCCAGCAGGGTCATGGCGCCGCCTCCTTCGACCGCCGCGAGCTGTTCCTGATCCCCGGCCAGGACCAGCTTGCAGCCGTTGCGGGCCGCGTACTCGGTGATGGCGGCCAGGTGGGCGATGGAGATCATGGAGGCCTCGTCGGCCGCGATCAGGGAGCCGGGCGGGATCCGGCCGTGCTGGAGGTCGGCGAGCAGCCGGGTGGTGTTGGCCGCTTCCCGGATCCCGGCGTGGCGCAGACCATTGGTGGCGTTCTGGGACGTCGCGGTGCCGAACACCGGTCCGTCCCATGCCCCGGCGATGGCGGCCAGGACCCTGGTCTTGCCGGTGCCCGCCGGCCGGTGATCACTTCCACGGTGCGGGCCGAGGTCAGCGCGTGCCACGCGGCGGCGGCCTGGTCCAGGCGCAGCCCCCGCGGCACGGCGCGTTCGCGCGCGTCGTGCGCGCGGTCGGCCAGTTCCGCGCGTAGCTGCGCGAGGTCGGCGCTGAGACGCCGCGCGGCCAGCTCGCCGGGCAGGCGCGGCGCGCCCGGCGCCTGCGCGTGCGCGACGAGACGCTCTTCCACCGACAGCTGCGCGGCGGTGGCGTAGCGCGCGGCGCCAGGCCGCGTGTAGACGCTGCGCCCGTCCAGCTCGCGGCGCAGCGACGCGGGCAGCGGCGGCCACTCCGGCGCCTCCAGGCACACCACCTGGCCGGCCCGGCCGGACAGGGCCTCCTCGGCCAGGCCGATGAGCAGCTCGTGCGCTTCCTCCGAGCCCATCTGCCGGGTTTCCGGCGGCATTACCAGGGCGAGCTGCTTGAGCAGGTCGTGCCGGGTCCAGGCCAGATGCTTCTCCGACGCCAGGACCAGGGCCTTGGCCAATGCCCGTTCCTGGGCCTCGGGCGCGGGCGGTCCGGGCGGCGCCCGGCCCGCGTGATGCTCGCCCGCTTGTACGCCCAGGCCGCGCGCGTTCGACACCACGGGCGCGATCCCGGCTAGCTCGCCGCCGAGCGTGGCATCCCACCGGCGCGCGAGCGCATCCCAGTCGACCGGGCCAGGGTCCTTGCCCTTGCGGGATTGCAGCGTAGCGTCGTTGGCGATGTACAGCAGCTCGCGCGAAGCCGGCGCGCGGCCATGCTTGCGCTCCCAGGCCCGCGCGAGCTCGCGTTCTTTTTCGTGCACCTGCACGGTCCGCGTGGAGTACGCGTCCATCTGCGCCTGCGTGACGCCGTAGATCTCGTTGCCGCGCCCGTCGGCACGCGGAATCCACTCCACGCCGAACTCGCGCGTCAGCTCGCACTCCACCGCGGTCGCCGCGACGGCCTGCAGGGCACCGAGGACCCCGCGCAGGGTCATCGTGTCCAGCGCGCGCCACTTGCCGTCGGTGAAAGTCCGGGTGATCCGCGCGACCTGGTTGTGGATGTGATCCTGGGGTCGCCGTCCCGGCTGGTGCCCTGCAGCCAGGACGTGACGATCAGCCCGGCAGGCTCGAACCGGCCCGGCTCCCGGCCGTCGACCCGGGTGCCGTGGTAGCCGCTGCGGGTAATCCCGGCCCACGCCTGCAGGTACTCCAGCGCCGCCCGGTTGGCCCGGTGCAAGATCTCCTGGAAGGCCTGCTCCCGTCCGGCCCAGTACGCGGCGGCCTGGCGGTCGCCGACCAGGCGGGCGCGGCGCTCGTTTTCCCGGATCGAGGCGTGCAGCACTGAGATCGACTTGGAGAACGAGATGGTCACGTCGTAGTAGGCGGCGGGCTGCCGGGTCGCTTGCGCCGCTTCGCGTTCGATGAGCCGCTCGGCGGTGGCGTGCGGCTCGGCCGCCGTGAGCCGGGTCAGGTGATCGGCGAACGTCGGGTAGCGGCCGCGGGGCCGGCCGAGTTTGGCGCCGGTGCGCGGATCGGTCTGCCGGTAGACCGCATCGTAGGGTTTGCGCTGGACGGTCCGGCCGGGGGCGAGGCCGAGGGCTTGGGCTCCGGGTCCCCACCAGCGGCCGGGTGGTTCCCCGGCCTGGGCGGCGTTGAGGTAATACCCGCCGGTCGTGCGCCCGGCTGCGCGGTCTTGGGTTTTCCAGATGTAGCCGAGGTCGTAGCCCTTGGCGATGGTGACGACTATGGCCAATACGGCGGCCTGCTTTCCTGCGGGGGTGATGCGGCCGCGGGGGTGCCCCTGATCATTTCGGTGAATGCAACGGTCTGCGTCATACCAACCAGGGTGAGCGATCCGCAGTTCATGATCATTTGCAGTGAGTAGGGGAGGAGGGTGCCGGAAGGCGAGAAACGGGGGAGTGAGCAGGCGAAAAAGAAACTTCAAAGTTCATCCGGAAAGTGCCGGTTCGTGCCGGGACCGCGACTTGGCGGCGGGGCGTTACGGGCTCGGGGGTGCGGGAACTAGCATCCGTTCGGCTTCATCGAGACCGAGGTGCCAGGGGTAGCTGTCGATCAGGCCTTCGCCGGTGCGGGGCGGGTGCGGCTGGAAGCCGCCCGGGCCGAGCAGGATCTTCACGCTTTCGGCGCGCAGGGATTCGACGCTGCGGCGGAACGGGGCGCGGCTGGCCAGGGCGGTGTTGACGAACGGCAGGACCACGATGGGGACGCCCAGGCCGGTGGCCTCGGCGAGGATGCCCAGGGCGTAGGTGTCGCTGATGCCGTGAGCCCATTTGTTGATGGTGTTGTAGGTGGCCGGGGCGACGAGGATGGCGTCGGGGACGAGGGACCGGGGCGCGCCGGGTTTGGCGTACTGGCTGCGGACCGGGCTGCCGCTCTGGTCGGCGATGGCGGCCGCGTCGAAGAAGTCGAGCGCGGCCGGGGTGGCGGTGACCTGGACCGTCCAGCCGCGGTCCTGGGCCAGCTTGACGCAGGTGCCGATCACGGCCGCCGGGCCGGCGCCGCAGGCCACGATGGTCAGGACGTGGCGGCCGGGTGTCACCTCGGGGTGCCGATCCGGTTGGCGAACTGTTCGGCGTCCCGGCGGATGCTCGGCGGGGCCAGGGTGGCCAGGTCGCGGGCCAGGGTGCCGACGGATGGCCGGGCGGCGACCTCCTGCGGCGCGGTGTCTTCGGCGGCGCGGAGCGCGACATGGGCCTGCTCGTATTTGCCCCACTGGAAGAAGGCCCGGGCCACGTCGATGAGCAGCGAGGCTTTCCGTTCGGTGACGGTGACCGCGCGCAGGTCGATCTGGCGGGCCAGGTCGATGGCGGTTCCGGCGTCGCCGAGGGTCACGGCCACGTTGACGTGGTGCATCTGGGTGTTGACCGGGCCGAAGGCGGTGCCGCGCAGGTTCGCGTCGGGGCCCAGGCGGCGGGCGGTGCCGGCTGCTTCGGCGAGCATCTCGTGCGCGGTGGCGCGGTCGTCGTGCTGGGCCGCCGCGAGGGCGCCGCGCAGCAGCACCGAGCCGTACACGGACAGCGACTCCGGTGTCGTGGTCCCGGTCTCGTCGCCCAGCCGCGCCGCATGGTTCTGGGCGGCGGTGACGGCGGCGGTCAGGTGACCCGAGCTCATCAGGGTGTGGGTGACGATCCGAGCGCTTGTGCCAACAGTGAGGGGGTCCTGGCTGGCCAGCGCGGCGGTCATGCTCCGGTCGGTGGCGACGTGCGCCAGGCCGTGGTCGCCGGTCTTGAGCAGGAACCCGGCCGCGACGTGGTAGGCATCGGCGGAGAGCGCGCAGGCGCGGAGCCTGTCATCGCCGCTGAGGCAACGGCAGGCGGAATCCAGCTGGCTGAGCAGGCCGGGCAGGCGGCTGACCAGTTCGCCGTATCGGCAGGCTTGATAGTCCTTGCGGGCCCGGGTGACGCTGAGCGCCAGGCCGGTGAGGTCGGGTGGCGCCGCAGACGGTTCGGGGCTGGTCCCTGTGAGCATCAGCACGAGCGGCTCGATGCCGATCGCCAGGCTGGTTTTGGCTGCGCTGGGCAGGATGGCCCCGGCTAGAGAGATGCCGGTCAGCTCGACGAAGGTCCGCCTTCTCACCGGTTCGGTGTCCTCCTGACTGCTCGCAGGCGGCGGCTGGGATTCAGGTTCATTCTTGTTCGCCCCGGGCAGACCCAGCCTGCGGTACAGCAGCTCGTACCGTTCCGATGGACGGTGGTCGCCGCGCTCCCAGGCACGGATCATCCTGATGAGCCCATCATGCGCGGCGACGGGATCCTCGGCGGCGCGGCGGAGCCGCCGAGCCAGCTCAGGCACGTCCCATCCGCGGGATCGCCGCCATTCGCGCAGCTCATCGCCGTTAGTTATGGCCATCGCAGGCACCTTCGCATCGCCATCGCACCGCGAGCACGGCCGTGCTCCCGGATACTCCCGCATGCTCCCAGTTGTCACTATTCCACGACAGCGCGCTACCGGTGAACTGGATCCACCAGGTTCGTACGGGATAGCGAGGAGGCGTCCGCCATGGAACGGGCGGCAGAAACCGGCGTCGGCGGGGGAGCGGCGCTGGGCGGTGGACGATGAGGTACCGCGACATGGAGGCCATCGACGTCGGCGCCGCCCGCAAGGCGGTGTGCGCATGGCTCGATGAGCATCAGGGCGGCACGCTCGCGCAGATGGCCGAGGATCTCAAACGCCGTTACCTGGCGTATCCCGACGAGATGGCGGTCATCCGACCTGACGATTACCTTCGCCACAATTTGGCGCGGGCCGGATCACGGCCGGTGATGCCGACCCGGGCGCCCAGCGCGGCGAGCCCGGTGGCGGTGGCCTTGCCTGGTGCTATGCGCGGCGGCACCGAACTTCATCGCGATCGGTTGACGTGCAGATGGATCGATATGTGCTGACTGCGGGAGTGGTCGGCCGAGTCTGCCGAAATTTCCGCGTACGGTGGAATCACGTGACCAGACGGTCTGGGCGACCTGCTGGCACGACGCGTGAGCCTCTTGAGGGGCGGTGGTTATGGCAGGCCCACTGCTCGAGACCAAGCTCCACGTCCCCAGGTGGCGACGCGGTCTGGTGGCGCGTCCGAGACTGAGCGAGCGCCTGAGCCGCGGGGCGGAGTCGGCGCTGACGCTTGTGTCGGCTCCGGCTGGGTTCGGTAAGACGACGCTGCTGGCGGAGTGGCTGGCAGCCGCTCCGTTCGATGGATGGTCCGTGGCGTGGCTCTCGCTCGACCAGCGCGACAACGATCCCGCGTTGTTCTGGGCGTACCTTGTCGCCGCGCTGAAGACGGCGGCGGCCGGGGTTGGTGCAAGTGCGCTCTCGCTCCTGCAACCGCCCGAGCCGCCGAGTGAGGCGGACCTTGTCACCCTGCTTAACGACCTCGACGCCATTTCGAACGATGTCGTGCTGGTGCTCGATGACTACCACGTCATCGTCGCGCGCGACGTGCAGGACGGGATGGCCTTCCTGCTTGAGCACCTACCCCCGCAGATACACCTGGTGATCGCCAGCCGCACCGATCCGGCGTTGCCGCTGGCGCGGTTGCGAGGGCGTGGCGAGCTCGCCGAGATCCGCGCCGCCGATCTGCGCTTCACGCCCGGCGAGGCCGCGGCGTACCTCAACGGGGTGATGGGACTGGTGCTGACGGCAGCCGATGTCGCGGCGCTGGAGGGGCGCACCGAAGGGTGGATCGCCGCGCTGCAGCTGGCGGCGCTCTCGATGCAGGGGCGAGAGGACACCGCCGCGTTCATCGACGGCTTCGCCGGGGATGACCGGTACATCGTCGATTTCCTGGCCGAGGAGGTCTTGCAGCGCCAGCCCGAGCATGTCCAGCATTTCCTGCTGCAGACCTCCATCCTGGACCGGCTGAGCGGCCCGCTGTGCGATGCCGTTACCGGCCAGGACGGCGGTAAGGCCAAGCTGGCGGCGCTGGAGCGGGGGAACCTGTTCCTGGTCCCGCTTGATGACCGCCGCCGGTGGTATCGCTATCACCAGCTCTTCTCCGACGTCCTGCACGCGCGCCTGAGGGACGAGCAGCCCGACGGCGTTCCTGAGCTGCACCGGCGGGCGAGCGGGTGGCTCGAGCAGAACGGCGAGCCGTCCGAGGCGATCCGGCACGCGCTGGCCGCCGGGGATTTCGGGCGAGCGGCGGACCTGGTCGAGCTGGCGATTCCGGCCATGCTCAGGAGCAGGCGGGAGGCCGCGGTGCTTGGCTGGCTGGAGCTGCTGCCCGATGAGGTGGTCCGGGTCAGGCCCGTGCTCAGCGTCGGGTTTGCCGGGGCGTTGCTGGCTGGCGGCGAGTTCGAGGGCGTTGA
>Ga0335078_10003355_pt1 | contig 23877 bp, 24 predicted proteins | sample Lox_Sample_32_FD_206711 | JGI IMG/M metagenome (GOLD analysis project Ga0335078, IMG submission 206711) | Soil microbial communities from Loxahatchee National Wildlife Refuge, Florida, United States - Lox_Sample_3.2 | ecosystem: Environmental > Terrestrial > Soil > Wetlands | place: USA... | reverse complement strand
TGCCGGAGACGCTGCTGGAAAGCGAGCTGTTCGGGATCGAGAAAGGCGTCGCGACGGGGGTGCAGCAGCGCATCGGGCAGTTCCAGAAGGCCGACGGCGGCACGCTGTTTCTGGACGAAATCGGCGATCTGAGCATCACCGCGCAGGCGAAGATTCTGCGCGTGCTGCAGGAGCGGGTTCTGGAACGCGTGGGCGGCCGCGCGCCGATTCCGGTCGACGTGCGGCTGCTGGCGGCGACAAACAAAGAACTGGAAAGCGAAATCACCAAGGGCCATTTTCGCGAGGATCTCTACTACCGCATCAAAGTGGTGCACATCCACATGCCGCCGCTGCGCGAGATCCGGGAAGAAGTTCCGCTCCTGGCCAATCATTTTCTGCGGGAGTACTGCCGCGAGACGGGCCGATCGGCGATGGAGTTCGCTCCGGAAGTAGTGCGGCGGCTATGCAGCGCGCCATGGCCGGGGAATATCCGGCAGTTGCGCAACGAGGTGATGCGGCTGGCGGCGTGCGCGCACCTGAACGTGATCACGGACGAGGACGCGTGGGAGGAGCCGCCGCGGCCGATCGTGCGGGAGGAGCCGCGCACGGGCGTGGAGAGGCCGAAGTCGCTGAAGGGGGCGGTGGAGGAACTGGAGCGGAAAATGATCGAGGAAGCGCTCCGGGGAACGCACAATAACCAGCAGCAGGCAGCCAGGCTGCTGGGACTGAGCCGGCAGGGGCTGATCAACAAGATGAAGCGCTATTCGCTGGGAGGGTGAAGGCCCGGCCGTCAAACGGCGCGCGGCAGCGCTACGCGGCTTTCTGTACTTTGCCGGAACGGATGCAGGACGTGCAGACGCGAATCCTGCGGGTGGCCCCGTTTACGATGGCGCGAACGGACTGCAGGTTGAGGTTCCAGCGGCGTTTGGTCACATTATGGGCGTGGCTGATGCGATTGCCGAACTGCGGTCCGCGACCGCAAACGTCACAAACTTGAGCCATAAGGCAGGGATCTCCTACGAAATTCGAAAAGGCAATTATAGCACACAGGGCCGTAATTACTTGAGCTTGGCGAGGGCCTTGCGGACTTCCTCGGAGTTTTTGGAATTGGGATCGAGCTCGAGATACTTGGCATAGGCTTCGCGGGCTGCCTTGGTGTCCTTGAGTTTCTGGCGCGCTTCACCGAGCTTGAGCCATGCCTGCGCGTTACCGTCGTTGCGGAACGTGGCCACCTGATAGCGGCGCGCCGCGGCGACGTAGTCGCCCTTTTTCTTGTAAAAATCGCCGACCTGAACGTCGCGCTGCGATTGCAGCGGATTGAAGGAGTAATCGTCCTTGCTGAGCGAAATGTCTTCTTCGGGCGGCACTTCCTCTTTATCCGAGGTGGCCTGCGGGGGCCGGTCCCGCTTCATGGTGTCCCTGGATTTAGTGTCCGGCTGCTTGGGGGGCTGCTGTTGCGGAGGCGCGTCCTGCGCCGGCAGGGACGCCGCAGCCACGAAGATCAGCGCGATGACCCAGCGTGACATAATTTGATTATAGCTTCGCTTCAATGGACCTCCGCGAAAAAGCTGGCCAGCTTCCGCTAGCTCCGGGCGTGTATTTGTACAAGGACGTGGCGGGGCAGGTGATCTACGTCGGGAAGGCGAAGATCCTGCGCCACCGCGTGCGCAGCTATTTCCTGGAAGACAAGCTGGCGGACGCGAAGACGGGGACGCTGATCTCGGAAGCGCGCGACATCGACTACATCCTGGTCGACAACGAAAAAGAAGCGCTGGCGCTCGAAAACAACCTGATCAAGCAGTACAAGCCGCGTTTCAACATTCTGCTGCGCGACGACAAGACGTATCCGTATGTCAAACTCACGCACGAGCGATATCCGAGGGTGTACGTGACGCGCCGGCTGCGGAAGGACGGGGCGACGTATTATGGTCCGTTTTTTCCGGCCAACCTGGCGCACCGGCTGGTGCATTTCATTCATCGGCATTTCCTGGTGCCATCGTGCAAAGTGGACCTGACGAGGTTCCATCCCAAGCCGTGCCTGCAGTACCACATTCACCGCTGCCTGGGGCCGTGCGTGGAGGGGCTGACGACCGACGAAGCCTACGCCGGCGCGGTACGGGACACGCGGCTTTTCCTCGAGGGCCGGCACGGCGACCTGGCGCGCGGGCTGCGGGAGCGCATGCAGAAGGCTTCGGACGAGATGCGATTCGAAGAAGCCGCTTCGCTGCGCGATCTGCTGACCACGGTGGAGGAGATGGACGAGCGGCAGAAGATGGCGGCGGCCAAGGGGGACGACATCGATATCCTGGGCTGCTATGCGGAGCCGCCGCTGGTTTCGCTCAACCTGTTTCACCTGCGCAACGGGCAGATTGTGGACCGGCGCGAATTCTTCTGGGAGGACCAGGAAGGATTCGACGAGCCGGAGTTCTTCTCGGAAGTCCTGCAGCAGCTTTACCTGGACCAGCAGTACATTCCGAGCGAGATTCACGTGCCGGTGGATTTCGAGGACCGGGAGGCGCTGGAAGAACTGCTGAGCGAAAAGCGCAATCGCAGGGTGGAGATCCGCACGCCGCAGCGGGGGCAGAAGCGGGCGCTGCTCGACCTGGTGCAGACCAACGCCAAGCACAGTTTCGACGGCCGCTTCCGGGTGTTGAAACCGTCGTCGAAGGCGATTCAGGAAGCGCTGCAGGATTCGCTGAACCTGGCCGACGCGCCGTCGCGCATCGAATGCTTCGATATCTCGCACATACAGGGGACCGACAAAGTGGCCAGCATGGTGGTGTGGGAAGACGGCCGGATGAAGAAATCGGACTACCGGAAATTCATCATCCGGACGGTGATCGGAAACGACGATTTCGCCAGCATGCGGGAAGTGGTGACGCGGCGGTATGCGCGGCTGCGCGAAGAGAACAAACCGATGCCGGGGCTGGTGCTGATCGACGGCGGCCTGGGGCAACTGCACGCGGCGGCGGAGGCGCTGGAGGCGATCGGGGTGGCGGACCAGCCGCTGGCCTCGATCGCGAAGCGCGAAGAGATCATTTACGTGCTGGGGCAGGAAGACGAACCGGTGGTGCTGGACCGGTTCTCGCCGATTCTGCACCTGGTGCAATCGATTCGGGATGAAGCGCACCGGTTCGCGGTGACGTTTCACCGGTCGCGGCGAAACGCGCAGGCTCTGACATCGGAGTTGGATGCGATTCCGGGGATCGGCGAAAAGACGGTGCGCAAGCTGCTGAAGGAATTCGGGAGCTCGGAGCTGGTGCGGGCGGCGTCGGAGGATCAACTGGCAGATGTGATCGGGCGCGCCGCCGCGCGCAAGGTGCGGCAGCACTATGAAGAGGCCGCGACCAAGACGTAGGGCAGCGGGTCACTTCATAGCCAATTTTCGAGCCTCCACCCAGGCTGGAAACACCTGGGGATTTTCCAGCCAGACCAGCATCCATTGCGCCATTTCAGATTTGACCGGCGACTTGGCCGCCTGGAATTTGGCGCGATCCTTGGCGGCGATCACCTGCCGGCGGCAGTAGCGCGCGCGTTCGCGGTTGCCGGCAGCAACCGCGGCGGTATACACCTGGAGCATGCCGCGGAGGGATTGCTCGAGTTCCTCGAGGCTATGCTGGCGGATCCCGGCATAGGGCTGCGCGATAGGCAGGCCGGTGGCGCGCAGCAGATCGCGAAGGTAGCTTTCGGAAACCGGCGCCAGATGGCGTAAAAGCTCGCGCCAGACCTCTTCGGTAATCTCCGCCGGCTGCCGTTCGTCGAGGAACTCGCGCAGGCGCCGCTTAATGGACGAGTTTTTTGAGGCCACGGCGGTAGCTCTCGACGGCCCGCTGGTGGGCCGCGAGATCCTTCGAGAATTCGTGTCCGCCGGAGCCGTCGGGCCGGAGCACGAAGTAGAGCGCCTCGGTCCGCGCCGCGTGCAGGACGGCATTCACCGCATCCATGCCGGGATTGGCGATGGGTCCGGGCGGAAGTCCGGCGTGCTGATAGGTGTTATACAAGCTGGGGCTGTCGAGATCGGAGCGGTGAATGACGCCGCGATAGCGGCCCTCCAGTTGAGCCGCATAGATGGTGGTGGGGTCGCAATCGAGCTTCATGCCGATACGGAGCCGGTTCTGGAAGACGGCCGCGATCATGGGGCGGTCCTGGGGGAGCTTGCCTTCCTTTTCAACCAGCGAGGCCAGGGTGACCACGTCGTGAGGAGCGGCGGAAATGCCGGCGGCGCGCCAGACTTCGCGGAAACGGGAGGTCATCAAACGGCACAGGTCGGCCGGCCTGGTGTGGCGGCCAAATTTATACGTATCGGGATAGAGATAGCCTTCGAGGCTGGGGGCGTGCGGGTCGAGATCGCGGATGAGCGCCGGATTGCGGGCGGCGTCGACGAATTGCTGGGTGGGGAAGAGGCCGAACTTCTCGGCGGCGGCGCCGATGTCGAACATGTTTTTGCCTTCGGGCACGACCAGCAGGTAGAAGAAGGTATCGCCGCGGGCGATGCGGCTGACGATTTCAGATGGCGATTCCGCCCGGTCGAAGCGGTATTCGCCGGCTTTGAGAGCGCGTCCGTCGCCGCGCAGGCGATTTTCCAGGCGGGCCGCCAGGAAGTCCCAGCGGGTACGGATCACCCCGGCGGCGGCGAGCCGGTCGGCCATGGAAAAACTGGAAACGCCGCGCGGCAGATCGACGAAGACATCGCCGGTGAAGCCGCGGTAAGGCTGGGAGACGCGGCGCACGACATACACGCCCGCCAGAATCGCCAGCAGGGCGAGGATGGCCAGAATGCGCAGGCGCCGTCTCATGGTGTCCCCGGGCTCACTCGGTTCGACTCATGGCCAACGAGTCCAGATAGCTCTGGAGCAGGATCACGGCGGAAAGCCGGTCGACGGCGGCGGCGCGTTTTTCGATGCTGATGCCGCTCGAACGGAGGACGCGGCCGGCTTCGACGCTGGTGAGGCGCTCGTCCCAGAATTTGACCGGCAGGCCGATACGGGCCTCGATGTCGCGGGCGAAGTCGCGGGCCCATTGCGATTGCCGCCCTTCCGAGCCGCCCATGTTTTTCGGATTGCCCATAAGCACGAGGCCGACTTCGCGCTCGCGCGAGAGGCGCTCGAGCTGGGCGAGATCGGCGCGCTTGTTGACGCGATTCAGATTGGGCAGGCCCTGGGCGGTAATGCCCAGAGGGTCGCTGATCGCCATTCCGATGCGCTTCTTTCCGAGGTCGAGAGCGAGAATACGAGCGTGCGTCATGAGGGAGGCGTTGTTTGTGGCCGCCTGTACGTATTGTCGCCCGCCGGGGAGCGGGGAGGGAAACGGGGGAACGGCGTGCTACAGTCGAGGATAGGCTAACCTCGCGCCGTGGCCCTCGTAACGAAGCCGATCACCGCCGCCGTCAAATCCGTGCGGGAAACGCCTCATTTGTCTCTGAGTGTAGTGGCATTCGGAGTGGCGGTGGCGCTGCTGTACTTCGGACGGGCAATCTTCATCACCCTGCTGGTGGCGGTCACGATCGCCTTCATCCTGGAGCCGTTTGTGGAGCTGTTGATGCGCATCCGGTTTCCGCGGAGCCTGGCGAGTTTCGTGGTGTGCACGGTGGCGCTGGCCTTTTTGTACGTCATCGCGATGGGGGCTTATTCGCAACTGGCGGTGCTGTACCAGGATTTGCCGAAGTACGGGCAGCGCATCGGCGATACCATCGACAAGATCTCGCAACGGGTGAAGGCGGCGGAAGATCGCACGCTGCAGATGGTGACGCCGGCGCGGCTGCGGGATGAGGAACTGGCGCGGCAGAAGGCGCAACAGGAAGCAGCGGCCAAGAGCAAGCGGAACCCGCGGGCGGCGCCCCCGCCGGCGGTGGTAACCACGCCGCCGGGGACGATTCCAGAAGTGCGCATTCACGCCGAGCCGGCATCGATCGGCGATTTCATCTCGGCGCGGCTGAGCTCCGTCTACCAGATTCTGCTGATGGCGTCGTTCGTGCCGTTCCTGGTGTATTTCATGCTGAGCTGGCGCGACCATATCAACCGCAGTTTCCTGCAGCTCTTTGAAGGTGAGGGCCGGCTGGTGGCGGCGCGGAGCCTGCAAGGGATCGCCGACATGGTGCGGGCTTTCGTGGTGGGCAATTCGTTTCTGGGGCTGCTGCTGGCGATCCTCAGCTCAGTGATGTTCTGGCTGATGGGCATCCCGCTGGCGCCGCTGGTAGGGCCGCTGAGCGGCTTTCTCAGCCTGGTTCCGTATATCGGGCTGCCGCTGGCGATCGTGCCGCCGCTGTTCGCGGCGCTGCCGCTCGATTCGGTTTCGACCTATGGACTGGTGGTGGGTTCGGTTTCGCTTCTGCACCTGCTGGCGTTGAACCTGCTGTATCCGAAACTGGTGGGGTCGCGAGTGCATTTGAACCCGCTGGTGGTGACGTTTTCGCTGATGTTCTGGGGCTTCCTGTGGGACGCGCCGGGGCTGCTGCTGGCGATTCCGCTCACGGCCGGATTGAAAGCCGTGTGCGACAACGTGCGGGAGTTGCGGCCGATCGGTAAATTTCTAGGCGATTAGCATTAGCCAAAACCAAATCTGGCCACGGATGGACACGGATTCGCACGGATTAAAAAAGGTCTAGTAATTAGCCTGGGCGTTTATCGTGCCGGCTCGGCGACTCCGGCGGGCGGGCTGATGCGGACGCCGGGGAGGCGGAAAATGAAATGGGCGCCGCGGCCGGGGCTGGAATCCACCCACATGTCGCCGCCGTGTTCGAGGACGGCCTGGCGCGTCAGAGCCAGGCCGAGGCCCAGACCGTTGCGCTTTCCGGCGGTAACGAATGGCTGGAAGATCTTCGACCGGATTTCGGGTGCGATGCCAGGCCCGGTGTCGGCGACGGTGACCAGCACGGAGCGCTCGCCGTTGCCGCCGTTCTCGAGGGCCGCCGAGATGCGGATTTCGCCTCCCTCGGGCATGGCTTCGAGCGCGTTGGATAACAGGTTGACGAAGGCGCGCTCCATACGGCTGCGATCGAGCGGCAACTCCAGCTCGGGCGGAACGGAGAGGCTGATGGAGACATCCTGGGCGGCAGCGGCCACACTGACCGATTCGCAGGCGGCGGAGGCGACTTCGCGGAGGCGGCACAGCTCGGGCGTTCCGGTTTTGCCGCGGGAGACGTTCAGCAGGTCCTGGAGCAGCTCCTGGATGCGGCGCGACGCGCGATAGATATTGCCGGCCAGGCGCTTGACGTGGCCGGGCGGCAGATCGGCATCCACCAGCATTTCCGATCCGCCGTAGATGGCGGCCAGCGGATTGCGCAGGTCGTGGACGATGGAGCTGGAGAGGCGTCCGATGGTGGAGATGCGCTCCTGGCGGATGAGGTCCTCGCGGGCCTGGCGAATGGAGGCGCACATGTCGTTGAAGGTGCGCGCCAGGCGGCCCAATTCATCCTTCCCGCGGACATCCACCTCGATGGCGTAGTTCTGGCGGGCGACTTCGGCGGCGGCGCGGTCGAGCTGCTTGACGGGCTCGACGATGCGGCGCGCCATCAGATACGTGAAGCCGAGGCCGGCGCACATGACGACGAGCCACAGCAGGCCGATCTTGGTGGAGAGGCTGGCCACCTGGCCGCGGGCGGCTTCGAAGGAACGGAGGATGCAGAGCGTCGCCACCGGCTTGTGCCAGATATCCAGAAGCTGGGTTTGAAACCAGGCGTACTCCATCACGCCGTCGCTCACCAGAGCGTTGCTGCGGGAATTGGCCAGGTTGGTCCTCACCACGCCGGTAGCCCGCGGGTTGAGAGTGGAGGCGATGGAGCAGCCCGGCGCCATGAACAGAAAATCGCTGCCGGTCGCTCCCTTCAGATTCTGGGCCGCGATGGCATCCACGCGAAAACCGGCGACCAGCATATTCTGCTTCCGGAGAGGCTCGCCGGGGGTGGACTGCACGTACACGGGCGTGATCGAAATCTGGTAGAGGCTGCAGGGTTCGCTCTTGCGGATGAAGTAGCCGGACGCCGGATCCGGAGCGATGGCGGTTTCTTCGATGCCGTTGGGAAAGCTGTCGGCGGCGCGGCGGACGAAGTCCAGATTGTCGGTCAATTCGGGCGGCGTGTCCCCGCTCAAGGAAGCCAGGACCTGGCCGCGGGGATCGGCAACCAGGAAGATGGCGTTGAGGTTGGAAATCTGACGCCAGAGCTCGCCGGCCTTATCCTGGATGGTCGCCCGATCGTTGGTGCCGAAGGCTTCGCGCACATCGGGCATGTCGCTCATGATGCGGCTGACCGAGGTCACGAGATCGGCGCGCGACTGCCAGAGGGACTGGTAGGCCTTGAAGCTGGCCTGCACTTCGTGCTGCAGACTCTCCGACATGGTCTGCCGGATGTTGTTGAGCACGAACTGCGTCGTGACCGCGAACAACCCGGTGACGGCCACGGAAGTGGAGAGCATGATTTTGGCCAGCAGGGGGAGCTTTTCGAAGGGGGAACGCATCAGGATCCGCCTCCGCCGGAAGCCGGGTAGCGGGGAGCGACGGGATAGGGCTGGCCGTGCTTATCGGGATGGGGCGCGGCCACGTAGCCGGTTTCGGAAATGCTGATGAGCGGCAGCGTCAGGCCATCCTCGGAGACGGAGATCCGCGGCTGGAGGATGGCCAGGTTCTCGGGGAGGGCGCGCTCGTGAAAGACGTGCAGCACATAGTCGCCGGCCGGGACGTCGGGTATGACGAATTTCCCGGAGGGCGGAGTAACGGTGAACCAGGGAGTATCGAGCACCGCGATGATGGCGCTCATCGTCGAGTGGATCTGGCAGTAAATCCGCGCGATGCCTTTGTACTTGAAGGTCACGCTGCGGGTGGTGCCCTTGGGGTAGAGGAGAAGATCGAATACCTGTCCGCTGGCCACCGAAAACACGTTGTGCATCAGCTCGTCGTCGTTCGGGAAATCCACGGTGCTGCCGACGGTCACGGCCAGCACGTGGGGAACGAACTGTTTGTTGCGCTGCTCCATCGTGGCGCGTTTCGGAACGAGCGGCAGGGACGCGGGCCGGGGGACGGGCTCCAGCCAGAGGACGACGCCGGAGTAGTTGTGGTTGCGGCGCGTGGCGGGATCGCTGGAATTGGCCAGTTCCACGGTTCCGGTCACGTTTCCGGCCCGTGCCGGCGGCGCCGAGGTTCCCGCCAAAAGCGGCAGCAGCACGCTAGAAAAGGTAAGCCAGCGCCAGGTCATAGTGGTTGTTGATGCGGATCAGGCCGGAGCGGAGACTGGTGCGCATCTGCGAGATTTCCGGCCCGAGCAGGACATTGGGCGCGATGCGGAAGAAGACGTTGGCTCCGAATTGAAGATTTCGAGCAACATCGTTGTCGTCGAGGATGTGGCTGGAATACGCCTGCTGTCCCGTGAAGAGATGCAGGTCGGCGCGGGTTCCGGCATGAAACGTAATCTGTCCCCAACCGCCGGTGGCGTGGATTCCGTTGGCGAATGTGTTGAAGATCGCGTATCCCTGGTTGACGCCGCCGGCGCCGAGATTGGACACGTTGTGTCCATTGAAAACGGCTCCGGTCAGCTCCACGGCCTGCCAGGGATTGAAGAACCAATCGGCGGAAAGCACCTGCGAAGGAATCGAGAATCCGGCGGCGTGGGTGGTGCTGAGATGGAAGCCGGGCGCGATTTCCAGACGCCGCTCGTTGTCGAGTTTGTAATAGAACTCGTAGCGGCCTTCGAGACCGGGGCGGTTGGGAGCTACCGGTCCGGTGGAGACGCTGCCGCTATAGGGCGAGGACTCCCTGGTCTCGATGACGCCCATTTGGGCGCGCAGGCCGGCGGCGCCGAAAGCAAAATCGTGCTCCAGGCGCACCTGGGGCACCCACAGCCACAAATTGCCCGCGCCGGTGAGCGGCGAGACGCCCACCTGGGCCAGGGATGCCGGATCGCGCGGATTGAAGATGGGCTTTTCCAGCCCAACCATGATATTGGAGTTCGCCCAGTCGATTTCGATATAGCCGGTCCGGATGCGCAGCGATTGAGCCAGGGTATTGTTGCTGGTGAAAAAATCCATTTGCACGTCGCCTTGAACCTGGCCGCCCCAGAAGGTCTTCGGGCCGCGGAAATCCAGTCCGATGATGGTCTGCCGCAGCGTCGCGCCGGCGGATTCGGTGGTGGGCGCGGACGCCACGGTCGGATATTGGCTGCCGCCGTTATCGCGCGAATTGAGATAGCTGTTGAACAACGCCATTCCGGTGAGGCGGATTGGAAATCTCTGGGAGGCTTCCACTTTCGTCTGAGCCTGCTCTTCCACGCGTTGCTGCACCAGGTCCAGACGTTCTTCGGGGGTCGGCGTGTGGGGCGCTTCCGGCCCGGGCGCGGGCTGGGCGGCGGGGGGAGCGGCGGGCGGAGCGGGCTGTGCGCCGCGCATTGCGGCCAACTGATCTTCCAATGCCTTCACTTTTTCATTAAGGGCGGCGTTCTGATGCTCCAGCTTATCGAGCCTGGCGAGTATGGCCGTCATATCGGGAGCGGTTTGCGCCGGGGCGAAGCGCGGCCAGCCGATCAGCAGGAGCCACGCCAGCCTATTGAGTCGAACCATCCTGAATAGAATCATCGAGAATCTGTTCCAATTTTCGCCGTAACTGCGCCGGTGAGTAGGGTTTGGAGAAGAAGGCGTTCACTCCGAGCCGCGTCACGCGTTCGGGGGTTCGGGGATCGGTGTCGGCGCTGACGACGATAATCGGAGTGGCGCTCAGCCGCTGGTCGTCGCGAACCCGGCGGATGAGTTCGAAGCCGTCCATTCGCGGCATATTGAGGTCGGTAACGATCACGGAAAACGCGGGGCCGGCTCCGGAGAGGAGTTTCCAGGCTTCGACCGCGGAAGTTGCCAGCCGGACGGACAGACCGGGGATGTCCGAGAGCGCGATTTCGAGCATGGCGGCGGAATTCTCGGAATCCTCGACGATCAGGACAGATGGCAGGGTGGTCACGGTTTGCCGCGGGTCGCGCCCCTCGACCGGCATGCTGTTATTGTGCACCATTCCGCAGCAGCCGGCGCGGGCGGGATGAGAAATAGCTGTTAATTCCGCGGTGTCGGCCCGTAGTAGCATGGTGCAGGAGCGACTCGGATTACGTCCCGCGCGATCACTCTCATCTGCCTGCTGGCGGGCGCGGCGGCCGCACAGGATCTGCCGCCGGAAATCATTCTGCTGGCGCATCTGAAGTCGCACCTGAGCGATGTGCTTGCCAGGACGCCGAACTACACGTGCCTGGAAACGGTCTCGCGATTTCATCGGGAAGCCGGCGTCCGCTCACGATTCGGCGGCGAGCTCTCGCCGCTGGACGTGCTTCAGCTCGAAATCGTCTATGCGAATCACCACGAGTGGTACGGACTGCCGGGCGCCGCGAATCTGAGCGAAAACAAGCCGGATGCCTTCATTGCCAGCGGCATGTTCGGGAATGGCGCCTTTGCCATCAAGCTGAACAACATTCTGGCGGCGGCGAGGTTCGTGTACGGCGGCAAAGAAGCCCTGGAGGGACGGACGGCGGTGAGGTACGACTACCGTATTCCCCGCTCGGCCGGCGAGTTGGAGATTTCGATACCGGGCGGCTTGGGAACGGTGGGCGAGGAAGGGTCGATCTGGGCCGACGCGGAATCGCTGGATCTGCTGCGGATTTCGTCGCGGGCGGCGGAGATTCCGCCGTACCTGCCGCTGGCGGAGGCCAGCGCGGACATCGTCTACGCGCCAATGCGCATCGGCGGCGGGGCCGTGATTCTGGCCCAGCGGGCGGACCTGCACCTTCTCGAGGACGCAGGAACGGAGAATTTCGACCGGATCGAGTTCACGCATTGCCGCGCTTATTCGGCGACCAGCGAAATCCGCTTCGACACGGCGCCCGAAAAGGCCGCGGCGGCATCGCCCGCCCCCGCGAGCGCGGGGCGGGATGCGCAATTCGTTCCGGCGCTGCTGCTGGTGACGATCCAACTGTCCACACCCATCTCCGATAAGGATTGGGTGGGCACGCCGATCGAGGGCCGAGTCCAGGGCGATGTGCGGCACAAGGAACAAATCGTGATTCCGAATGGCTCGGTGGTCCGCGGGCGGGTTCGACGGCTGGAGCGGTATGAACGCGGCGGCGCCTTCATCGTGGGATTGGAGTTTACCCAGGTCGACCTGGCGAATGGGCCGGTTTTGTTTTATGCGGACCTGCTGCGCATGGATAAAAACCCGCGCATCAAACCTTCCCTGTCGGAACGAGTCATAGTGCCGGACCCGGGCAGAGTCCATACCCGCGAGGAAGTGGTCACATTGAGCGAGCTGCCCGGCGTGGCGTCGTTCTTTGTAAGCGGTAAGGCTTTCACGGTTCCGAAAGGTTTTGGCACGGTTTGGAGGACGCGCGGGCCGATCCGGTAGGCAGCCGACGGCGCGATCACTTGATTCGCTTCAGGTGCGAAACCGTGTAAACTTCGAAATCCTTGCCCGGAGGGGCGACGTAAAAAGTCTCTTCAATCCGGTCGGGCGAATCCATTCGATAGACTTTCCTGGCGCGAAATCCCGGGAGGTTCTCGATCCTGGTAGTTACGAACTCGAGCGATTTGCCGTCAGTACCAACCGATTGCAGCGTGTACTCGTTCACCATGCCCTCGCTGTGGAACTGTCTCCAGACGATCTTATGCAGATCGGCGTCATAGCTGAAGAAGCCAAAATCTTGGTGGAGGAGCTCTTTGGCAGCGGGGTCGGCAGGTTGGTATCGCGACGTATCGCGTTGCGAGAGAAACTTCCCGTTCATCTCGAAGTGGTATTCCCGGGAAGTAGATCCGCTGCCCGGTTTGCCGGCGGTAGGTCCCGCCCACTTTCCTTCGAAGACTCGTAGAGGCGCCCATGGGTCGGATTGACCGGCGCTGGTCAGAAGAAATACCGCCGCCAGCGGCAGTACGCTCAAACGCGTCATTTTTGCTCTCCCAGAGTACCGACCGGCGCGCCCAGCTTTTGCGTCAGGAAACCGATGATCATGCCCACGACGAATCCGGGCATCATGATTTCCAGGTAGGGGTGTCTGCCATTCAAGGTATCCATAGCGGCCACCAGAAAGGCGAACAGGAGCCCGAATCCGCCGCCGGCCGCGACTCCCCAGGCGGTCGATTGCACTTTGCGCGCAAACCAGCCGCTTAACAGCCCCACGACCATGCCTTTGATCGACGAGCCTACCATGATGCCTCCCAAGAGCGAGCGCGTTTCCGGGTAGAACCAGGCACTGGCGCCGTCCAGGGCGCCAAGGATGAGTCCAAACAGGACTCCGACAAAAATCTTGTTCATCACTGCTCCTTCACTATGGAATTCCGCGGCGGCGGCAATTCCTTTAAGGATTTCTCAAAAAAACCAGCAGGAACTTGACGCACAAGTATGCCGCGAAGAGCCAGATCAAGAGGGCATTGCGCGAGGCAAAACGGCGGCAGCGATGCCACCACGGCTCGGACCAGGCACTCACCGCCAGTCCTTCCTGGAAGCGATCGATATCGGCCAGCATGGCCAGGGCATCGGCATACCGGGCGGCGGGGTCGGACTGCATTGCCTTGTCCGCAACGGCGCGCAGCGCGGGCGGCGGCGGCGAGGGCAGAACGAATCGCAGGAGGGCCCCCAGCGCATAGATGTCGGACCGCTGGTCCAGAAGGGCGTCCGGGGCGCGGAAAGCAGGCGTCCCGGCCACGTCTTCGACGCCCCAATCCATCACGTACACTTCGCCAAACTCGCCGACCATGATGTTCTGCGGTTTCAGATCACGGTGGATGACGCCGCGGGTGTGGGCGAAGCCGAGCGCTTCCCCGGCGCGGCGGACAATCCGCAGGCGCTCCGCCAGGGACGAAGATCCATGAAGGTAGGCGTCGAGGCGCGCGCCTTTGACCAGCTTCATGGCGTAGAATACGCGGCCGTCCGGCAGAACTCCGGCTTCGTAGACCGGCACGATGGCGGGGTGTTCGAGCCTCGCGATGATGCGGGCTTCATCGGCCAGCGCGGCATCGAGCACTTTGAGGGCAACGCGGCGTCCGAGCTCGCGGTCTCGCGCCGCGTAGACGACGCCCAAGCCTCCGCGGCCGATCTCGAATTCGAGGTCGTAGCGGGTTCCAGCGAGGTCGGGAAGGGCCGCCACATGGCGCAGACGATCGAGGAGCGAATCGTTCACTTCCATATGAGGCGCATTTCCTTGCGCAGCTCCTGTTCGCCGGAGGTGACGCCGCGCAGCCGTTCGGCGACGAACTCGCGCAGCCGGCGGCGGGCCCACGCCAGATGGTTGGTCACGGCGGTTTCGGCGATGCCATGCCGCTCCGCGAGAACCGCGTAAGAGGGCCGGCCGCCATCGGCCAGGTCATACGCCTCGAAGATTCGAAACTGCAGCTCTTTGCCGCAGGCTTCGCAATGCGCCCGCAGGTCATCGAGCGCCAGAGAGAATAGCTGGCGCTGCCATTCGCGCTCGAAAATCTGCTCCGGCGATTCGGTGGCGGCGGCGTGTTCCTCGACGGGCTCGAAAATCACGTCGCCGCCGCGCTTCTGGCGGGTGTCGGCGGCATGCCGGCCGGCGGCGAACCGTTCGACGGCCATTCGGAGGTAAGTCCGAAACGAGGCCTTGGCCGGGTCGAAACGGGCAAAGAAGCCGCGCTGGAGCGCGGTGGCAAAGAAACTCTGCGTCAGGTCCTTCGCGTCTTCATTGCTTTTGTGGAACTTGATCCGGAGGAAGCGGTAGACGGGCTTCCAATAGATGGCAATCACCCGGTCGAGAGCGTCGCCGGGCACTCCGGCAGCGGCCGATTTCAGCAGCGACTGATGGGTGGAGGGGAAACGGTCCGCCGAGCCGCCAATCGCGGTATCTCCGTCACTCTTGAAGTTCCCGCGCACGTCGGCAGCCTATGGCATGAAACGGTAGCCGACGCCATGCACGGTCAGGAAATGGCGCGGCGTGTTGGGGTCGGGCTCGAGTTTCTGGCGCAATTTGACCACGTGTGCATCCACGGTGCGGGTGTTGGGAAAGAATTCGTAGCCCCAGACCGAATTGAGGATCATGTCGCGCGTCAGCGGACGGTCGGGATTGTGGAGGAAATAGCAGAGCAGGTTGTACTCGGCGGGGGTGAGCTTCAATTCCTCGCCTTTGCGGGTCACCACACGCCGTTCGAAATCGATCTGCGTATCGGAAAAGTGGGCGACTTTGCGCGCATCCGGACCGGCGCGGCGGAGCACGGCGCGAATGCGCGCCATGAGCTCGCGGGTGCCGAAGGGTTTCACCATGTAATCGTCGGCGCCGATTTCGAGCAGCAACACTTTGTCGAGCTCGTCGCCGAGAGCGCTGAGCACGATGATGGGGGTGGCCACGTGAGCGGAACGAAGCTGTTTGCAGATCTCGGTTCCGCTCATTCCGGGAAGGCGCAAATCGACGAGGATGAGGTCGGGCTTGAGGGTGACGGCCTTGTCGAAGCCGCTCTTTCCATCGCCCACGAGCACGGCGCGAAAACCCTCCTGCTCGAGCATCACCCCGATGGTGTCACGCAGGCTCTCATCGTCATCAATTACGAGGATTGTCTGCATGGGCACCTACGATTGTAGCGAAGTTGGCAGGCCGCCCCTTCGCATGGAGGTTCGAGGGGCGCGGCACATTCGAGCCCGCGGAACATGTGTGGCAACGCACCGTTCCCCTAAAACGGTTTCCAATCGCGCGCCTGGACGCCCTAAAATCAAAGACTGTCGAATTGCAATGATGCCAAGTGTTTCCAAACGACGCGGAAAAGCTTCCGCAGCAGGGCTCGCGACCTTGCCCAAGGCCCCCACCGGAATTCCCGGCTTCGACGAGATCACGTTCGGAGGTTTGCCCAAAGGGCGCCCGACACTTGTATGCGGCGGCGCAGGCTGCGGAAAGACTCTATTCGGAATTGAATTTTTGGTGCGCGGCGCCACTCAGTTTGGAGAGCCGGGCGTGTTACTCTCCTTTGAAGAATCTGCACAGGACCTGGTAGTAAATGTAGCGTCGCTCGGTTTCGATCTGGCAAAGCTGCAGAGGACCAAAAAACTGGCGATCGATCACATCTACATCGATAAGAGCGAGATCGCCGAAACGGGCGAGTACGACCTGGAGGGACTATTCATCCGCCTGAACGGCGCCATTGAATCGGTGGGCGCGAAACGTGTGCTGCTGGATACTCCGGAAGCCCTGTTCGCGGGGTTGTCGGATGTCGGCATTCTGCGCAGCGAGCTGCGCCGGCTGTTCCGGTGGCTGAAGGACAAAGGCGTGACCGCGGTGATCACGGGCGAACGCGGAGAAGGCACCCTGACACGGCACGGATTGGAGGAATACGTTTCGGATTGCGTGATTCTGCTCGACCATCGCGTACAGAACGACGCCGTGACGCGGCGCCTGCGCGTGCTGAAATATCGCGGTTCGACACACGGCACCGACGAATACCCGTTTTTGATCGATCAGAAGGGCATCTCGGTTCTGCCGGTGACGTCGCTGGGATTGACGCATGGCGTGTCGAGGGAACGGATTTCGAGCGGGGTTCCAGTCCTGGACGAGATGCTGGGCGGGTGGGGCTATTACCGCGGAAGCAGCATAATGGTTACGGGAACCGCGGGGACGGGGAAGACCAGCTTAGCGGCGCATTTCGTCGATGCGGCATGCCGGCGCGGCGAACGCGCGATGTATTTCGCATTCGAGGAATCGCCCGGGCAGATCACGCGAAACATGAAATCCGTGGGCATCCACCTGGATCGCTGGATCAAAAAGGGACTGCTCCACATCGATTCGGCGCGGCCTTCGGCTTTTGGCCTGGAAATGCACCTGGTTCGCATGCATGGGCTGCTCGATCAGCATCGTCCGTCGGCGGTGGCGATCGACCCGATAACCGGGTTGGCGGCCGGCGCGTCGGAACACGATACTGCGGTGATGGTGCTGCGAATCGTCGATTTCATTAAATCCAGGGGAGCGACGGGTTTCTTCACTGCCCTGGCGGCGGAAGACGACCTGCAATCGACTTCCCTCAGCATTTCGTCGCTCGTCGACACCTGGCTGCTTCTGCGCAACATCGAGGTGAACGGCGAGCGCAACCGTTTGATGTACATTTTGAAATCGAGAGGGATGGCGCACTCCAACCAGATGCGGGAGTTTCTGCTGACGGATAAAGGAGTGAAGCTGCAGAACGTGTATCTGGGGGCGGGGACGGTGCTGACCGGCTCGGCGCGGCTGGCGCAGGAGGCGGAAGACAGGCGCGAGGAAATCCGGCGGAGGCAGGAAGACCGTCGGCGGGAACTGGCGCTACGGGCTTCGTTGGCCGCGGTCGATGCAAAAATAGCGGCCCTGCACGCGGAGAAGCAAACGGTCGAGAAAGAACTGACGGAAACCGCAGCGGAGGGCGCGGCGCGCCGCAAGGCGGCTTCCGGAGACCAGGATGAATTGAAACGGAGTCGAGGTGGCAACTAAGAGTGCCGGCGGCGAGAAACGGCCGGACAAGCGGAGGGCGCGGAAAATGAAATCGACGGGCGCGGCGAAGGCGAAATCTGCGGGCAAAAAGACGGGGAACGAACCACAATACCGGCTGCGGTTGTATGTGGCGGGACAAACACCCCGATCGCTGCAGGCACTCAGCAATTTGAAACGGATCTGCGAGGAGCACCTGGCCGGGAATTACCGCGTGGAAGTAATCGACCTTCTGCAAAAGCCGCAATTGGCCGCGGGCGACCAGATTCTCGCGATACCCACGTTAGTACGTTCCATTCCCGCACCGGCGCGGAGGATCATCGGCGATCTTTCGAACGTGGAACGTGTGTTGGTTGGATTGGATCTGCTGCGGGCGGGGTGACGGACCGGGAGACAGGAGTCAGGAGTTTGGGATAGGAATCGCCGGTCAAAATTGGCCAAAGCAGATTGGTTTGCCAATTGCCCGACCAAACGTGAGAGCCGCCTGGAATTGAGGAAATCCCTGAAAGCAAAATCGGTCCGATCGGCAAAGCCGCTGGAGAAGCTGCACCTGTTGCGCCTGTACGTGGCGGGATCGACTCCCAGGTCGCTGCGTGCGGTTCAGAACCTCACACACCTGTGCGAACGCGAGTTATATGGCCGATATCAGTTGGAGGTAGTAGACATATATAAAGAGCCGGGCCGCGCAACGGAAGACCAGATTGTGGCTATTCCCACGTTGGTGAAACGGGCTCCGGGTGCAGTGCGGCGATTGATAGGAGATCTTTCGGAGATAGCGGCCGTGCGGCGCGGGCTGGAATTGCAGGGGAGGGCGGTTTGAGCGAGGGACATCCAGCGGCGTTGTCGATGCCTTCTGGTAAGCCGCAGGAACAGTTGAGCCGGACGGAATTGCGCGCCCGCCTGGAGCAGGCGGAGGAAACCATCCGCGCGATTCACGCCGGGGAAGTGGACGCGGTGGTGGTGGAAGGGCCGAGGGGTCCGCAGGTATACACGCTGCAAAGCGCGGACCACCCCTATCGGGTGCTCGTGGAGCGCATGCACGAGGGCACCGTCACGCTGGACAAGGACGGGCTCATTTTGTATTCCAATCCGCAGTTTGCGGCGCTTTTGGGAGTGGCGGGCGATTCGGTCACGGGATCTTCGCTTCAGAAATACCTGGACCGGGCCGATGGCAAGCTGTTCGCCGAGTTGATGGAGGCGGCCGGAATACGCGGCTACAGTTCGGGAGACGTCAGCCTGTGTTCCGCCGAAGGCGCTCCCATTCCCGTCCGGCTGTCTCTGACCACCCTCGATACGGACGATTTGAAGTGCGTGAGCGTGCTGGTGACGGATCTTCGCGAACTGGTGCGCAACGAAGCCATCATGAAAGAGGAGCAGTTATCGCGGCTGATCCTCGACCAGGCAGGCGAAGGCGTGGTGGTGATCGATCCCGAGGGCATCATCCTGCGGCGGAGCGAATCGGCCAAGACACTGGCGGGGGGCTCGGTTACGCTCGACCAGTTCGACCGGGTTTTCCCGCTGATGGTTTCGGGAAAACGGCTGAGCGCGAGAGACATCATTGCCGCGGTGCGCGGCGACGAGCCGCTGCGCGGCCTGGAAGCCTCGATGGCCCATGCGGAGGGAAACACCTCGGCGCTGCTGGTGAGCGCCAGCCCGTTGTGGAGCCGGCCGAACGAGTTGCTGGGCTGCGTGATCACCCTCACGGACATCACGGATCTGAAACGCGCGGAGGTGGTGCTGTTCCGGCAGGCGCAGGAACTGGCGCGATCGAACAGCGACCTGCGGCAATTTGCGTATTCGGCGAGTCATGATTTGCGCGAGCCGCTGCGGCAGTTGGCGGTCTTCAGCGAATTAATCCAGAAGAAATTCGCCGCCGAGCTGGGGGAAGAGGGCGGCGGCCTGATTCAGCACGCGGTAGATGCCGCGCATCGTATGGAGAAGCTGCTGCAAGACTTACTGGCGTACATCCAGGCCGCCGACGCGCCGCAGCAGGCTTCTCCCAACACGGATGCCAACGATGTGGTGCGGAAAGTGCTAGCCAATTTTGAAGCCCGGATCGCAGAGACCGGCGCGCGCATTCAGTGCGACACGCTGCCGGTGCTTGGGGTACACGAGGTACACCTGGTGCAGTTGTTTCAGAACCTGATCGGCAACGCTCTCAAGTACCGCAGCGAAGCGGCTCCGGAGATCCATGTCGCGGCGGAGCCGGCGCAGGATGTATGGAAGCTCTCGGTCCGGGACAACGGAATCGGCATCGGCGCGGATTATCAGAAGCAGATTTTCGGGTTGTTTCAGCGGCTGCACGGAGGCGGAAGGTACTCGGGCAGCGGCATCGGACTGGCGATCTGCCAGAAAATCGTGCAGCGGTATGACTGCAAGATCTGGGTGGAATCGGAGCTGGGTCATGGGGCGAAATTCTGTTTCACACTTCCCGGAGGCCAATCCTGATGGGAGATGGTCCGGCTCCACTGAATCTGCTGCTGGTAGAGGACAGCCCCGCCGATGTATTCCTGGTGCGGGAAGCGATGGAGACGGAAGGTTTGCCGTTCCGCCTGGTACTGGCGGAGGACGGCGAGGCCGCTATGCAGGTTCTGAACCGGGTGGACGCGGAAACGGAGCCCGCTCCGCATGTGCTGCTGGTGGATTTGAACGTTCCGCGGCGGGACGGGATTCAGGTGTTGGAGCGGGCGCGGCGGAGCCCGGTCTGCGGCGGAATTCCGGTGATCGTGATCAGCTCTTCGGACTCGCCGGCCGACCGGCAGCGCGCATTTGCGCTGGGCGCCAGCGAATATTTCCGCAAGCCCTCGACGCTCGACGAGTTCATGCAACTCGGCCGGATCGTGCGCATGGTCGCCTGCCCGGCGAAAACGAGCGCGGTTTAGGCGCGGCCGCGGCACTTACTTGTTCAACTGTTTCAGAAGAGTCTTCCAGCGTTCCCAGGCGTCGTTGCGCGCCTTCACGTTCGCGGGGCTGCCGTTGGGGTCGTCGCCGGAGCGCATGAAGCCGTGGCCGGCGCCGGCGTACACGGCCGGTTCATAGGTTTTGCCGGCGGCCTTCATCTTCTCCTGCGTGTCGGGGATGGAGGCGGTAATGCGGGCGTCATTCTCGGCATAAAAGCCGTAGACCGGGGCCTGGATTCTGGCCATGGCGTCGGCCGGCGGAGCTCCGCCGTAGAACACAAACGCGGCCTTCAAATCGGGCCGATTGGTGGCGTAGCGGAAGCTTTGGCCTCCGCCGTAACAGAACCCAGCGACAAAAAGACGGCCATTGGAGGAAGGCTGCTTCAGTGCCCAATCGGCCGCGGCATTCAAGTCGGCGGTGATCTGGTCGGGCGGCAACTTACCGATCGCCTGGCCGACATCGCCGGACGCGAACGACTTTGTGCCGCCGCCATTCGGACCCATGCCGGAAAGCAGGTCGGGAGCGATGGCGATGTAGCCGGCTTGCGCCAGTTCGTCGGCGAGAAGCTGGACCCAGTCCGACATGCCGAAAATCTCGTGGATGACCAGCACCACCGGAGCTTTGTCGCGAATCTCGGGATATACGACAAATGCCTCGACGGAACGGCCGTCGTGTTTGACGGTTACCCACTCTCCGTGGCGGCTGGATTTATCCAAGCGCTCGCGAGCCCACTGCGTGTTTTGTTGCGCACAGAGACAGGCCGCCAGGGCCAGGACAGACAGCGTGAGTCGAATCATGTCTACCTTTTGTATCAGGTCCGCGGCCAACAGGCCAGTAACGGCGCACTAATTACAGCGGCTGAATACTGATCGCTGACTGCTTGCCCGCCGCGCAGGTCGAGCTCACAATGGCAATTCTCAGGGACCAATTCTCAGATTTGGCAGGCTGGCATCTATGCGCCGAGGGCCAGGACCTGCTTGGGCATCGGGGAGTGGAAGAACCGATTGGCGCGAAATGGCTGGAAGCGGTAGCCGATTCCGAAGATGGTTTCGATGTACTGATCGGCGTAGGAGCCGAGTTTCTTGCGGAGGCGGCGGATGTGGACATCGAGTGTGCGGGTGCGGATATCCGACCCGTACCCCCAGACGCGAAGCAGCAGCGCATCGCGCGGAATAATCTCGCCGGCATTCAAAACCAGCAGCGCCAGGAGATCATACTCCTTGCGGGTCAAAATCATGCGTTCGGAATCGAGCAAGGCAACTTTCTGATCAAAATCGAGCGCCAGGTGTTCGTCACGGTATGGCTGCATCTGTAAGTTGCTGTTTGGCGTCGGTGCCATGATCCCCTCCTCAAAGCGGGTCTATGGGTATCGTACGTGGCAGCCGAAATTAGGTGATGTCCAACTTGTAAAAGCTTTGTAAAAAGGGCCGGAACACCCTTGATTGCACAACAATCCGCGATGGGAATTCAATGCAGTCGCGGGGTGGCCGGCGGGCGGACGGCGGGTCGCCGGCCGCTTCTAAAAATCGCTGCTCTTTCGCCAGTGGACGTCGAAGAGACCCTTCATGGCCTCGCCCATCCCCTCGTGCTGGAACACGACGGACGTCCAGGTGGGGCGAGTGATCACCGGGTCGAGGAGAGCGATCATACCCTTCTCGCCGTCGAAGACCGCCAGCTTCATGGGCAGGCTGGGGGCCACGCGCACCTCAACTCCCGCGGCCACGTATTCGCTGAGACGCTGGCGGTGTTCGTCATCGAGCGCGGCGGATTCGAGCAGCAGCCGGCACGAAATGCCGCCAGAAGCGGCCTGCTTCACGAGTTTCTCGTCGAGCGGATCGACGGCGTAAGGAGGCCGCGAGAACTCGACATATTCGGCGCGGATCTCGGAAAGCATGCGCCGGTATTCGGCGGCTGTCTGCGCGGGTTCGGTGACGATGCGGAGGAAATCCAACGTACCCCGTCCGCCCTGGCCTTCGGAATAGAGCGATTTGAGATCGTCGATGAGGCCGGTGCCGGCGCGAATGTTATCGGTGAGCTCCTGTTCCAGGAGGAGGCGCTTGCGCGCCAGATAGCCGGGGAGCGCGAGGCTGGGCTCCACGGCGGAAAAGAGCTTGGTTTTCTCCTGAACCACCTGTGCGAAGCCCTTTTCGACGAGGCTGTCGAGGACTTCGTAGATTTTCTGCCGGGGGACATGGGCGCGGGCTGCGAGCTCGAGGGCCTTGAACCGCGGATGACCGAGCAGCACGAGATAGGAGCGCGATTCGTAAGCATTGAGCCCGAGATGCTGCAGCCGGCGCCAGAAGCGTTGAAAATCAACTTCCGCCAGTTCTTCGCTCATATCCTAATAACCTTAGCAGGGTTGCACTTGCGAGAGGAGTTGGAGAGAGAAGGCCGGTTGCCAGCCGGCCGCGGGTTACCACCCGCCCTACTGCAACTGGTAGAAGGTGAATTCGTGCTTTCCGTCGCGGAAGCGGAGGAGGTTGGCCACGGGATGAGACTGCAGCCAGCCGCGCCCGGCGGGATCGGCTTTGAGCGCGTCGTAGGCTGTCGCTTCGAGCCACATCGGTTGACCGCGGCCGCGAGCTTCGTCATAGGCCCGGTCGAGGACAGGGATGTCGATTCGCGGCATTCCGACCCATGAAACCTGGGGGTTGAAATACGCGATCGTCCAGAGATCGGAGTGAAAGATGCTGAAGGCGATCGGCGTGCCGGTAGGCCAATGGTTGTATTGCTGCAGCGCGAATCGCAGCGGGACGTTGTTTTCGACCCGCGAGGCCGGATAGATCACGAGCAGGCCGTTGCAGACGAAGAGGGCCGCGCCGAGCAGCCCGGCCCGCGGAAATGACGCGCAAATGATCAGCACGAGCGGCGCCAGATAGAACATCCGGTAGAAGGTATTCTCGGGGAGCCAGAAGAACAGAAAGACGACGTAAACGGCCAGCCAGAGGACCAAGTCCAGGGGCGGCGTGGCGAAGCGCGCGGCGCCGGTGCGCCGCAATCGCCACACGATCAAGGCGACCAGGACCGTCAAAACGATGGCCGAAGCCGCAGGAAGGGCACGGAGCGCATCAAGTTTTCCGCCAAAGAAGAGGCGGCCGGTTCCGAGAAGCGTCCAAACCAGGTCGTGAAGCGGCTGAAAGGAGAAGTGACCGGCGCCGATGGGAGGAGCGGCGACCACCCACCGTACAAATCCGGCGGCGGTGAAGGTGTCGGAGACAGATCGGTACGCCGCCAGATAAGCGGCCGCGACCGGCAGCATGGATGATGTCAAATAGAGCAGCGCCTGGCGGCGGTTTTTCAGACGGAAGAGCGCGAACGGAAGGAAGAGAATCGCCAACTCGTGGAAGAGCATGGCGGCCGCATTGGCCAATCCGCCGAGGATGGGATTCCGGCCGGTCTCGATGCAATCGAGCGCGCAGAGCACGAAGAAGACCGCCGGGATGTACGAATTGGCGTCGCTGGCGAAGCGCCACCAGGTTGCGGAGAACGCGAATACGAGGGCGCCGGCGATGGCGGCGGGGCGATCGCCGAGCCGGCGGTCGAGAGCGCGGCACACCAGCGGCGCGCAGGCAGCCGCCAGCAGGCTGTTGACA
>Ga0335078_10003354_pt1 | contig 23879 bp, 19 predicted proteins | sample Lox_Sample_32_FD_206711 | JGI IMG/M metagenome (GOLD analysis project Ga0335078, IMG submission 206711) | Soil microbial communities from Loxahatchee National Wildlife Refuge, Florida, United States - Lox_Sample_3.2 | ecosystem: Environmental > Terrestrial > Soil > Wetlands | place: USA... | reverse complement strand
GAAGGCATTCAGCTGATCCACCATCGTATTGATGGTGTTCTTGAGCTCCAGAATCTCGCCTTTCACGTCCACCGTAATTTTGCGTGACAGATCGCCGCTGGCCACAGCGGTCGTGACCTCGGCAATGTTGCGCACCTGCGCCGTGAGGTTTCCGGCCATGGAATTCACCGAGTCGGTGAGATCTTTCCAGGTTCCGGCGACACCGGGCACGTTGGCTTGTCCGCCCAACCGGCCCTCAGTTCCGACTTCGCGAGCTACACGCGTCACCTCGCCGGCGAAGGCGTTGAGCTGGTCGACCATCGTGTTGATGGTTTCCTTTAGCAGCAGAATCTCGCCGCTCACGTTGACCGTAATTTTCTTGGACAAATCGCCATTCGCGATAGCCGTTGACACTTCTGCAATGTTCCGGACCTGGTTGGTCAGGTTGCTGGCCATGGAGTTTACTGAGTCCGTAAGGTCTTTCCAGGTGCCGCCGACGCCGGGTACCTGCGCCTGGCCGCCGAGTTTGCCGTCAGTACCGACTTCGCGCGCCACGCGGGTTACTTCCGAGGCAAACGATCGCAATTGCTCGACCATGGTGTTGAGCGTTTCCTTGAGTTCCAGGATTTCGCCGCGGACGTCCACTGTGATCTTGCGCGACAGGTCGCCGCGCGCTACCGCCGTCGCCACCTCGGCGATGTTGCGCACCTGCGCGGTGAGGTTGCCAGCCATGAAGTTCACGTTGTCCGTGAGATCTTTCCATGTACCGGCGACGCCCGGCACCTGCGCCTGTCCGCCAAGTTTCCCTTCGGTTCCCACTTCGCGAGCCACGCGGGTCACTTCGCCGGCGAACGCGTTCAGCTGATCCACCATGGTGTTGATGGTGTTCTTCAGTTCCAGAATTTCGCCCTTCACGTCGACCGTAATCTTGCGCGACAAGTCGCCGCGGGCGACGGCGGTCGTCACTTCAGCAATGTTGCGCACCTGCGCCGTCAGGTTTCCGGCCATGGAATTTACGGAGTCCGTAAGGTCTTTCCACGTGCCCGCCACTCCCGGCACATTGGCCTGTCCGCCCAACCGGCCTTCGGTGCCGACTTCGCGGGCCACGCGCGTGACCTCGCCGGCAAATCGGTTGAGCTGATCGACCATGGTGTTGAGAGTTTCTTTCAGCTGCAAAATCTCGCCGCGCACATCGACGGTGATTTTCTTGGAGAGATCTCCCTTGGCAATGGCCGTCGCGACTTCAGCGATATTGCGAACTTGCCCGGTCAGGTTGCTGGCCATGAAGTTCACGTTGTCGGTGAGGTCTTTCCAGGTGCCGCCGACGCCAAACACCTGCGCCTGGCCGCCCAGCTTGCCTTCCGTTCCAACCTCGCGGGCCACGCGCGTTACTTCGCCGGCGAATGCGTTGAGCTGGTCGACCATCGTATTAATGGTGTCCTTCAGCTCCAGAATTTCGCCTTTGACATCAACCGTGATTTTGCGCGACAGATCGCCGCGCGCCACCGCCGTAGTCACTTCGGCGATGTTGCGCACCTGCGCCGTGAGATTGCCGGCCATGGCGTTCACCGAGTCGGTAAGATCTTTCCACGTGCCGGCCACGCCGGGCACGACCGCCTGGCCGCCAAGTTTGCCGTCGGTACCGACTTCGCGGGCCACGCGTGTCACTTCCGAAGCGAAGGAGCGCAGCTGATCCACCATGGTGTTGATCGCTTCCTTCAGCTGCAAAATCTCGCCGCGCACGTCCACGGTGATTTTTCGCGAAAGGTCGCCGCTGGCTACAGCGGTCGCCACTTCTGCGATGTTCCGCACTTGTCCGGTCAGGTTGCTGGCCATCAGGTTGACCGAATCCGTCAAATCTTTCCATGTGCCGGCTACACCGGGTACCTGTGCTTGTCCGCCAAGTTTGCCGTCCGTCCCCACCTCGCGAGCCACACGAATCACCTCAGCGGTAAATACGCTGAGCTGTTGAATCATGGTGTTAACGATTTTGGCCGAGCGCAGAAACTCTCCTTCGAGCGGGCGCCCGTCTACGTCAAGCCGTACCGTCTGAGTCAAGTTGCCTTGCGCGACCGCGGCAATCGCGCCAGTAACGTCGGCCGTTGGCCGAAGTAGGTCTTCGACCAGGGTATTCACCGAGACACCCATTTCACCCCAGGCGCCTCGCTTCTCGTGGAAGCGCACACGTTCCCTCGTTCTACCTTCCTTGCCCACGACCTGCCCAACACGCTTCAGTTCCTGTGCCATCTGCTGGTTGGCGCGTACGATCTCGTTAAACGTGTCCGCAACCTTACCCGGCAACCCGGTCCACGTGCCCGGCAGCCGCACCGAGAAGTCGCCGTCGCGCATGGTCTGCAGGCTTTCCAGGATTACATTGAGCTCGGCTGATCCCGGGACGAGTTCGGCAACCGCCGAGTGTCCCGCTCCGTCCTGGCCGTTGTTTGCTTTGCCTTGTTCAGCACGAAGGGCGTTTCGCTTCATGATTGTTTTCCCATTTCCGGTTGGTGCACAGATCGGTGAAAGATCCTGCTCATCGTATGAGATACGAGACAAACAGAATCAGGAATACCACGGCACGCATCATAGGTTGCGCTCAGGGGAGGGCAAAATACAGTAAACGATGTAGGACCGGATACAGTAATTCCTGTAGTCAAATAGTTGCCGCGTTGTCTAGGACAGTGCGGGCTGCAGTGCCGTCTCCCGTTCGAAGACTCCCGGGTGTGGAACGGATTGGTGGAGACACCGGGCCTCGTCTGCGCCCGTATTGCATAAAATCTCCCGCACGTGCTGTGATTCCTCGGCTTGCGAGCAGCTCACGTAAATAAACACACCAGTCTCGCTGATGAGGCCTGCAACCCGGTGCGCATCTTGCTTTGCAATTCCAAGACTCAATAGAGTAGCGGCGTTTCTCAGGCTCGCACAGCATATCGTCTCGCCCAACAGCGGCTGAAGAAAATGGCGCGATCGAATAAAACAGCCTGCGCGCGGGATGACAACTGCGCCCAGCCGAAGCAGCCAGGGGATCAGCCCCGGCGATACTGACTGGTCAGCGCTGGCGGGCAACATCATCTGGTCACGCGCAAGTCCGGCGAGCGGGTGTGCCGGAGCCAGCAAAAGGCAGATATCCTTGCAGGGGAAACCGGATTGATTCAACGTCTGAACCACCTGCTGCAGTTCAACCGTCTTCGAGTAAACACCGTAAGCTGCCTGCTTGGACCTCTCGCCACTCTCTGACCATTTCACAGAAAACGCCCCTTACCGTAAAGGAATTCACAAAACAAGGCAGGAACGGATGGATTATAGGAGCGGATCTCTGAGGCTGGCGATACCGTGTGTACTGTAGATGACCGCCTTGGAAACTGTAAGCACCTTTTTTAGGGCGATAAAAAAACCAATCGGATCTAGCTGGCGAGTTTCATAGCAGTATGAGTCTTCTTGATGCGGTCGAGTTCCTGGTAAAGCCTGATCCTTTCCGACCGCTTCCCGTAATCAAGAAGCTGGGGAGAAGCCAGTGACGATTTTTGTCTGAGCGTCTCGATCTGGAGATCAATCAGCTGGAGAACTTCGCTTTTGATAGCAGAGGCTGGATCGGGGGTCATGGGCTGGCTCCTAGATAGGGCATTGTAACTGATTCGGCGCCAAGCATCTCAAACACCCATGTAAATGGATTTTTTTGCGCCCTTTGCGAACCTTGTGGTTTAACCATTATCGGATCGCAGCCAGAGTCGTACCCTGAAGAAGTGCTTCACCGCCAATCAGATCCCCATCAAATTACTCTGCAACTTGGAATAGCCGTGCTCCTGCGCCCACAAGTCAAGCTGCGCCGCCGCCATTTCGTCGACGATCGGCTCCGCCAGACCATTCTTGGTGAGATCCACGGTTTTGAGATACCTATGGCAGGTGTCGCAACACTCCACCCGGATGTAACTGAGGTCATCCGCCGTGTAGACAGGCAGCTTCGCGTTATGCTCCTCTCCGCAACCGGCACAGATAATCCTGCGGAACTCCCACTCTGCCAGACAGAAGGAGCACATTAGTGACCGCCGCGCGCCGTCGCCCTGCTGGCGCAGCACACCCAATCCCGGCGGGCGGTTGCAAAATGGGCAGAGCGAATGGGTGTAGCCATCCGATTTCAGACCGAGGCGCGCCCGCACGAATTCCGCATAGGGCTGAAGAAAAGCGCGCGCCAGAATTTGCTCCGGGGCCTCGGATGATGTTTCCGCGCTCCAGCTGGCATCCAGCAACTCGGAACACAATTCAGGTGGCGAGCTTCGCAGATTGCGCGCCAACGTTGCCAGCCGTTTTGGACCCGCTTCTTCGACCAGCAACAAAAAGGGGCCAAAGTTCGCCTTGAGTTCCGGCAGTTCGGGCGGGCCGGCGCTTTCGCCGCCGGCCTTTGCAGGGCGCTGTGTTTTCCCTTCCAGATGGCGGTAGAAATCTTCCTGGAAGCGAGCCACCTTTGCATAGAATGCGAGAATTTCCGCCGCAAACGGAAACTTGCCCGCCAACTGTTCCGCGCGCTGGATGCGCCGCTGCCAGGGAGAAATGGTCATCACATGATTATCAGGCGAGCGGAGATTTTCGGCTATTTCGTTCGCGCTTTCCGCGCTGCCTCGTATGCTTCACGAGGGTCGCGGCCCGTAACTTCCTTGTACCAGGCAGGATGGAAGGTCCAGGCCCAAGGCTCACTGACCGAACCACGAGTCATGGCTTGGAAAGTGCCCGGTTCACCAATCGTGCTGAGATAAATGTGGATGAAGATTCCGCCCAGCATAATCAATGCAGAAATATCATGCAGGATATAGCTGATGGCGACCGGCCAGCGTCCAAACGTTCGCGCGCCAGCCCAGAGAATGATGCCGGAAATGAGATAGACGACACAGCCGGCAATGATCTCCCAGAACATTGCTTTCTGGCCGGCATTGAAGAAACCGGTCTCCGGGGCCTCCAGCGTTTGCTCGCCGGACACCACTCGTTTGATGTTTAGTATCCAGTCTGTGTCGCCTTTGGCCCACCACATGGGCCTCAGCCAGTTCAATGTCTGCAGTCCGAAGAAGACCACAAAACCCAGGCCAAACCAGGGATGCATGGCGCGTGCCAGCGGCCCTCCGCCAAAGATCGGCGTGAACCAGCGAAAGAGCCAGGGAAGGTAGATGCCAAACCCAGAGAAGAGTGCGAGAAAAAAGAAGAGCGCGACCATCCAGTGGAGGAAACGCGTGTAGACCGGGTGGCGCAATAACTCGCCGACGTAAACCTCGGTGCGCCCGATGCGATCAAAGATGTGGCGGGCTCTCTCGTCAAAACGCTCAACCGCGCTGGCCATTGGCGCCCTCCTTCTGCGGCGGTTCGGGCTGGGGACGCCGCGGACCGACGGCCACGTAGTGGAGACACACTCCCAGAAGCCCGAACAACGCGAAAGTTCCCAGAACCGGCTTGGCCAGCCACTTCCATATCGTGTATGACCAGGGAATCTGCGGATTCTTCGGCAATCCGCCATAACGCTCCGGGTCAGTCGCGTCATGCAAAACATAGATGACATGGGTACCGCCGATGGATTGCGGATCGTAGACGCCGGCCTTCTCGAATCCGAAGTTCTCGCGCAGCTGTTTCGAGCGCTCTTCGGCGATGAACTTCATGTCGTCCTTGCTGCCGAACTTCAGACAGCCCGTCGGACAAGCCTTGATGCAGGCGGGCTCCAACCCCTGGCCAACGCGGTCGGAGCAGAGCGTGCACTTGTAGACTTTCTTGGTTGCGGGATTGAACTTCGGAATGTCGTAGGGGCATCCGGAAACGCAGAACTCGCAGCCAATGCAATTCTCCTGCTGAAAATCGACAATTCCGTTGGCATACTGCACGATCGCGCCATCGGCCGGGCAGGCGCGCAGGCAGCCGGGATCGGCGCAGTGCATGCACTGATCCTTGCGCATGAGCCACTGGATAGTGCCGTCCCCGTTCTGGTGCTCGTTGAACTTGATCAGGTTCCAGAAATTCCACCGAGTCTCCGGCATCGTCTGGTAGGTATTGTCGAAAGTGGTCGGACTAAACGGCATGTCGTTCCACTCCACACACGCAACTTCGCAGGCTTTGCAACCGATGCAAGTGGTAGTGTCCACCAGCTTGCATACTTCGTAGTCGCGCTGTACCCCATAGCCCGGCGCAGCACCGGAGTGACCGGAGATTTGTTTGATCTGCAGCGTTTTGCGGTCGCTCATGTTCGTGCCGCTCCCACACCCATGCTGGCGTGCCCCTTTATATTCTTGTAATCCCGAGCGAAGTGAACCGATTCGCTTGCGAATCGTTCAGCGAAGTCGAGGGACCTGCTGTTCGGGAAGTGGCAAAGAGACAGCAGATTCCTCGTCGCTTGCGCTCCTCGGAATGACAAGGCGAAACAGTTCATGCCATTACACTTTCTCGATCTTCACCAGAAACCCTTTGAACTCCGGCGTGAACGCGTTCGGATCGATCACCGTCGGAGTCAACTGGTTCGCCAGCGTCTTGGCCGTCTTGCCTTCGTCTTCGGCAATCCCGCGGAATCCCCAGTGAATGGGGATGCCGATCTGAAACATCTCTTTTCCGTCGATCTTCATGGGACGGATGCGTCGCGTAACCATGGCCTTGGCGATGTACTGGCTACGGGCGCTGGTGACTTTGACTTTTTCTCCGCCTTGCAACTGCATGCGCTCCGCCAATTCGTGTGGCACTTCCACGAAAGGCTCCGGCACCAACTGAACATTCATCGGATTGTTTTTAGTCCAATAATGGTAGTGCTCAGTCAGCCGGTACGTCGTACAGATCACGTTGAACCCTTGATCTACTGTTCCGTACTTGTCCATGTCGGTCTTGTATTTCTTGACGACGGGATTGTTCGACTGATTCGGGTGCAATAAATTCGCAATCGGACTTTCGATGGGTTCGTAGTATTCGGGAAATGGCCCATCCGCCATTCCTGCCAGCGGCACGAACAAGCGTCCCACTCCCTCCGGAGTCATGATGAACGGACCCATGTGATCTTTGGGAGCCGAGTCGGGCTTGAAGTCGGGCACGTCGTTGCCCACCCAGCTCTGTTTGGCTTCGTCCCACCAGACTTGCCGCCGGGAAGGATCCCAAGGCTTGCCATTCGCATCACACGATGCCCGGTTGTAGAGCACCCGGCGATTCGCCGGCCACGACCACGCCCAGTTGGGATAAATTCCCAATCCCGATGGGTCCTCCGTGCCTCGCCGTTGAATCATGGCACCGGCCTCAGTCCAGGAACCAGAGTAGATCCAATTTCCGCACGACGTTGTGCCATCATCTTTGAGCCATGCGAATCCGGGCAGCTGCTGACCCGCCTTGATGGTCGTATTGGTCTTCGGGTCGGTGATGTCAGCGAGGGCCTTGCCGTTAAGCTCCTTCGCGACCTCCGACAGCGACGGGTTATAGGGATTCGTATATGCAAACGAAACGTTCAGGACCGGGTCCGGGAATTTTCCGCCCTCTTTCTGATAGAGCTCGCGCACCTTCAGGAAGATCGTCGCCAGAATTTCCTGATCGAGCCGGGCATCTCCCGGCGGCGGCAGCGCTACGTTCTTCCATTGCAGCCAGCGCGCGGAATTAACGAAGGTCCCATCTTTCTCCGCGAAGCCCGCTCCCGGCAGACGGTAAACCGTGGTGTTGATCTGCTTCATCTCGTCGGTCGAAATACTCGGTGCCCGCCAGAATTCGCTGGTCTCATCCGGATAAATCTCACACACGACCAGCCAATCCGCCTTCTTCAGGGCATCGATATTTTTCTGTGAGTCCGGACCAATCATCACTCCGTTCATGCCGAAGGCAAACAGGCCTTTCACTTTGCCTTCGTACATATCGTTCCAGATGTTCACCCACGAATAGTTGCGATCGACCTTGGGCAGATAGTGAAACGCGAAGTCGTTTTCCTTGGTGGCAGCTGGACCATACAGTGCTTTCAGCAACGACACCGCAAACTTGGGTGTGTTGGAGTAATAGTTGAACGAGTCCCAGGGATCGGGTTTGGAAGCGGTTGGGGTGACTCGCTTCAGGTATGTGGCCAGGTCGGTGTCCGCCGGAGTCGGGACCTTCAAATAGCCCGGCAGATTGTCGAAGATGCCGGCCATGTCGGTGGCGCCCTGAATGTTGGAGTGCCCGCGCAGAGCGTTGACTCCTCCGCCGGCTCGGCCCACATTGCCCAGCAGCAACTGCAACATGGCTGCGGTGCGGATAATCTGCGTGCCAAAACTATGCTGCGTCCACCCCACCGCGTAAATAATGGTGGCGACTTTTTTCATGTCGCCGTCTTTGCGGACAGAGGTGAACAAATCCGCAGCCTTGAGGAATTGGTCCTGCGGAATGCCGGTGATGCGCTCGACCATTTCCGGCGTATAGCGCGAATACTGTTTCTTCAGCAATTGGAAAACACAGCGTGGATGCTGCAACGAAAGATCGTACGCCGTCTTCGGCGGCAGGAGGGGTTGAGGCGGCGGTGTTGCACCCGAAGCCGGTGCCTTGGTGGCCGGTGGAGGACTGCCCGCGGCCGCGGGCTTCCCGGTTAAGTCTCCGCCTTCTTCGTAATTCCAGGTAGCTTTGTCGTAAACCTTCTTTTCCGCGTCGAAGCCGGAGTAGAGTCCGTCCTCGGGCAGCTTGAATCCGTCCCTAATAATGAAGGCCGCGTTGGTGTAGTTGACCAGGTAATCGTGCGCGATGCGGTTGTTGGCAATCGCGTAGTTGATCACCCCGCCGAGAAACGCGATATCGGCGCCAGCGCGAATCTGCAGATAAAGATCGGCAGTGGCCGCAGTTCGCGTCAGCCGGGGATCGACCACAATGGTCTTGGCGTTGCGGTGAATCTTGGCTTCAATCGCCCACTTGAAGCCACAAGGATGGTTCTCGGCCGGATTCCCACCCATGATCAACATCATGTCGGTGTTCTTGATGTCGATCCAGCCATTGGTCATCGCCCCGCGTCCGAATGTTGGCCCCAAACTGGAGACCGTAGGACCGTGTCAAACCCGGGCCTGGTTTTCCAGGTAGCAGACCCCCAGGCTGCGCATGCTTTTGACCGCCAGATAATTGAACTCGTTGGTATCAGTGCAGCCACCGGTAAAGGCAATGCCCTCGCAGCGATTCACCGTGTGCCCCTGGGCATCTTTCTCGACGAAAGTGTCGTCGCGAGTCTTCTTAACCTTCTGCGCAATCTCGCTGTAGGCCTGCTCCCAGGAGATGTCTTCCCAATCCGTCCCTCCTGGCCGTCGTACCTGCGGCTTCAGCAGCCGCCGGTCATTCAGAATATCCTGTTCGAGCGACGAACCTTTCGGGCACAACGTGCCGCGGTTAATGGGATGGTCGGGATCGCCTTCCACATGCACCACCTGCGGAATGGCGTTCTTCGCCTTATCGCCGAGCGTATAGATAATCACGCCGCAACTGACCGAGCAGTACGGGCAAGTGCTCCGGGTCTCGCTGGCGCGGGAAATCTTCAAGCTTTGAGTTTGGGCATAGACCGGAGTCAGATCGAATCCCAATGTGGAGAGACCGGCTCCCCCAACAATCGTGCTCTTGATGAAAGTACGGCGGGAAAGCTCCATCTTGCGACCTCCGGCAAATTGGCAAAGTTACCAGTAGCCCAGCCCTGAAAGTCAGCAGCTAACAGCCCTAAGATGTAAGACGGAGGTTAAAGGTTACGGTCGCCTCAATATCCCCTCGGACGACCACTGTCAACATTGGTTGCGGAAAAATATAACGCGGCCGGCAGCAGGGAGTCAATGCGCCTTGTCGGATGGCTGGGGGCGGAGCGCACTTAGCTGTATGGGCACCACCGTCTCTGCGTGGGAACGTTTGCCGATCGAGGCGGATCGAGCCAAGCCAACTTGGGATTCAATTCGAGCCAGGCGCTGCTGCAGCGCCGCAGTCTCAACTGTCCGCGCACGTTGTACCGCATCGACCTGTTTGCTCAGCCTCTCGATCTGCCGGTCTTTCTCCTGCACCAGGCGATATAACCCTTGAATCGCCGCCAGCGCCACGCCCTCGGAATCGACGGTGGAAATGTGCGTCTCGTCCTCCCCGAGAGCGAAGGCCTGGTGAAAATCCTGCGCCATCGGCCCCATGTGGCGGATGCTTGCATCCTCCTGCTTGTAACTCCACGTCTGTATGGGTAACGACGCGATTCGCCGCAGGACCGCGGTGCCATCCACCGGACGGAAATCGCGCTTGCGGTTGCGGTCGGAGTTATTAGTCCAGGTGCCGCCCATAGTCAGGTAAGCCTTGGTGTACGTATCGAGAAAATGACCGGAGGCAACGGTCGATACCCCAAGACCCACTTGCGTTACCGTGGAAGTGGAACCTAGTACCAGAGTATTGCTCGCGCTTACCACCGCGTTGGCCCCGATGGCAGTGGCGTTCGTGAGATCAGAGTGAGACGAATCGGGTCCGGCAAGAAAACCAACGGCCGTGTTGTAAGAGCCGGTGAGGTTATTAAGCAGTGCATAGTAGCCGCTGGCTGTGTTGTATGACCCCGCGCCATTATTGTTCAGGGCCTCGTAACCGATAGCAGTGTTGGAGCCGCCCGTGTCGTTCGAGTTGAGTGCCTGGTAGCCGTCCGCAGTGTTTGAGCTGCCAGCGTTGTTGGCGGCTAATGCCGCATAGCCGTTGGCGGTGTTGTATTGTCCCGTCGTGTTCGCGGCGAGTGCCGAGGCTCCGTTGGCGGTGTTTTCACTGCCGGTTAGATTCTTTTGCAAGGCCTGATATCCCACTGCGGTGTCGTTGACGCCAGTGGTGGTAAAGTTCCCGGCCTGTGTCCCCAAAAAAATGTTTCCGCTGCTGCTGGGGCCGTAGTTGTGAAGAGACAACGCACCGATGGAAATCACCCCCTGAGTTCCTCCGCTCGCGGTGTTCGGTAAATGAAAGTTGCCGTCGATCGTCTGGCTGTCTGTGAAGGTATTGGCGCCCAGGCTGGCGTAAGCACCCGCCGGTTGAAATCCGCCGGCTGAAAGTCCCCCTAACAAGCTGGCGTTCAGGTTCGGAACCACTGTGGTCGATGCCACCTGCAGCGGCGGGGTGCCCTGCGCTACCGTCGAGATAAGCTGGCTGGCGCTTATCTTCCCGCTCACCGCTTGGTCGGCGGTGAAAGTGTTAGGAGCCGCCAGTTCTGCCGTGCCTGGGAAAGTTTGTCCCGTGGCAAAACTAATCTGCCCGTTGCTGGCAACGCTCATTCCTGTCTCGGACGGTTTAGTGGCCCCCTCGCCAAACAGAAGATTCAAGGTTCCCGACGGCGCGGCGGTATTGTTGCCCGCCGGTTCGGCCTGCCACTGAAAGACCTGATTGACCGCGGTGCTGGTGCTGCTGCTGAAGGCCGAAGCCTGCAGTTTGATCGGTTGCGAGTTCTTGCCGGCGGTCGCGGTTGCAATCCCCGTGCTGATCAGCGTTAGTGGACCGCGCACAGTTTCTGAACCTGCGATGTCCAGGGTAGCTGCGGGCGTCGTTACCCCAATCCCTACCTTCGCTTTGCTCCCCGTTCCCTTCTGAGTCAGGACCGAGCTTACGATATCGGAAGTTGAGTCCCACAGTGGCAGACGGTTACTTATGCCAGTACCCGTGACCGGGCCCGACGATGGCGGAGCGCTTTGCCCGGCTGTCGACTCCTCCGCGAGCGCCGAGCCGCCATCGGGAATCGCCAGCAAAAAGGCCGAGGGCGGCAATCCACCCACAGTTGCCGCATCCCCAGCCTTCAAGGCGTATGGGACACTCAAAAGCAGTACCCGCGGTTTTTCCGCTTGATCCTCAATTTTCATCCCCAACCAACGGGCTTCTCCGGAAGTAAACACAGTCGTCGGCACACCATTGGCTTTCGTGATCCCCAATTGAACCGAGAAATGCCCAGCAGGATCCAGTTGGACCTTCTGCGTCTCTGTCCACAGAGGCTCTCCTCCCAACTGAGCCGTATAGAGCGAGAAAGCAATGGACACGATGCCGCTCAAGGAAGTTCCGCCTTCGTCCATTGCTACATCGGAGAACTGGATCAGCGGCGGCACTTGCACCGGGGCGGCGCTGCTTCCTGAATTCTGCGCAGCCAGAGGAACCAGCAGTGACAGGAATGCAACCAGCACGCCAGCGATGCGGAGCTTCATAGCAGATATCTCCTTGAGAAAACGCAGTTCGCTGGGCCCAAGACCCAGCAAAAACCAGATAACAAGTTTGTTGTCACATCCTTGGTAACAACTCCTTGCCCGCCCCAGCAAGTGCCTGCCGGAAGTCCTCTGGAGGGATTCGGCAAGCGGGTTTTGAATTCAGAAACCAAGTGACACCAGAGCACGGCTTACGTATGGTCTTGCGCAACGACGTAGGAGGCTCCGGGAAAACCAGGAGTGGGCATTTAGAGGTTTGAAAGGGCGAGGCTTCAGCGACGTCGCCACCATGTTTAAAGGACTTACGGTGGAGCTTAACGCGGCGCCCTCCTAGAGACTTGATCGCCGCGGGAGTTTTTCCTCAGGCCTTTAAGAATGGGCCTAGCCAGTTCCCTACCGAAGAGGCGAACATGCGAACTTCAGTGAGCAGTTACGACCCGCGATTCGGCATCGCTCGGAACCATTGGATTGTTTTCCAGAAAACCGCCGCCCAGATGAATAAGATCATCATGGTTCGCAAGGGCAAAGAGAGCGCAATTCCATGGATCGAGAAGGGCTTTCCCGCTAAGCCCCTGGACTTCAAAATCAAGGTTGATGAGCAGACCGGCTTGCTGATCGCGGTGCCGCAACAGTACCCGCTTGTGTTCGATGCCGGCCACTCTGTGGTTTCCAAGTCAGGCCAGGATTACGTAGTGCAGCGCAAATCCGGTGCAGCGACTCCGCTCGCCGACCTGGCGCCACCTCTCGCGGGAGCCTGCGGCTATGCGAACTGGGCGCGACCGGGACTCGTCCTCGATGGCGACTCGGGTCTGCCCTTTACCTCCGACTATGACATTGGGGCGATCATTGATCTGAATGATCCCCGCTGGGGACGAACCCATCTTTCCGAACCGCAGGCCGACACACTTAATCGCACCAGCCGCTTCGTCCAGCCGGTCATCGATCGTTTGAACTCGCAGATGATGGCAGGAACCTGCGTCAGCGGTCAGAAAAGAATCCGCCATGGAACCCAGGCGCAAATCGACAGTGGGGGTCCAATGCACGGCAACAACGAAACCGTGCTGATCTTTCAATTGAACGACAAAGTTGAGGCCCTTTCCTGCCGCACTGAGGAAGAAGCGCGACAAGAATTGAAGAACATCATGCGGGAAAACTTACCTGCCACGGTTGTCGCCGGCGGCGGGAAAGTGATCAAAGGGCCATGGCGTTAGGAATTTCGACGCGCGCGCCGCGCAAGCGTTTTACTGGACTGTGACCGTCGTGGACGCCGTCGTCCGGCCATAGTGGTTAGTCACGTAAAGCGTGTAGTCGGTAGTCTGCGATGGAGTTACCGTCGCGCTGGTACCCCGCACCGCGCCAACTCCGGGAGATACCACATAGTAAGAAGCGCCAGTAGCCTGCCAACTCAGCGTAACCTTGGTGCCCGAAGCCACGCTGGTGGAGCTCGCACTAAAACTGCCGATTGCAGGCGCAGCGCCCTGCGGCACACTCGAAGCCGTATAAATCGGACTCATCTTCACCACTTCAAACGCGGACGCCGGCACGCTCGACAGATTATGCAGATCATCGTTGTTCCAGCGATCATCGGGAGCGCCGCTCAGATACATGGCGCTGCCGTTGTCGGCGAGAATGATGCCGTACTTCTGTAGTGCCGTGAGAATCACCTGCACGTTCGCCGAATAGCCAGAGATGTCATAGCTCGCTTTCAAGCGCATCCTCATCCCCATCGGCGGAGCGATCGGGTTGGACGAAGTGGATGCCCAGTGCGAGGCCGGTGGCACCATGGCAGCCGCAGTCTGCGGCAGCGTAAAGCGAATCGCATGTTGGATCTTTCCGGCGGCGACTTCGTCGTAGCGAATCAATCCGGCGAAGATGGAGAGCCCTGCAGCATCGGCGGAGGTCCAGGTCCAGGGACGCTGTTCATCGTTCTGCAAATCCCAAACCGCTGCCGAGCCAACGTTCCAGCTGCCGTCGTTGTTCGGGTAAGAGCTGTAGAGTTCGTAGAGGAAGCAATTGGCGTTATCGATCACCAGCACATGCCGGTCGCCGTCCCCCGGGTTGGGATAACCCTCAATCTGGGCGTTGGCGGGAATCGGCATCGGTCCCGGGTCACTCTCATCGCCATAAGCGGAGAAGTCGATGTTCACCAGGCTCTGGGTTCCGCTCACTACGGAATAAGGAATGCCTATGCTCGATCCGTTATAGAGGCCTGAGCCGAAGTCAGGATGCAGGCCAACATCCTGGCCAATGAAATTGATGATGGCGTCCGAGTTGGGGTCGACCGCTGCGGCAGAAATGTCCTGGTTCCACGCGTTGTCCGCCGGAAACGGAAGGAAGCCATTCAGGCTGGCGCCTTGTCCGAGGGCGATGGCGCTGCACTGGTTGCCCTGTGCCCCGCCAGTACCGCCGTTTCCGCCGGGTGTACCCGTTCCGCCGGATGACTGCTGCCCCGACTTGGATACCCCACACGCCGCGAATAGCGCCAAGAAGAGCAGCGTGAGTAAGAACGACGCTTTCTGGGTGGCGCTTTTTTGCATGCGATGAGCCTCCAGCTCCATTCTCGCCCGGGTGTCGCCCCTGAGAAATGGGCCGTGAGGTCAGTCATGCCTGGGATTTAGGACATGTACGGAGGGTTAGTAATCGGTTCACTCTTTGAATTCGACGATAACGTATTTGGCGGCCTGCGTGCCCACGTTGGTAACTCCATGGGTCAGGCCAAGGGCGAACCATTTGGCGTCGCCGGACCTCATTTCCAGATTCGAAGACCCTTTGCCGGACAAACCGACCCGCAACACCAGGTCGCTGACCGCTACTATTAGCTGGGGCCCGGATCTGGCCTCCGGATCGACGCCAGCGGTCTGCAGTTCAACCTCCGAGGCTCGAGCTCCGTCCTTCGCAAAAAGGATTTCCGCAGTACCGCCATGCAGAATGTGTAAGCCTCGGTCCTCATCCCACTCTGTGGATGAATTGCGCTGGCTATGGTTCGGCAAGAATTCGACGTCCACGCTGCGCGAGGGGTAATTCGACAGATTGCGTGCGACGTGCGCGAAATTACCCGGAAGAAATCCAGTTGCGCCGTCCTGAAGCTTAAGCGTGACCGGCTGCTTGCCTTCCACCTCGTTGGATACTTCAGTCGCGCCCAGCATGACGAACATATAGTCGTGACGGTGACGGTGCAGCAGCGTCGCGGAGCGGGCAGCAATCTCGACCCGGAACACTCGAACGTAGTGGTTCTCGAGAAGAAGGTGATGAGAGGGTTCGGTGGTAATTTCGACCTCGGGAGCTGGAGTCTGGGCGAAAGAAAAAATGGCGACGAGAAGAAAGCCCACCGCCGCGGCTCCCAGGGATTTCATGCTTGGATTCTAGCAAAGTGAATCGGCTTCCTTTTTCCTTGCCCCAACCGGCGGCGAGCGACGTGGAGAGTTTTTCCTCCGCGCAAAACAAGAGTTCTTCGGCCAACTTCCCTCGCGGTTGTTAAAATCTGCATGTGGCCGATCTTGGAAAATTGCTGGTCTTCTTCGGTATCATCCTTGTGGTTGCCGGAGTTGCGCTGATTCTCCTCGGGCGCACCCATCTTCCGATCGGCCGTCTCCCCGGCGACATCGTCTATCGCGGCAAGAACACTACTTTCTATTTTCCCCTTGCGACTTCCATCCTGCTGAGCCTGGCGCTATCGGCGTTGCTGTATGTGATCGGGAAGATGAGAAGGTAGAAGCCAGCGTTGCGCCAGGGGCTGGGCTGATTACAACACTTGTCGTCTTTGCTTTCCCTGATCGAGATCCAATTCAAGCCGGTCACCTTTACGAAGTACGAATCGGCGCCGGCGGTACGGCGATCTCAACAAGTCCAGTCGCCACGTCATAGACGAGGCCGGAGACGAGCCACTCTCCCGGCAACGCGGGGATTGTCCGGAGCAATGCAACATCGATGCCGACCGCTGCATGGGGATCAGTGACCGCTTTTTTCTTGAGTTCCCCTTCCTGTATTTGAAAATAGTGCGTCAGCATGGCGGGGTCACCAACAAGTCGAGTGATGCCACAATCAGTATGTTGAAGTACGACGATGTGAAACTCCCCGACGGCTCCAGGAATCTCCCCGGCAACCTCGCCGATTCGCCCGAGTAGACCCAACTGCTCCAACAAACCCGGGGTGATTCGACCGCCGATGTTACGCATCACGACGGCCTCGCCCGGTTGAATCCCAAGTACATGAGCCGGATCGACCCGCATATCAGCGCAACCGATGATGATTGCTCTTGCATTCGGCAGCGCCCGCGGAAGCGAGGGCATAAGTGTGCCCGCAGCAGACTGGCGTGCAGCAAAGTCTTTGTTACGTTCCAGCATGGAGTCGAAATCGCCCATTTGACTGTTCTCGATCTGGTTCGATTTTAGGACTCACGAATCATCGTCGGTAAGCGGGCCGGCGGACAATAAACCAACGATTGCTGCCATAATGATGAGCGATGTCGTCAGTGCACTCGAGTTTGCCCGAACGATGCTCGATATTGACCGGGGCTGATTTGCAGGCGTCGCCGGAACATGCGGCGGAGGACTTCGGCGCTGGCTAACCCGCACGCGTCAGCGACTTCATCCGTGCTCCGTGAGGTTGATTCCAGCTGACGTCGCGCTGCTTCAAGGCGGAGATCCTCGATGTGCCTCCCCGGAGTTTTTCCGAGCTCCTGTTTGAATAAGCGAGCGAAGTTGCGAGTGCTCATGGCCGCGCGGCGGGCGAGTGAGTCGACCGAGAGGTCACGTCGAAGGTGATCAGGAAGCCAAGCAAGCAGGTCGCCCAGTGGCCGGCTCTCGCGAACTTGTGCTTCGAGGGTTGCGCTGAATTGCGATTGTCCGCCAGGACGCCGCAGAAACACCACCATCATCTGTGCAATTCGAAGCGCCAGAGGCCTGCCAAAATCTTCTTCCACCAAGGCGAGGCAGAGATCAATGCCGGCGGTCACGCCCGCTGAAGTATAGCAACTGCCATCCCGAACGTAGATGGGGTGAGGATCGACGGCGATACGCGGGTGGTCTTGTGCAAGTTCGTTCGCCCAATTCCAATGGGTGGTCGCGCGCCGCCCATCGAGAAGACCGGCCTTTGCCAGGACAAAAGCTCCGGTACAGATTGAACCGAACCGTCGAGCCCGGGTGCTCTGCAATCTGAGCCAGTCCAAGAATCCCGGTTCGTAATGCAGTTCGCGCGGGCCCATGCACCCGGCAACCAGGAGTGTATCGATCGGCCCGCGATATTCCCGGTACGTCCAATCCGTATTCACGGGCGTGCCGAGATGATTGGAAACTACGCGGTTTTCGCAGGCCGAAATGATGTTGACGTTGTATCCCGGATCTCCGCCGCGTAGCCAATTCGCATCACCGAAAACCTCTGCAGGCCCGAAAACGTCGAGGGTCCTCATCGGTGGAACGGCCACAATCAGGACCCGAAGCGCGCTCCGGCCCACTGAATGATCATCTGCGCCATTGCGCTTTATACTCCGTCGGGCTGGCTGGCGTATCGGCATAGCCAGGATATGAAACCGCTACTCATTCTAAACTGGGGCCTGAAGAGGATGCGACGTCGGGCGCGGTCTCAGCGCAATCGTCTTTTCTGACTAGCTTTCAGTCCGGACTGGTTCGGTTTTTCGGCCACCCGGAACTGGCCCACCATCTTGGGGCGGCTTCACTGGCAACTGCGGACTGGCAACTGTAAACTCGCTTGCAGTGGCTTCCGCAGATCAGCTGGGATTTTCTTTTACCCCTCCTGGACGCCGCACCTGGACGGTGCGCGACCTGGTGGCCGCAGTCCGCACCCATGTGGAGCGGGAATACGGCGACATCTGGGTCGAAGGCGAGGTCTCTAACTTCCGTGCACATGACTCAGGCCATCTTTACTTCACTCTCAAAGACGCCTCCGCGCAGATGCGCGTAGTCATGTTCCGCTCCTCTGCCAAATTACTCCGCTTCCGGCCGGAAAACGGTATGCAAGTGGTGGCGCGGGGCCGTGTCACAATTTACGAAGATCGCGGCGAGTTGCAAATCTCGGCCGACTATCTGGAGCCCAAAGGCGCTGGCGCGCTGCAGATTGCCTTCGAGCAGCTCAAAGCCAAACTGGAAGCCGAGGGACTCTTCGATGCGGCACGGAAGAAACCGATTCCTACCTTACCGCAGCGAATCGGAATTGTGACCTCTCCACAAGCGGCTGCCTTGCGCGACATCCTGAATATTTTGCGGCGGCGGCATCACGGGGCCAGCGTCTTGATCTTCCCTGCGCAGGTGCAGGGGGAAACGGCGCCGCTCGAGGTCAGCGCCGGAGTCCGCTACTTCAATCGCGCCAGAAATGTGGACGTGATCATTGTGGCCCGTGGCGGAGGTTCCGCGGAAGACTTAGCCGCATTCAATCATGAAGGCCTGGCGAGGACCGTTGCGTCATCGACAATACCGGTCATATCCGCGGTCGGCCACGAAACCGATTTCACCATTATTGACTTCGTCTCCGATCTGCGGGTGCCGACGCCATCGTCTGCAGCCGAACTCGTGATCCGGTCGGCACAGGCGATCGAAGAACAGTTAAGCGGTTGGCATGGGCGCCTGGAGAAGGCCATGCGCTACCGATTGCTGATGGCGCGCCAAAGCCTTATCGAGCTGGCACAGCACGGCGCGTTCGCCCGCATGATGGACTTGATTCATCGCCGCCAGCAGCGGCGGGATGAGCTGATCTATCGTCTGGAGCAGGCCCAGAGAAACATCTTCGAGAGACAACTCCGGCGCTTCGAAGTACTCTCGGCGGCGGTTCGTCACTACGATGTGCGCCGTGTGCTGGCGGGTATGCGCAAGGATCTGGCGGCGCAAAGCACGGCACTGCTCTCCGCTTTTCGCAATCTGCTGCTAGAGCGCAGAGTACATATCGACCGCATGGATACGGCGATCCAGGCTTTGTCTCCTCTGGCCATTCTCGATCGCGGCTATGCGCTGGTCTTCGACGAGGCGGGGATCCTGCTGAAGGACGCATCGAAGGTAGCAACAGGAGACAGCATCTCGGCGAGGCTGGCAAGAGGAACGGTTACGGCAACGGTGAACAAGACTACACCGTAAGCCTTGCTAGGTGCGGCTACGGCAGGGCTCGACGCCGAGCTGCTTCAAATCTCTAAACGCCGATTTGTGAATTTTCCACGAATCGTCGGGCCATGCCAATCTTACTGTTTGTAGAGTCCCCTTTCTGACCATTGTCGGACTCAATATCTAAAGTCCCCTGGGGACTCACACCGTACACCTTGCCTCCCTGCCCGACGCTGCTTATACTTCTGAGTCGTTGCCCAAAACCGGGGAATCCCTCGGCCCAGGCCAGGATCGAATCGCCACCTTGCGCCATCGGAGACTGTTATGACTGCCACCACCGTGACCACCGCGAATATGGAGCGTGAATTCAATCCGATGGAGGCGCAATCCGCCCGCTTCGATCTGGCCGCCCAAAAACTCAATCTGGATGAAGGCATCTGGAAGGTGCTGCGCTACCCCAATCGGGAAATCATCGTGCATATCCCGGTTGCCATGGATAACGGGCATCTGGAAGTATTCACCGGCTTCCGCGTCCAACACTCAATCGCCCGCGGTCCGGCGAAAGGCGGCGTCCGCTATGCTCCCGACGTCACGCTGGACGAAGTCCGCGCCCTGGCCAGTTGGATGACCTGGAAGTGCGCAGTGGTGAACATTCCCTTTGGCGGTGCGAAGGGTGGAATTATTTGCGATCCACACAAGATGTCCATGGGAGAACTGGAGCGCATGACCCGGCGTTATACGGCGGAGCTGTTCGAGTTTATCGGCCCGGAAAAGGATGTCCCCGCCCCTGATGTCAATACCAACGAACAAATCATGGCGTGGATGATGGACACCTACTCCATGCACATGCGGCAGACCGTGACCGCCGTGGTCACCGGCAAGCCTATCAATATGGGTGGTTCCCGCGGGCGCCGCGAAGCCACTGGCCGCGGCATCATGATTGTTTGCGATGAAGCCATCAAGAAGCTCGGGATGTCGCGCGAATCAACCCGGGTCATCGTGCAAGGCTTTGGCAACGTTGGCTCTAACGCCGCCCTTTTGATGCAAGACGCGGGTTACAAGGTGATTGGCATACTTGAGGTGGATGGCGGTCTCTATAACCGCAATGGCATTAACGTCAAGGCCCTTTCTGAATACCGCCAGCGCAACCGGACCGTCGTCGGTTTTTCCGAGGCTGAAAGCAGGGATCCCGCGGAGCTGCTGACCACCGAGTGCGACATTCTGATTCCGGCGGCGACCGAAAACCAGATCACCAGCCGTAACGCCGACCGCGTGAAGTGCAAGATTCTGGCCGAAGGGGCCAACGGCCCGACCACCGCAACTGCGGACGAAATTCTCGCCGACAAGCACGTCTTCGTAATTCCCGACATTCTTTGCAACGCGGGTGGTGTAACGACTTCTTACTTTGAGTGGGTACAGGATCGACAGGGCTATTTCTGGAAGGAGTCGGTGGTTAACGAGCAACTGGAGACCATAATGGTCGAATCCTTTGGTGACGTCGTCCGTTACGCCGAGACTCACCAGGTGAATAACCGGATCGCGGCCTACATGCTGGCCATTGATCGTGTGGCCTATACCTTACGGCAACGCGGAATTTACGCATAAAACCAGGAGGAGAAACATGCGGAAAAACTTTGTGGTCCGGGCCCTGGTCCTGCTGTTTGTTCTAGCCCTTAGTGGGAACGTGTTGGCACAGAGTAATGCGGCCACGGGCTCGCAATCCGCCGGCAGCTCCAAGATGGCTGCCCCGGCCACGCCCGCAAAAACGGCCCTGCTCGATATCAACTCGGCCACGAAAGATCAACTCGACGCCCTGCCCGGCATTGGCGAGGCCTATGCGCAAAAGATTATTGCCGGCCGTCCCTACCGCACCAAGCGTGATCTGATCTTGAAGAAAATCATCCCCCAGCCCACTTACGACAAGATCAAAGATCAGATCATCGCCAAGCAAAGCACAACCAAGAGTTCCATGTAACTCTCAACGGCTTCGGCGGATTTCTTCGCGTGTTAAGGTCTTGATCGCCCTGGCCTCGCCAGTCTTGAATGGCAGACGTCACCGAAGACCGCCCTGGAACCGCTGAGATTCCTAAAGCACTAGTCCGCCGCCTTCGTCGTTGCTTAGCAATGCTTGGGTGGAGGATAATCTAGTTACTCGACGGCAGCTCCCGTGAATCTTCCCAATTCCATCACGCTGACGCGGATCGCGAGCATTCCGGCCCTGATCTGGGTGCTTTCCACGAATCGCTTTTCGACTACGGGTGGAGAAAAGGAACTACTGGCCTCGGCGCTCTTTATTGCTGCGTCCATTACGGATGGAATTGACGGCTACCTGGCGCGCAAGCGTGGGCAAATCACTACCATTGGAATGCTGCTCGACCCGCTGGCAGACAAGCTTCTGATTGCCGCTGCCTTCGTCACCCTGGTTCAGTTCAACCCCAGCCTGGTTCCCGCATGGGTCGCCGTGATCATCATCGGACGGGAGTTTCTCGTCAGCGGGCTACGCTCCATTGCGGCTTCCGAGGGCTTCACTATCGAGGCCAGCGATCTTGGCAAGTTCAAAATGCTGGTGCAGATTATTTCGGTGGTGGCCGTAATCCTCGACCATCGCTGGAAACAGTGGCCGGTCTATGGGCCGTACATCTTCCCGGTGCATTGGGTTGCCCAGCTGGCGATTTGGTTCATGGTGCTGTTGTCCCTGGTCTCCGCCGGCGATTACTTTGTCGCCTTCTGGTCGAAGATCGACCGGCAAGTGGTAAGGAGCCGTCGTCGTGCGTTCGTGCTGAGCCGGCGGCGGAAGCGCGATGTCGCCGCCACCTGAAAATCCGGCCTGCAGCCCTTCTGTAAGCAGCACTCATGAGGAATTCACTCCCCAGGAGCGGGCCATCCTTCTGCGGCTGGCGCGTTTTTCGATTGCTGCGGCGCTGGCAGGCAAGAAAATTTCCCTTGAGCCGCCATCGCATCACCTGGCCGAACCGCGCGGCGCGTTCACTACCATCTATGTGCGAGGTGAATTGCGCGGCTGCGTGGGATATGTATCGGCAGTGCATTCCCTCTATCGCACCGTCGCGGAGACGGCCCGCTCCGCCGCTTTTGAAGACGCTCGCTTCCCTCCCCTTTGTGGTGAAGACATGGCGAGCCTCGCGGTTTCGGTCAGCATTCTTTCGCCAACCTATCCCATTCAGCCGGAGGAAATAATCGTAGGAAAACATGGGCTGTTGATCAGCCAGCACGGACGGCGTGGGCTGCTTCTGCCCCAAGTTCCCGTCGAGCATGGGTGGGACCGCACCACGTTTCTCGAGCAAACCTGCCGCAAAGCGGGCCTGCCGATGGACGCGTGGCGGATGGGCGCCACGCTGGAGGGATTTACGGCAGAAGTGTTCGGAGATCAGGACGTGCCCGCGTAGGGACCTACCTGGCTTCTATCTGCTGTCCATGCTCAGCCACCATCTTCATCAACGCCTGGACCTGCCCCTGCGACACTGTCGGATTCATGCAGGTCAGCTTCAGACACTGGCGGCCCCGGACTATTGTGTGACCGATCACAGCCAAGCCTTTTTCAAATAAACTCTGGCGAAGCTCGGCGTTCAGCAAATTCGAATCCACCGCAGCATTCGCGGGGACGTAACGAAAGACCACGCAGCTCAACGTAGGTTGGTGAACCAGTTCGAAACGCTCATTCTTGCCGATGAAATCGGCAGCGTGGGCCGCCAAATCGATAGTGGCATCGATCATTTCACCCAGCTGTCTCCTGCCAACCGCCTGCAGCGAGACCCAGAGTTTGAGCGCATCGAAACGACGGGTAGTCGTCAGTGAACGCGTCACCAAGTTAGGAATGCCACGTCGCTCGTGGGACTCGGGATTCAGGTAATCTGCATGCAGCTTTAGATATCTGAGCTGTCGTTGATCTCGCAGTAGCAACGCCGCGCAACTGATGGGCTGCCAGAAGAGTTTGTGGAAGTCCATGCCGACCGAGTCCGCCATTTCGATTCCCCGCAGTTGTTGACGGTGCCGGGGAGAGAAAAGTAGCGCCGACCCGTAAGCTGCATCCACATGAAACCAGACGCCTGCCGAGCGTGCCAGCGATCCAATCTCCAGCAAAGCATCAATCGATCCGAAATCAGTGGTCCCCGCCGTGCCCACAATTGCCATGGCAATTAAACCTTGCTGCTGCAAGTCATCCAGTGCGGAGGCCAACGCATCGGCGCGCATTTGGAATGCTTCATCGGTAGGAACACGCACGACCGCCCGGGTCCCCAGGCCGAGCTGGGCTGCAGATTTCTCCACCGTGAAGTGGGCCACGTCGGAGCAAAGGATGCGCAGTCTTTGGCTCTCCGCAGGGAGGCCCTTGATTTGTGTGTTCCACTTAAAGAGCCTCTCCAGACATGCATCGCGGGCCAGCAGGAGCGCCATGTAGTTCGATTGCGTGCCGCCCGAAGTGAAAATGCCGCCGCCATCGTCTCCCAGGCCCAGCTCGCTGCATAGCCAGCGCACCATGTGTTCCTCTAGCACTGTGGCAGCCGGCGCCTGGTCGAACGAGTCCATCGACTGATTGAGCGCGCTGATAACAGCTTCCGCCGCGAGCGCCGGAATCAGAGGAGGACAATGCAGGTGGGCCACGGTGTTCGGGTGATTCACGTTGACTGACTCCGCGATGACGCCTGCTATCCTGGCGAGCACTTCTTCCCGGCGAGAGCCTTCTGCGGGGAAAATCTCGCATTCGAAGAGCGGGGGTAAACTG